>JAAUXU010045776.1_pt1 | contig 17008 bp, 14 predicted proteins | sample 7278151 | NCBI WGS metagenome assembly JAAUXU01 (sample SAMN14350113, study PRJNA611818) | marine sediment metagenome | isolation source: surface marine sediment (1.8m) | place: French Polynesia: Moorea | collected 2018-08 | reverse complement strand
CCCCCCCCCCCCCCCCCCCCCCCCCCCCCCCCCCCCCCCCAAAGTAGGAGGCGGATGGCACAGTCATGGCCTTCATCTTCGGGTGCAACATCAGCATAGGCCGTGAATCAGTCGTGGACTTGGCCTGCTGGGATGAAACCGACAAAGCTACCAAGGTGAGCCAAGGACATTTTTCAGCATCCATGCCAATTACCACTGGTGCCAAGATCGGTACTGCTCGACAGGCTGACCACGACAGTGCAAGAGAAGTCGTCCCGTCGGGTGAGAAGAGCTGCCATCTCCACCAGTCCTGCGTGCGCATTGCCACATAACGATGCCACTACATAATGTATGCGTGGCCCCTGGAATGCCAAACTCCTGAGCCGTGCCAGAATGCCTACGAGTATGCCAAGCTTTGTGGATGAAGCACCCTCAAGGCTCGAGGAGGCATTCCTACCGCAGTGGAGGAATCCTTTTCTATCTGCCCCCAGTCATAATTACCTTGCTACATGAATCTGTTAGCTTTGGGACAAGTTTTTCAGCCACTTTGTTTGCCAAGAGGCTGGGGGCAAAAATGTGACTTCCTCAAAATTGTTCCAGGACAGTCAAACATGGTGGTTGCAGCTGCCACAACTCCAGCCCAAACAGCGACTTTGAAGAAAGAAAAGAGGCTTAGAACGCGATTTACTCACAGCTCCTACATAGCTGGTGGCTCCTACAAATAAAAACAACACTGCAAATCAATACAGGTGGAGGAGCAGCCATGCAAAGGACTGCGGGACCTGATGCCAGATAATCTCCTCTCTGCTTAACCTGTGGCTACAGGAGCAGCTTTCTTTCTTTCTCTGATGAAACATTCATTTGACTGAGAAGACTTCTTGCAGTATTTATTGTCAGGCACCAGGAATTTATGCACAGGATTATTCTGCTGTTATGGCACTCGTACACCAGAGAGAGAAAGAAGAGACTGATGATTACTGTCATTACCGCTCATTTCGTGGCACTTAAGAGGGAAATATGACTAACGTCAAGAGAAGGGGTTGAGGCTGATTATCTTTCTCCCACCGTACTAAAGAGCCAAAAAAAATCGACCTAGTCCGACGGCTTCGAGATCAATTTGGGGCCTTCGGGAAAGTGTCTTGCTGACGTCACAAGGTGGTTTCTCACACCCTTTCACGTCTGTCGCTTTTCTGATTCCACCCGTTATGTTTTATTCACGAGCCTCCCCTGATCGTCTGGGCCCCAATTCCCACCACCCCCATGATCTGGGTAACGGTCTTGTTGGCATTTGGGATGCCCACAATCTATCTTTTATTGCCATCTGACCAATCCTTGGTCATTTAAGGCAGTTTTATAGTTAGGACTGCAACTCATCTGTTTCACGAAGAGGTGTGTGTGTGTCATTCATTGTTAGGCTGATTTGGCAGGAGGTTCAGCTGACGCCTCCACCGGGGTTGCCATACCAGGGAGTTAAATTTTGAATACATGCCTACATATACCTGCCAATTCTATCAGAAAAGTGAAGACAAGATGGGAATCACTGTCCATTCGTTCCTCAGCTACTGCTCCGTGGTAACACTTGACATCACTGAGAAATTGTGTCCAAGGAGCATGACTGGACTGAGCGGGCCGCCCCCATGGAATTGACTGCAGACATCTCACCGCCGACAACTGCGTGATGACCATGAAGAGTGAACCTCTTGGGCAGCTGGCAGGACCGCCCTCTTTGTCACATCTCTTCCGTCTCTGTCAACTGCAAAGTTGTCTTTCAGAGGACCCAAGTGTATCCCACTAATATAAAAACTGTACTTAATTCTCATTTCTGGCTCATTCTCATATGACGAGCGCACGCGTGCGTGTGTGTGCAGATTCATGAGACACGAACGTTCAATGCAGACTCAACTTTTCTATTTACGTTTAAGGCCAAGTGGGACCCCAAAAAGGATGGGCGGCGGCGACCTTTTTTTCCTAGGGCTACGAGGATTTAGTATTCTATTCTGGTATGGCCCAAAGTATGTACATTCGTGTACATGTGCACTAAATTCAACAAAGGAACCACCGAGACGGTTTGTCAGGTCTTGTTGGCCTTTGACAGACTCCAAAGTGCATAGAGTGGCCAGCCATGCGTATGCAGTGTGAGCCGCGCAAAATATTTGATGGGCGCAGTATGAAGAAAGAAAAACACACGAGGTCAGACTGCACGCTGGTCACGACTGGCCCGGGCGGGAGGGCAGCGTACTCGACACCGTTCTCCTCCGAGTCACACTGAGCGCCTGCGTAGCTGCTACAGTACACTGTGTCTCAGATGCACGTATAAAAAAGTACGAGCATTGTTGTGGCATTGCATTTGTCTCGCTGGTGCCGAATTTGGCACATTTCTTCGTCAGTTCGCAAGCAGCGTGCGGATCATGTGTCAGCTGCGGACCCTCAATGTGCTGTTGCAACTTTCATGAAAAGGCAAAGTGCCTAAATGCCTTTCAAAGGAAATTTTGAACTTTGGGGCAGATACATTTATATGAATATGTATGATCATGCACAAAGACTGTGCGATATCCCAAATTAATCGATGTCACGATATTTGATACATCAAGACCAAACATCGGGATACGATGCATACTATATGTTGAATGCCCAATTGAATATCTAGATAGTTGCTCATATTTCAAAGATTCCGCTACTTTTGCTTCAACATCTTTAGATTTTTCGTCCTGTTCGTTTTTTTCAAAGGCCCATTTAGCCCCCCTGGAAAGTTAGGCGTTCTCAGCATTGCCTGCTGCTTCTCTCAGAATAGCATGCATAAGGCATTGTACGATTTTGCGATACATTTTTAGATATCGCAATATTCGATATCGACACGATATATTGTACAGTCCCTCAACGTTAACTATATTTTGGCTGGCCGTATTATAGCACTACGTTTTCCTCGTTTTGACCGAGGCTTTGACCCGTCCTTGGCCTTCCGCATGATGTCTGCGGGCTGGAGGTGGCAGGGGTGAAGCGCGAGGACATTTTCACGTACTTTGTGACTGCACGACGAATCGTCTTTCAGAGCTCCGGACTGTGAAGGCCGATCCAATCTATATCCCACTTTTTCAGAATGTATAGCGATTCCAGCTGATTTGCCCTCCCCCCCCGATATATCACTTGTACACTGGAAATATCGAATGTAATCCCAAAATTTCGCAAAAACAATAAATGTGAAAGTGTCTGAGTGGCTATGTTGGCATATGCAACATTGATATCTTCGCACGGCTTCAGGCGAAATTGAGTGTAGTATCAATATGCTGTAACAAGATGTTCAAAGGCACACACGACTCTTGCTAATCTTGATCTCGCCAACGGAGGCTCTGGATGAGATCATTGAGCAAAACATCTCAACTGCCAAGGTATTCGAAGGACTCTCTCCCCAAAGCATATTTTTTTCTTTTGTGCGGCACACCTTCTCCGGCCAAAAGCTCGAAATTTAATTTTAAGGGCATTTTGGGCAGTTGGAACGGCACTTTGGGGGTGCAGCTGCTGCGGGCTCCACACGCCTTCGCACGCTGCTTGCGAACTGACGAAGAAACGTGCCAAATTTGGCACCAACGAGACAACGGAAATGCCGAAACGGAGCTGATGAACGGCTCTGGCGAGCCCCGAGCGAGCAAAGAGGCCGCAGGCAGAGATTTTGCGGGAAAATTGTGCACCAAAGTGGTGCCACTGAGACCAAACAGAATGGGCTGAGGGTGCTCACTCAGTATACAGTTACTTATTAAACATTGGCATTTTGACGCCAATGCTGAAAAGTGATTGATCTGCGACCCCAACGACGACGGAAACAGCCAACTCATGGAACTGTAGACCAACGACCCCGACCCCGACCCCTGCTGACACCACCTTTCCCCGATCTCCCCTGTCACCAAAGACCTGAGTCGAAATGCTTGTGGTTGATAAATGGAACGGCTCAAAACAGCAAGAAGTCTCGCAATACAGCAATGTGATGTCCATCGATATTTACTTAAGGATTGCTCTTGTCTAGTGGAGAGTGCACCACCCGACGGAAGTGGAGGACGCCATTGAGGCCACACCGAGGCTGAATTTGTTAATTAATTGTATTTAAGGGGTAAGCCTTCAAAGGCCGCATCGAGACCTCATAAAAAAAGAACCAGTGCCGTACCTCGTGATGCAAATCCAACGTAGGCAGAGGCCTCATGAAGGCCTAATTATTGTGGCGAGATTAGCACAGAGCGCATTGGCTTATATTGTAGTTTATTCTTTAAACAAGGCCCTCCCAGGGTGCCTCCGTCAGTGCACAAGTCAAATTGAGTCTGTAGGGGCATCTGCAGGCCTATTTCGAGACCGCAATCGTCCACCTCCTGGTGGACCTCGTCTCTCTCGTCCCACGTCTCCCGGGACAACATCGTCAACAAGGTCACGTCCCACCTGTTTTGGGCCACCCTGTGTGTGTGCACACGGCCGTCCAGGCCGCTGCCGCCGAGTCCCTCCACTGCTACGTCAATCAACAGAGCACAAAAATGAAAGTCGTTATACTAATCCGGATTCCAATCCCACCCAAATTACGATAGATTCATCGATTGAGCGTGAGAAAAGCGTCGTCCTCATTTTGGGGAAAGCAAGAAGAAGCTTCATAAAAAGAACACAAGAAGTCTCACACGCAGGGGAAGAAGAAGAAGAGGGGGAAGGTCAGGGACGTGAACAGAATGACAACGAATTATTATCAGCAGCCGCCACAAAACTTTTCGAACAAAGTCACGAGGTCCCCCGGATCTTTTCCAAGCTGCTGTCGCACCGCAACATACAGTAGTTGAAGGGGGACAAATGGACCCGGTTAATGGGAAAGAATGGTGTTTCTGCAACAATTGCTCTGTTGGATACGAGTGAAATTGCTGCAGAGAGACAGAGGTAGCACCTAACGTGGTACAGAATCGATGGATCGTACTAAACCATGCTAGATTGGAAGTTAGAAGAAGAAGGGATAGAGGAAGAAGAGGAAGAGGAAGAAGAAGCAGAAGGAAAGGACAAAGAAGAAATGGAAGAAGAGGAGGAAGAAGAAGAGGAAGGAGAGGGAGAGGAAGAGGAAGAGGAAGAGGAAGGAGAAGAAGAAGAAGAAGAAGAAGAAGAAGAGGAGGAACTAGAAGTAGAAGGAAAGGACAAAGAAGAAAGGGAAGAAGAGGAGGAAGAAGAAGAGGAGGAAGAAGAAGAGGAGGAAGAAGAAGAGGAGGAAGAAGAAGAGGAGGAAGAAGAAGAGGAGGAAGAAGAAGAGGAGGAGGAAGAAGAGGAGGAGGAAGAAGAGGAGGAAGAAGAAGAGGAGGAAGAAGAAGAGGAGGAACAAGAAGAGAAAGAAGAAGAGAAAGAAGAAGAAAACACTAAGGAATAAGAGCAAGAAGAAGAGGAAGAGGAAGAAGAAAAAGTGGAAAGGTAAGAAGAAGAAGAAAAGTGGAAGAGCAAGAGGAGAAAGAAGAGGATTGAGAGAAGGAAGTAGATGATGATAGAGAAGAAAAGGAAAGAGAAGAAAAGGAAAAAAGGAAAAAGAGAAAGAATGAAAAGATGTAGAGGAGCAGGAATAAGAAAAAACAGAAAGACACAAAGAGAAGAAGAAAAAGTGAAAAAAGAAGTGGGAAAAAGTCGAAGAGTCAGAAGAACTCGTGTAAAGAACAGTCGGTATTCCATTTCGTCAAGTTGCGTCGGAAAAAAGTTGTCAATAGCCTCTAAATGTGGTAGATTGTCAAGATTAAACTGAGGGAGCAAAGTACAAAGAGTGGCTGATCATCCCTTTTGACGGGGTAGAAGGGGGGAAATGGCCAACTCTTTCTGCTTTTTTTTGTATGACTTCACATAGAATTTTCATTCAATTTGATGCAAAGTAAAAGTGCTTTTTCAACAATGTTGACAAGAATGCGCAATGGCGTTGGGAAAAGTTGATGACACTGAAGGTGCCTTCTGTGAGCAGATTTGTGAAAGTTGAATGACTGTAGAGACATCTCTCTCCTCCTATGAAACTTTCAGATGCCTTTTCCCAATTGAGTGTGACAAAATCAAGTGTCGACTGTTTAACGATTCGCAATGACAGCTGTTGGGTCGGCAGCTGCACATGCATTTTTGCGCACAGGCATTGTACTTGGCTCGTGATCCTCTCTGCTTATTAAGGCGATATTATTAGCCGAGGAAACAACATTTTATCCTGTCAGGTGCTTGTGTTTTGGCACGTCTGGGGACCGACTCCCCTGGGTAAAGTGTGTGTGTTTATTTCTTTGTACGTGTGTACACCGAGCCTCTGGGCTGCACAGAGTAGCAGCGTCTTCAGGATGCAAGAGGCATGACATGAGCTCACATTACACGTAGGCACTTTGCCATGAGATCTTTTTTTTAAAGCAAGGGGAGCCAGGGGAGCGTTTGTCGCCCGCCACGCGGACGAGCACAACGAGCATGTGGCACACCCAGATGGGTGCGTGGGTGTTGGATGCGCAGACGCATTAAAGTGTAAAGACATTCCTCACTCGAAGAGCACAACATGTTCCCCGAGTGAAAATTCGTTATGCCAGGCAGAGACAGTGGAATCCGTACGTTGTACTCACGGTTTGTGTACTCTATTGCTGCACCGCTGGTTGGACCAAAATCTGGAGATAACGCATTTTGCATATTGAACAGTCGTGGCTGCAGAGCAGCAAGTTGGCATCTCAGAAGTATCTGAAATTGAGGGGTAGAAACAGACTCTTCTTTGGCTTTAGGTATATCTACAAATGGTACTCGAGACAAGTGTTGACATGTGAGTCCACCAGGTGACCTGTGAAACCGACATGTTAAGCATTCTTGCATCAGTGGCCTCAACATGAAGTTACACGAAAACCTGTGATGCTGACAATAAGGTACCAAAATACATGGTTTTCCTCCGAGTTACATTTCATTAACTAAATGTTTGGCGGAGAAAGTCACCTGTTGCCCAAAGAGTCTGCCGTCCTGCGGAACAATGAGAAATGCGTCTTCTAGATATTTTGGTCCAGTGGTGTTAATCCCCAATTTTGGAAGGCTCACAAGGCATGAAAATATGTAGTTCATTGTACTTAAGGGATCAGTTGAACATATAAAAAAGCAGGGTAGAAAACAAGGAGCCTTCTGGGAGCCTTCAAAGCAATGAAACCTGGCCTTGTACGTTTACGGCGGTGCTAATTTATCACTCTATCATTGATCTTGACAAAGAGATCACGAAAATGACCTTGTCCGAATTGGAGCAAAGAGACCACAGATGGCTACTGTATGAAGAAAAATTGCTGTTTGTCAAATGTATCTGCTATTTTTCATCGTTAAAATGCTTTTTGTCCTTCCGCAGCTTCCTTCGGTTATTACACCCAGTCGCTTAATACACTCAAAGTGGCTGAGGTGTGTGCATTAAGCCGCGTCCACTGTACTTTATGGTAAAATGTTCGGAGGAGAAGTGTAACCCTAAATAAGATTTTTTTATTCACCAAATAGTTCGAGAACGAAAAAGCCAGAGCGCGTCAGGGTTGCCAGATCTGGGCTGAGCAATATGGAGAAAGCCCAACTCGAGACAGTTCAAATTGAGTCAAATTCTCCCTTCTCTGGCCAAAAATGTACTTTGTTAGGTGCAATTACAGCTGCTTCAAAAGCATCAATTTGTGTTTGCTGGCAAACCGAGCCCGAACTTTGGGCCCAGGCTAAACGAGGAATGCCTTTTGCATACTTTTGGGACCTGCAATACAGAGGGAGAGAGGCCTTCCATCCAGATGTAGCCTTGCACATGCACAAGTGGGCAGCCCATGTCCTTGGTCCCACACAGGGCGTTGCCTTCTCTGCTGCCTCACCTTGATGGTGTCCATGTTCAATCTGTACAAAGTTATCCCTGTTCAGTTCCCCCTTCTAACCCTTCCCTGCGGCACCCTGGTGCACCTAGAGAGGTCAAGTGCAGGCGCTGTCACCTCTACAAGGACGGAGCTTGGCAACCCTGCTGGTCACATCCGCCTCTTCCGGGTGGTTTCTGCAGCTCAGATGAAGTCATTGCTGGCCACTCAGTCACCCCGGTGAGTGATGAGGGGAAAGTTGATAACGCAGCAAAGAGAGAGAGAGAGAGAGAGAGAGAGAGAGAGAGAGAGTTCTTTTCTGCGAATGCCAGTCAGACGAGGGTCTTTTCAATGTCTCACTACTTCCTCAACGTCAACTACATGGTCGACGCCACCTATCCCAAGGTGGACGCGGCCGTGTCAGGTGGCTCCACGGGCCAGCCACCATAGGGTAGGCCTATGTTTAGGCACGTTTTTGTCCGTAGCACAGTCGTGTACTACAGCACGGCTGTTCCAAGTTATAAGCCGGTATTATCATTACAGAAGTATCTACCCCGGTATGCACGACTGTGTAATAAGAGTTTGTCACTGACGACGCGTTTGCACTGGCCAACTTTGAACTTCACGCCAGCGTCATATTCCCCCGGAAGGACGAACGGGACTTACCCAGGGGTTGACTTCAGGAAAGCAGTCAATTCTGCCCGCTTAAGCGCGCCCTTAGGAGCTCGCTACGAGCTCCCTCCTGCTTCTCTTAAAGTCTCTCCTTATTTTGTATACCTTCTGCCATAACCACTGTGGAAAAATGGAGGGGGAAAAGAAGGGAGGCATGAAAATATTGTGTTACGTCGAGAGCAGCTCCAGAAGAATCCTCTGGAGAGGACTTTTGCGCGAAAAAATACATTATCATCCCCTGGGAGTTTTGGTGAGAAAGACTCCTTCTCCCTTGCACGGGTCGTGACGAACTGAATCCTCTCTCGGGCTGGAGGAAAAAATCTTTGCTTCTTCTCCGTCATAATCGTCTTTGTCTTCTTCGTTGTCATCATCTTCCTCCTCCTCTTCACTGCCGCCATCATCATTTCCTTCTTTGTCTTCTTCTGCCTATTCTTCCTATTCAACATCTACCAAGTCTTCTTCCTTCCCGTTCTTGTTCCTCTTCTACCTCCTCCTCTTCTTCTTCCTGTCCTCCTCCTTCTTCTTAGTCTTCTTCCGAGCCTTCTGCCTGGTCTTCTTCTAGGCCTTCCTCCTTGTCTTCTTCTTAGCCTTCCTGCTTGTCCTCTTCTTAGTCTTCTTCTCAATCTTCTTCCATGCCTTGTTCATAGTCTTCCTCTCAACCTTCTTCCTTCTGTTCTTAGTCTTCTTCCTGGTCTTCTTCTCAGTGTTCTTACTTGTTTGCTTGGATGCAACAAGAAGGAGGAACTCCCACTAAAAGTAGGTATGTCACTAAAAATGTCATGTGTATGATGTTACACCTGTGATATCACACACAACTAGTACTTCACATTCCCAGGGGCTTGTGTAGAATTTCATCCTCGATTTTTAAGGATTTCTCTCTATATATCTTCTATTCTCTTTGTTGGAGAAAAAAGCCCTCCATTTCCGACAAGTCTTCTTATTGCTATCTCCCTACTCATGTTCTCCAGGCAGATTACAGCCTATACAGAGTCTATAAATATGATCTTCCCTGAACGTTACCTAAAAGCTCCACAGATACCAGAGCAAACTGCGGGACATTCACAACTGTGTTTCCGAATCGAGCTCGGCCAAACTTGAAAAAAAATCGAGTTTCACTTCTAAGACACAAATTCCAAACTGGATTTTTAAAAAGAATCGAAGTGCAGTTGCAACATTGCCTTCGGACGCCCTTGCATTTCCACTTCTTTAAACCACTTTAAAAAATTGAAATCAGTTGTGACTGAAATATCTGTATGGCTTTTGCGCAATTTTGAATGTATCAACATTAATCTTGCAATGTTCAAAATGTTGTTGACAAATGCCGAAAAGCGATAGAACAGCGTGTTTGAAGAGAGTCTACATTTAACGCAACGTTCTTCTTGTTTTTTTTCTATCCTTGGGCTTTCGTCCCAATTTCGAATTCGAACTTGTTTTTTTTAACCAATTGTTGAAAAGTAACTGGATATTTGGGAACTCCATCCACAACTTACCTAGAAATGAAGGTGAGAAAGATTAATCATAAGGAAATATGTAGAGGAATTTATTTCTTCTCCTTCCCCAGTGACATACACACGTTTTACATACGCATTAAGTAATGCAAAACTTCGGATTACATTCGATGGTTTTTACTGCTCCTTTTTTTTACTGGGAAATATTCTGAAACCACATGACCGGAAATAGTTGATATTGCCTGGCTGTATTTGTAGCACTATATTTTCCTCGTCTTGGCTGAGGTGATTAGACCTGTCAGAGGCCTTATGTATGTCACATAAAACCTCGGCACTACAATATACCCGAGGCCGAGGACAGGTCAAAACCTCTGTCAAGACGAGGAAAATATCAAGTAAGTTACGACTGTGCTATTGGTAATTTAACGCAAAAGTCGTCTTATGAGTTTCTTAGCTCTGTTAGAAATATGCTGCTGTTCACTCTTCTCACAATGTAGCTCAGTTTCTCGCTTATATCATAACTAGCTGAACCTGCACCCGGCTTTGCTCGGGAGAATTCTATAAGTTCTCCTCGTCCACCAAGTACTTCATGCTGTCCATGCGCCTCGACCTCACCACGCACTATTTTTGTTGTCACTTTTGGAACTGGCTGATCCGGACACTCTCCTGCTCTCCCCAGCTCGTGGCAGTGATGGCAGCGGGCCGTCAGTTGATGGGTCAAGCCCAAGTTGGGCTTGCCGGGTTTGTTGAGCTCATTGTCCACTTCAACTGACTCCTCTTCCCTGCTCCAGCCATAGAAAGCTACTGACAAGTACTGGTACCACACAGCTAAGCAACGCAGGCTTAGCTATACCTATTGGCATAGCTATCTATGACCTGTGTAGTAAATGCAACATTCAGCCTCAATTTTGGCCTCAAAACGGCCTCATAATGCAACTTTGCATAGCCTATGTCCTTCTTGTTGACCCCAAGGTTTCACATGCCAAAAATGAGCTAGATTTGTGGAGAACTGAGAGTGCCAGAGGGGCACAAACATACATACTCGAACAGCTTTATATAGACAGATAAAACCCAGTTTCTGGGCTATATAGTAGTCCCCAAAATATTTCACGTCTGCACTGAAACAGCAATCGAATGCATTGGCAAAATTTTGCTTTTCATAATTGTATTGTGTATGCAGCACGTCCCACCTACACGTGTGGGACACAGTGCATAAGGAGTTGACGTCAGTCAAGTTGACGAGGTTGAGAACCACGATTTGACACGAAGTCCGTGTTGACGGGGCACTCATGCATTATCTTAACCCTTTCTCTCCCTGCCAGGAGAGAAAAAAACCCGGAGAGGAAACATACAGGATTATAACCTAGGACTGTGGGAAACCAGAAGAAAGCTCGCACACTGTGGAGAGAGCCAAGGAGGACCGCTTAACTTTCTCTTCTGTGTCTTTTCAACCATTGAAAAGCCTCCCTGATCAGAATTGTCAGTGTTGATAACAACTGCGAACGTGTGATCACTTTCTTTGCAGTACAACTCTGCGCTCCACGTTCAAGCTTACTGAAGTATAGTATATATTAGAAGTATAGTTCTTAAGTAACAGACTCTTAAATGACATCTCTGCTTACACGTCTGGACGTACCAGCATAATCAGCATGTCTTTCTGATGTTGTTTCATGACATCAAGTAAAAATAAAAATACAGTGTCGAAAAGGTAAGCATGATTTTTGAAAAAAAAGAGAAGAAGGTAAATTTCCACTTGATGGTTACAAGACAAGAGTGATATGAAACATCCAAGAAAATTGTGGAAAAATCGTCCACCTTTCCAAAGTTCGCTCACATTGGTCACTAAACGCTGAACAAATATTATGGTCGTATTTAGAAAGTTGGGCCCCACTGTACGTGCTTCCTGTGGTGCAGCAGTAGATTCATTTAGCTTCTCTCAGTGCCCTTTTTTTTCGACGTCAATTGGTCAGACGGGCACTGAAGCTGTGTTGTAAAGGGTTGCATTAGCTGGAGAGAACAGAAAATACAGTAGATGCTTGACTTAACAGTTTTTGCTCCGACTTTTTACCCAGCCTTATTGGTGTTGAACTTTTCCAACTTGAGCAGTTCCATTTGGTAGAGCTCTGACAAGACTTTTTCTCCCGTGTACCAGGTGTCACATGAGTGGCTGTGGACCTTTCCTTTCACCTACTGCTGCTGGTGGTGCACATCTGCAGTCGGTGGCACCCGGTATGCATCTACTATGCGGCTGAATGAATCGCACTGCGTGGATGCGCACTGCAGGGTGGGCCCAAACACGCCAGTCCCCACCTGACATCCGGCCTGAAACCGTCTGGTATAGGGAGAAGTGCATTAAGTCAAAATAATTTAAAAAAACTCAGACCCCTTCCGACCCAACCCTGGCAACCTGGACACTCTTGAAAGTATCAGACTTCTCCTATATCAAAAAAGCTGCCTTAGTGTCTGCGCCCCTCGCTTAAGGACGAACACCTAAAGAAAATGAATGAAGCATCAACCTTTTCCTACACGAAGAAATGTCGCAATTTTGAAAATGCCAGGGTTGCCAGGTTTAACTAACTAGAAAATGCCTACTGTTTGTAGTTGTGCGCAGAAACTGAGACTTAAAGGAAGTGCGTATGACTGAAATGCCGTCATGTTTTGCCAAGATTGAGCTCCTCAGAAGGGTCTGTCGTGATTTTGCCCACCCTGTTCGTACAGGAGCGCCTCTACTGGCAGGAGAGAGAGAGAGAGAGAAGAGGGGAATTCCTACCTCGCACGACCCACATGGATCGTCATGGACTCTTGTCATGTGTGATGCTAGCCTCAATTAGAAAGTCTTAAGTCAGTGCTGACTTATGTATATGCAGTGTGTGCACAGCTCAAGCTGCTGCACACAACAGAAGAGAGAAGAAAAAAAGCCACTGCACTGAGCTACCTGATAGAAAGGGTGATTCAGATACGCCGAGACTCATCACTTCGTCACTGAAGTAGAAATATCGAACATTAGCAAGAAAGGTGGGTCAAGAGACCAGGACGACATATAGTATATCTCTTTTCAAAGTGTCCACCTTTGGCCTTGACTGAAACCTTGGCACAGTGGGGCGGCAGAGGGGGGAGGGGGGCACAGACCTTCTCGAAGGGTGAGGACCACACTGTCGTCAGAGAGACCCTCAGGACTTACTTAGTCGGTGCAGATGTGGTCCCCCTGTCTTCCTCTCCAGAATGGCTGTCCGTGATGTTGAAGTCTGGAGACCACGTCTCCTTTTCCATGAAGCGAGAAAAGAGTCCCAGTATATTCCGAATCACCCTGTACTGCACTTTTTTTTTCCTTCTCTGACACAGCTTTCTTCCATGGATGGATTTATCCCCTCAGCAACAAAGTCAGAGGTAAAAAAAAGATGGAGAAGATGAACTGCAAATTGAGGGCGTCAGTTTAACAGACAGACATACGCTGACAAACACGACGGCACAAATGATTATGCACAACTTATGGTTTTTAATTTTTTCTTGGTATGCCTATTTATATACGTACTCCACTTGTGTGCAACGTATGATTTGTCGTACTTTCCGTGGAAACAACCAATGATAGCAAGGCTTAAAAATACGTGCCCTTCATTCATACATTTTTTGTCGTCGGAAGAATGTCTTGCCGACATCTGGATTGAGTCTGGTGACAGCAACAGTGACGAGGACGGAGGAGGGGACGAAGACTTCGCTTTGGCGTCGCTGGCAGCTAGAAACAAATCGTCACTGGTGCAAAAAAGGGGGCAGTCCAGATTTGTCTCCATTACCCTGTACAGTGCAGCTCATGCGGAAAGCCAAGGAATGCACTGAGACAATTGCAGCTCCGCTGGCAACATGTTAATTGCCTCTGATGAGCCCCAATCACCTACTTGCATACAGGTTCGTAACAGGTGCATTGGCTGCTTTTGGTGTGCACTCGGTCGCATATTCGCAGTCAAATCACCCGGGGAAAATCACTAATGCTTGCACATATTCTGGATGAAGACATGTGTCCTTTGTGCCATTAAAATTAAATTTCCTCCTGGGCAAACAGAGACAGGAAGCAGTAAAGAAAATGTAGGAAGCCTGAGGAGAAGTTGGGAAACAACAAAAACAACCACGTTCAACTTGCCTGCAGTGTGAGTCTATCAAAACACAGCAAATCCCCCCATTTAACTTTAAGACCCGCTTACGTTATTACCCCGGGCAGTGGCAGGAACTCCTGCTAGATTTTGCTGCGTAACACGAATGAGTAGGGGTCAACGATCGACTGAAGGCTGAAGACCAGTAGAGAAGCATCATCTTCTTAGTGAAGGATCGTAGACAGTCAGTTCACCCACGTGAGGTGAGGTGCTTACCTATGATTGATCAGTGGAGGTGACCTGTAGATCAGTGCCGTCGCGAGGTCAGGTCCAGCTACAGGGTGTAGCAGCAAAAATGTCACTAAGTCTCTGAATCTCTGGTCACACCTTGGTGATGGAGTCTCTCAAACTCGTCAGAGCGTTCAAGGAAGAAAATGACTTGAACAATTTGACTCTCTGGACAAGTTTAGGAGACTCCATCACCAAGGTGTGGCCAGAGATTGAGAGACTCATGGACATTTTTGCTGTTACACCCTTTAGGTCAGGTCCAGCTTGGTCAGGTTTACTTCAGAGGGGTGGTCAGGTCAGGGTAGGTTAAGTTGTGTTAGGCTGAGGTGGTCAGGTCAGACTGGGTTGTTTGAAGCTAATGACAACGTAAAGATGACATCTGCTGGCAAGAGGTGGTTGCTTGCAAATTCCCTTCAGCTGGCATCTTCAATCTTCACGTGTGCTAACAGTGCTTTGTCCTTTCTGTAGGTAGTATTGGGCGAAGCGGCGACCTTCTTCCCTGGAAGGAATCTCTGATCAAAAGCAAAAGCAAAGGTAGCATCAATGTCACCTCCACCTTTCACAATCCCTGCTCGAGGCAGGAAAGTTTTTTTGGCGCCTTTTGGCTCATCTTTGCCCCTTTTTTGGTGAACGCACATTGCAAGAACGGATACAACTTCGTTTGACTGTTTCCTCTTCGTTGCTTGAGTGTTGAAATATTTATTGATTGAGGTCCATCCCTATGCATAGGATGAGGCTGTGCGAAGTGACTGAGTGAATCACAAACACACACACACACACACACTGTGTGATCGTGTATGTAGGGATTTTTGCTTCCTCTTGCCATGCTGAACGTACATGTACAGTTTTGTGTGCAGATAGACCCTTACAGGTTGTTTCAGCTTGACTTGCAACTTCTATCGAGTCAGGTGGAACGTTAGGAGTGCTGCAAGACTCCTACAGGCACAAAATATCGTGTTCATACCCACGCACGTTGGCGTCCACACTTTGGAACTTGGGCAACGGCATCGCGCACAGCGTCATCTAATTCATCCTAGGTTGTCTCAATTGCTGACTTGAGATTTGTTGTTAACAACATTTCAGGAAGTGTTGCCACATTGGGACCCCCGGCCTGAAGCCAAACAAGAAGTGGTCCAAGTGTCTTTGGAGAGCTCTGGTTTTGAGGGGCCTGCGGTGGTCAGTGTTGCCACATTGGCCTCTCCCTGACCTGATGCCAAACACTGGGTGGTCAAAGCAAAGTGTCAATTTCTAAAGCCTTCGGTAGACAAATCCCATTTGTTCACGATGCTCTTTGAAACTGACAAATAGACTTGCTCACTTCAAACTTATTGACGCCCAGTGCCCGACCAATGTGGCAGCCACTCACAGCCAGCAGCTTCTTCAGCCTTCATTGAGGCACTTGCACACGTGCACCAAACTTCATCGCATTTCTGGGAAGTTCTGTAATCCTCAACCAGACCTGTAGGGCCAGCTGCTCCAGTGTTCTCGAAAAGTGCCACTTGTGCATCTCCCCAAAAGCAGAGATCGAGTGGATTGAGCACATTCTTTGACGATCCATTGCTTCTGGCTTTGGATAGATGGAGAATTGTATTGGGTTACATTGCCCGAATCCGGAGGACGTAATTACCATTTTGGTCTGTGACCTCATCTGGCAACTCCCACAAAGTGGAGAACACTGCATTTTTTCGCGCACTGAAGCAACAAAATCATCATCTCACCACTGCGGTTGTATTGGTCTGCCTGTAAGTGAAAACTTCCTCGGAGAATTTCTGTGCTCAAAGATAAACGTAACTGAGACACTCTGTGCATGTAATATGTATGCATAAGACGAAAATAGCAAGTTTTGCAACGTGACAGAGATGCCCGGTACCTGGAGTGTGTAAGTTATGGATCAGATCGAAACAGAAAATCTTACAATAGGACTCAGATGCACTGTGCTTGGAGTGCGTAAGCCACGTGCACTGTACTCCATATGAGTTTTGAGCTCATTTCAGTTTTTGCAAGGAGACAGATGTTTTTTCCTCTAATTCAAATTGAACAAGAGTAATTTTTAAAATGGAAGCATTGAATTGACATTTTTCTACTCAACCGATCGTAGTTTCGAGGAACTCAAGCATTTTCTTTTCTGGTGCTTGCCTTGTCATGACTTGCAATCGCTGCAACAACGGAACAAATTCCGAAAAGGGTCTTCAGTCATGAGTAAACATGTACCCAATCTACTTTCCTTGGGTAAATACAATAAAAAATACCATCAAAAATACTATAAAAGGCTTATGCAGCAATATTGAGTTAACTTGGGATCAATGGAACTTTGGATTGTCGACATTTTTCTGGTCTCCCAAGCAATTGCATTTATGTGTACACTGTGTGATAGGCTAGGTCAAAAAAAGGTCAATTTTGGAATTTGGCTGAGTGTACTCGGGCTGTTCAGTGTACAGTACTGGCCATAAGTAATTGCGTCAGACTTGACAGCACCTCATATGCTGTACTGAAATGTGTTGAGGTGAAATTTTGATGTGGAACATGTAGATGTGATACTGGGACACAATGTTGAGTGCAGAGGTTCAAAGTCAAGGCTGCCCATTTTGGTGCCAGAGTGCTCAAAAGGAACCCACTGGGAAGGGGGGGGCATGCCAAACAGAAGGGACATTTGGCTTTTTCAGGGGGTAAATGTGGATGAAATTGGCTGAAAATTTCATGGATGAATCCAGACCCAAAGGCAGACATTTTCCAGTGGAAT
>JAAUXU010157806.1_pt1 | contig 17010 bp, 12 predicted proteins | sample 7278151 | NCBI WGS metagenome assembly JAAUXU01 (sample SAMN14350113, study PRJNA611818) | marine sediment metagenome | isolation source: surface marine sediment (1.8m) | place: French Polynesia: Moorea | collected 2018-08 | reverse complement strand
TTCGATCACACTTCGGTTATCAAAAAAAAAATCTCTTTTTCCCTCTCCCCTCTCTCCATCTCAAAAAATTTTAATTTATAATATTTTTCGGCCCCGTGGCGGGGGGGGGGGGGGCCAAACCGAGTTAAAGTTTTTCCGGGTCGACTCGACTCGAGCAGAACGTGATCAAGACAGCTCGAGTCTCGAAAAGCAAAGTGTCGGGAGGCTGCTCTTTTGACTGAAAGGCTGAAATGGCAAAGGCGTTGAGAAATGAAAGAGGAAAATTTTTGAGTCGGGCTTATCGAATCCGGTCGAATCCTAGGAAATCGAATCCGAGCCTTGGTCGAATCCTGCTTCGAGTCGGATCAGACGCGGCCCAACCCTGATTCGATTCCACAGTAGAATGAATGACATCAGGGAGGACAGCGTCTTTCGCCAGGACAGAAAAGGCGTAAGGGATGGGATCAGGCCGAGCCCGAAGCAAAGTCCCACTGGGTTGTTGTGGACCCGATGTGGTCGGAGCCCGACTTGTTCTTCTTGGAGCTCGTTCCAACCCGAAGCAGAGGTGAGCTTTTAGGGCTTTCACTGAGGTCGGCGTCAGGCCGGAGGAAAACTGCAAATTACTCCTTCGCGGTATTGCGGTAATGGCTGCTGGAGTTGGGGGTCATCGAGGAGCTCCTTCCAAAGAAGGAGACTTTAGAAGTTATTTATCTTTTTCTTTTTCCGTTGAACAGTATCTGCTCTGCTCTGCTCGGGTCGGGTCGACTGAAAAACTATCGAGGTCAGGTACACCTGGCCTGAAAGATTCATACGTCCTCCCAAAGAAGGAGTAAGTCTCCAGGACGAGATTGCTGAAATCTGCACTCAAGTAAGAGATGCCTTCTGAATAGGTGACGACATCGTTATCAGAGCAGCACGTTGGAGTCTGGCCATGACGGGCTTGGCCCGGACTTGGGCTCGAGCTCGGATACTACAACACCGCCAAGGCAGTGCAAAGCCGCGGGATGCTACAAGGGCAAATTTATGGGTTGAATTGTTACGTGAGAAGCTTTTTAAATTAGAATTCTCTCCGCGTTTTTGCGAATGAGAGGGGGAGACTACAGGGTGTCTAAAGAGTTACGTCGTAGTTGACCCGGAAATTGTGACGACACTCGAGAATTGCACCTTAGGGGATCCCATCACAATAGATGCGGTCTTGGTCGACAAATGAGCGCCCTGAAGCAATGTACTATTACTCATATCATGTTGGAGTTGCTCGAAGTCTTTCGTTGTGTTGGGAAGGAACACCAGAAAAAGCAGCTATTTTACCGCTGTTTCATGTTTCGCCCACATTAATATTTCCGTGGCAGCTCTGTAGAAGAGGGAGGGATGACTGCTTGGGGAGATCCACTCACTCACACGCACTTGACGGGTATGTGTAAGCCAAGCTTTGCACACATAGAGAAACTGCACAGTAGTAGTCGAACTGTAGTCGGGCAAGCGAAGTTCAACTGCCTTACTTATGTAAGGTTGTTGCCACTGTGGAGCTCCGAGACTCGACTCAAGTCATAAGAGGCCTTGGCATTTCCAGCATTCCAGCACGCGTAGATACCAATGTACGACTGCATGGACGTACTGTACGACAGAAATGTGGACCCCCGCGTGTCAGGTGTCAATATGCAGGGGGGCAACAGCGATAAATCAAGTCCTCGTCGCACATGTACGATATTTTTGGTCGAGTACCCGCACCGAGAGCGACCCGAATGTGAACAAGCTCTCTACAAAATGCCTTCATCGTAGGTGAGTGCGCAACTGGTGGTCCGTTATAAAAATATTTCCTGAAGCCAGCAGGGCCCTTGTCACCCCGTTGTCATGTTCGACGTGAACTCGAAGTTTAAGTGTGGGAACATCGTGTGCAAACATAGCTCTCCCTGAGGCGCGGTTGAACCCTATGTATGGTAAAGACCTTTGAACCCCTTTGTATAGCAACGACACAAAAGCTCGATTTAAGGACCCTCTTCAGGCCCAGGGCATGACTCAAGCTCTCCATAAAGGATGATTTGTGAAGAGCCATTTGGTCATCCATTTTGCCCCTGTCTCTCTGCGTTGGCATCTTTGTTCTCTGAAGATTTAGCAGAAACAATTGTGTGTGTAAGACAAACGGACACGCTGGCTGGGCTTTATGAAGGAATGTTTTTGAGTCGTCCAAGCGTGATGGGCCGTAGGCCAGGCACTGGCACGACTCACTGAGTTGAGTGGACGCCGCGTAACCTGCGCTTAACAATCGACTCTCGATGTAGCAAAAAGTCTGGCCATAGACCCACAAAAATCCGTCATGTTGAGATTCGATTGTGATGTCAGTACCTGGTGAGCCATATTTAGCTTTCTGTCAATGCTGGCGCCTGTAACTTGCTTCTAGCATTGACAAGACGTGGTCTCGAAGGGAGCCAGAAGAGGCGCTAGACTGAGCTCGTATGAAGTTTGGCTGGCAAAATACTAAGTTCGCGCTATTTAGAGCAGTTACGAAAGGCCTCGCGAGGCAGATCTAGGAGCTCAAACGCCTCAGGAAATAGCGGGTACGCAATTTTAAAGGCACGTGCAACAGAATGAGGTAAAAGTTGAGCTTCCAGACGTCGGTCATATGAGCTCTTTTAAAGTAAAATACTTGGACATATTTGTTGGATGCTAATATTACTCAGAAATAATAGTTGAAGGTCAATTCAAAATGTCCGTGCAGCTACTTCATTTTGGGCCTATCAAAAAAGTGCACTGCTACGCTCTTGATGTTTTGCACCCATCTCACCAGAAAGTTGGAGGGCAACTGCTGTCTTGCAGCTCGTCCATGTCATTGAAGTGTCAACTACTGTGTCAAGACTTAACTAGGGCACTCAAATTTTGATCATCGGTGGCGACAAAAATCCCTGCCCACTGGCACCAATTTCCGTCATATGATGCCCGTATGGTGACTCTTGCCACAGGAAGCTAAAAATGTCGCACCCGGTACTTGCGGAGACTTCTGGTTTCTGTATAACAGCAAGGGATGTCATTCAAATGTCCTTGGCCATCATGCGCACGTGGCGTAGCATGAAAAAATTACCTGTGTTCGCTCAGTTTGCTATAGCTGTGATACTCAACGTATGTTCGTACTGAAATGTGGAGAGGCTGCGTGTGCACAGTGCTGAAGTCTCTAAATAACAATTGCTAGCTCCAAATTCGGGAGGAGTGCACTAAACATGTCCAGTGAAGGCGGTGTCAGGAAGATCAGAAAAACAGATAGCAACGAATGTGTCTGACGCTGCAGGACCAACTTTTTGCAATAGACTTCTGGCTGCTAGTGTTATTGGAGAGATGTTGGGCATCAGTGTGACTGATCCTTTTGGTATCATCAAAGTATGACTGAATTCTCGAAGTAATAACTAGTTTCAAAGATAACAAACAATGTTTTTTCTGGTGATTAAAATTATGCCAGATGAAAGCCTATGTCTTAGAAAGCCCTCCTCTGAAATGCCACAGTGCTCACAATCTCTCTCTCGGACAGAAAAAGTTTTCTTTATGAGCAGAGCAATTTTTCACATGTTTTTTTTTGCCATATTTGGTCAGATTCACACCTTGTCTGAAGAAGGTTAGCATTTTCGCTTCAGATGAACATGAGAAAGAACTGGATTGACCGCGCAGTTCAAGATCGACGCTGTTCCTGGCGAGACAGTCGAGGTTTCGGGTGTCGAACTAGAAACGTCTGAGAAAGAAAAGAGTCCTGGGTTTGAGGATGTCCAGAAAGTTGTTTGAGTGCTGTCTGGAAAGAATGAGACTTTTCCAAGAGGAATGACACTGACTGATGCGGCAAAGTTCATTAAATACTGCTCTGTGACTTCAGTAGATGTTGAAAGCTCACTTTCCGTTTACAACATCTTGACGAATGGGAGGCTTTTCCAAGCCTCACCAAGGATATGGAGAAAGTTCTTTGGCGTTCACACAACCTTTAGGATGAGTTTTAGTCGTCTGATGTTGCGTAAGAACGCTTCAACGCCCCAGTCGTTATTTGGGAGGGGTTCATTCTGCTTCCATCTCAGCAATGACACGCTCAGATGTGTCCGCCGGGCTCGGACCAAGCATGGTGGATGCACACCAAAGGAGTGAGAAAAAGGTCCTTCAGACATCATTTTCTACAGTGGTGCCGTACATTTAGTGAGACGGGACTGGCATGGATTCACGATCAAGCAGATGACGTCACTCGTTCTGGTGCGTTTATCGACGAAATCAGGAAAGTTCGTGGCCAAAGGATGCCAGAAGTTCCAGTGCCATGAAACGCAGACGAACAGATGAGAGAGCGAAAGCTTGCAGAGCTTCATCAAATCTCCAGGATGCAGGATGTGCATGAATTACCGGGTGTCATCTAAGTCGTCGTGCATATTTTTGGCCGCCCAGAAAATGTTAGCGCCGGTGCTCTGGACAAAGTTACACTTGGCGTTATTAGATATCAATTGATCCTCAATTACTTTTTTAATTTAATATTAACTTAGAGCTCTCTATGACAGATGAAGCCTTGTCCATGGCCTAGTACAAGTGCTCCTATTTATGTTACCAATCTTCAGAATGCTGTCATTCTTCAAGATTTCCATTCCCATACTACAGAGCAAATTAAAGCTTGGACTGAACTCAATAATGAGAATTTTGTCACCGTGCCTATTCAGCTTGCAGAAGTGTACTAAAAATGGCCTCAAAAATATGCACAACCACTTACCGAACACCTGGTAGCTTAAACAACAACGAAGAGATCGCGTGGCACATAAGGAACCACCTGGGGCTCTGATTAAAGTGGATCGTTCGGATGCCCCAACAAACAATAGGAAGAAAAACAAATTGAGAACCGAATTGTTGTTGATTTTTGGCTCTGAGAGCGACAGCCCGGACGAAACTTGAGTCCGTCTCAGGGCGACATTTACGCCCCGTGGGGGGGGGGGGGCTTGATAGGCCTCAACACCCTGGAAGGTCCCCATTTTCAGGCGGGAAATTTTCACGAGAAATATGAGGAATTCCAGGGGGAAAATGGAAAGTTTCACGAGTCATAAATCATCACAGAGAGCGTCAAGCTGGTTAACATGTTTCTGAAGAGACAAGCTGGGTATTTCGACAACAAAAGCAAAAACACTTCGTCATGGTCAAGCCACGAGTATCCCGCCTTGCCTGTTCTGTGGCACTTTCAAGTCTTACATTTCTAACTACATCTAATAAAGCTGGCTTAAATTTTATGGAATTCCCTCGGATTTCCTAAGATGATGCTCCAATTTCCGAACATTTCTCTGCAAATTTCATCATCGTGACATTCGGGAATTCCGTGGTCCCCGCTGCCTTCAAGAACCATCGAAAGAAGGCACCGTCGGCCCAAGACGGGGACGGCAGAAGACTGGAGGACCACGAAGCGATTGAGACAGGACATCCTTGTCCAGAATCTTCAGCTTGCTTGGGCGTCATTTCACCAACTCATGGAGTAAAAGCATATGGGATTGCGATTTCTCCAAGCTGTTTGTGAGGCTCTAATGTTGTACACACTAAGTGCCAAGACTCGTGAGGTTGACGACGCGTGACATCTGCCAGTATGAGCTAATACTGCGTTGCCTTCTCGAATCAAATCTTGAAAGGTGACGTGTCTTCCTATGCTTGGCACAGACCAACCGTGCTAGGTTAGAGACCCACGACTGAAACAAGAGTTGATGATTCGACGTGGGTCAGGCTCTTAGCTGTGTCTCAGCCGCTTGGTCAGTGGCCAAGGTCATGTGCGAGAGCCCCGTCGACATCTTTTCGTACTGTAGCAACGCTCCATTTGTTTGCTAATGAGTTGTACTACAGTTCAAGATAAAAACTCCCCAAGTACAAGAAAAATGACGCCAGATTTGCTGTCGAGTCTTTTTCCTGGACCTGGGCATAAAGAATCCCTTTACTGTAGCACCTGTGGGGTGTATTTTCCCCGGGCGGACACTTTGAGGCCACTCCCTCCTCTGCCCCTCTCAGAACCAGTGCAGGAGTGCTAAAAAGGAGGAAAGGCCACAGTCAAAAGAGCCCAATGACGGTTTACTCAAACAAGTGCTGATGAGATCCTCCCGGAGTTGACTTCACGAAAGAGTGATGCCGTCAACCTCTGGGTCTGGTGGGACTTCAGTGTTGCATTTGATGCTAGTCAGGGGACAAGTGCGAGCGACATCAAGGTGAGGGATGACATTGACGTGACTCAGGCAACTCGGGAGCCAAGCAAAGGTGGAGAGGATGTAAGAAGTGAAGTTCGGTTCCCTTTACCAACGAAAAAGCAAAAATCGGGCGTTAAATTACAGGTGGCAACACTGTACGTGGGCCTCCCTTGTGTTGATCCTAATCGCTTGACGCGTCCGAGGTCTGACTTTGTCCTCGGGCCTCCAAAGAATTTATGTTTAAGGTAATGCACCCCGGAGCTCATGTCACATTTCATTTGTCACCATTACCATGACCACATCAGTCTGACTGACGCAGGACGTCAAGAGCTCCTCCGGGTCAGCCTCTAGGTCTTGTCCCCCCCCCGTCTCCCCCCTCAAGAGAGGTTTTTGTGCGTCCGCCTTCTCTTTCATAGTGCATTCCCATGTTTGAAGTTGACAAAGCAAATTTTCGGGAGAGCCTTCAATGCCCCAAGATTAAAGGTGGGTCCGAGTGGGTAGCAACATATCCGTTCTTCTCTCGGGAGCGCACCCAAAGGCTCTGCTCAGCAAAAAGTGCCTTAACCAAAAGAAAGGAAGTTTTTCGATGAGAGCTGATATTAGCGGGAAAAACTAGAGTTTTCCCAGAAGATCCGACCGATATCTAGTACCACCGGAACGAGTCAAACAAGCACAGTTTTGAGCCGAACGCGGACTTTACCGCAGTAAACTTTCCCGCAAAAGCTCCCTCCTGGCGAGGAGGCCTCAATCTCTATTCTCTCTGCCCAATCCGAGGGAAATTATTCCCAATTTCTCCCCGGGAAAGTCTCTCCACTACGCGATAAAATGTGCGTCAGTGGAAGCGACGCTTCGAGTCAACAGCTCTTTTGCCCGCTACGCAAGCCAATGAGGGCCCTGAAAAATGGGTATTTGCGCTCTGCTGCGCTCTTCTCAGACATCCAAGATTCTCATTCTGTCTGAATAGAGAGAGTGGAAAAGATGAGAGGATGGCGGAGTCTGACACCACGCAGTCGTGGGCAAATGTCTGAGCTTGCTCAACAGACTCAGGGTGACGCTCTTGCTGCAGAGAAGCAACGCCCTCTTCCACAGCTGCGTCATTCCGACGGAAAAGGCCTTGATTGGCCCATAACAGTAATGCACGATAAGCTTCAGGAGGGCGGAATGGACGTTTAATGCTGAGGTTGCCACAACGGGAGGGAAATGAAAAAAAGAACTCACTCGAATCCAGTTTTCGTACATCAGTCGAACATTTTTCGTGTGGACAAAACACTCATTGGCATTCGGTGTGGTCGAAGCCTTGTTTCTGTAGGGATGAAAGCTTTTTGAGCTGTCACGACCAACCTCGAATGAGGGCATTGTATTAGTTACCAATAGTAATTATGCCCCTAGTACACTGTTGGCTCTCGGAGTTGTTAAGCGGAAGTCGTGTATTACTAAAGACGACCTCGTTAGCAAGGCCCGGAAGCCGTATGACGACAGGCACGTCTCATCCATACGGGACTTCCCCATGTGTGAAAAGGGTCGTCCAGAGTGGAGCACCTCTGAATACGCTTGAAGCATCGATTACTTCAGGAAAATGCCTGGGCAGAGCTGCCACTTGCACAAATGACCCTATTAGGGATTGCCTTTGCAGCCCTTTCTTCCAAGCATCGTTTGCTCTGTCAGAGAGAGAGAACATTTTTCTTCTGGTCTGCTCGGTGGCACAGAACAACTTAGCTTCCTAGGCAGAAATGTGTTATTCTCACATGGTTGTATTTCTTCCTACAAAGATATAGTAGAGTGATGATGGCAGAAGTTGACGTGCAGTTCAAATGCGCATCTTCTTTTCGCTCCTGTTGTCTTTCGGAGACACACAAATCCCTTCTGGCAGCATTGTAATCAGCAGTAATACAGGGGAGTCCCTCGAGTGAGGTCCAAACTCAAAACGAATATATATCTGGGAAATTTTTGACCTAAAAATGCACTTTTGGTCTCATTTGAAAGAGGACGTTCATAAGATTCTTCTCATAACTCAGTGTGAAGAAGTGTTCGAAGGTAGCACTCCATTTTGGCCTCTCTGCCGTCCCATTTTGTGATTTTCATGAACCCAATGAGTTATGCCGAGAACCTCACGAATGTCCTCTTTCAAATGACACCAGAAAGTACATTTCTAGGTGCAATAGTTTTTGAGATATAGTCGTTTAGAGTTTGGACCTTGAGGGACGCCCGGCATAACAAAGCTGTTGTTGCTTCATGCAGCACAAAACTGAAGGATCTCATTACTCCTGCGCTAAACTTTCCTGACAAGAGACACGACAGATCTGCTTTCCTCCCCTCAACAGAGATTCCAGTACAAAGAACTGAACGCAGCTTCATACCTGGCGCTTTTAGTATCGATGTTCTCTCCGTCAACAATGTTAAGCAGTGCTTGCTTCAGAAAGGGAATATACACGATTTATCCACAGAGGGTGCTTATGATGCTTTCTTGCGTTTGTATGAAGAGAGAGTCTCCACTGAATGGTTTCCTTCGAGGCCACTGGACTGTCTTGGACCGGCCTTGACGTGGCGCTGTCAGTGGGGGATGGGATGGGGCCGCCCTTCCATCAACAATGACGGGGGGTAGAAGTCAGACTGATATTAGAAAACAAACCTGCCCACGTGACCGATTGAGGAAGTGAGGAGCAGACGTGACTCATGATTTCTGCTCCACGCGCTTAATTTTGGTGCTGCTGAGAGTGCATTTGCACTGCTGGATGCTTTTCTTTCTTCCACACACATCTGCGTTCCAGAGGTGAGGTTGTCCTCTGACCACCGTGCTCTATGTGTGTCAATACGGACAGACATAATACTTTTGGCACCCGTAAAGAAGCCACTGGCGAGCATTTAATGGCTAATATCAGCTTCACCTTGTGCCAAAAAAAGCGTCACTTCTGGACAAAGAAGTTTCCTAGAGTAGACGAAGTCTTGTACTCCGTATTAGCTAGCCTGGATAATAGCAAAAATATGTCTGCTTTACGAAGTGAATATTCTAGATTAAACTAGCTCCACTCCCTTTTTTTTTGTCGAGGGCACTTGGAGGAAATTGGACTTGGTGGGGCAACCACAGGGTGAAGGGAGAGGAGGGAGAGCTCTAGGAATGTTTCATGATTAAATTGTCAAGCTCGAGAAGTATTTGCAGCAAACTCACATTCCTTATACGTACATCTATATCTTTACTCGATATCGTTGCAGTGAGGCTTCATCATCGTTGGCCTCCAGTAAGCAAATCCCTGGCTGCAGCCAGCAGATGTTCCACTCTCCACACCAAGGCTCATTCATCTCTCCAAGCCACATACAAATAGAGGAGGGGAATGAGACATTCGTATTCTTTGCTGTTATCTCGCTTCCCTGGAACGATAAAGCTTAAAAAAAGCTTAAAAAGTTCTTTTGAGCTGCGTCTCTGTCTTTTGAGCAGGGTGGTGAAGGAAACGGGCATCGCCCGGAGTAAAAACTACAAAATTGGTAGATTCTTCAAGAAGCTGGTATTCGGAAAATGCCAAGAACCATTCACCGAGCTTGCTTTTTGTAATCAGAACTTTCTTCCCGTAAGTTAAAGAACTTGAGTCTTAAGAGCAAGGACCGGGTTTTGAGTTAAAAGAAAAAGTGAATCAGTTCAGTGCAGTTGTTCAAGCATGCAAAGTAAAAATTAAGAGACGAAATGGAACATTTCATCAATATTTGTACCAAGCTTTCTCGACGAAATTGACATTTTTGAACACATATTTCAGACGGAATATTTGATAATTTGCACCAGAATTAATTATTTAGAGGAAACTTGGGACTTCATTATTCCTAAGACACCAATGGGCTCTTTCTTTAGCATACCCATTTGACAGTTGGGTACAAATGAAGTGTGGTACGTGAAGCTCGTTATGTTGGGGTTGGTCAGATCACCTTAGATTTTGCCTGGTTGTGTTGTGCTAGATCAGGTAAAATCTCCTTTGAGGGTGCAAGTATAAATGGTGAGAGAAAATGGGCCTAAAGATAAACTGACAAAAAGGGCCTTACGAAGAAAAATAAGATGAAGCGGTTTTTACCCAAAATTGGCATAGTTATGAAGTGGAAAGTTTTTTTTCTGAGTTATCCACTCCCTAGTAATCAAAACTTCCTCAACCCGTGGGGTTGGCGAACCCACACCTGTACCCGAACCCCGACAAAAAGGGGTCTAAAACAGTTCCCTCGGCACGCTGAATATGCATGCTCTTGAAGGTCATCGTCGAGCGAAAGCTGGACCAAAAATTCAGGCTTTCATTTATTTATGCAGATCCCCGCACACGTGATCTGCTGCCTGCAGACCACATTGGTGGTAACTGCTGCCTCATGTATGGTCACCCATTCAGGAAAACGTTCTGGAGCGTACAAATGTTGTTCAGCACGTCCAGAAATGGATGTCCACTCTCATATTTCCGTTCCGAGGACCCTCGTTGTGCAGGACCGCTTACTCGGTCCTCGTTGGTGTCTCTGCTTCAGATGCCTCTACCCATAAATAGCGGTGTTGATAAACACCACTAGAGTTTGAAGAACTTTTGGAACCCGTCACCAATTCCCTGACACAGCATAGAACGTAGTGAAAGATGGAGAAGCCAGCTTAAGAGCAGACACGAGTGCAAAGGCGGTGGTGATCGGCTCATTTAGTGCTCTTGCCAGGTGGCACAGTTGCACAGTGGACAACCCTGGCATGAGCGCACTTAGCACAACAGGAAGAAGGAGGAGGAGAGGATGGAGAAGGTAGAGAGGAAGCAATTCCCCTTCCAAGACAGCAGTGCCATCCCTTTGAAGAAGAAGAAGGGCTTTTGCGTAATGGTCGCAGGATAGAAGAATCCTTTTTGCTTCTCAAAGACCCGTTGGAGTTTCAAGAGCAGAACTAAAGCCCTCACAGGCTTTTGGCCAAACAGATGTTTGGCGAAGGCTGACAGTGAGAAATTTGGCCACGAGGCTTTTCATCATTTTTCCTTCTCTTCTAGGCTGTAAGAATGGGAAACGCCAGTCATAAGTTGCTCAAGTTGAGGAGGAAAAAGAATCCGGACAAGGCCCCGAGGGGCCGGAGGGAGCGACCAAGTCTTCTACCGCCAGACATCCTCACGGAGGAGGAAGTCCAAGACATTCAGGTGAGAGAAGTCATCCCGCTCTCAGGATTCGCAGTCCTCGGTAGGGATGCCGAAGATGCTCAGCTTCTTCAAGTCCGCCGTCGCTCACACTCTCTCAGACCCGGGGAAATACTCCCCAGTTGTCTCATTCCACCTGAGGTGTACGCGCACTAACAGCAACTTCGCATTCTGTACGTGTACTAGGGTAGGAAGTCCACAGTAGAGGGGCCTCTAAAACTTGAAAGTCTGATTATTGAAATTGGCACCCCCTGAAGGAATGATACTGGTCATTAGAAGCTCTGCTAGTCAAATAGTTTTGGCCAGCTCCTCAGCAGCTAAGCCGTACAGGTTCAAAACTGCCCATGTCAACAGGGTGCTTCGGCAGCTGAGCGCGGGGGACCAAAACAGCAGTAGGAAGGGTTAGAGGGATTCATTCAGTAACACTACGCAGCACAAACTTTACTTTTAAGTTCATAAGTGAAAACGTTTACTTAACAAAAGTTATTTGTTGTGGACCCTTACTATAACAAAATTTCATTTTGAAGCCATTTGGTCCTCTGCACACAGCTGCTAATGACCAGTATCATTCCTTCAGGGGGTGCCAATTTCAATAATCAGACTTTCAATTTTTAGAGGCCGCTCTAGACTGCACAGGGTGCTGTTCCGCCCATGTGCACACTGGCACCGAGGCCTGGTGGAGCTTCACGTGGTGATCCGACCACTCTGACGTGTATACCAATGCCAGTACAATTGGCAATTGCCCACCCAACCGTCACTCGTGACCAACAGACAAGAGGTGGTAAAAGTCTCCTCCTCTTTATCACGTATTCACATCCCTGCAGCTGACCTGGCCGCACCTCCGCCCTCTGGTGAATGACATCTTAACCGAATCCTTCCTGGAGCTCTTCAGGGTCAATCCAGACATCAAGGACAAGTTCCTCAGCTTCAAGGACTACACGATTGAGGACTTACAGAAGAAGGAAGAAAAAGGAACTGGAGGTACGTATTATCATAGAGAAAGACTAATCCAATCAACGATTTCAGTCCCTCGTAAATATATATATTCAACGAGTGCTTGAGCCCTCATCCCCCCCCTCCCTCTTCAGTAGCCGAGTGCGCGTACAGTAGTATGGGGTCGCTATGAGAGTGACCTCTTCATCGCAGTGAAGCTCAGCCCCACTTCAGCGCTGTGTTGTTCACGCGCACAGTAGAATGCACGCAGTTAATCGAGGAAAAAGGAGCCTCGCATGCATTCATCTTTTGGTTCTCCCACTCCAGTATTGTACCAAAGTGATGCCCAGTTGCAAACTTTCTTTCTGCTAGAGCAAAAATGACGAGAATTCACTTCTCCCATGCAGAGCAAAGATTTACAGCATGTCCCAAAAGTTTCTGCGCCTTTTTTCAATGTAAGTTTCGGTGATAAAATGAGTTTCTAATAGGACTTTGGGAAAATGAAGTTAGACACCGAGGGTTTTACCCTTCAAAGAATCCTTCAGAGCTCTCTTTACTCTTTGGGCTCTACTCGATGGGCTTGATAACAGCTATTTGTTTTCAGTCTCCTGCTGATCTGTCAAAAGATTCAGATCCGTTCACTCAGTGGTGGAAAAATTGGCCAGGAAATTCTCCTGACTTGAACCCAATCAAGGATCTCTGGCAATCCTCCAATCCAAGGTGGATAAAGAAGTGAAAGCAATGAACTTGACGAGTCAAAGAAGCCAGCAAGAAACAACATAGGACTTAATCTCTCCTGAAGTTCTCAAAGAGAGCAAAGCAGACCCGACAGAATTGAAGGATTTGTCCATGCAAAAGGAAACTATGCTATTGATGAGTAAACATACATGGACAATCTGTTTTCTTATTTGAAATAGAGATTCTTCCTAGGCGCAAAAACTTTTGGGATGTGCAGTCTAGTATGCGATCGAATTGGCGTTAGTCAGGCCTTCACCATAATACTTACTCAATTCTGAAAGTTGCTACCAACCCTGGTTTGATGTTTGTCGACATCAAGAAGCCAAAATATGGAAAGTATTCTGAGAAGACTCCCAGACTCCAAAACTCAAAATTCCCCCACCAGAAGCCGTGACTTCCCAGTACCTTCCTGAACATTTTGTTCGTGATTTGGTCGCTTCTTTCTGGCTGCGGAATGCGTGGCCATCCTCTGACGATCACACTGCTTGACTGTTGTTGATGCTGAGGCAAGTGCCAAGAGGCTTCACACCGGGCAGACTTCACCCGAAAAATTCACAAGGCATTGGAAAAGAAAACCTGAACTAAAAAAGTGATTGATCCTTTGGCTGAAGTCCCTCAGCGCCAACGTCATGGGATGGCCCACGAAAGTCAATGGGAGGAACGGGCTGCAGGGTGCTGTGACTATCATTTCTGTTTACTTTAAGGAAGTGTAAAGCTAAATTTGACCCAGCACTTCTCTCTTCCCCTGTGAGAAAGCATAAACAAGTTATACGAGTATTGCTAACGCCAAGTCAGCCGCATATTACGTTTAGCTTCAGTTGACGTGTACGTATGACGTACAAGGTGATGAATAGTCAAAAACGTTTGTAAGAACTCTGGCGAGTCGTACCTCACTCAACCTGTCGCAGTTGGACAAGTCCCAAAATTGTTTTCAGCCCCCAGAAATGATTACAACGTCATGAACAACAACAGGAGTACGAATATTTGAAAATTTAATAAAAATGCATGTAACTCGCTCCACGCAAAGACAGACATAGGGCTTTTTAGATATTGGTCAAATTGTTAAATGTCCGTACTTCTGTTGTTGCTCTTGACGTAAGGAAACATGAAGGAAACTTTCTAAAGGCTCTTTCCCTTTACACCGTCATGGTAAAAGTTGGTCACAGGAGTGGCCTTGAAAGTCTCACAGACGATAAACATGGCTTTATGGGGCAAAAAGTTTACTATCATTAGTTTTGATCCCGCTCGCAAAGATTCCAGCTAGCTTTAAATGTAATTCTGAGAGTGATTGAACAGTTGTTCATGGGCAGAAAACCATCTCACCCTGCATTCTCCGCATTTATTCTCTGCCCATAACCCTCCCCCTTAAGACACATTCGTGACCACATTGAACTCATGCCTGTCAACTTGAACCCCCTTAACAAAGTGAAAGACCCCAGGTTCGCGAAATACGCGTACGACGATAACATGAGGGATGTATTCAACAGTGAGTATGAATATGGCGGTGTTGTCGGGAGACACCGGCAACCGCACTTAAATCGATGTTTTTTTCTGAGCATGCGCGACCATGTCACCCTAGAGCACCCACGTGCGTAGTTTCACGACAGCAGTCGTGTGATTCAATCTTTGGTGTGTCCCACACCCGATGCGAAGTCGACCTACAGATTCGCACATCCCGCGCCAAATTCGCATGGTCGCCGGCGCATTGGACGTCTCCTTCTCCTCCGAGTTATTCCTAATGTTGTGATCGTGCTTGTTGTCCGTTCGTTGTAGAATTGGCGTTGTCGCACAATCTCTACGCGTTTTTCTCTGCACGTAGGAGTAAGATTATGCTTTGTCCTACCAACGACATTTGCAAGTTTTTTTGCGGGTGCTGTACTTATGCACACATTTTCCAGAACAGTTGACAGCAATGTCTTCTTCTCGTGGAGCAGAATGCATCGCCCTAGAAAAAGTCAAACACATTTACATACGGTACGGCAATAAAAATGTCTTGACAGCGTGAACAGAAAGAGAAGAAGAGAGGGGATGGGGACACGGAGGTCAACGGCAGGGAGGGCGTCACGTGGGAGGCCATCGGGCCCGTGACGGGGGACGAGGGTGAAAAAACCGGGTGTAGCAGGAAAGCTGATAAAAGAGAGTGATAGCTGACGAGGAGCCAAGGGAGATCATGAGCTAGATCATGCTTTTCTTCTAGGTACGAGGGGGAATTATGGTACTAAACAGACATTACGAGCCAAATGGTCTAACAGTGCCTCTGTCAATAACGGACGTTCTCTCGTTTACGGACGTTTCGCGTGAATGGATGGGCGAGCTAAGCAAGTTTTACACGTACACCTACACACAGTGATGTGAGTTGAGCATATCACCAAAAAATTGCTCAGTTATGGGCCTAACTCTGCCTGACAGCATCGAAGCTTTTTTGGACACCTTATTTCAGCAAAGCCCTTGCAAGTACCCCTCGTTGATCTTGTCTGGTGGAGACCTGCACGTGTTCGTCCTGCAGAACTTCTGCCAAGTGAAAAGGAGCCCATAAATCAGCGACTTTTCTTTTCGTTTAATTTTATTTTGCTGCTAAACTCCGTTCTACTGTCGAAGACGTCAATGCACTCTTTTGACATACATAATCCTTTCTGTTCTTAGATAATGCCCTCCAACGCCACGTGCCTCGAGTGGGCAGGGCCATCGTCAAGGCCATCAATCACGTGGCCAACTTGGACGACGTCCTTGACTACCTCGAGTGCGTGGGGAAGATTCATCACAAAAACGGAATCATCGTGAGTGTTCAGAAATTGACAAATTTGCTCCAACTTTGCACTTACTCTTGGTATTGGCCACCGTCGTCCGGCTGACCTCATTGTCTCGACGGACGATTTACGGTCCGTGGTTCATGCCGGTCAAACTTTTCTTCTGGCATGACTGACAACCTTTTGGGCTAATGGATAAAAAAGTTGTGCAACGTAATGGATCATTGCAGGCCCAAGAGCTCTCGATGCTCGGCCCATTCTTCGCCAGCGCCGCCGTCCACCATCTACCAGCCAAGTTCAAGTTCACGAAGAACTTGGAGGATATTAAGGACTCTTGGGAACGCGTCTTCGCTGTCCTGTCGGATCTCATGCTAAGGGGATATCCTGGAATAGAAATGCAGCTCACTGATGAGGAGAAAGCCATCGTGAAGAGGACATTCGCGTAAGTAAATAACTGTGCGTACACACACACACACACACGCACACTCGTACGCTTACAATGAGAACATGAGCATAGGAAGTGTCAATGCTTATCTTGGCACTCTGGAGACACAGACAGCCAGACAGACGGGCACCCAAATCTTCATTTGGTACGCTCGGAAGACCCCAGCTTCAACTGTCTAAACGCGCCCTCAATCTTGCAATCAAACCGCAGAAGGTGCCTGCGGCTGTCTCAGCTCGAGTGTGGCCATGAGTGCACTTGGCGGATCCTGCGAGACAAAGAGGTAGAGGAATCAGAAAGACAGAAATAGTAGATGATGCGCTTGATGCAGCAGGACCCACTTTCCCAACTTTTCAGGGACTTATGACAGGAAATGATACACAGGACATGCTTTTTTTTTACTACGTGGTTGTCTGCTTAGGCCAGCTGTCAGTGGAGATGTGCAGGGTGTAACAGTGAAATCTAAACATGTAATGATGCAATTGGGACATCCAGATCCATTTGGGAAGCAAGATGATCAAGGTGTATTGTAGCCAAAACTGTCCCAAATTTTATTGTTTAGGTTTTCATTTAATATAGACGTCATTCGTGGCCTGCATGATGCGTGTTTGCATCAAAAGGGAACTTCTGAGACTTGGGCAAGGTTGCATGCATGAGCGAGTTCCATGACAAAGCGCAGCGCGTTTGCGCTGTACTAGCAATCTTGACAAGAAAAATCACCAACTTCCACCGCTGTCTCATGGACTCTGCATACTTTGATCATCTTGCAGCTCGCCTGGATCGTCCTACCCTTAGTATTGTACTTCAGGCCCTCACGGGTCATAAGTACCTCAACTATCACCATTATATAGTGGGTACGGTCTGCTAAACGCTCAGATGTTTGTGAC
>JAAUXU010133335.1_pt1 | contig 17026 bp, 15 predicted proteins | sample 7278151 | NCBI WGS metagenome assembly JAAUXU01 (sample SAMN14350113, study PRJNA611818) | marine sediment metagenome | isolation source: surface marine sediment (1.8m) | place: French Polynesia: Moorea | collected 2018-08 | reverse complement strand
TTAAACTGTGCATGAGGCAAGATCAAAAGTGTAGATTTTGTTTTCTTTGGTGGGAAATTGGCATTAGACACTGTTCTAGCTGGTATGGAGTCTCTATTTTTTTTAAAAAAAACCCTGTTTTTCTAAGGACATGTTTAACTCAAAGTTTTATAACATAGGGTATGTAGTTAGTGTTGTGTTCACTTTTCCTTTTTGCCTTAACTTTTGACTCAATTGAGCTACAGAAGTGGTTCACAACTTGCTGGAAAGCTGAGAAGCTCCTCCAAAACCAAACTGGTTCGCACTTTTGCTCTAGGAGTACTCATTTTTCCACAATATGAGATCAAAGTTATGTTCTGTAGTCAAGTTGACTGGATAAAAGCATGATTTTATTGTGGACAAATGAGTAGCCCTAGAGCAAAAGTGCATATCAGTTTGGTTTTGGAGGAGCTTCTTTGTTTTCCATTGATTTGTGAACCACGTCTGTCACTCGATCCAGTCAAAAATTGTGGCTGAAAAACGAGTGTGCACTACACTTACAACAGTACGTTACAAACTTTGAGTTAAAAGTGCCCATAGCAAATGGTTCTCATGAAAAAAGTGTTTTTTGTGTGTTTTCACAATATTGGGGCGAAAGGTCAAAAGGCCCAGGCCAAAATATATCATTCTCCAAAAGAGGGGCCTTTTCGAACCAGCCTACTATGCACACATTCCTAAATGTAGGTCTCGTCAATGTTGGGCCACACGGTACATTGAGTGTGTCGGGCGGCAGAGAAAGAGTCACAATCATTGTTCGCGCCCGACTGCAGCCCTTCCGTGATGGAAATGATTGTGGAGAGCGTGCGGGTGAAGGTATCATTCCTTCATGAAACTTGCATGAGCAGGCAGCAGCCACCGAGATCCTGCACAGCTCGAAGGTCTGTTTGCACAAGGACATGTGAGAAAGGTAGGAGAGGCGCCGGCGATAAAAAAAAGGGTTGAGAAAACAGTCCCGGGGTAGCAGAGAAGGACCCACAAAATCCCCCCTTTCAGCAAAACTATCCTGCTTTGCTTTATGAAGTCTTGGGAAGCTTCAGTCCTGGCTCTCCCATAGGTCTTCGTCTTTCCGAGGCTCTGGGGAGCGCCCGAGCTCTCCCGGATCACGTAACTGATTGGATATGGGCTGCTGGCGAAATCACCCGACGGCACCGCACGGCCCAACCTGCCTGCGCTGAGCGAGCCAGAGAAGTGAACCTCTGTTGCGTACACGTACCACCCAGGTTCCCTGCCCCCCCCGCCGTCCACCCCCCAAATGGCCATGGTACTACAGTGGAATCCGCCTGTCACTGGGAAAACGGGCCTCTCATGCAGTTGTCACTGTACTTGCACAAGCTTTGCCGACGTCAGCAAGGAGAGCTTGGGGGGCGACGCCCAGTGCGTGCAATGTGCGGGCACCTCGATGACCTCGCTCTCCAAAAGAGTCGCTCTGTTCTATCATGGCTACTTAGGACGCATTTCAAGCAGTTGAGACAGACTTTTTTGCAAACTCTACAGGAGGGGGTTCTTTCGTCCTAGGCCTAAGTTGACAATCTGGGCGGCCTCCTGATGCTCATAGCTGTGACTTGTACGTACGCTTGGCAACGCGGTAGCAGACGATAACTTTGTCTCCGACGCATAGTCCCCCCTGCCTCGGCCCTTGCGGCCCGTGCAATCCCCCTCCACGTCGCGCTGGCCGTCGCCCAGCGCCCTGCTTGTACTACTCCGCGTTGCCGACGAACCGCCGCTGCCTGCCGTCGAGGCTGCGGCGGCCGAACACCAAGAGGAAGGCCCCGCAGCTGCGCCATCTAGCGGGACTCAGGTTGCCTAACAGCTTTCAGTGGAGTCCAGTTCCGGTTGGGGAGCATTTTGCACTAAAAAAAGGAGTTGAGGCCGCTCTTAATGACCGCCAGTTGCTGCAGTTGAGGTCACTGCGAGCATTCATTCTCTTGGACAAGTGTGCACGCGTGAGTGATTGGACAACTTTTGTTGTTCGTATGGTGGCGTGTGTGTTCAACATCTGTTGTGAACAATGACAAGCGCGCTAAGTACTAATCTCGCGGATTCTGATCCTCTAAAGGTCCCAACATACCCCCCACTAAAGCTGTTGAGGTCCTCGTTGGCTACCCTAACTTCTACAGCATTCGAAACTAGTCCAATGGGCCGGAGTATGAATCATCTATCTATATGAAGGTGGCTCAAAAGTGACGCTTCTTCGTTGCTGGACCCCACCAAGGATAAGAAAGATTAGGTTAGGCTGGCCAGCGTTGCCCAAGGAGGCCCGCCAGATGGCGCCCGTCGTCCCGTTGATCTCGGCCCACGTCCACTGGCCGTCCGACGTGTGCGTGCGTGTGTGTTTTACGTTCTCCTGCTGCAGGAGTAGCTGCTACTGCTACTGCGCAGTGCGCACGAGCAAGCCAGCCAGGAAGAAAGACCACCAGATCGAAGCCCCCCCTGCGTGCGTACTCGACTTCACAGCCACTCTCGCCTCTATCTGTGTATCTCTCTATCCATCGCATTCTCTCTCCTCCCACAACTGCATGGTGTGGGAGGACGGCGCGTGTGCAGTCGACGACGGCGACGACGAGTCCGTCGCCAACGCAGTAAACAGGCACCAAGAGAAGTGAAGGGACTCCTCGGGTAGCCGAGGCCCAGGCCCAGGGAGAAAAGAGAGAAAGAGGCTCTTGTGGCAGTCGCACACTGCGGAGTGCAGTGGCAAGACCCGAGTTGAGCCGGGTTTTAGCCCCTCGTGCCTGCGACCGCGACCGCCATGGCCGCCGAGGACAAGAAGGTGAGCCAGTCGGGGCCAGGACCTTTGTACTCGGCCCAGAAGTCAACATCATGCGCCGGCGTCATGAAGGGCTTCTCTTTCTTGTTCGGACAGCCCGAGGCCATCCCGCGGCCTCAGTCGAACTCGTTGTGGGGCTCTGTCCTCGTTGTTTTTAAGACCAACAGAGGATAAGATAATAGAGAGAACCAAGCAGGGTGACCTCATGGCTTAAGCGCTTGCTCGAGCCATTGATGCTCGAGCCATTGATGCTCCAGCGGAAAGACCGACGGCGTCATGATTAATCCGTGCTTTCTGTTCTTTTTGCAGCTGCCCGTGGCCGACCCTTTCCTGGAGAAAGAGGGATTCAGCAACCTTCGTAAGTACTAACATCATTCTTGTTGTGCAAAGTGCGTGCGGAAGGAGAGAAAAGTTTCTCTTTTTCCCCGAAAAAAAGTTTCCACAGAGGTTGGTGCATTCTTACCACCTTTGCTGTAATGTGAAGTGTCGAGGGGGACAAAGTTATGGGATTTCCCTTTTTGTCGCCCCAAAATACGACGTTTGCTTTGAGATGAAAACGCCAAATGTGGTGTTGTGGGTTTTTTTATTTTTTATTTTTTCCGCCAAGTGCACAGGGTGCGAAGAAAGACGACAGGGAAATATGGGAATGACTTTTTCTGTGGCAATCACACGCCTGAAGTTTTATAGGAGGGGCTTTCGTTGTCTCTCCAAGGCCGATTGAGCTTGGGAATATTCCATTTTCCACGAAATCGGAGGACTGAGAAATGTTGTTGCGCTCACTCAATCTGAAGAGTTTTGAGTTTTTCCTTTCATATCTCTGCCTCGGCCTGCCTGACTTCCTGAAGCCGTTTGTCTGCCAGTGGCGGTGCCAACACTGCTTGGCCTTGTGTCTGTCCCGGGACAAGAAGCTGGCACGTTCGTTGTGGACGAGCATTGCTCTCCAATGTATGGTTGAAGCCATGCTTGCCAAGGCCGGCCTTCCGGCCTTGGCTGACCTTCCCTCGGACTGGCTGGAGCTTCCCATGTGCACCTGTCTCATCTGCTGGTGCTGCTGGCAATCCCCCAAGATTTCTCCGTGCAAGTTGTGCATTGTGAAAAGCCTGCTTTCCTCCCCATTTTGGGCACACAGCGGGAGGTTGTCGTGTGGGAGGCCTAACGTTCTAGGCCTAACGTTCTAGGCCTACGCGTGTGTCAAGGAGAGGGAACGTATCAGACTGATCAGTTGCGTGCATCAGAGCTTGTGGTAGGTGGAATAGACAAGTCAGAATGGAGCTGACGAGGAGAACGGAGGAGACGTAATGGAAGTGGAGCTGGATGCGATGCAGCCTCCACCAAATGAAAGCCTCAAGTCACGCACGTCTTTCAGCCCTCTCTCTTTGTTGCCGTAGGCGGAGGAAAAGCGTTCGTTCCCTTATCAGATAGTGATTTTTTTTTATTAGGAGCTTGTTTTCATTGTGAAAACGATCCCAGAATCTCCTTCTGAATGAGCCAGTCCAAGCTCAGCCGCTCGCTCGCTCAGCCTTTCTTCCCCCTCTTCTTCTTTCACCCGTCAGCCCCGAGAAGCAACGCTCGTAGCCACTCAGCCCTTCATCCTTTCCTCCCAGGGCTGCGTCCTCGCCCTTGGCCACGGCGATCTCTGGGGCGCGGGGGAAAGCGGCCGAGCACCAGCAGTCGGGCAGTCATTGTGAGGACATCCTAGTGGAGGAAAACTTTGTCCATTCTGCCGTCAGTGACTGAGTGAGCGGCCGCGGCCGTCGGAGGACTTTTGGTGTTTGCATTCCCTGAGATCCTCTGTGGAGGCTTAATTTGTTCCTCCCGAGGAGAATCCTTTGGTCTTTGGGAGAAAGTGAGCAATTTCTCTGACAAGAGGTTGTGTCTACCTGTCGTGGAGAGGACGGAGAAGATGTCTCGGTGCAGAGTGCTTGGAGCTCGATGAGAGCGAAAATGATGACGCTTTGGGATGACCAGATCTCCTCCACCGTGCCAACCCTTGCCTCATGAAGCGGGAGGACCCGTCCCCAGAGGGTAGCAGCAGCATTGGCGGCCAACGAGATCCCCATCACGACGGACCTCACCAGCATGCTCGAGGCCACCTCCTGGGGAGGCAAGCGCGCCGACAACAGGTGGACCCGGAGCAGGAGGGTGACTTTGACACCCGGGTGCTCTGTCTCCACTACTACTCCGACGCGCTGGGGTTCGAGTTCGGCGACAACGACGACGTCTACAGGATAGACCAGATCAAAGAGTGGGCGATCTCGGAGCTGGATCCCCTCTGGCTCGACGGCCTCAGGCTGCAGCTTTTCGAGATGTCAGGCAAGATGAGAGTTGGTCGTGCCGGAGAAAAACAAATGAACACAGCACAAACTAGAACATTGCAAAGTTGATGCAGCCTTAGGCAAGAGCAAGAAAGCACTCACGCTTGGTTTTATTTTCTTACAGAAAAACAAGTCTTTTTGACTAACAGTTGCAAGAGGCGATAGAGTTCTATATAGGCCGTTTCTGTAACCGCACTGAACGTGGACCGCAGTGCGCTTTGGCTCCGCTCAGTGGACACCATCGGTGGAAGTCTCGTCCGTGCAAAGTCCTGCGCTGTACTCGAAGCAGCGTTCCGACGGCTGCATGAGGATGTTGGCGAGGCTTCCACCTGGAGGCTCTTTTGCTGACAGAAGATGTAAGGACCTGTTTTTTCCATGTCTGAACTCGTAGGTGAACCTCCCAGTAGGACCTGACTTGCGAGTTGTTTGTGAGCAAAAACAGCTGTGACCTTCAATACATGCCAGTCATCATTGGATGAGATACATACTTTCGTATGTCCACGTCGACGCAGACACTTTCGATAAAAGCCCCACGGTTGCACAGTTTTGCACCTGATGTGGCGGATGTTGGACTAAGAATGTCTGAGCTGGACGCGATCCCCGGTGCGCAAGAATTAGCGTGCCATGGACGTGCGCTACTTGGACTGGCAGTGGCGAATTAACCCTGTTGTGTCCTGCTGGAGCAGGATCAACTTGAGCGGCAAGGAGAGACCTTGTACCTGCCTCGCGTTAGGTTGAAAAGAGGACCTGAGGCTCTCCTGGGAGGGGTTCTCTTTACACTCCGTCAAGGCATGGACAACAGAATTCGAATAAACTGCTTTAAGGACTTCAGACATTGATTCCTATGGGTGACTTTAAAGTGTCCGTCCAAGTGTACAACCTTCCAAAAGTGCTTTGGCTGCAAGATCAAGAGACTCGCTCTCATATCTCACCACGGTACAGTGAAATCGCGATTGACATGACGCATTTTACCGCGCCGGCGGGAAAATACGCTATGCCGAGATTCAACTGTACTGTTTCGTGTATTTGCAGACATCTTAAAGTCATTTTTTCCATTGATTTCTCTCAGAAAGTACTCCAGTGTACGTACATGCGAATGTGCTCTGGAATCTCTACTTCATGCTGATTCTGTTTGCCAGGACTTCTCATACCAAGAAGAATATGGCAATGAATATTGACTTGTCGTTGGTTTTGGCTTCTTTTCATTGGCAAATGCTTGTCTTTCTCAGAATCCTGTCACAGTCCCGACAAGACAAACTTTCCGCCTATCCCAATATCGCAACGTATGATGCTCAAACAAGAGCTACACCGATTTTTCTGTAGGAAGCTAAATGCTTGCACATCCGGTACGTGCATGCAGCGACACTTGTATGCAGTGACACGTGTGCCGGGTGCACTTCACCTGGGAGACGTAACTTCCGTCAAGCTTTGCTACAACAGCTACATTTGTACGCGCAGCTTCACGCACACGTTGTGCTGCATGAATGAAGATGTTGTGAATTGTAATGCACAAACAAGTCAAGTTTTTTTTTTTTTTTTTAGAAAAAAAAGCAAAACAGTGGGGGGAAAAATGCTCCACGTACCATGACGAGAAAGCTCTGGGAAAGCCTTGCTGAAAGCAGTCACTGTTTACATTTCGAACTCCTTTACAAGGATACCAAGCGTGACATTTCGTTTCGCAGAACATTGTCTGTCAGACATCATTGATCTTCCCTTGTCTTGGATGAGTCACTGACTGATTCTTGGTTCTTCCCCAGCATCCCCAGAGTTCTTCTCTGCAGACACCAGCACCAGGAGACCACTTTTGTAGCAGGACGAGGAGGAACAACTGCACAAGTCCTGATGTGCGATGGACCAGTCCACGTAGTGAGGATGTCCTGTGACGCGTGGTAGCTCTTGCAGCAAGGTAGTTTTGGCCTCACAGGTCGGATCAGGAGTTGTTCGATCAGTTTAGGTGCTGAGCAATTCTTTCTCTTACTTTTACTGGCGTCTGGCCAATCCTGAGACTCGTCTAGAGATCGACAATCCGAAAATTGACAGTGACCAAATTTCAAAGTATAAATGCCTGCTAGGAGGTGGATATATCGTGCGACATAGTACGAATTCATCATCGTTTCCATACTGAACTTCATGTTTAGTCTATTAATGACACTGAAACATACGTGCATCATTCACGGCTCGTAGGTTGGTACGATGTTGTTTAGGCAGCCTGAAATGCTACCGAGATTCCAGTTCATTTTCTCCATGTCCCCCAGGCAAACAAAAATTCAGGGTCAAAATTTTTTACGACGAATTTCTATAAAATTGTCAAGAATGTCACCAATATTTCACCATTTTGCTGCCAACGCATACATACAGTTCATATTCTGTGTACGAGTCTTGGTAAAGAAAAAGTTGGGAGGGTCAAAGAGCAAAGTTTCTCCGACCACGAAAAAGTTCTGCTATCTCGTATGTAGCAGATTTGAGTAGGGGGAAAAAATAATAGCGGATACTTTGTCGTTGTCGCTTCAGCGCTGGCATCGGCACCAACGATGCAGAGCGAGATGCGACCTCCTCGTCCCCCTCCAACGTGAGGGTCGCAGATTGATATTTCTCGTGTATCTTGCTTATCTGTGTCAAAGCTTCAGCCCCAAGAGTGAAAGTTCCAGTTTGAAAAAAAGAAAAATAGGCGCACAAGCAGGAGGGGATAACTTTTTTTCGTGGGAGCTTTGCAAGCGAGAAGGTGGGACGGGCGGTGACTTCTACAAATTTTGAAAGCTGCTAGCAAAAGGCAAAAAAAGTCTGCAATTTCGCTATTTCGGCTTTGTAACATATAGCGAAAGCTGCCTAAACATGCCTGGGGAGGCGGGGGGGACACTGTGGACTTGTTACAATTTCTCAGAACTCTTTGGAAATCTTCTCCGGGGGAAAAACATATAATAAAAATTCTTGACATTTTTTTGGCGTAAGTGTAATGCTCGTCGTGTCCGTCATCTCCAGAGTAGGACGCAGGAGAAACTCTCTGCGGTGGAAGGGAAGATGAGCGTTGTACTCTGAGAATAAATGACGCACTCTGTTTTGCAGAAAGCGACGAAGACGCCATCTTCGTGAAGTTCTTTGGCTTCCACCAGTGCTACGATCTTATCCCCACCAGTGCCAAGTTAGTGGTCTTTGACACACAGGTTCGTATGCACAGCAGATAAGCATAGGTAGACATTTTGGCGATTTGGGAGCAAATTTCTGCTCCAACTTGGTATCGCTTCATCGGGATGGTTTCATTTCCTGTCTCTTCCTCACAGCTCCTCGTAAAGAAAGCCTTCTTCGCGCTGGTGTACAACGGGGTGAGAGCAGCGCCACTATGGGATTCCAAGCAGCAGGCAAGTCTCCAGGATTTTCTTTACGCTATCTCTAACAGTTGGACTCAACCCTGGCGCCAACCACTGTAACAACTCAGCGGGTGATGGCGAAGCCATGGCCAAGCCACGGCGAAGCCACCAACCGTGATAGCCAAAGTTTTCCCCAGCTGTAACTCGCCGTAACGGTCTACTGTTAAAAACTCCTTAAGTTTCTGTACTTTGGAGCTGTTGTTGCTAACAAGTCCTTTCTTTTAAAAGAATTTCGTCGGCATGCTGACAATCACCGACTTCATCCGGATACTACAAAAGTACTACAAGGACTCTACGAAGGAGGTAGAGGAGCTGGAGGAGCACCAGCTGGACTCATGGAGGAGTAAGAAAGAATGAGAGTTAAAGAAGCCCACCTGTGCGCCACCTGGCGCACTGACTGATCCCATTTTTCATTTTCTTCTTGTTCTGTACACAGAAAAGCTTGGTGACGCCAAGACACTGGTGTCAATCTCTCCAGAGCAGAGCCTCTTGGAGGCCATTGAGCAGCTAATCGGCAACAAGATACACCGGCTGCCGGTCATCGATCCCGCCTCAGGGAACGTCCTCTACATCCTCACGCACAAGAGACTGCTTAGATTCCTCTTCCTATACGTAAGTGGATTGTTTCACAGCCCTGTGAAGGTTTGACTCTTGTAGCTGCACTTTTGAGGCTGGGTGACTTTTAGGCAAGCTCATTTAGTCAAGTCATTAGAAGCTGCTTGGCCATGAGGAAAATTGGACACGAACGAAGTAGGTTTGGGTGAAGTGGAAATTGCTTCCAACCAAGATGACATCTTTGTTAAGGGTTTTAATGACTGTGCTTGTGTCTTCAGGTCCATGACCTTCCTCGCCCGTCCTACTTCAACAAGTGCATCGGTGAGCTCGGTATCGGGACCTACAGCAACATCGAAGTGGCTCAAAGCGAGACGCCGATCATAGAGGCCCTGAACAAGTTTGTCACTAAGAGGATCTCCGCTCTGCCCATAGTTGACAGTGACGGAAGGCTCGTTGACATCTACGCCAAATTCGACGTCATCGTGAGTAGTCAGCGCAAGCGTTCTGTCCATGCATCTGCATTGTTGGGTCTTGGCTCTTGTTTCAGAACTTGGCGGCCGAGAAGACCTATAACAACCTGGACGTGTCTTTGCGTGCGGCCAACGAGCATCGCAACGAGTGGTTCGAAGGCGTTTACACATGCAAGAAGACTGACTCCCTGTACAGGGTCATGGAGATCATAGTTAAGGCTGAGGTGAGTGGACGCATGTCCATTGTCATTTCAAACATAACAATCATTTTACGCACAGGTCCACCGTCTTGTTGTCGTGGACGACGACAATAAAGTGGAGGGCGTGGTCTCCTTGTCAGACATTCTGCATTATCTAGTGCTGAGGCCTGCCAGTAAGTATCGTGATTTTCATTCACTTTTTTTTTTTTAGCAAGGAAGCGTTATGTGCTTCGGTAATGTCTCGTCCAGCGATGGCGTCTGGGAGTTCCTGGAGAATCATGTCAATCGTGATACCCGATCTCCGTTCCGAGGCACGCCATCTATCTTGAACCATGCGGCTTTGTCTATAACGTGAGCTCGTCCTCGTTTGCCCAAAGTCTCGTTTTGTGAGTCTCTATCCATGGTCTTTAGAGTGTTGCTCAGTTGCTTTGCTGGAATGTCGAAAATCGTGAAAAGATCTAAAATGACCTTTTCTGGTGAAGAGGACGTGACCTCATATGAGAAGGCTCTGCTGAAGATGGTCCTGTTGGCTTGGGAGCAGGCCACCAATCCAAAGTGGTACGGAGCGCTTATTTTCTAGAAGCTGGCGGACTTGTTTGTTATTGGCGGTTCGTGCACAGATCCATCAGCTGTTGTCATCTCCATACACACGAGGACACGCGTCAATGCCCTGTCGGTCGTACAGCCCAAGGCAGAAAGATATAATGTTGCTAACAGCCCTGTCATGCGTTAGCGTCATGTTTATGTTGACACAATGTTGCAAGTAATCAATAATGCCCTCCGCTAGCCACACTTTGAGATGGGAGTACATCGACGGCTCTGGATGTCGGGTCAAGGCGGCAAGCTTGAAACTTAGGAACACCTAGTGTTATCGAATTGTTGGGAGACCGTGTTAGGCAGCTTCAAGACTATTCCGTCAATTGTCGTTCTGGACTCCACTCGTCACGTGATCCTGGTAGCGTTTCTCAGGAATACTTTTCCCTCATCGTCATTGATCTCGTTTTGGACCACCATCAACTGGATTGGTTATACTGCCCAAGTGTCGAGGAATACTCAAGTCCGAGGGCCCATGTCGAGGTAGATACAGAGATGAGAACTTACAGTCGTGTAGAGGAATAAAGTGGGCCACCCTCGGAGACGCGAGCTTCAAGACTCAACTGTTGAAGCACAATTTCCTTAATTTTCCCTGCACGTACACCAGACGCATGGTCGAAGGGATTGCAAGGCCGTATGATATACATGTCATGTATGAGCAAATAATAACAAACAAAAACAATTGAGGCTAGCGCTGTCGAGGGTGGCCCACTTCTTTTTGTCTGCAACTGTACTTTCAAGTTACTTTAGCAAGCCAAGCAGCGTTGACCCTCTTCGGCAGTCTCCTGGTTGGAGGTCCACCCGTTGGTGCTCGAGTAGCCGAACTAAATGGTCATGACTGTTGCCAACACAGTTCGAAGAGTGATTCGTTTGAAGGCAGGATCCATATTTGCAAGTTCGTTTGCACTTCCTTGCCTCGACTCAGGCCTTCACATTGTGTTGTCGAACTGTTGCTGTTGCCGAGCAATCTGGTGTTGAGGAGATGCTACCAGTTCTTCGGTGTGTGGATACCCTTGCTCCCTACCCGTGTAGTGCATGCACCGGACGTAGATGATGCACCTTACTGAACCTGCCCCGTCGTGTCCGATTTCGTGCAATGTCGAAAGACGCTCAAGTTGCTCTCGCGTAATGCACAAATCTGACATCACCAGCTCATGGTGAAATAGTCCAAGCTCATCTCTTCCTTGATTTCCTTCCAGAGCTGATTCGCGAACGTGCGTCTAAGCTGAACTCCTCTTCCAACATTGTGTCGTCTTCTCCGCCGTCGGCGGCTAAGAAGAACGGCTCCGTCCCTGCGTCAGTCGACGAGGTGGAGAACAAGATTGGAGACATCGACGTGAAGCAGTGAAGATGAATGATGCCGGCTAGTGATGCTTCACTCCACCTAACACCCACCCATCCTCCCAACACGGATGCCACTAGCCGGTGTGCTCAATCATGGGGAACAAAGACACTCCATAAGCAAAAGGAAGCATGCGTTCATGCGGTTGATCCCGCTTAACTGCGAATAGTACAGTACATTAGTTTCCTTTTTATATAAAGCTACATCGCAGGCTCAGTTTATAATTGAGAGGAAATAGTGAATAACGATATTTTATTTCATCCAAGCCTGGGCACGGAATTGATTGAAGAAGACTGTACGTGCCAATGTTAAGTTCAAAAAAGGCATATTCCAAGAAAAAAACATTTGGAAGAGACTGGAGATGAAGTCCTTGAGATGCAAATCGGTGTGAAGGGATCAAGAGTCTCACTTGTGATACTTTATTCTCTCGTCTATCCACGAAAAAAACAAAAAAAACAGACCTAAATTTTCTTTCCCGACTGCACATTGCATAAGTATGAAGGAAAAATTGCAAAATAAATGATTTTGTTCCCTGGTGAATGAAGGTGGCGCCCTGCACTACAATATTTGTCTTTTTTACGCATGGCACCACATTGACTCTAACTGCTACAGACATTGGCATGATCGTTTCTAGTGTCAGGAGCATAGTACGTCCTCGGCCAGACTATCTGCCCCTTCTTCTGTATCCACACATCCATCAATGGTACCTCCCAGAGAGGTGTAAGCCCGATGTGCGTTTCAACACTAACCATACGTACAGGTGAACTGCACAAAGGTGTTACGGTATGCGTAGTTAAAGCCTACAGTAAGTTACAGCATACCGTGGCTGGCGTTGCTTGAGAAGGACTACCTGAAACCGATGGGGGAAGCGTCCTGCCATGGATCTCAGCCCACTACGAGAGGCTTGGCGTGCCCCACGTCTGGCTACAAGATGGGGCTAAGGCACACCTCCGAGAGAATGCGGGAGTGGCTCTCCAGGCACCAGGAGTTCTGCTGAAGAGCAGTAACTCTTCCTGAGGCCAGAGTTATTCACCATTGCGCCATGAAGTGTGGGCTTAGAGTGAGGAGCAACTTTTCAATCAGAGCCTGATTCCAGGTTTCCACAGCTCTTCTGGTACTCCTTACTAATCGAATGCCTGGAGAAGAAAGTTGTCCCTGATCTTATAAAGTTGTTTGACTTTATGGATTGACAGACAAAGCTACAGCACTAAACCACATGGCGTGTGGACTTAAAATCAGCAGCAACAGTCACATCATATATTGCTCATGAGGACAGGTTGGCTGAATTGTCAACGTTTGGCCCCCCAGCAAAGGTTGGCCTCCTGCTAATTACAAAATGTTTTGTGATTGTTTCTGCTGATCTTAAGTCCACACGCTATGCGGTCAGTATGTTGTGCTTGCCAGCCTCGAGCTTTGTTCATTGTTCACATGGACTCCGAACAATTCTTCATGGGTCAAGGACAACTTTCCTCCCGAGCAATTCGATTAGTAAGTAAAGGGAAAGAGTAAGTCTGCGCTGAATGTTCGCCTACGTTAGTACGGAGTCTTGCTTAAGGAATTCATCCTTCACAATAGGTTTTTTAAGGGAGAAAATGCAACATTGTCATAAATTAACCAGCCCCAAATAGCTACCATTTTGTATGTCGTACTAATTTAGTACTGGGAATTGATGATCTTAGCGTGCTACATTCCTGTTTCATGTCTCCAAACACCACAAGGTTAGTCAGCAGGGAAGCGAACATGAGGTCCGTCATGTCTCCTCTTGTTATTGGATGAGCCGATGCACAGGGTGTAGAAAGTTGATCCTCTCCCAATAAGCAGATGTCTCCTGCTCACTTGTCCTTCTCATTTGTTTCGATTCGGTCTCAGTCTCTCAAAGTCAGGGTTGCCAAAATGTTGGAGCACTTTGGGTGCCTCAAAAAATACTGATGATTGATGAGACAACATATTAGAGAGGTGGGAAAAATTAAAAAAATCAACTGCTTTGGTGAGAGTGTTGGGCGGGGGAATCAATTTTGTTACACCCAGTAGTTCTCTAAGGCCAAGAAGGGTGAGTGCAAAGCTAGTCAGGTAGACTCAGTGTTTGAAAGCAATCTACTCATGTGTCCGAGCAGGCAGTTCTAGCAGTTAAATGTTAATAACTTTATAACTTCTGATGGCAGGAGACGTGACAAAGTGACTCCAATTGAGTGTTTTGGAGAGTGCGTCTGAACTGATCTTAATTTTTGACGATGCCATGGAAGAGAAGCGTAACAACAACGCGGACGGTCTCGACCTGATCAACCTGGCGAGGTGGTTGGTCAGGAGAGGCAAGACCAGACTCGGCTTCAGGATTGTGATCGTCCTGAATGCGGTGATCATCTTCATCTTCACCATGCGTCTTTTCTTCCTAGAGTCCACCGGGGTCGCAGCCCAAGATAAACAAGAGAACCTCATCCTCGTGCTCGAGCTCCCGGACAGAAGCAAAAACGCCAGGGTCTCGAAGTTCTACATGGAGGCGGATGATTCGGGCGACGGCGTCGATGTCAGAGAGCGGGAACAGAGGCTGAAGGAGTTCGTACTTCAAGTGTATCATCCGACCGACAAGAGCGACTTGCATGAGGACCAAGGTTCAGCTGTCTCATTTGCCAGGAGAGGCAGCGCCGGGGCGGGGATCGAGTACCTCAGGGAAGGACACATCTCCTTCACCATGTCCGACCCTAGTACGTATCATGGTCCCGTGGTGGAAGGTTGGCCACCAACGAGGAACAGGTACGATGTACTCAGTGCACTAAGAGGCCGTGTGAGGCCCTCTATTGATTTTCCTAGATATCTTCCCGACTACGTGAAACCAACGTTGGACAACTTCATCCTGAAACCTCGCAGGGCTCACAAAAACGCGCCAAAGCTTCTCATGGTAGTTCACAGCGCACCCAAGTTCTTCCAGAGCAGGTACGACTCACACAGCAGGAAGAATAAGATTGATGCCCATGCCTAACTTCCTACAGAATGGGCATCCGTCTTTCTTGGGGCTCTTTGGCAGCGCAGAGGAAGAATGAGATGTCACTGGTTTTCCTCCTTGGCACCACATCAAGCTCTGCCTTGAGAGAAAAGGCAATGCAATGATTAATGGTCGCCTCAAGAGCCAGAATGAGCATATAACTATATCTATAAAAGTAGGGCTTTTCGTCCCGCTTTGGCGAGTGGCCCAAAAGATATCAGTTGCCGGGAAGGGTCAAAAGGCCCCTTTTCGTACCGGTAATTTGTAATTTGATTCCCGATATCTACTTTTTACAGTAATCCCCGCTTAATGTAGCAGCGTGGGACCAGCAAAACCGCTGCGTTGAGCGGTGAGATAACATGGGACCTCCAACTAAATTACACCCTTTCGGGGTTATGAATGAAGAAATGAGATTTCAAATGAAATTAAGATCACAGAATGGCTCAGAGACGAACTCTATTTAGCGTTAAGGACGCGTCCAAGGTAGACAGACTGCTTCATTTGCAGATCGATGTCATTTTCTAACTGCAACAGCGAGGAAGAATCAAAATTTGGAGCAGTCAGTCCTCTGTGCAGTGCGTTCATGGCCAATCTCACTGTGATTCTGCTACATTAAGCGGTGACTTGGCCCACATAAAGAAGTGAATTTTTGCTTTATAAGGAGCAGAATTGAAACGGGACTTTGGAAACTTGCTACATAAAGCGGTTTGCTCCATTGAGCGGGGACAGCCGTACTTATCGAAGATTGCGAATTCTGGATGGCCTGCCAGACCTGCTCTTGGCTGAAGATTTCGGCTGTCTTTTGCTCATATCCAGCCTCATTTTTTTTCACAAGCAGGGTTAGTCTCGGCCAGTGCTAAAGACCTTTGCGGGATCTGGTAAAAGTAGTGACAAAGAGTGCTACTTTTCGTCCCGCTCGAGCGTCAACAGGGGGGAAGAAAGGAGAAATCGAGAATTTTGGGGTCATTTTTTGGGTTGATTTGTTTTAACAGTAAAAACAAATGTCCGCTGGCTGCTTCATCAGGTCAGAAATGTTGGTCAAGGAACCAAAATCAGGTCAAAGATCCCCACCCATCCCGACTCTTGAGGCGACCGTAAAATATCTACAAAGTGTTCGTAAGGCAAACCATGAATTTCAGATTGCCCAAGAGCATGAGCACTTTGACGACATCCTTCAGGCAGACTTTGTGGACCATTATAACAACCTGACGCTCAAGTCGATCTACACGCTCAAGTACCTGGTCATGAATGATTGGAAGGTCAGCTGCTGTGGTCTACGCAAAGTTTTTGAACTGCAATGAACGGGACTTCGATAAACAGAACTGGGATTTATGAGACCGGGACCAACGGGACTCAGATAGGGGGGGACTTGATGAACAAGACTGGGACGAATGAGGTTGGATTTAACGGGACTCGAATATGTGGAACTTTTGCAACTCGGGTCCGAACTTTAAAGTAATGATTTTTCTGATATTAGCCTAATTTAATAAGGGCCATATGGTGCAAGAAGACAAATTTAGCACTTTCTAGCAAGACTCAGATGGGTGGAATACGAGAGAGGTTTCGCAGCAATTTTTGAAACAGCTCTTACCTCCAACGTCGCATGTGAATCTCATTCGAATCAGACACACGGTTCTAACTCATTTTCGAATTCGCAAATATGGCATTCGAATCACCGAAAATGCTGACTCGAGTCATTCCTGATACGAGTCGGGGCTGAGTCAATTACAACACTTGAAAAAAGTTGATTTACGAACGAAAACCTTTTGAAGCAAAAACCTTAAGTAAGACCTAGTACCTCTTTCACGAAAGGAGCGTCGGAGCACCTTCTATGCTGTGCAGTACTTCTGACCCACATTTTACCCAGTGCATTTACTAAGAAATTACCGAAAGATCTGATACAAGAATATTTCCCGGCATGCTTAGTAATTACAATTACTGCCCGAGAAGGCGAGGATCCCGACAGTGCATAAAATCAGAAACTTTTTTCACGCACTTGCCTCATTTAGCATCTTTGCTTCGCACGTTTTTACTTTTTTCACGCAGTTTACGAAATCAAAAAGTGGTTTCGTAAAAGAAAGGGTTTTCTTCGTTGCACAGCGAACAATGAAGATAGAGGACTTGAAGGCGTAGCCGCCGTCTAGCCTGTCAATATGTCATGGAACAAGTCCTCAGGCAACTGTCTGCATCCCAAAAGCAGAGAACAGTTTGCTCTTCTATCCTCCGTGGCAAATCCCTCCTAATGCACTTGTTTCTCAGGGGCCCAATTTTGCCTCCTCAGGTACACTTGCCTCCAAAAGTATTTGAACACCAGCTCTGTAGTGGAGAAGTGAGCGTACGCAGTAGTTTTTTTTGCTTAATTACCAGTGCTGCCTTTAATATGCAATTTCATCCAAAGTAAAGTGAAAAGTTAAACTGCTAAG
>JAAUXU010025166.1_pt1 | contig 17027 bp, 13 predicted proteins | sample 7278151 | NCBI WGS metagenome assembly JAAUXU01 (sample SAMN14350113, study PRJNA611818) | marine sediment metagenome | isolation source: surface marine sediment (1.8m) | place: French Polynesia: Moorea | collected 2018-08 | reverse complement strand
TGTTGTCTTCGGGGCCTCCGTCCTCCCTCGGACAATCTCGGGCCTCGGACAAGTCTAATCACCTCAGTCAGAACGAGGAAAATATAGTGCTATAAGACGGACGAGCAAGATTAGGCTAGATCAAAAATTGAAAATTTTTGAATTTGACTGAGTGCATCTAAGGTTTGTTACCCCATACCAAATGGTGGAGATGGAGTCAAATGGCTTTCAACCAAAGCATTTTTTGAACCCCCCTCTCCTGAACTAAAGTTTTACTGCATAAGTTCAGAATATAACAAGGTGCTCAGATTGTCAAGGCCCTGGGACATAGCTAAAACACACTTTGGTTTTTTTGCCAAACAAAGTTAGTTGTATTGACTACAGTGCTCCAGTTTTGCATACAGAAAGTAGCCAAGCACGTAAGGTACGTATGCTCTGGTCTGGGGTTTGTCCTACTTAAACTCTAGGAACAACTCTAGGACGACGACAAGGTCACGCGCTCCGTGATGAGGATGAGGCAGCATGAGGAGGACAAGGGCGGCGCTGGCTGTCGGAGGCCAACGCCACTGGCCAGGTCACGAGATCAGGACGCTGAAGCCGAGGCCGAGGCCAAGGCCGAGGCTGTACCCTCGGTTACAAGGACAAGGCTGCAGCCGCACGCTAGACGTGGTGCTTCGTTTACTCAGTGACTTATGAGACATACTTAAACAGAAGATCATTTAAGACATATTCAAACAAGTCACTGCTACATGGAGTGATCCAATAAAGACATGTACTGTGCATGCTTTGCATTTCATTTTTCCCTTATTGTGCCAAAAAATGCATGAAACGCGCTAAAAAACAAAATGTCACAAAAATGACAATTCTTTTTCAAATAGACACATTTTTTCCGCTCACCAGCTGTTTCTACAGCTGCCAAAAGGTGCCTTCCCCCTAAATAGAATAAATGCGAAGGTTCTGACTGTTATGTGCTACAAAATTACGTCGCGGGGACCCAGGGTGAGGCCGCATTTGCCGTGGTTGACCTGGGCCGATGTTTGCCAGACACCAACATGTGGCACATGTGCAAGTTGAGCCTGAAGAAGAAATGCTTTTCAAATTTTGCTGCCCTTTCCCCTGTGTCAAAAGCTGAATGGTTGTGCTGTCACTGACAACTTTGCACTAGTACAGTTTTAACTAGCTTTTTCCACGACAAACCAAAAAAAGGGAGAAATTCCATCTACACAGGTGGAAAATGTTAAAAAAAAGGCTTATGAAAGGCAGCCCAAACGTCCTCCTCCCCCAAGACTCACTCTCTCTTCACTTTGATATCATTTCGCTCAAAGTTGCAGCTCAGGAACTGCGAGCTAAGAGAGAAGACCTGATATTTGCAGTAGATACTCGCACAAATCCCAATCTCTATCTCGCACACAAACACAATATCCTCAGCACTAAATTGTCTGGGCCGTGTGTGCGTGAAGTCTTCTTCTTCTGCAGGAGTTTTCGCTACACTTTCAAAGGTCGAGTGCGACTTTTTCATCTCGCCGAGGAAGAAGAGGTGAAGAGAGTCACAGAGGGGAGGGAGACGGGGTCGTCGGAGCAATGGAAAAAGGTCCTTCTACGGACGGAGGAAGAGAGGGAGAGGAAAAAAAAGAAAAATACTGTGCAGAAATGAGAGCGGAGGAGAGACCTTTGTACTGCACCAAGATCTAGGTCTAATCCATCCAGTCAAGGAGCTGGAACATTTGTACTGTGCTGTGCAGGGGGAACACGAGCAAGAGGTAGAGCTGAGCAACGTTGCGTCAGTTTGCTCGTACGCTTCATTTAGCGCATTTATGGGCCTGTTTTTTCTAGTACAAGGCACGAGCAAGATAATCTCCCCTATGGCAATCCTGGAGGGGCCTTCCCAGGGGAGGGGGGAGGAAGGCAGTTTGCTAAAAAAAAAATGAACTTCTTGGGAGTCTGGGTCTATTGATGGGAGACCCCCGACTTCTTGAGATGCAACTTTTACGTACTACATACGTCTTCTTTACTGAAAGGCTCATATTTCTGGTCATTGTTGACAGCAGAGGGTGACGTCCGCGCCGCCACCCCCCTCTCCTCCCGCTGAAACCGTGTTACAGACGTCCTTGCTACTACGCCTTCCCGAGTTTTATCTAAATTGATCCAGCACTCCGAGAGATAAATGGCCTTTCAAATTGTTGACAACAAGGGGATGGCAGCTACTTCCAAGAATAGTCAGCCAACCTAAAGAGAACACGTCTCTCAATAAGTTTTACGGAGGAGCCACTGTTCAGACCCATTGTTCAGCGGCGGGGCGGGGCGGTCAGGGCGATCCTCCCCCCCCCTCCCCTGGGCACCCAACTCTCTCCATTCCTAAAACGTAATTTTGTCTATTCGCTCTGTGCTATGTTTGCTCATCTCCGACAGGTAAGCTTTTAGCCACTTTCTGAGATTAAAAGCATCGCATGATTTGAAAGAGACACCGAAATGAAAGGGGTGAGGTAGGAGACAACTTTCTCCCTCCTTCCACAAGTTACTCCTGATGGCGCAGACCGGAGCCTGCGAGTCCAGCCATAACAAGAGGAGGGACGACACTAGTAAAAAGCAGATAAGGACGAGGAGAGCGAACAACAAGGACATGGAATGGGGTCTTATTTCACGAATCCCCCAAGGTCCCTTTTGCATCGCATTAGAAGGTTTGGATTAAGAGGACGAGGAGGAGAAGAAGAAGTAAAGGTGCTGAGATCATGTGAAAGCAACACAGAAGTCTCCAGTCCCCTCGTACTGGCCTTGGCGGCTTTTTCCTCCTGTCCTTGGGAGGAAGCAAACGCTAATGATTTCGATGTAGCAGCTGTGTTTTTCCTTCCAGCCATATAAATAATGTGTTGGCACCTGAAGTGGCATCATTTTTCAGCTGGAGGAGCTTTTCTTGCCCGAGCATTTCTTGCAGAAGAGAGAGAAGACAACCAAGAAGATGATTTATTGGTTGGAGAGGCTGCGCCAAAAAGACGCGGGCAAAATCTGCGGGGCCAGTTTTGAACACGACTTTTAGACATTTTTTTTCTTTCTTCTTCTCCTGATGCGTTGAACTGATATCTTCTCTCTTTGAAAGCTTTGACAATGGGCGATGTCACAGCCGCGGTTCCATATCTTAACGTGCATCCGCAGTGTCACACACAGCGGATGTCAGAAGCGCCTTCTGGAGCGGAAACGGAAAGAAAAAGTCACTGTCGGCCGCTACCAAAGTTGCAGGAGGCTCCCTCGGCCATAAATTTGCCAGCAGTTGCCATGCAATTAGATAATCGATCGTTGCAAGGTCTGTTGTTGTGACCAACGTGTGTACACGAACGTGCACAAAGGAGGAACTGCCTGCCTTTCAGCCTTTTTCTGCCAGCCAGCTGGGTTGGCATCTCCTCCGCGGGGTGGAGGAAACTTGGCACGGGGAGGAAGCTCCACTTCTCCCCTTCCCTCTTAGCCATCAGACCCCCCTCCCTCCCCTCCCCGCCCATCAACTATGGGTGGGTCCCGAATAAATGGGTTTACGTGATAAAACTTGTTCTTTGGTAAAAGTGTTTTTTCCTCCAAAGAAAAGGGTCGACCCGGAGGGTTCGGCCCGCCCGAGCTTATTCCCTAGTAAACAGTCACTGCATGGAAGAGGGGTGGCAGGGGGACCCCCTGGAGGAGGACGAAGGTGGGGTGGGTTGAATCAACTAACAAGAGGGTACTAATAATGATCCCTACCACGAACGAGTAGACACGCTAGTGTGGCCTTTTGTGACGCTGCGTGCGGCCTTAACAGAAGGCTTCTTCTTTTTAAGTGTACATCTGTAGTATGCAGTGCACATTCACGTATGTGAGCGTGTGCGTGCGTGTGTGCGCCCGAGCCAGCGCTCGTCCCCGTGTGCACGTGTGTGTACACAATCTTCTCGCTCACACCTCCCAGTTCTCCTGGGAGATTCTGGCGAAGATTGGAGGAGACGACGACGACGACATTTGGGCGAGCAAGAATGAAAGAAAGGATAATACTCTTTGGGTGAAAAGAAGAAAGCTTCTGTTTTCTATTCATAGACTTCCTCCAATGTGTAGTGAAGCCTTTGTCCTGTCGGACCAATTGTGCTTGAATGCAGCCGAGGATGACTGGATAATGCATTGTACTGTACTGGATATCCATGAGCATCAGTACGGCCAGGAGCGTCTGTGCGATACACAGGCAGAAGGACATGAGTTCCCCCCTAAGAGATTCACGCGCAGGTCGGTGAAGATCGAACTGTGCGAAAAAATTTCAGGGAAGAAAATCTCTCATCGCGGCCAAAACAGCTTGCTAAAGGAAGCCGAATCGATCAGCTCTTCGGCCTCGTCCTCTGGCAGGAAACTCTCACAGTGGAAATTTGATTTCGCCAACGACGCGCGCGTGCTCAATGGGCGGATTCGTGGGACACAAAAGAAGTGCCTCTGCACATGCTGAGGAAGACGGAGCAGAGGTCGAGCGCCATCTCGTCCGTGGCCTTGGACGCGGCACGGGCGCTCCGTGCTCGCCCACAGGACTGTTAAGCTCTGTCTTTGCTGTGCTCCTCTGATAGCGGGAGCAGCAATCTTCGTTTCTCTGCCGCTCCAGAGAAGCGTCCACTCTGATTTCCCAATTTCCCCTCGATCGTGCCTAAAAATTGGAAAGAAGACATGCGCGCCAACCCCGGAGGAAGCTCTTTTGACGAGGACAAATTTGATTCAGTAGATTGAAAAGCAGCTGCTGCTTTTCCCAGAGGGAGGAAAAAGTCTGTGCTGTTGCCCAGCGAGGACAAGATGAGAACGGTTGCAGCTCGTCAGCGGTTGCACTCCCCCCCCCCCCTGCATGTGTGTGTGCGAGTACTTTCTGTGGGACAACTTGGCGAGTTTTGAGCCTCCGTCCATCTGCAAACTTTCCGGTCTCTCCCTCAGGTCCATTGTTCCGGATGAGGAAAATTCGGGGATGATTTACATATAGCGGGTTGAGCGCCAAATTGTCTCGACGCTTGACGCGTTGAGAGGCAATGACTTTGCTCTGCACAGGACCTTTCAATCACGATGCGCACAAGCGCCCCAAGACTTTTACGAGACTTTCTGGAAAGTGCATTCTGTTTACGTCTCTCCCTGCGCGACCCTTCCGAAAGTACCAGCGACAACCAAAGTGGAACGCATCTCACATCCAGAGGCTCTGCAAGAGAGAGCAAATGCTTCTCCTCTCGTTCGGCTGTCTCGGCTGCAGTGAAAGCCACAGAATAAATATTCATTCATCCTTCATTACCGAGACCCGAAAGTAATGGCCCAGTTCCGTTGGAATGGGTGATTTTGAGGATCAGCCACTCGTTATTTGGTCTGGGTGGAGTTCTCTGAGTGTTCCTTTGAGATATGCCAGACCCGCGAGCCTTCCTGAATGCTATATGGGGAGTGGGGGGACATTTTGACTCCCCGTTCGTTCGTGCAGGCCCTCCCCTCCCCTCCCTCGCGTTAGTAGGCCTTATATAGGCTCCGTATGGGCCATCCATCTTACTTCTCCACCACTTCGTCCCCCTCCCCATTTGTGCTGCCTCGAGGAAAGACTCTCTTTCCTCATCTTTTTTTCTCCAAGAATTCCCCTACACAAACACGATGACAGAAGGAGAGAAGAGGGCAAGTTCTTAGAGGGCCTTTTACTGCTTGCACACACAATAGTGATTTCTTGAATGAGTAATCTGAGATGCGTCCTTTATCGCCCGGTTTCAGACTCCCTTTGGCCGAAAAAAGCACCTGCTGAGAGTGTTGGCTTGAAAATGCTGTCAAGACGCGTCCACCTTCAATGTCGACGCTTTCACCCGCCGAAGTTACTGCAGTGAGCGCATAGTTTCGTGCCACTGTTGCGATATCGCATTTTCCCTCCGGGTGCCTCGAGCGGGCGGCGAGGTCGGAGGAGCCCAACGACGCCTGCTCGTCCGCGCACTCCAATTGTGCCAAAAAGGCTCCGAGGGAAACAACGAAGAGACTCCAGTAAATTACGACTCAAGCAACGCTTCTGCCTCCCTCTTCTCCTTCCTCTTCACAAACTGTCACAAACCCGAGTAAGCCAACGCATGGGAAAAGCAAAAGTTCTTCTTAAAGGCGCGCTTACACTTGTCTAGAGACGCCGAGACACTTTCGTAGAAACCAGGAACATTCGGCTCGTGCCAACGCGTTCTTCAACTTACTCTTGTGCTTGCAGACCGAGGACGAAGTGGAGGGGCGCCTTAAAACTTTGAACAGGGAAGACATCTTAGCTGGGAGGAGAGAGGAAAGTTTTCGTCTTTTTAAACCACAAGCAAAATGCGATCTCGCAAATTGGCGAAGAGTGCACTAAAATTGTCAATTTTTCCTGCGGCGGCGACGACGCTGATGGGATCGAGGCTGCTTCAATCTGGCGGGTCCTTCTTCTCCTCATCCCCATCCTCCTCGGCAGCCTCGTTCCTTCAGTCGTCGCCGTCGGCGGCATCGAGGCCGTCAAGGCCGCACTTAACGCCGGCCGCACCTAAAAGTTGACACAAACACTGCCGAACTTTTTCCTTCACGATTAGATCCACTAACATCATTTTGCCTTTTGTGTGTGTCAATGTCAAATCGGTCCTTTCTCTCATTCTCCGCGTCCTTCGTCCCGAAAAAAAGTTTTGTCACATGGCGGAAAGGCTTGGAACACACAACTTACTCATGGGTCATCCATTATGGATGCCTCGCGCACTCCGCGGCCAGCAAATATTTGCTTCGGCGGTTATAAATTGGCTCTCCACTAAATTAAATTTTGGACAGAGCTCCCATATGAGTGTTTGCAAGAATTTCCCGAAGTTCCTTCCTTCTTCCACGGGGTCTGACGCACAACTGAGAGAGAGAGAGAGAGAGAGAGAGAGAAGAGAGAGAGGGAAAGAGAGAAAATGGTGTAACGATGCCATCCAGAGGATGAACAACAGAGAGGCTCTGGAAGAGGGGGGGTTGTTGTTGTCATGAAAACCACACTCATGCACGTCCGTACATACATACAGGGTGTGCTTGCTCAGAGCACAAAGCAAACTCGTGGGCAACAAGTGTAAGGTTTCATCTCTTCCTCTGATGGACTTCGGACTTTAGGCCTTTTTTGGTACACTCACACACACTCGCCCTGCAAAAAGGGCAGGTGCAAACGTGCCCTTAAACGCGAAACAAATCCATTTGCCGGCGAGCAAAAGAAGAAAAAAGGTAAATTCTGTTTCACTACGCAGGAATTTCATTTTGTGGCTTCTTCTGCCTTGTGTGCTCGTGCAGAGTTTAGCACGCTTGGTCGGCTGTAACGTACGTGTAGGTGAAACTTTTCGTGCATTTCACAGGTGCCAAAGCCACGTGCAGTTACAAGTCCTCCTCCGAGAGCACCTGCTAACCCTTCATCATGAGGTACCGGTAGTTGGCAATTTCGCAGTCTCCTTTATGACCGCCTGAGTCAGGAGATTCCACTAATGTCCCCGTCAGCGTCGCTGCGTTATATCAGTTAGAGATAAATGTTTTAGAACAATTGGCAAGCGTAAAAATTGCCGCAGCCCAAGCTGTGATACATGTGGAGACGTACCAGCATCATTTAATACCACTATGAATTGACGGTTTGTCAGCGCAACAAATTTGCCTTAACAGAACGATTGAAGCCACCTTAAGCATTGCAGTTCTGCGTTTCTCTCAGGAGATTTTCCGTCATGCGCAACAGTGTCTTGTAAAAGATTAGTGACTCCCTCTTCCACAATATGCCTGACTTCCAAGAGTGCGTTAGGCCTGAGAGCAGCTGAGTTTAGACTTGAAACCCCAGAATGAATGATCAAGCATGTTTCAGTCTGGCGATGGTGGCCACTCAATATTCCGAAGAGAACCCAGCCTTATGGAAGTCAAGGTGGTCACCACTTTCACTTATTGTTGTTGACCGAACTTGTTGCTCTCGTAAACCGTTTGTGAGCTAGAAATCCAGGCGATGTGGCAATCCTTCTTGATGAATGAACCGATTTGATTCGGTACAGAGTGCATCGGCTAAGTCGTATTTTCTGATTAGTCGAACTTTTCTAGTATGACCAATTCTTTGCAAGATAAGGTGCTTTGGTGAAACAGAATCAACCTTAATGGCGACTCTACTCAAGACCAATTTTTTGGCCAACTAGGCCAGAGTATCTAGTCCTTAAACAGACGGGATGGGATAATGTCTTACAGAAGAGAGATGTGGTTTTTTTTAATAACCTACTGATTCCTTCCCTGACAACTGAAGCATAGTATCCTGTGTATGTAAAACTGAGACTCAAAGTTACAAAGTCATCAATCAGAGGCAAAATTATCCTGACTCAAAATCCCTTAGCGGGAATGGAGTCTTTCGAAATCAGGTAAAGCAAGAACCATCTCTCTAACTTGGCTTTTTACTTCACATTTGAACTCAATAAAAAGGTGCTTCATAGTTATTCTGTGACTTTTCTCATACTCCCTCTGTTCCAAAATAAGTGACTGAAATTGAAGTTTTGTCTCACTTACTGGCAGTTTCTCCTCAAAAAGCAGTTTGATCAGCTAAGATGTTTCCATACAAACTACTTGTCTCGTCCATCAACCAAACTTCTGCTATTCGCCAACACTGGGACAGCACTGTGGACCATCGAAAATCGCACTTTTTGGTGGAGGCTCCATCTCAACCCGCTGCTCACACACTTTGGATGTATGGAAGCTGCTGTTGTGCACGAAGAAGCTCAAAAGAGTCAGAAACCCAACACAAGCGATGTGACTCAAACAGCACTTCCCATTTTTCTGTCACAAGACACAAAAATGAGAGTCTCTGCAAGGGTGCTGCCAATGAAGCAATGGGTCATTTTGGAGTGTCCAGCACAACTGGGCCAGAAAGCAGGGGGCGAAGTCCCCGGTCAAGGCTGTGCCCAGCTAGGAACTAGTGATGCTCATTAAGTGACCATTTCTACCTTTCTATTCGGTCACTTACTTGGAATTTTTTGAAGAGTCGAAGAGACGAAAAGATAGCCTCAACTTTAAGCTTTTTATATATTCAAGGGATATAGGGTTTTATAGGGAGACTTCTACTTCTCTATGGCTTATTCGGTTAAGCCACATTAATTCTGCAAACCGTGCGCTTTTGCATGTCCGAGCAAGATTGAGCATGGTATTATCTCACACACTGTGCTGAAATGTGTTGAGGTGGAAATTTTGATGTGGAACACATAAATATCATACTTGAGTACAGAGGTTCAACGTCATGACTGCCCATTTTGGTGCAAGAGTGCTCAACAGGAGACCACCTGGAGAGGGGGACTTGCCAAAGAGGATTGAATTTGGGCTTCTTGAGGGAGTAAAAGTTGATGAAATTGCCTGAAATTTCCTTAGGGCCATCCCTCCCTCCAACCCGACTCACCACTTCCAGGGGGATTCACTCCCCGGACTCTCGGGCGCCGTGCGCAAGCATCCAAAAACCCCGTGTCCGGGTTGGGAGGTTGCTAGGTCCTGTGAAACAATAAAAAGAGAGCGACTGGGTGCACAGCGTATGAGGTGATGTCGTGCTCGACGCAATTACTTACGGCAAGAATCAGCTGAACATTGTGCAAGTTTCAACGGCCGAAAATGAAGAGTTAATTTGCGAAATGGTGCTGTTGAATGGAATCTTGGAGGAGCCGGATCTAATCGGACTCATATCAGTATTCAATGCTCTGATTTCATTTCCAGGACTCCATCTAGCCGCGACTTAACCATCCGGATCCAGCACAAAAGTTTCGTCTTCCACTTGTCCAAGCTTTTGCCACTTCACCTGCAGTGAAAAGAGCAGCAGCCTTTCCCCATGTCAGTCCTTGTTTAGTGAACACTTAGCACTTTCAGATTGGAGCCATCTCGATTTGGTTCCATTACGGTGTCCCTTTATTCAACTTGGTGCAAGCCAGAAAAGCTTTGATGCAGGTTCGAGCCATGGTCGGGTTCTTCCTCTTTGACTGTGTCCTTCTCAGCAAACAGGGATGAAGAAAGTGGTTTTTTTTTCTTTTCTTACCCAAAATTCGACTTCATTTTGTAACCCTTGTTGTGCCACTAAATCGAGACAAGTCTTTTCAGAGACATCGTTCTTTACTAAAGAACGATGGGAGGTCAAACTGGAAGGTTGCGCTATAATTATCTCAGAAAAGAGCACTCAGGGAACAATGCTCTACATTGACTCTTTCCAGTTCCAATATTCGAGCAAAAGTTTGTCTACCTCAATTCTTCCGCCAGTCACCCCATTGTGACGTGATTGGCCAATGTGCAAGTCTCCTTCAAGCGACCCTCGCCAGCAGAAAAACAATATGTGAAAATGGAGCAGTGCGGGACTGTAAAGACTTTCTTCTTGAAAAAGAACCTCGTAGCAAAAGCCATCACTTTCTGAGCCGGGCCAGTGGTGAGGACGTTTCTACGTACTTCTGCGTAGAAAAAATACGGAATATAGAATGCGTTTAGGTTTGTAGCCTCATGCGAAACTGAGAAGTCGTAGTCAGATGTTTTTTGCCCCCTCTTATGATAATTTCTATGTCTCTCAGTACTGCATGACTGCAATACCAAAGAATTATGCTCTACGTACAGAAGAACGAGAGGGAATCCAAACACTGATCATTTTCTAATACTTTTCAACTAGAACGTCCTCAAATGGAGTCTGGGAACAAACATAGCTCGCAGAAAGCGATCAGAAAATTGACCAAGCCTAAATGTATTCAGGCTCTACAATCAGGTTCAAGAGCGAAGACTGACTGTGGAGTCTGGGTGAGGAAACTCCAAAGACGCAACAAAAAGTCAGGTCTCCAAAGAACATTTAGCATTTGAGGGACTTGGTGGAGCAAGACAGCGGAAGGCATTGTCGCACCTTGTGGGAGAGTCTGGTGTCTCTTAGGGCACCGTCAACACCGCAGTGACCAAGGACTTAGAGTCCCACAAATTGGCAGCAAAGTGGGTCCCGTGACTGCTGACAGATGCTCATCGAAAAAGGCATCTGCAATTCTGTCGGGAATTCAAGATGCAGTTTGAGCATGAAGGGAGGGGGGGGGGGATTTTTTGAGGAGCGTGGTCGCAATGCATGTGATCTGGGTCTCGTTTTTCACCCCAACTGTCTGAGGAGGCAGTCCTCCCAGGCTGCCAAGGGGCTGAGCTCCAGCCCTCAAGGCCAAGACGATTGCATCAGGAAAGAAGCTCATGCCAACTTTTTTGATGCAAGAGTGATGCTCTACATGCACTTTGTCCCTCCCGACGGGTACCACCATCAACCGAAGCTACCTCTTCTCTGTCCTCAAGAAGTTCTTGGGTGTTCGCTGGCATGAGAAGAGGCCATCATCATTCAAAAACTAAACATAGCTCTACTATCAGGACAACGCCCGGCCGCATGTCAGCAAGGAGTTCATGGAGAGCAGGGGCATGAGGTAGCTTGGCCACCCACTTTAAAGCCCTGATCCGCCTCCCTGTGACTTTAGGCTCTTCCCTGAGCTGACAAGCAGGTTATTTGGCCGTCATTTTGAGGATGAGGTCGAGGTGAAAATGGCGGTGGTTCCAGTGCTCAAGGATATGTCTAACAATGGCCTGCATGACGTCTTTAAGCAGTGGTTGAACGAAGTGAACAACTGCCTGGAAAGTGGAGGGAGCTGTGATGAGAAAATATGAAATATGTAAGTAGTTTTCATTTTGTACATTTTGTGTTGAAAAAAAAATCCATGAGCTGAAAAAGGTACAGGAAAAATGTAGAGTAGAAGACAAGCTTTTGTGAAAGCAGCCCACAAAGTCAGCTTGGTCCACAACAGAGTCCTTAGTCAGTCAAGGGCGATCGTGACTAAGTTTGTCTGTGCTGAATCTGTTTGGTGTGCAACAAAGCCCATGGTCAAAGACCAAGTCCACATTTCAGCATTCTTCATATGTACTTCTTTAAGTTCATTGAATAAGTTTTAACGGTACTCCTCAGCAGTGAAATTTTCTGTTGCATTTGAGAGTTGGGGCTGCATGAGCATGAATCTTTAGACGTGGAACAATTTGTCCGATCTTCAGCTCCGTTCGACCTCCACCCGAAAATATAGAGTTTGCCGGAAAAAAACTTGTTGCACTCTCCATGGATCACCCTGTATCATACGGTAAATTATGGTTCCCCAATCAAAACTTCATACAGGCTCAGTATAAATCCTCTAGGTATATTTGCTGCCCATAATGAGTTTGATGACCTTGAATATGTTGCCATGGTGTGAGAGGTTCTTGAAGATGTGCATCAAAATGAAGCTAACTATGGTGCACCTTGTGTTTCCATCGGCATCAATACGTTCGAGAGCCTCGTCTATGCAATGGCACTGATGCCGATCACGTACTGAGGCTTCATGATGTTGGACCAGGCCTCCAGGATCCTCTGGGTGAGATCGTCCCAGTTCCTGGAAGAATTAAGTGTTAGTAACTAGCACACTGCAAAATATAAGGATCACTAGATACAAGAATCAGATTATCATGTTGCCAAACAGACACTGTCGAACACGATTAATCGCGCAACGGTTGATCCCACACAATATTCATCCGCACATTTTCCATTTTCCCCGAATTTTCCATACCACAAAAATCCGATGCTGAATGAATGCTGAAGTTCAGGCTTGACTACAGTCAAGTGCGGACTTTTTGAGTTAATCTGACAAGAAAATCTATCATTTTTGAGCTGATCGAGCGTTATTTCATTCCTGCAAAGAGCAGAGCAAAAAATTGAAAGACTACAAAAAAAATCTGCTCAAACCCCTGTGCTATAATTTTTATGCATTTTCTGGATACCTCAGGATGCCGCGGGATGCTACGTTAAAAGTGTAAGTTTAAGTGCGTGAAAAGCACACACCTACACGCAGAGAATTAATCCTTCATGATTATTCCATCACGTGCACAATCAACGTCAAAAGTCTTCGTATGGCGTACAGAAGAAGTGAAGTGAGAAGCTCTCTAGCGTTTGGGGCCAATAACTTGTCTTAATGATGTTGGGAGCAGAATGAGTCATTCGTCGACTAAATAAATGCAGCAAGAACAGCTTGATTATTTTTCAGCAAGAGAAGGCGCATCAGTTTCACTCTCAACAGTTGCCAGTACTGACTTCAAAGATGACTTTTAAACAACATTTTCTTTAAGTAATGCGATGCACTCGTCAGCGAATCACACTCCTGACTTTCCCTCTGCAGTGATGTCACCCCCGTCATCATGGTGGGTCCTCGACTGGCTCCAGTTAAAAACGTTTCCGGAGGCAATTGGGGATCATGCCATCAATATCGAGATCTATCTGGGCCATCTAGATTGATGTCTTTCTCGCCTGAGAAGAAAACCTGGCTCCATTCTTCATCCCACGTGTGATGGTGCCGGGCAACCTGGAGATGAGCGTCCTAGAGTGTCTTGTGAGATAACGTTTACTCTTCACCTTTTTCCAACCTCGATATTTTACTATAGGTCGTATCATAACAATTTGCATCCATCATAGAGCAGATCTTGGCTGCAGAGGCTCAAGGTCTCCTCGTTGTTGCTTGCTAAAAGCTTTTGCTGAGTGCTGCCATCACATTTGGTTGATGTCCACCTGTCTTCTTGGTGTTGAACAAATCCTCGACCTCGACATAGTTGGTCAGGACCATCATGCTGTGACCGAGCTAGGTTGCTATTGCTTGGTGAGAGAGACCATCGTCAGCAAGTTGAGCAATCCGCCCTCACTCAAAAGGACACAGTGGAGTTCCTTTTGGCAACTTGCAGTATTATTTGGTCAAAAGAAATCTTCAGTAAGTGAATGCTGCTGCCAAGATTAGTGGTGCATCTTGGGCAATGTGGTCATGTAGTCTTGACTAGTCGCGTATCCAGATCAGTATGATGTTCTCTGCTCTACGAAGCACTGCCCGCAGGAAGAATTACATTTGCAGTGCTCTCTGACGCATTCGCTCTTTCAGGGCAAGCATTGTTTATTTATTCACGTGAATTGACGCAACTGCCCTGCTCTTTTTACTTTGAAATCAAAGTCATTGGAGTTTGTAGTCCTGACTACCAAGAGCTAGCAATCTGTAAACTTCACTTTTTCTTCGACCCTCGACCTGGACTGTGGATGTTATTGTTAGCACTTACGACACCATGCACTTGTTCCTCTGCCACACAGACAGTGCCAATCCCAATACCACTTGAAGGTGATGGCTTTAGCGCTGGTGCCGACGCTCTACAATTGTCACTGCCTGAAAGGTTTTTAATGCATGTACGCACGTACAGAGCCTCTCGTCGACGATGGAATCTTTTCCCAAGCAAGCCAATTGTTACTGCAGAATCCGTGGGCTCTTCTGTTAGTAGAACAACAACGCGGGCCAAAATGGACTAATCGATGGTATGAATGCAACGCAGCATGGACGCAGGACAACAAACTACACTGCGTCTCATTCTCAATTACGTAAACCAGCGATGACTGAGCATCCACATTGAGCTGTGACTTTCTGTGTAATCAGCATTGGGTTACAGTCACTCAGACGTGGAGACAACTATGACACACATCTGTCTTAATGAGAACAAAAATTGAAAGTGTGCAAGCGTCTCATCTTGACATGCGAGCCTTAAGAAATGGTCATAAAAGTAAGTCTGATTGAGCTCAAATCTTACGTACTAACAGGATGTATGTGGAGGAAGACTCGCTCCACATCTGAGTTCCACCAGACATACTTTTAGTGCTTGTACATAGCATATATGGAGTCTCACTCTCAGTACAGTCACTACAGTATCACAGCATAGCAGTACCGCCTGAATGTGCGACCCCAAGCATGCTGTGTTCTACAAGTATGTCCGATAAAGCTCAAGTACTAGAAAATAACGTGATGCATGTGGAACTCGGTTCGCTCCAAATTTGAGCGCATCATTCCAACTTTAGGTGCCCCCTTTGGCATAAGTCCTGCCACTACAGTGGCACAGTACAGTCTACTGTAGCGTCCACTGCTCTATGCTGCTGTAACGCCAGGACTTATCCAAAAGATGGTACAGGTACGACATTGTCGATTCTCACCATGTCCAACTGACGCTAACCCAATGTTGAGCGGACAGAAAGTCACAGCTCAATGCGGATGCCCAGTCATTGCTGATTTACGTACTTGGGTATCAAAATGAGACCTATTGTACTCGTGTATCTCTTGTGTACATTTGCACAGGTTGCCCAGCAAAAGCAGCTCATTCCAGGGCGGAGACTCCATCTCTGGCTCTCTTTCACTATCCCATGAAATTATTATTCCAGAGAACCTAAAAGAGCACCCGAGCTCTTGTCTGAGCGAGGGCGTGGCTGGGTTGGTCCTTCGTAGGCCTCGGTAGGCCTCGATGGGCCTCCCCTCCCTCCCTTTTTTGTCGACGAATACTGCGGCATCGCTCCTCGCTCTGCCATTGAAAGGGCACAAAAGAAAGGGTCTCTCTTGGCTTGGGGAGGCCTCAAAGATACGTCCACTGTTACTACAACGTGTACTCTGGTCGTAATAATACGTAGCACAGTGGGCGCCAATATTTTACGTTTGGCCGCCACATCTATACATGGGTGGTCAGGAAGGGAGATTCACTCGTCCTCCACATAAGCTGAGGCCACTGTCAAAAGTCTCTGGGTAAAGAAGAAGAAGCGCTCTGGAAGCAGCGCTTTGGCAGCGTTCAGATCGTATCTTTCGCAGCCAAATGACTCCAAGAGGGAAAAGCATTAATTCTCCTACGGAAGAGATTGAATGAGCCTCCAAAGCTGAAGGAGACGCTGACTTTTTTGTGCATCATAGGTCCTCAATGCAGAATCATAACGTTGACTTCTGGCGACGAACGAGGGAGCTACGAAAACAATAGTCTCGCTCCTGCTACACTCGCAACTAGCGACTTCTCCAGTCGACGGGCCTGCGAAGAGCGTAGGGAGCAGCGCAAGCTCAAGATTGGGTCGGTCTTGAACGAGAAAGAAGCTCTTCAACAACATCAACAGCATCATCCACCCTATCTACCATCAGGCCAGCAGTGGTGTGCCAAATATAAGTATTTTCCAGCCGAAAGTGAACGGCATCTCTCTCAAGGTCATCCTGTTGACTCCAATGTACTTTACGTTCCCTTCGGTTGCCATGGTGAATCCTGGTGATCCTGGTTGAGCAGCAAAAGTGGGCTCGGGATCTTTGCTGGAGAAAGCATGCATGAAGGTCATCCGTGGCTGTGACTTTCCTGGTTCAAATAGCAACTTTGACCTGGGCATTCAATGGTTGGATTTAGAAAAAGTCTCTGTGACATGGATCCGGGGCCTTGAAGAAGCTGCTGCCTTGACAATAACATTGCAACATCTTAGGATACACGTATACTAGGCCTGATATACAAAGGTTTTATGACCCTCGCCCGAAATATGAGGATTTAAAAAAAAAACCTTGAAAAGTCCATTTACGATGAAAGTTTCAGCTCGAGGTTTTGTGGAATAACGTCGGCATTAAAAATGCGGGGTTAACAAAAAACAGGGCAAACAATTTGTTCATGTAAGCTTTGGTGAACAAACTTTAGTTTCAAAACCTTTGCCTGTAAATTTTGTCGTTTTGCGCTCTTTGTCTTTACTAATGATCTTGCTTAGTCGGGAGTTACTACATATGCACCTAACCTACAGTATTTTTATCTGTTTAGTTGGTCATAGGCTCATTTCCGAACGAAACAAATTGACATTTTCGAACTAACCAGAACACACGTGCGGTATATTATACCGTATGTAGGTATACCGTACTAATTATATACGTCATTCTCGTAAAGAAGCTCTTTACACACTATTTCAGATTTTGCAGCTCGAGAGGCACAGTTGACGACCCGAGGGCGGGGGTCGGGGCCCAAACAGGTGAGTAAACAAAAAATCCCAATGATAATACTTATACCGTTTTAATACTGTACAGTCCTGGCCGTAAGTAATTGCGTCGAGCATGATGGCACCTCCTATGCTGTCCTGAAATTGAGGTGGAATTTTGATGTGGAGCGGGTAGATGTGATCCTGGGACACAATGTTCAGTACACAGGTCAATGTCAAGACTGCTCATTTTGGTGCTAGAGTGCTCAAAAGGAAGCCATTTGGAGAGGGGGCCATG
>JAAUXU010171239.1_pt1 | contig 17029 bp, 18 predicted proteins | sample 7278151 | NCBI WGS metagenome assembly JAAUXU01 (sample SAMN14350113, study PRJNA611818) | marine sediment metagenome | isolation source: surface marine sediment (1.8m) | place: French Polynesia: Moorea | collected 2018-08 | reverse complement strand
TTTTTTTGACCAAAGTTGTAGTCCTTTAGATGCTGAACACAGATATGTGTATGGCTTAGCAAAATGACTATTATTAAGTGAGTTATTACCATTTGAATATTGAAGGCTATTGGCCCACTAAAAACCATCAATGATGCACATGCAGCCATGGCCAGGAGACAAAACCCTCCTAATATCCTTGCTCTGTCTATATCTGGGGCCATACTTGGCCCAAACACATTCTGTTATGGAAATATTATGAGTAAAGATTATAAACTCACTGATTATGAGTTCCTTGGAACCTAGAGGGATGGAAACAAGACAAAGTTGTATCATTCCTACTAGTGAGTGCTACTCTGGGTGCACATTTGACTCACCACTGAGGGTGTGTGTGTGTGTGTGCTCATGTCTGACTGCAATACACGTGGGTTCTCCTATGTCTCTGAGACAGAAAAATGCAGTTCTGGTTTGTGATCTTATTCTCATGTTTTATAAAAGAGATCCCCTTTATGCTGCTCTGTTCCCATAGAGTGCACTACTGCATGTCCGCTTTAGTCGATACCTCCCATTGGCTACTAATAAGTGCTGCAAGCTGTATGAGGGTGGCACCAGGTGGAAAGATGCAGTCAAGGCTTGCGGTTTAAGCCTCCCAATGTTGCTAAGCTGGCAGAGCCCAAGAGTAAATTTCACTTGGAGCACTTCAACATCATTTTTGGTGGGATCAAGGAGAAGTAGGGAGACATGAAAATGTCACACAGAAATGAGGGCTGTGTGCACTTCCAAGCTCCTGGTAGTCAAGTTGCAGCTATGAATGACATTGATTCCAACACCCATTGGTACTCACATATATGCACCAGTCAGCGCCTTCATGGGGGCGAGGTTCTAGTGTGTGGAGGAACCAAATTTGACCCACCACGAGAAACTGTACATGACTGTTACTTTTTTGTGGCTGCCAGGGTGGCTGGAGAAAGGTCCCTAAGTTACCAGCACCAAAGTGTGGAGCTAAGGGAGTAATGCTTGATGACAACAGATGGTGCCTTGCAGGAGTCATAAAGAAAGAGACATGCTAGGACTGAAAGTTCATACTTAAGGGCATGATTGCTGAGAAATACTTTTGACGTATGTCACATGCTGCCCCTACTTTATGCAGGTACTGTCATTGGCTATGGTGACTTTTACCTTAAGATAATGTCACATTATGCTGACACTGGAAGATTTGAAAGCTATCAGCATCTACCTTTACCCCCAAGTGATGACTTCTGCTTTCAAAAAGTTGGTCTGAACGAGATCTTTGTCTTCAAGGGTTGGCCGACAAATGAAGCTTACCTTTTTGACATCCCCAAAGAGAATTTTGCTTTAACCGAGGGGCCTCTCCTTGGGCATATGATGGGAGATATTTATCTATACTTATCTGACATTGTTGTGACAAGGACTGTTCTAAGAATATCTGAACGTCTTTTATAGTTTCTTATTTCTTGCATCACATGCCCATGCTTCATGAAATTCATAAATTAGTGAAAGTGGAATTCCATAGGTTCAGGAAGTCATTCCTGAAGTGATTGGATGCATTCAATTGGCACGGACCGGTGAAAAGGCTGCCAAGAGTTTCAGTTTCAATGTCTCTTGCACTTCCATTCTCTGGTGCTCATTTCGTCCAAACCAAGGGTTCCATCATCTTTCCGTAGTCCTTCTCTCTAAAACCTTCCATCTCAGACAGCGGTAGTCGGAATCCAACAAAAACTGGAACCAAGAGTTCTTGTACGGTGTGCAAGAATGGCCTGCACCTTCCCTGGCATTTGTCATTCCAATTGTTTGATTAAGGTCAATGCAGATTTGCAAGTCTTGTGCAAGACGTGTGCTGTGTTGTTGTCTTTCCAGTTTGTTTCCTTTCACAATATGTGATCTCTTGTGCTAAGAGCGGAATCAAACTTGTCTCTTTTCAGTTACATGTGGCACCATTACGCTGCCAGATGGCGCACAAGGCTTAATATTGACTGGTGGGTGACGCACTGCTGATGGTCGAGATCGGATTTCCATGAGATCCTCTGAGATATTTTCACCATCCACATTGAAGTGGCGCAATGATCGTGGCTTCCCTGTTTTTTTCTATTTCATGGAATCTAACTTAATTGTGGGTCTGACTTGTACATACTGCCGCAAGGCAGAAACGCAATATACAAATTTAATGTGGAGCTGATGACATCGGAACGCAGCCAAGAGTTAAGTCTTAAAAGGTCAAGATTGACAGCTGTGGCTGTGCCCCAGAACTTTGCCGTATGCTCTTGAAGAAAAATAGCTACACCACATGAAAGGATTTTCTGCTATTTTATTTCTCTCTATGGTTACATAATACAATCGGGAACTTTGGTCCTCACTCCATGTCTCGTTTCCTCCTCTCACTGGTGATGAAGTGGAAATTCCTTCACCATGTGAGTACTTGGCGTAAAGTGTGCTATTGCTCATGAAAAGTAGTGGAAAAAGTAGCAGATACACCTCGCATTGATTTAGTTCTCTTAAGATAGTACGATTTTTTTCTTCCCTGCCATTTCCTTTTTTCTGTGAGCGAAAAATATGAAAGCCTGAGGACAACGTAAGGCTGATTGGGGGCCTGAGGACAATATAAATTGATTTGGCTCGGATCTCGGAAAATAAAGCTCTACTTTACAGTGATTCAATATATGGTTAATAAAATACAGCAGAGTAGAGTGACTATCACTCTATAAATAGTGATTTGTGAGAGGACTACCGAGGAGTCCCTGGTATCAAAAGAATTGTCAGCGTCACAACTTTGGGCATCAGCCGCTTGGTCTTGGTCACTCATGCACCTTCCAGCAAGACTTTGCCCTCCACCGCAGCACAGTTCAAGAGCAATAGAGGAGCTGCAGGATTTTCAAATCCTTTTGGGACAAGACAATAAGGCCATTTTTGAGCCCAGATCTGAATGCTATGAATTCATCAGTTTTGGGAGCAAAGATGGGGCAAAAGTCCTCCTACTCCAGAAAGGACTAGCTGAAGGCAACCCCTGAGGCCGCATAGGATGAGCCAGACAGTGACCTCTTTCGTCGAGCATGTTCCTCTTGGGCAAAGGGACTTCATACTGGCATCCAATCAAAAGGAGTTTACATCGAAGAACACATTGCTATATTTGCTACATTTTTGGCCACTCTCTTGGTGTGTAAAGTAGTCACGATTGTCGGTTCTTTGCTGTCTGGGAATTTCGAGGGCACTCTAGTTTCAAAAATGCAAGAAAATTTCCCCCAAGACATTCAGACCCCCCTCCGACATACGTTTGTATGCACTACAGTCTTTGGCGTCCGTTATTACCACAGGTGGACACACTGAACAGAAGCATGTCGGAGTTAAATTTTAATATGAAATCTTTCATTGAGACCGGAGATCCCAAAGCGCGAGCAACTCTGTTACTGCCCCAATTGATACCAGAGCGCCCAAAGTGTGGCGATCCATGGAGACCTGGCAGCTCTGGTCATTTGAGCTTCATAAGAGCATCACTGACTCTCAGCCATTGACCAAGATCGAGGGTTCGAACGCACAATATCACGCTTGGCAGTAACAGTAAGTCACCCACCAATATGCATGCACGTCGTTCTACAGGTTGGTCTGGAGGCACATGAAAGGGCTGTGTTTGCTGCCAGTAGCCACCATTGTGAGGCCTCAGCTCCAACAACGTCCCATTGCTTAGTAACACCTTCCCGCTCTCCTGGTGAAGTTGTCGATCTCGGAGCCCCGGTGGTTCTTGGCCCAGGTCCAGTACAGCACTGCGCACTGCTCTTCTTCTGTGGTGCCACCCAAGTGAAAAGTTGGCGTGTCCCAGCCGAATTTATCGCCCCCAATTAATTGGTCAGTGCCTCTCGCCTTTCAATCAAAGCAAATGAGCAGCCCTGGTATAAAGTTTTATCGGCATTCCTTCCCCTGTTGTTGGTGCGTGCGTGTGTCCAAGTCGCTATTTGCTATTCCACCCTTTCCCTTTCTACCTGTGGGGGCTCCGAGTCAGGGTTGTGCTCAACATTTTGCCCACCTCATTAAATCAAAGGCTTTATTGTTACTCTCTCCTAAAACAACGTAGTCATGAATCAGCCCGAGCCCAGCAGAAGCCTCGACCCTGGGGCCGGGTTGGAGCGGGACCTGCCTAATTTCTTCCACGCCATTTGTTACTGCTCGTTGACAGAGCGCTATAAAAAGCGTTTGAGTGAAGAGGGAAGGAGTCCAATTAGAAAAGCTGCCTTTTTTTGCTGCTGGGGCTTCAGCAACACCGAGATTCGTCTCCACTCTTGGCCCTCGACAGATATGAAATCGTGAAGACGACGTTGAAGAAGAAGACGAAGAAGAAGACGAAGAAGACCCCTTTTTTCTTCTTCTTCTCCTTGTCCGACGACACGAGAGGCAAAGAGATTTGACACCTTCCTGGTTATTTATGAGGGCTGCCACTTTCGTTTTATCTCGCATCTACTTTTTTCTCCGTCCATCCCTGGGCTAAGGAGGAGGAATAAGAAGAGACATTCCTCAAAGGGCTGCGGCTTTAAGTGTGTTATCTTTAATAAGAGTGTCACAATCGCCAGTTTTCAACACAGGCCGGCTCTGGCAGACTGGCGGTGCTGCCCGGTGCCAAAAGTGTGGCAGTCGTAGGCTAGGCTTCCTTTGAACCGGTAATGAATTATCATAACAATGACTCGACCAAAAAAGTAATCGATGATGACTCATTGCTTTCTGCAGTAGTATTCAATTGTTTGCAAGTGAAATGAAAAGCCCATCCTACTTGGTAACATAAATTAAGCTGTTAAGACTGTATACGTATACCATGTTTGCAATGACATTTACGTCGCAGGATTACTGCTGCTGATGCATTCACAGGCAGGTGTCCTTGAGACTGTGCCTATTACTACGGAAAATGTCCATCCCACGCCACAAAAGTTAAGCGCATCTTTAGAAGTAGTGAGTAATCATTTGTCAAGTTTTCTAGTACAACTACACAATTATGTGTTTACAATTGATGAGGACACATATTTTTCCGCCCTTTTTTAATCGCTCGTAACTAGATGTAGCCTGTGTGAGCGAAGCTAGATTGACAAAGCGGCTTGGACGTGCCAGAGTTCAGCTGTGTGACCAAAATTCACCATTATGAGCAGCTTCCACTGTTGAGTCTACAACAAAAACAAACATGATGCCCGCTCACGTGCGCGCCAGTCTCCAGGACCACCTGAAGGCTCCCAAAGTTTGCATGACGTTTTAGGATCAAGTGTCAAATGGCAACACTTACATCCTGGGTAAGTTTTTTAAATACATTACTGCATTATGGAAGTACTTGCGGCCCTGAGTGCTCGGTATCAGAACTCCCTGATAGCATGCGAGTGACCACTGATATTGCCCTTGCTCCATGATATCCCTTCTGGTCTACGCTATCTAGACTAAGCTTACAATTCATGACTTAAGAGTCACACTTATTGTAGAGAGCAAAAGATGCAAAATAAGAGGCAGAATTATGTGAGTGGAATGGAATGGATTCGTCACTTTTAAGGGAAATGTGTGATTCACCTTAAAGTGCGAGTAAACTATGACCCCGAAATAGAATGTCAGCTTTATAATGATTGAGTCTAGAGACTTTTTTTCCCGTGTGATTGAGCTCAAAATGACTGTGCTGTATCGAACGGGAGAGACGGGGCCAGATTTCTAGGTGAATCACACATTTCTAGTTACGACCAGCCATAGTTTGTAAGTGATTCACGTAAAGATCCTGAGACTCTTTCATACAGTACTTTGCAGACCCTTTCGAATTGTCTCTCACCATGAGAAGAGACCAAATTTTTAAGTGACCACAGATTTTCCCCGCTCCCGTCGTAACCTGAGGTAGTTTCCTAATGACTTTCAAGAATGTCAGCCTGTAATTGTGCTTTTTATACCACTGAATGCGCTGCAGACAAGGCGTCATGTCAGAATTGTCTGTAATTATTGTGTCTCACCAAGAGAAGAGGCCAAACTTTTAGGTGAATCACATATTTTTCATTCTGGCATAGTTTTCTCATTATCTTCAGTGAATAGCAGTTATGTCGGTCTTCAATTTTGTATAGACCACATCGGAAGTTCCGCCATCCCGGTCTAGTGTCAAAATTAGCACTGTGTCTGGCCATGAGAAGAGGCCAGAATTTTAGGAGAACCCTTCCTTTTTTTTGGCTCTTTACCCAGCGATGACGAAAAAAGAAATAGCCTTTCGAAGATGTTCAATTTAGTCGAGATGTCTCATAGTCGAGATTGGAATTTTATGCAGGCCCTCGAACTTTCTCCTCCTTCCTTCCCCCCAAGGAGAAGAACAATTTCGACAATTTATAGGCCTGCGTGTGTAGACGCCGTCGCCGCCGTCGCCACCGCCGTCGCCACCGTCGCCGCCGCCGCCGCCGCCGCCGCCGCCGCCGCCGCCGGCAAAAAGTGCAGCATCAGTGTTGAAAGAGTCCGGAGTGTCCGGTTTCTCTTTGGGTTTCCGTCGGTGTAATCTGAACGCCCCAAGTTGCGCCCTAAGAATTCGTGTCTCCTGCGCAGATTGGGCATGCCCAAATTGCCACCCATTGGAGTAGAAGTAGAGGAATCCACATTCAACACCTACCCTCTAACTGCTGCTTCTGCTGAGCTCGGACACGATCCACAAGCTCTGATAGCTCAGATGGCAGATAATTGCTCGTTGCCCGAGCAAATTCCTCCAACTTTTGAGGCATTTCACAGGCTGTCATCGAGCGCCCACGCAGAAAAACAAGAGCTTTTGTCACGAACATTGGGCAGATTTTTTGGCTCTGGGAAACGCTTGAAGAAGGCGCCCCACAAATATTGACAGTGTCATTCAAGATTGGCTTCGTGGCCGAGGAGACCAGAGGAGAGAACCGCTTAAAAAACCGTCACGAGTGCTTCTTGGGCGAGGAATTCACACGCATAATGGGTTTAAGATCAGACTGCTTTGGGGGGAGGGAGAAGCCAATGTTAAACGACTTCTCATGGTGTGTGCGCGTTGTGTGTGTGTGTGTGTGTGTGTAATTAGCCTTAGATATTTGACAGTCTCGAGGGCAGAAAAAACATCCTTAAAAAATTCTCTCAAGATTTCAATCTCTTGACGTTGTCCATTCCTTGGGAGAGCTAAACAAGGTTTCTGGTGCCAAGAGCTGACGTCAGTTTGGACGCGCTTTTTTGAATGTTTGTTGCGGGCTTAATAGATGGGAGACGCTGCAAACTAATGAGATTGTACGTACAGAACGCCAGGCACATAAGCGTGGAAATGAAGAGGCCTTTTTTACCACCACAGTGGAGTTTTAGGTGAAATCCTAAAAGATGTAAAAAAGGAAAGAAAATGGGGGCCGCTGAGAGCTCAAGACTGACACGTTGGGAGAAAAATGCAACAGGCAGTGAAATTTTCAGGAAGTTTGAAAAAAAAGTTCAATACAAATTGAAAAATGTAGAGAAAAGTGAGACAGGTAATGAAATTTGGTGATGAGCCGTCATAAATGTAACAGACAGAAAACAAATTGAAGAAGCTATGTTTTGTGACTCCCAAAATGCTAAAAGTGTTCTCCTAAAATTTCGGGGTCTCCTCATGACTGAAAGTTCTTTTCTTCTTTCCTTCCATAAGGGCCCGATTATACTGACACACTCAAGCGGCTACTACAGTCGGTCAATTGTGCATTTGGCCAGTGCAGACGAGCCCTTAAGGTGATTGTTAGAGGTGCATTCGGGACAGTTGTCAGTCGGATCAGTCACACAGACAGAGATGCTTTAGTGGAGGCGCCCAGAGGAATTCCAGGCAAATTTATTGAACCACGTGGTGAAGAACGTTCCTTCATCTCTTATTGTGCATATGAGAAAGAGATGTCCAATGAAGCTCTCGCAGTCACTTCTTCTGCAAGCATTCAGTCAGTCCAAGGCGACCTTTGGGATCATTTCAGGTCCTGCTTCTTCCAGGGGTCACAAGTCGGACATCTTTTACATTGAAAGAACAAGTTTTTCTCCTTCTCCTTTTTGGTAATACTGATGCACGAACGCCCGCTAACTGCTTGTCTCGTTGAGTTGCTGCACGATTTGGTCGAGGGGGTTGTCCGACGGGTACGGGGTGTCCCCGCTAGGGTTGCACGTGGGGCAGATGGGACGCAGCTTCTCGATGGAGAAAGTCCTCACCACCGCGCGCTCCACGGGGAGCCCATTGTTCAGGACCTTCCTGCCGGTCCGCGACTGGTGCACGAGCGAGCGCGGACGCCGCGGACGCGTCATGGTCGTGCGGCCGCCGCAGCGGTCGCAAAGGGTGCCTCTGCCTGCGGCTGAAGCGGACGAGTCGCCGGAAGCCGCCGAAGGCGTTGAAGTCGCCGATGGGGCCGACGCCGCCGATGCCGCCGATGCCGCCGATGCTGCCGATGCCGCCGATGCCGCCGATGCCGCCGATGCCGCCGATACCGCCGATGCCGCCGATGCCATCGGTGCCAACGGTGCCGCCAGTGCCACCGGTGCCGCCGAAGCCACCGAAGTCGCCGCGGCCTTTGACCGCTGGAAACTGACCTTTCGATCAGGTGACGCCGACGACCGATGGTAGTAATCTTCGAGGTGCCAAAGTCGGTTTATAGACAGTTCTTTGCTGTCGATCGATTTATAGACGCCCTAACTCTAGAATTTAGACGGTGCGTTATAGTGCATCATAGACACGCATGCACGCACGCACGCACGCACGCAGAAGAAAAAGCAATGTAAAGGATTAAGATTAAGATCTAAAGTAGCTTGGTCATGCAGCATGTGCAAATAAATTGTCAACATTCTGTACTGTATTCTTACAGCACTTGCATGTAGCAGCAGTCAATGTCTATGAACGCACTGCCCATGCACTATAATCAAGCTATGTAGGTCGCCTTAAACACATCGATCGTATCTCATCTGTGTTGCAGCACACAGTAGACTCCGCTTTTACAGTCGTACAGGGTGATAACCTGGGGCAGAGCCGAAACTGTCACCACGTGCTGCATGTGAGGAGTCTACTGTCGTACAAGTACCAACAAAATGTCTCAGGAATATCTGTCACTGTATCCGATGTCCCAGAAAGCGTGATACAGAGAGACCATGATACCATGGTCTCTATCTGTTACCATGATACAGAGAGAACTGCCTATAAACCGACCTGAGAGCAACGGCAGCGACGTCTCGTCTTTGGCAACGTCGCCATTGGCATTGTTGTTGCCTTTGCCATTGGCGTTGCCGGTCCCATTGCTGCTGCCGCTGGCGATGCCGCTCACTGCCACGGTGTGGGCAGCGTCGCTGCGGAAGCTCGCCTCGATTTCTGCGGCTTCCTCCTCTTCTTCACTTTTGCGGCGCTTCTTGAGTCTGCGCGCGCGGCGGAAGGTGATGGCGGCCGTGGTGAAGGCGCCGAGGATCATGAGGGTGACTAGGACGCCGACGAGGACAAAGAGGATCGGCATTCTGGAGGGCGAGATCGCACGCGGCAGCGAGCGCACAAATCCCTCAGTCTTTCCGCCCACGTAGACGGGCGAGGACTCGCCGCGCTCGTTCACGGCCTTGACGGACACGATGTAGTTGGACTCCGGGATAAGTCCGACGACGGCGACAACGGCGCTCTCGCTCCAGTTGGAGGCCACCAGCGCCTGAGTGTTGTTGGGCAGCGTCTCGAACACCTCCATGACGAAGTGCTGCTCGAGGCCGCCGCTGAAACCCGGTGTGCAGCTCACCTCGAGCGTGGACGCGGTGTGATTCGTGATCTGCGGAATGAGATTGAGGAGATTCTGACTCAGGGTTGAGAAAGTCATTACTTTCAGTTATGTTTGATCTTAAACTTCTTCTGCCTCTCCGGCAATCAATTTACATTCGACTCTCAAATGAAAGAAATTCAGCTGAAGATAAAATCTGCTGAACCGAATGTTTACTAATAAAAGTCCCCCTGATACGAGGTTTCTACTGTAGTTCAGGAGCTGAGTCCGATAACGACGGAGTCACAGGGCTTGAAAGTGAGTCGCAGCTTCCTGTTATTTGCCACAATTACGTAGTTTGCACACAAGGTGTCGTTTTCGCAATTACGCGGTCACTTCTCAATAAGTCTCTAGTTGATGATACTTTTGGTCAGAAGCTGGCGAAAAACAGACTATAACTTAAAGACATAATTGTTCTGCCCTCACTTAAAGTAATTAGGCATTGTTCAGGGAGAAATCACGTAAATTTTGGGTGATTTTCCTAAAAACACTTTGGCAGTTTTGCTTTTGCAAAAGAAATAACGGTGCCAATTCCACCCCATGCCTACTCAAAGGCCTCTTTTCACTCTTTTTTAGCAGGAAAGGGTGATTTGCAAAAGAGAAACGTGTCTTTGTACTACACGCCGGGTGCGCAACCGAACTTCCGGAAATTAGTCTTTGACAGGGCGGCCTTCGTCTCCTCCCTCTCGCCCAACTCTTTCCCGGTGAGGCCGGAATGCAGAGCACAGCCTCCTCACGCAATCTGCGATGATCCGGGTGTCCCAGTCCAGGTTGATGGCGGCCTTCGGGGAGGCCAGGACATTGAGAGGACCGTAAAAACGACTCGTAACTTGCCTCGTATTCATTCCCCAAATGAAGATTGCCCAAACCAAGCATTCGATAGAAGCGGTATTATACAATTTTCGGACAAATGTTGCACAGGGCCGTAAGAAAAGTGATCGGAGAGGTGGGAAATTTGGTTCGACAATTCGCTCGCACACCCGGTCAACAAACCGTACTTTTGTAGATGCGCTTGCTTGCTTTTTTCAGGTTCAAAGTACCTTCATTCTCTCATGAATGTGATCGATATCTTGGCGGCTGAAGCAAAGTATCGTTAATTCGTGCTTCTTAAAAGACATGTTATTTCTGTCGTGACAGCAGCAAAATGGGCGCCAATGTCCATTTGAATCCTTTTTTTCCTGTGTACTAAGAGCTCCAATCTAAAAGCTCGCAAGCCTTTATTGTTTGCAGAGCTCTCTCAGCAAACATTTGCACTTGGCTCTCGGCAGCAAAGTATTTACTTTAATCATCTGGAGGCAAATGTAAGCCCATTTCTCGCCCAACCTGAGGGAGGCTGTGGCAAAGAAGAAGAAGAATGGGGCAAAAAAAGCACTCAAAGTCTGTTTGATCCGGTTCTGCACTCGTTATAGAGCTGTTAGGTTGGTGCACCATGCTGCTGCTGTTGTTTGACGGAGTTTGGAGGACAAATAGCACGGATCAGACTTGTTTACCCGGTACAATTAGCAGAGTATTTATGCTAGAATTGCCTCAGTGACAGCGAAGGAGCCTAAATTATTGGCGATGCATTTTTGTTTTTTTCGCACCAAAACTCCTGCACGACGCTGGCTGCACGTAGTTGAGGCCTGGACTGTTGATCCTTGACAACCCCCCTCCCTCTCTGGTGTGCGACTATGTGAATCTTAAAAGTGGGCAGAAGTAGGCCTATAAAGGGCTCGCAAGGACCATAAAGTGCAGACAAGGCCCTCAAATGATATGACATAGTTAGTCACTTCGTATTCTGCACGTCGCCCTCGGCCAATGTCACATTTAAAGTATTTTTTATCACTCGCACTGAATGAACACGTACTGTGATGGCAAAGTGCAGGGTCCGATTTAATATAGTAGGGAAATGGGACCTGGTGAAGTAGACGCAGACTTAACCTCGTTGGGATCAACATGGTCGAGGCGCAGACGCTCTAGTCCATGGAGGACCTTGGTGTCGTTTGCCATGCGAATGGCACTTTTTTGACCCGAAGGACCTTGGCTGGTTTCGACAAAGACGTAGTCGCGATTAATGCTCTTAAAGCTGTCGGACTGGTTCCAGTGCTAGCTTTTAACGGATTTGACTGTTAATGTCTGTTTCAGAGAGTTTCTTCTGCGTGCCAAATGCTTCTTTTGGCAGGAATTTTCAACGCACTCAGAATAACGTCCAAAAATCGGTCGGATTCCAAATCTTGAACACGAATGTATTGGAAGTTGCGTCAAATGTTTTTTTTTTCAGACCTGACAATCTGAAGGCGACTGAGGCTCTCCCAGAGGCACGACGTGAAAGACGCAGGGCCGACTCTGCTCGCCCAGGGAGTTCGAGGCCCAGCAGAGGACTTGTCCGTCGTGTTCTTCGCCCGAGGTCGCCCTGTAGTTGCTGAAGGACATGACGCTCTCAGCACTCGGGATCTCGAACGTCGTCTCACTGCTGTTGAACAGCCAGCGGTAGGCCGAGGACTCCGGCCGGGCGTCCACTTGGCATTTCAGATCGATCCCCTACAAATCCAGAATGCAGACTTAATTTTAGTGAACTGAAACGCGCTTAGAGAGTCGCTGAGCAAATTGTCAACAGTTTCATTCATAAGGTTTCTACGTCAGTGTTTGAGAGCGCCGCTTCTTACTTCATCGACATGACATAATTGTCGACAGCTTTCTCATCACTAAAACTCGGAATTTTAGTAAAAGTTTTTAGCAATTAAGCTTTTTTGGTGCTCTTTCATTGCAAATTTCCTTTTTTGCACAATTAATTCCTCCAAATTTCGCTTGCTGTCGCAACTTTTTCATGATTTTTCAATTTCTATTTTCAATTTTTCAGTCACTTTTTCAGTTTTTAATTTGTCTCAGGTTTGTACCCTTTGGCCTCCGAGGTTCAGTTATGACTGAAGTTTTTGCTCTGACCAAGTTTTTTTAATCTCTCAATCGAATCTAGGAAAATAACCTTTTCAAAAACAATCAACTTGCGTACAAGGATCCGTATGTGTCTTTTAGACGTCTCTTTACATGTTGAATCAAAAGTTCTGTCTGCCTACGGTCAATTTACACTACGTAATGAATGGGAATGGTACTTCCTAGTAAATGCAAAGGTCCTACATAGTTCAATGAAGTCAGTGAACGACAAATTACACTTTCATTCATACATTTGTACTATGTTTCTGACGTCGCCTTTTTGTCCCTGAATTTCTCGGCTTGGAAATGGCCCGGCGTGCCAGAATTGGTACGAGCAGACTCAAGCTTTCCCTAAGTTTCATAGCTCTTCAGGTGACCCGGAACAAACTTTGTTACGTTGCTGAAGTATGGAACTATGAATCCTTCACCGTATTTGGAATAAGCCGTCACTGCTGCGTAGATGAACTTCCTTTGCCTTACAAGATAGACGTAGATGAGGCCTCGTCTACGTTGCTACATCTACTTTGCAACAGATTCTTGTCCTCTTACTTCAGGCTAAATACGTGGGCATCCTTAGACACTTGGAAGTCTCCGGAATCCATGAATCTGCTGGTCCCAATCCTGGTTTGAACGGCAATTTCTACGTCGAGAAATTCACAGCGCAGGAGCTTTTGAAAGATGTGTGGGTCTAATTTTTCATAAGCTTGCCAAGCAGCTATTGCTGTATAGCGCTGACTATGGGCCCTCACTGGCAAAATCACAGTTTCATACCTGAAATTACGTAACTTCTCTTACCTGAGAGTGATTTCTGTACTCGATTGCTGGAGCGACGCACACAGGCTTGTACTTGACTGCGACGCGCAGGGGCTGGCTGAAGCCGTCGCCCTCAACGTTGGAGGCTGAGCAGACGTACTGACCAGACTGGGTCTTGCTCACATTGGTCAGCCTCAACGTCTGTTCGTCGTCGGTGATTGTGACCTCAGAAGGTCCCAGTTCCTCCCCGTCCCGGTACCAGAGGACTCTCCAGACCCACGGATGCGCGCGCACGTTGCAGCGAAGGTTCAAGGAGTCGCCCTCTTGGATGTGAGCGGGGTCGACTCCCGGGGTGGCAATTTCCACGTGGACCTTCATAAAAAATGAAAAGAAAAAGAATAGAAGGTGGTGTCAACATTGTTGGACTAATAAAGTTCTGCTTCTTCTGATCCTTGCTCACCACCGGCACGTAGTAGACGTTGAGCACTGCCGACTCGTTGAGAGACGGGAAGATGAGGTTGTCCGCCACGCAGCTGAGGACTCTGCCCTGATCCTCGATTTTAGGCGCGAAGGTGAGTCTGCTCGTGGTGAGATTTCCCTCATGACTCAGCTTTGCCTCCCCGTCGGCCTTGAGTTGGGCCTCGTTCAGCCTCCACTCAATGGTGGGCGGCGGCTGCGCGCCCACCGCCTGGCAGAGGACCTCGTAGGCCACGTCCGCGGTCACCGGATCCGGTAGATTGAATAGGTTCAACGTTAGGATGGGCAACTCGAGCACAATCGACACCTTGGAGCTACGAAGGAATTGACGCCATCAAGTAACAACAGTAGTATAAGTGTGCACTAGCGCACAACAGAGCACTCCTCGTACGTACGAGACATGGACCACATTGATTCTGGACGGGCAACTTGTCTGGTCACTCTATTTCCCAGTCACTTCCTGCAACCTCTGCCCAAGCTTTTTCACCGAAACGCATGTTTATATCATGGATGGAGTTTTCAGCCTTGCTAACCCGATTCTCGGGAAGAATGATGCCAATGTGACTCAAGCAGTGATAAAGGAGATTTCACGAGCACAAAGAAACTTTAAAAGCTCAAAAGCAACACTTAAACTTGGAGGTTGTCAACAATAGCACAAAACTTGGACGCGTAGCTAAACACGATTTGGCTCACATATGTACGACGACTCTTTCCTTTCCCTAGAACGCAACCTGTTCTTTATAGCAGGAATCATTGTCCTAAATCATTGCATATGCACCTGTGTGCATTTGTGCACGCCAACCGGCCCCAGCTCATTTGGCCCGAGGCAAGTCCGAGGAGGTCCCAACGAATGCCAAAATGCCAAGCCTCATCTCCAAGCCGACAAGTGATTTCCTGAACTTTCACCAACGCCCACGCAATCACCAATCACGCGGTGATTGAGCTCTGTTTAGTCGGGCTGCGCAGAGTGAGACGTTAAAAAAAGAAATGTACATAATTGGTACAGACCAAACGAGTTTCAATATGAGGAGTGCAAAAAGCGAATTTTGCACACTCGATTAGTAGGTTGGCTCAATTGGCCACAGGCGAAGCAAGAGGAATGCCAAGATGAAGCGATTTGAAGAGGATGAAAGGAAATAAGAGGGAGGAACGAATCCTTGGCTCAAGAGCAGAAGCTGGCACTTGATAATGCGCCTGCGACGATGGGACGATTGCGGTACATACAGTGTGAGTCAAAAAAGGCAAACTTGAAAAATGGTGCCTATCTTTCAAGGCCCCCCTCGGCGGTATCGTTGCCACCGAGGAAAATTGGTTGCCGAGGCTGTTTTTTTTTCTGTCTTCTTCCTGGCTCACAGAATATAGCAGATGGAAACCGGTTTATTAATCAAACTCGCAAAATCTCTACTTCCTCGGCAAAAAGCGAGCCTCTTTGAGTGGGGAGGTCGGTGAGAGAGCAAAAGACAGAACAAATACAGCTTGAGCAAAAAAATTTGGGTTCCTGACCCACTGTAAAGCAGTTACCTCAAGGTGGGGGCTCATTTACAGCACATTCATTTTGCAGGACAAAACCTGTGGCGCCACCAAAGCTACTCTCTACATACATATATAAAAGTTCTACAGCTCCTTTTTTGTGACCTCAGAGAGAAAGAGAGAGATTTGCATCTACTACGAGCATTTTGGCAGGCAGCAACAACATGCAAAAATGTCGTGTCAAGCAATGCCAAAAGTCAACGACAACCCTTTTAGAGAGAAGATTCTTGTTTTACCGGATTCTCGTGCGTGCCAAAATAGACACGAGTTTCCTGAACGCAGTAAATTTCATGCGGGAGATCGTGAAGTTGGTCCGAGCAATAAACTTTCAGAGGTCACACAAGCCACAAAAAAACAAAGAAGAAAGAAAAAAAAGCCAGCTCAGACTCTTAAGACACAAGAACCCCTCGAGACCCTTTTTATATCGAAAAAATAAGCACTCAAGTAGCTGCTGTCAAGCTGAACAAGACGTCAACTCAATTTCCGAGTGTCCATTACGTAGGAGTTGGCGTGAGCGTCATCATTTCATAACGGCTACTGAGTATGACTTTGGTTGGGGTCTCACAGCAGTCGTGTGTGGGATGTGTAAACGTCCATCATAATGAACAGTGCCAAAAGTGATCTTCGCGGGTGCCAACAGACAAAAGTGGACCGATTGAGACTTTGCTGCGGACTCAACCGTGGAGAAGCTTTCCAGGAGGATCATTGGCAAAGTGTATTTTTTTAAGCGTCACAACTGGCAAGAGCTGATTCGCCCACTGTGATCATCAAAAAGCGTGAGAAGAGGACGAGTTAAAAGCAATGCATTATTTTAATCATTTCTCCGTGGCTTCATTCAAACATATCCAATGGGTCCTTCTACGTCTATTTTGTGTGTCAAACTCAAGGAGGCCACATTTTTCTGATAATGACTAAGTTTGTGTCTTCCTGACCTTGGCGGCTCCGTGACGTTGTTGTTGATCGCCCTGCACTCGAACTCTTCGTCGTGGAAGCTCCTATCCAGCGAGCTGATGACGAGGGTGTTCTGGAGGACGTCGTCGTAGGTGGAAGGGTCGCCTTCGCCATCGAAGAGCTGCCCCTCGCGCCACCAGGAGACTCGGGGCTCGGGGTCACCGCCCTCCACCAGACACACGAGGATGAGCGGGTGCCCCAGTCTGGGGAGGACGCATACATGTGCAAGTGCAACAGGGGAGGGAGGGACTTTTCACTACAAAAACTTTTAACTTTAAACATCGCTTCAGCCTGTTAAACGATCGCAAACAATTAAGGTTTTAATTGACAAATGACGACCTTGCTTAAAAAATGACTCGTCTGGCTCGACTCCGGTTCAAAGGGGTTGTAAAACTGGCCCAACCACTGGCTAGAGGGGATATCGCAATCTAATCTGTGTGTGCGTGTGTGTGAGTGCCTGTTTGTATCTCTCTCCTTCACTCTCATTGTCTCCCTCATTCCCTCTCTCTCGTACTCTTTCCTTCTCTCTCTCGTTCTCTTTCCTTCTCTCTCTCTCGTTCTCTTTCCTTCTCTCTCTCTCGTTCTCTTTCCTTCTCTCTCTCTCGTTCTCTTTCCTTCTCTCTCTCGTTCTCTTTCCTTCTCTCTCTCTCGTTCTCTTTCCTTCTCTCTCTCGTTCTCTTTCCTTCTCTCTCTCT
>JAAUXU010003367.1_pt1 | contig 17040 bp, 15 predicted proteins | sample 7278151 | NCBI WGS metagenome assembly JAAUXU01 (sample SAMN14350113, study PRJNA611818) | marine sediment metagenome | isolation source: surface marine sediment (1.8m) | place: French Polynesia: Moorea | collected 2018-08 | reverse complement strand
CTTCCTAGACCACATGTATATAAACTCCTGATGCCAAATACAAACCATCCAGTCTAGAATTAGACACTGCCTCAGCCTCAACTCTATACACGTGGCAAAAACGCTACAGTGAGAAACTTGGGACAGAGTTTCATTAACATGATGAAGCATACCTGACCACGGATTAGGTGGTTTCATAGATTTTTCAATAGATGAGGGGGATCAGCCATGATGGAGATGGTTTCCAATGGACAGACTGGATTGGGAATTGTATTTTGAATGCTTTTTCTCCCAACTACAATTCCTAACTCTTTCTACATGCCCTGATTGCAAGATCTCATGTCTGAGGTAATATTGACAACCTTTAGACCAATCTCATCAGCAGCTCTCACAATTTGCAGAAGAATATCAGCAACAGCCTTTCCAGAGAATGATGATCCTGAGAGATGATAGGCAACAATCTGCTTCCAACGTGTCTTAACTCCAGAAAGTATGAAGACAAGTCCATGTGTGGCCAATTCCTGATCTGGAGATTATTTATGTGTAGGGAAACCTCTAATCACTTGATCACTGACATCATATTGAAGTCCTGGTTTTATTGCCATCTCATCAAAAGTGAGGCAGCAGAACTTTTCATCTTGTGGAGCATCTTGCATCTTCACGTTTAGAAGCAGCATGATGCAATTTAAGATCTCAGGCTGAAAGTCAATGGTCTGTATCTGCCTCTGCAAGGTACGATTGGATGGCAGTGGTTGTCCATGTTTGACAAGAAGATTGTAACCTGATGTACCACAAGCAAACCTCATCTGGAGGACTTTCCTTATTGTTGCGTTGGACCACACATGTCCTTGTGTTGATTTCTTTTTTAGGACATTAAGCTGGTCGTCATTGAAAAGTGAAAAAGATCTCTGAAGCTTTGCAAGTTCTTCTTGGGTCTTCCTCAGATCATACTCTGCCAGGATCCTTTGACTGCTCTTTCAAAAGAGCATCACAAAGAGAAGCAATTTTGATCTGCAAGCTTCCATTTTTAGTGGCCAAGCAGCTCAAGATGGCATTGTGTTCATCATTGTTGTTGCCACTGATGCTGGGGTCATTGTTCTCAGTGATGCTGCTGAAGTGGCCGTCGTTCTCGTTGTTTGTGCTGCTGCTGAAGCAGCTGTCATTCTCAGTGCTGCTGCTGTAGAAGGTGCCATTGCTCTCATTCCTGTTGCTGCTAAAGCCACCGTTGTTCTCACTGCTGTTGAAGCAGCGATCACTCTTGTCTCTTGATGTCTTACAGTAGGTATGATCAAGGTGCAAAAGCAGATGACCTCCTGAAAATGTGGAAAGTTATAAATTATGCAAAGATCACCACAGTTTGAGTTTTTACCGTTACCTTCACTGGGCAGAAGGTTCGGATAATCTGAACTCTCCTGATTTCTTGAAATTCCTTGTTGCTCCTGCATTCTTGTAGTTGAATTTCTGGTATGGCAATGTGATACCTTCATTGTGTAAGAGAATAGTGATGGAATGGCTCCATCTTTGAGAAATCGCCTGACTGAGTTGGGCTTCGACGGATGTAATTGGGATGGTTCAAAGTGTTCCTTGCACATTCTTGATCCTGTTGTTGGATCCCAATTTCTCTGAATCCACACTTTTCTAAGAATAGGGTCTTTCAGAAATGCAAATAAGGACATTCCTTTAGTTTCTGACCGGTTTGTGCAGCCATATGCTGAGCCCGAGGGCATCTTTCAGTCTTGTTTGGGTTCTATGATCGGCCAAAAAAAAACAGCTGCACCTATTGTGCTGGGAAATGCACTGTCCACCATTTTGCCTGTTGGCGCAACTCTCTCTACAGGGCACTGGTTAGGATGGGCTGGTTTGATCTGGGGGAAAATGAAAACAACTTTTGCAATTGTCATGGCTTGATCAGCCATGGTCAACACCGCGGAGAAGCTCCAGAAGAAGGGGAAGTCAGCAGCAGAGGTCTTCCACCTGCTTAAGCCTCTCATCAGCTGGGCCTCGGTCTTAAGGGCTGGCGAGGGGTTGAAGGACACTTGCACTGCCCGTTTAGGTTTTGTGAGTCTCCTGCTACCTGGTACACAGAACATGAACTTGTGGCTACATCCCAAACTCGGATTGTGCGAACGTTTTTCGTGCTGTCGACATCGTAGAAAAGGACTTCTTGCAGAAGACTTGTCTTGTTATACAGTCGGTAGTCAGTTTTGATCAGCCCAGAGTTATCAACCTTATTCAGCCTTTAGTGGGTTATGAGAGTAACAGACCTCCAACACTGAGAGTTAGGAAATGGTTAACGCTCCTGGATAAGTTCATGGTAATAGTGGATTCTAAAAAGTCTGGATCTATCGCTCTCTGGATGACCAAAAGCATGGAGTCTCAATATCTATGATCTTAGCACTGAAGGTAAGCTTCAAAAGAACTGCAACAGCAATTTTTGTGACAAATCCAGTGCCAAATCATTTGCAAAATTCCTCGATGATGCCACAATTGCACGTGCATGAAACTCATGCACGTTTCATGCACACCATAGCCAGGGACAGCCTGAGCATCACTAGTGACAAATGCTCATCACTTAAGCAATATCAGCAGCAGCAGGAGAGCTTTGTTCATAATATTCAGCTCTGGGACCAACCTCGATCATATGAATAACTCCCGTCATATGAGCTTACCAAGGTGACAAGAGATGTGAATGTCCTATCCATAATGCAGTCAATGTTCAACTGAGTTTACCGTACTTCTCTCCGTGTATTCCCGCAATAAGACAAAGTGGGTCCACCTAAACTGTGCCATTTTTCAGGATACATTTCATGTGTGTGCAAGTGTCACCCTCCCCTTAGATGTGTTATGTTTCACCCGAAAATGTCCCCACCTGGCAATTGAGCCCTTGGTTCAATTCCAGGACTGGACGGTATCATGCCACTTGGTCATGGAGTTCTCCGCCCTGACAGTTTCGACCTTGACCACTTATGCCACTGCCCACTCATTTGTGGGAAGGGGTCTGCGGAGACCTGAGAGCAATAATGCGACACTGCGACGAGAACTCGGACAAGAACAGCAGCATCCCGGGCTTCCGTGGCTGCGGTCTACGATCTCGTGGTGCCCGAAGGCACGTCAATCTGGACAGCAACATCCTCGACTTCTTTGCGTAACCATGCTGGTGTTTTTGTCGGAGTGTCGATCGTTTGATCAGTTTTGCGTGTCATCTCTCCTGACCCATGAGGGGCTTTGGCACACTTGCGTGGCAAGAGAGGGCGATGTCCGGTTGTTGGGGCACCCCTGGAACGGTGGGCAGGAGCACCCTAGAAAAATGTCTGCCAATGTCATCATCGCGTACCCCGACTTGACCGTGAACCATGTGTGCAGAAGCGTAGGAAAGACATTGAGTTCAGGTCACATGTGCTTTGTTTCTTCACCCGGTGATGACGTCATGCACTCGAGCAGTCAGTGCTTCCACTGCACACACGCAATTTGCTACGACGTTATCGACGTGCACGTCGATGAGGCAAGCAGAGGGGGTTCAGAACATCTGTGTGACACCTCGGTCATTTAGCAGAAATGTGTGCCTATGCTCTGAAGTCGCTCATTCTGAAGGAACAGAAGATTCTTATCGGCTGGCAGTTGGCGATAAGGTAATGATGGCATTTTAAGCATAAAACATGCATCTTCATACTGATGACGGGGAGTCTTCAGACTCATCTCAGATTAATGTAACTGGCATGCCTCAACGGAACTCATGAGTCTGCCGATAATTCAAGGTCTTTATCAATATTTGATAAAAAATGATTTCCATCAGTATTGGCTGCACCAGAAGGGAGACCTTTAGGTAACGACCAAACCAGGCTCAGCGCGGTGATCAAGATAGAAAAATATGTCCATACAAAAGAACCATTTTCACGCAAAGGACTCCTCCCTAAACCGCATTTGCCTCCATCTTTTACGCAACAGTCATGCCAAAAGCTATTACGTACCGGTGTATTCATTGGTAGCATCTTAGACGATACATCTATCAGGTATCCTTCAATCATCTTGCAGCTACTGGGTGGATGAATGAAACACAACTCCGGAACTCCTGGTAACCAAAGAACAGTATCTGACAGAGACACACAGATTTAGGAAGTGTTATTTTTAAACTAGCGCACAAAGCGCTCCCCATTTTGTTGGGGAAAGAAAAATATAAAGCACTGTGCATGTGTCTATCTGTTCGTCTGACCGTCTGTCCACACACACTGAACACACACTTGTGCGTGCGGGCCTTTTCAATATATGCAGATTCTCAGTGAATTGGCCGAAATGGTTCTCTGGAGTAGGCTGAGCAACAGCAGCAACAGTTGAGTCTGCTCTGATACTTTCCAAGTTCCAAATTTCCCGAAATGATGACCGAGCATAATCACAAAGCTGTAATACATGTGGCTCTCCACATGTCCTTAGTAATAGTTTTAGACCCTACGTGTTGATTTGGTGAACTTTTTATGACTGACATAGGAAGCTCACTCTATCAACAGTTTTCTTACTGCAGTGCGTAACTGGCGAAGGGACTGGGCAGTCTTGGCCACCAAACTCTCCAGACATGAATCATGTAGAACGTCTGGGACGTGTTGGACTGGGGACCCTGAAAACAGGCTCATACTGTAGTAAGCTCCGTCCAAGCTGCCACCAAGGTCAGATCTGTCAGCGGTAAATAATCAATGCTTGCGTAACATTTCGGCAACATTTTGGAAGCAGCTACTGAGTGTGGTAGGAGAACTGATAAAATAAATTACGTAGCATGGACATGTGAGCTGCCAAGAGTACAGTGATATGTCACATAATAAAAAATAAGGTCTTTTTTTCTAATCTAGCTTTTCCCCACACAATTTCGACGTGGCACCCTGTACTTCAAAATATATAGGAAGGTAGGGGTGCTTGGGGTGTTGATGGTGGAAAGACCCCGACTGCTCACTTGTCGTTGACAGATCAACTTCATATTATTTGAGTAAAGCACGCGTGCAGGATTGCAACTTCCCCCCCAGAAAAGTTATTTTGGGCAATAGCAAGTCCCTGTTAGCACGCTTTACGTGCGCATTTTATCCATCCATTACGGTATGGCAATTTCTGTGCCCCTCCCATGTAAGTAGGTATATTTGACGTAAGCATTTTTTATTGTCAGTTCCTACGTAATATGAGCCCGCAAATATGAAACAACTCTATTTCGCCGAAAGACGAATATATGCAATCCGGAGCTGGAGTCCCCGGTCTCCCTAGAATCGGGATAAAATGCTCCGTATAACAATATGCCCACCTTCTTGCTCAATGCGTTTCGTAAGTTGTGTTGGGATGTGCAAATTGTGTTAGGAGTCATCCTGATCACCTCTGGAACGATGGAGTGTAAGACCTTTTCAATGGTCGCCTTAAAAGGCTCCAGATTTGGATGAGACGTGGAATTTCACTTCTTTTTCACGTCTCCCACGCAACTACTCCAACTCCAACTTTTTCTCCAACGCGTGAAAAAAGTAACTTTTTTTTATTCATTTTTTTACTTAGTTTTGCGCTTGAAAAAGTGGATTTTTCAAAGAAAGTCCCATCTTCGAAAAAAAAATAAGGACCTTTTTCTCACTTACGCACCTTCGGTCGGGTCAGGAAGGCCGTTTTTGTTCCGAGGAGGCCGTCAAAAACGGCCTCCCCGGCAAGTGAATGCATGAAAAAAAGTCCTACTTATTTTTTTCGAAGAAATAGTCTTTGTTTCACTTTTCATATCACATTTTGCCGAATGTTATTTCAATGCATGTTATTACAAACCTCTAGACTCATGTCCTAAGAACAAGTGACTGAAGAAAATTCTATATTCGAAAAAATAGCTCCGCACTAGTTGAAGCACATTGTGCCTAGACCTCGTGAAAATGCATGAAAGCAACACTTACTATCAACAAACTTTACTCATGTCTAAATACTTCCCCATTTCTTATTGCTCAGGAGGGAAGTCTGCAACACCGATATCTGACTCTGCCATGAAGCAGCTGGACCTATTATTGAACAGCGGGACATCTACCAATATGTCCACCTCTTCCTCGGTGTGGCCACTTGAGGCACTTCATACTGGAAGAAAGGACTTGCCGCGAATTAGTTCCAGCAAATCGGCTTCAATGTGCCCGTCGAGGGGCGTCCCTTTGAGGGGGTTTTTCTTTAAGGGGGGCTTGTCTGCTTAGGGTTCACGCCAATTGCAAATCCTGGCAAATGGGGGACGGGTATAAACCTCTAAAGACTTTTTCCCTTACCCCATTGATCACAATTATCTATTTCCGCAACCAACATGTTACTTGATCCCTTTGGATCCATCGCCTCATCAGTGCGGCTCCAGCACATGAATTTCATTGATGCTTTTAGTTTTATTAGGGAATGACTCCCTTGTGAGTGCCTGGCACTCTCATGCTAAGCGTATAAACTCCTCGGGTTCCTTGATACAGAAATGACAGTCTGAGGTTCCACTTCCTTCGTAACTATCAGCCAAACTTTCCCTCGGCTATTTTTGTTTTAGTCTAACCATTTGTTGCCCCATTGTGCCGGGCACTTGATCCAGAATTTGGACTGTCTACTGGTGATCATTTTTCTTCACTCTTTCTTTTCCATTGCTCGTAACCCTACTGACCTGCTTACAAGCACTTATATAGATGGGGGCGATTGCTCGATTGCTCCTAAGCGCTCCCTCATTAGTGAGGGTATTTGCCTCCTGGTAGCGTCTGTACCCTACATTGGCTTTGAGCGTTATTGCTGCATTATGAAATGAATGCATTTTTGTGTAGTGTCCAAGATACACTCCCCGACGAGCCTGTTGCACAATCCTTTGCTATTGAGGGTCGTCAGTGCCCCCTTATCCCCAAAGAATGCAGTTTCGCTTTGTCTCTTCGTAGCCAGCACCTCTGTTGCATACAAGACTGAGGACTGCTCACCCAGAGACTCTTCTCTGCACACCTCCAGTCCCTATACTGGATCCCCAGCTTGTGGAATTTCGGAATCAGACGCCTTCACTTGACGAAATCCCCATATAGCGACTCCCCTTTCTCGAAGCTACTGTATAGACCGCTTGGGCGTGTGTTCCAATGCCACTCCCTCCCTTGATCCATTTCCTCCTCACTGAGTTTTGCTGCCTTCAAGAGCTGCTCTCCATATAGCAGATGGCTATGGAGATGACCATGTTATCCTAACTTATTTTATTTGAATTCCTTACTCGTAGGACAGTCAGCACTTCCATTGACTGTACATAAAGGTCGAGCGACCTTCCACCATCCACCATCACCTCCACACCTGCAATAGGGGGTCGTTCTTGTGACGATTCCCAGTCGTTGCAATCGGTCTAGTTTTAAGGGGAGGACTGGCAACCTTTTGGTCACCCGTGTCAATGTGGTACAAGCAGCTTAATTTCTTAGACTCCTCGATTTTTTGACCACTTATTCACAAAGAACTGAGTAGGCGGCGTGAGGTACGACGCCCGCGGCACGTCCGCCTGGCCGCGTGCACTACGGCAGTCAGGCCAGACAGCACCCGACGGTGTCTCCGACCAGTACTGTACAGTTTTAGTCTCCGTAGAGCGGCGGAGTGCAAGGAGACATGAGGGGGCGACGAATGTTCTTCTTTCCTGCACCACTGGACAGTCAATCGATGATCCCTTAATAAGAAGTACCGCTGGTCCTCCAGTTCCTGGCACTCTGCTACCATGAGAGCCAAGAGACGGACGTCACCGTACGGTAGCCGTCATCTCAATCAAGGAACCCCGAAAAGGCCTAGCAGCTTCTACGCATTTGCTAAAGCTCGAGCGCACGAGCAACTTAAACGCATTAAGCGATGTCAGTTTCTGTGCATCTTAGCCGTGTGCCTGGGCATCCTGGGCTTCCAGACTGCCAAGTGCTTCAACAAGTACTTTCTCAAGTCCACGGGCACCGCTGACAAATACGTCCACGCGTCTGTCACCGCCTTTCCCGAGATGACGGTCTGTCCCACCACTCCCTACCGCCTGGAGAGTCTGGTTCATCACGGTGTCGATACTAGATCGCAGATTCAATTCGGATCAAAATGGATCTCGGACAAGATCGGTGTCACACCTCAACAGTTTTATGAAGTAAGTGAGACAATGATGCAGGACTAGGGATGTGACCGGCCGGTATCTTGTGACACGAGGCCGGCGCAGGCGGTGCTGTTGTCGAGTCGGGCCAAGATGCGTTGGCAAGACGCTCGGCAACACACAAATGAATGAGGCTAAAATCGGAAGATGAAGTCACGCTCGACGCAACTGACGAGGACTGTACATGGAGGATCACCAGTGGCAGTCTAGTGAAAGGAACCAGCCAAAAAGTTTTGGGAAGTCACAAAACAGTCCTCAAATGTGAATGAGGATGTTGAATGAATGCCATATAAATATGCTTGCTTCCAAATCCGGGCCCTACTGATGAGATTTGGACCACATCAGCTCGGGACAAATATGAGTACCAGCGGTGTAGGATCCAGTGCTTGTTCTGCTGGCATGTTGTGAGGTTGTGGGGTTTCACTGCTTTTGGTATCTCTCTCCCGTGGCCTTTTCGCAAGCCGTCACTGGGAGTGGGAACGGTGTTTCCCATGTCCCTAGTGTTCCCAAACACCACTCTTAAATTATGGTTATCTTTGGATAATTTTATGAAGCTTAAGTTTTGTTACTGATACTCAAATAAACTTCTATAATGCGTTTTTCAGAAGCAGCGTGACTAGTATCAGAATATTGTTAAGCAAGCAACAATCATATTTCATTAGTTAAAGACATTGATGATTGTTAAAAATGTAAAAGAGCGTTAATTTAAAGGATGCAAAAACTCCTATGCAATCTTAGAAATAATTACAGAGAATGAAGATTTTATTGATCAACAGATGACTAATTCACAACTATTCCATGTTCTACTGTGCAGCGATGGACGTAACTCTTGGTCAGAAGAATCAACTGCATGTGATTTATTTGTCCATTGCCATCAAATGGAATGGAATCATTTTTGCTCGTGAGTTTTCACTTCTCTGTGGACAATGGCAGGGACAGAAATCATGACCAACAGAGATTCCCTTTGATTTATTTTTTTGGAAATCTGTATGGAGCTCTTCTTTTGGATGTGACCTTTTGAACATCCCAACTTCTTGAAAAGAGAGATCTAAAGCTGGATGAATGTAGTCAGTCATCAGTAACTTCTTGGCTTTAAAGCTGTTATTATCCTGATCCTCTGGATCAGGACCAATAGTCTTGTAGAGCTGGTACTCCCCACATTCAAAGAAGAATGCATAGCAGTTGTGAGCATACTGGGACTTCCCAGCATCGTACTTTACGGTGACCTGGACCACTAAGAACTTTTAGCAATGATTTAGTCATAATCTGCTTTACGGTGAATTAACTGTTACTTCTTGACAATCAAATGGAGCTTATTTGAGTCTAATGACATTTCCTCATGACAATTAACAAAGATATTTCTTGACTATTAAACAATGATTAATTTGAGAAGAATCATCTTTCAAGGGGAAGATGTACTCTAGTGGACATCTTCCAAGCATCTTTGCGTGATAAGAATAATTGTGGTTCGCTTGATTATTTCTGCCATCACGAAGTATCATCAATGGACAGACAAATGAATAGCTTCTTCGAGTCTTCTTTGATGATAAATGACAATCAGTTGGGCTTCCAAAAATCGTCAAAAAGTTGGTCGAGTTCTATTTTAAGAAAATAGGAAGCTACCGAAATGCCAAAAGAATTCACAGTGCGTGGTTCAGAAACGTGTCCGGTCACGAGAGCGCAGCCCCTTTAAGCGCACGACACTTGAGCGTAGCCAGTTGCTACTAGAGTGCATGACATCACAGCTCAAGATACTACAGCGCTGACGCCAACAGAGCGCAGGGGCCAGTTCAGCGCACCCAGGAGAGCGCAGGTACCATTAGAGCGCACTTTTCGTACTGAGGATCGACTTTGCCCAGGTGACTTTGTCCAAAAAAGGTGAAATTTCGCACCGTTTTTGAAATTTGCTTCAAAAAAGGTACGAAATCCGCCGCGAAAATGACAAAAATGAACCGCACACACCTAGACATATCCGCCGCCATGATCCAAATCCGCCGCGGACAGACTCACGCACATAGTGTCATGGGTCTTGACCTGTACTGTTGCGCTCTACTGTACATGCGTTCTACTTGGTGCACGCCACTGGATCACGCTCTAATGACGTGGGCCAAAAGGGAGGGGGTGTTACCGTAACCCATTGATGATCGTCAAAAGGTTTTTGTCACTAGTGGTTTTCATACTCATGGATAAAGTACATTTTTTGAACCAAGGTTACCCCTCCAGTTGAGCGCACGTCACTAGAGCATGATCCAATAGAGCACTGGTTCGTACAGAAGAGCGCAAGCTTCAAAAAATGTACTTTATCCATGAGTACGAGAACCACCAGTGACAAAAACTTTTTGGCGATCATCAATGAACTTGTCCATCGTTCTGATGGGCACTCACTGGAATTGAGCTAATCACAGCTGAGATTTCTGTTTCAATAGACCAAATAAAACTTGAGAACCGGAAGGATTCCATCAATTGTTCAGTCCAACACTAAAAATGGCTGTTTGTAATACGTACATGACTTAAGATGAATTCTGTAAACTTCATGGAGGTGCAGAAGGGACGAAAAAGAGGTGGATTCTGCTGTGCCATCCCAATCCCCCTTCAAATCAAGCTTTGCGAACGTTTCATCTGGCTCCTCTACGTACCAAGCGATGAATTTGGGGTCGCTTCTTATTGATTACTCAACACCTGTGACTAAAGCTGTCTAAATAATCCATTGGTTGCAGGAGGTGACGTTTTCGGTAGAAGAGATCGTGGTCGAAACCCTCATTCACACCGAGTTGCTGATCAACGACACCAACAGCTTCTATCTCGCCCCCAACGAGACCCTGTGTGATAAGAAACTCTTCCACACCAAACAGTACTACTACAATGGTGACTGCTTCTCATTCACTCTGCCGGATTGCCTGAAAACATCCGGCGTTCTCGAGGTGGTCATGGACTTCAAGAATAAAACAGACGTCTTCATACATCACAACGGACAGTTTCTCAGTCCCAACTCCAGGTCAATTGATGTACAAATCGTGCGTGTTACTAATGGCTATGAGTGGACTGCTCCAGGTCAGCCCGGAGGCTGGGGTTGACCCAGCCTCCAGCGGGGTAGTTGGCTGTACGAGGAATGGGATTCGTCTAAGTCAACCCGGAGGGTTCCAGGGCTGCCTGAGACCTGGAATCATTAAGCGACATAGCCATGGGGTTTACTAGACAAACCCAGGGTGTTCTTACCAGAGCAGTTGGCACTTGACCCTCCCCACGCATCTGTTGCTTTCTCTAAGATCCTTTTTGTCAAACTCTCCTGGTGTCTGCACGAATCAGCCCATCCTGATCGGACGTTGCAATACCAGACCCAGACAAAGTTTACTGACTACACAGGAGAAAATCTGACCTGGCAACTGAGCCTTAAGTTCCAAGGGCCGCGGAGCTGTGGAAGAGTTAAAACTAGGCTTAAAGGCTACCTTGGGCTGAAGTGATGAGAGTGAGACGCTTGTGAGTTGCTTCTACGATCTAGTTACAGTATAAGCAAGGACATTTGTTAACATAAATGCGACTTAAGTACGACTGGATCACGACCTCCTGCTGGACTAATTACTTCTCCAAAGCGTGCCAAAAGCAGCTGTGAAACTGTCTACCTTGTCGTTGACGGCTTTCACACAATGCATGACGTCGATTGAGAGAGGTTAACACGTCCTTAAGACTGCACGACAGGTGCAGGACTAAAAGGGCCTTACGCGAATAAGACTCAGAAGTAACTGCCCATCCGGGCACTAGTGATGGTTTCTATCCTCGATGTTCCCGGAGTTCGCTACTTTTGTAAGGGTCGGAACATTTTTACTTTGGGTCGAACCGTTCGACAACTTGCCTGGCGCAGTCACAGAAATCCCATAAAGCTGGTTGTGCTTTACAGAAGTCATTTGTGAGTGGTGTTCCCACGTTTTCAAAGATTTTCAAAAATAAAACATCCACTATCCTCGATCACTGTTTCCTAGCCAGGGGAATTTTCGAGCACGTTCACGAACTGTTCGAGATCGATGCCTCATGATCGATAGATACTCGAGATCGACATTTCTATGTTCGAAACCATCACTAGTGTCCCGTGATCTCTTCTCCTCTCGAATCAAACGTACATCGAAGCAAAAGGGACCTTTCGGTCAATCAAAGAAAGAGGTCCAGATATACTTAAAACGCTATACTAGACATGCAAAAGACGCATAACAATCGTGAGCGACATCTGGTTCGGTGTCGTTCGGTGTAGCAACGTCACAAGAAGTGGGGAAAGTAAAGACAGACAGATCTAATCCCTTTGTTTTCCACCTCATAATCTAGTGAAGACAGATGACTCGCCCGACTGAACTGCAGCAGACCTAAGTTATCTTAGGTGGGCTTCAGTTAAGACGGGCAAAGTGCAATTACAGTTAAGTTAGGTACCAACAGCCAAAGCAAGTCTGTCTACTCCAGCGGGCTGGTTCGTAAACGTCAAGACAGAAATTACAAATGAGTCTGCTAAAAGTAATGTCAAAAGAAAACTCCTATAACAAGGACAAATGTAAAAAAATGCTTTTTCCTGCACATAAAATTCCAGAATAGGCAAAATGATTAATAATTTTAAGGAACCCCCATTGAAAAGTCTTCTGAGCAGTCTTATAATGATTTCCCCGGTACGAAACAAAAGCAAAGAGCCTGATCAAAAATGACGGAACTTCTGACGCCTTTTTTCACTGAACCTCTATTAGGTCCCGTGTGGACGTGGACGTGGGCCACTTTGTCAAGATCGCAGTCAATCATGAGGTGGTTCAGCTGCTCAGCGAGGAGGGTTCCTGCGTCGACACATTCGTTGCAAGAGAAGGACAAGGCGAGGACAGCTATGACGGGTGCATATACGAAAGGCTTAAAGAAATAAACGAGAGAGAGGTAAACAAATACGCAGGGAAGCAGAGAGCACCATAGGAAATTACTGCTGAGGGATGCAGATATGCAGAACGCCTGGGAAAAGGTGCGCGCTACTTTTAGTCACATTACTTTTTGTCACTTTCACAGTCAGAAACTGAAAAAAAGACGTGTGTGAACACACACAGACTTTGCCGTTTCTTTCTTTTGTTCCAGCCCCCTGATGGAAATTTTTCATGATGTGGCTGAGATTTTCAGTGTCAATGCATAAAGTCTCAAAGTCACGCCTCAAAATCTCCTCCGAGAGATCGACCTAAAAAAGTTGAATCATTAATTTGTTTGTTTATTGTTGCTGTTCTTCAGTTACCGTTCTGCCGTTGACTCATTTATTCACCATGAATCGTTTGTGAAGTGAACTGTTTGCTTTAACCCCACATTACCAAAGAGGACTCACTTTTTCGGACGGACAGACTGCAGCCCTTTTTCAGGTGATCTGCGCATCTTCGTCCATTGCAAAGAAGTCTCTGCCCTTACTCATGTAATGTGCCTAAGCAACCTTAATCTAGGTCGGGTGCACGGTACCTTGGCTGCCAGACAAGTCGAACGTCTGCACTGAGGAGGAGAAGAGAACGGAGGCCTTTGATCTGTACCAAAGGAATAGGAGAAATCAGGTCGGATGAAGTTTCAGCCTTGATTTTTAACAAGAACAGACTATGTTCAAAGACCTGGAACATGGGACAAAGTGTTTTTAGCCATTGAACAGCTCGTCGGGCCAGAACTTGATCCCTTAAGGAGACCTTCTTACGACATCTTTGCACTTTTGTCAACGTGGGGCTACCGCAAATGCTTGCACTTTCTGTTCTCATTCCTACTATGGATTCAAGAGACTTGTATGTTTAGCTTTGGCAGGAGCCAAGTTGGTCTGTCCTTATGGCACACAGAAGGATAGCCTGAGCATGTATGCTTATGCTTATCCAACCTTCTACCTAACCTATTTAAGGCTGCATGTACTAGCAACAAGTGTGCCCCTTGCGCCATAGTTAAGCTACGCCATTGGTCTTTCCTATAACTTTGTCAAGATCGACTTGGTGTCCAAGGTCAGAGCACTTTTTTTTCGATTGGAGAAACTTTGAGACCACTTGTCTGAGAGAGTCATTGGTGCTTGGCCTCACTGCCAGCCTCCCCCTCCCCCAAACATGCCTCATATGTGGAGGAGCATTTACGGTATGCCCTGGAGTTCCTGGCTAAGCTATTCAGAAATCTATTTAAGGCAGACGGTAGATTCGTTAAAGAGCGTGCAGTGGTGCTTTATTACGTAACACTAGTTCATGCGTAGCTATTATTCACCAGTTGTACTGCATTAACAATGCATTTTCCCTATTTTAATCCGTATTTTTGAAAGCCCCAATTTTCAACCTGGCCTGATGCACATACACAATGCGCTCAAGAGTCTTCTGGCTTAAAGGTCGACAACCAAAGCCTGTTGGACAAAACTAAAGGCAGCTATCGATTTTTAAAGAAAAATAAAAAAGTGGAAATTGCCTAATTTGTTTTTGGAATTAAAGGCAACCATGAATTCTCGGACAATCTCAATGGCAGCGAAACAACCATAAAAGGCGTCGATTTCATGCCATAAAAATATGAACTTTTTTTGATCAGCAGAAATCAGCCTCCAGCAGTTCTGTTGGGCTTCTCTCTGTTTGTTATGGGAGTCATCATCAGGCACCATAGCATTGTCTGTAGCCATAGATATCTCCTTAGGCAAACAGCTCTTTTTGGACAGAACGGCACTGTCACACAGGGTTTTCCTGCATAAATAAAAAGCAATTCCAAAAAAAACCCCAAAAAATCAGCTTGCACAATAATGAACATTTGTTCTGCTTGTAAAAAAATGAGCATCTTTGAAGGTGCCTTTGATATTGTCCAACAGTTTCTGCTTTCTGAACTGTAAGCGATTGAAAGAGGCCAGAGACTCTTCACCGCATTGCATATTATGCTCGCCAAGGTACCCGGGGTTAGCTCGGGTTAATTTCAGACCAGACCAAAACATATAAAGCGCTATGTCGGTTTGTCTTGCACTCCGCACTGTCCACCCGCTTCGAGTCGTCCTCACTCTCTGTGATATCCACGCAATCTGTGTTGTCCATGCGCTCCGCGTCTCGATACCTTTGGTTAAGCTTCTGCTTTTACTTTTGAAACTGGAGCGTGTCACTCGCTTCACAGTGTTGCCACGTTGTCTCGTGAACAACGATTTCTTTTTCCTTGACAGGCAGAGACATATAAACAGACAGACAGACAGATGTACATACTGACATACCGCTTTATATACTGTAGGTAGATATAGATTTAACCCCACTTGTTTCTGAATAATGCCCCCTTTTTTTAAATGCACAAGAGGGAAGCATTCAACAACACCAATGCATGACATTTCTTCCAATCAGCAGGACAAACCGTGAAACAGCGGGACATAAAAAAATATGTCCCAACACTCCTCCCATCAGGCAGTTGGTATAGGGGGGCCGAATTGGCAGAGGTGGAGTGGGAAGGGGGTGAAAGAAAGATCGGCCAGGCAGTCGGGACAGAGGATAGAATTGGCAGGAGTTGGAGGGAAGTGCAGGCTGGCGGTGGGCCTTCTGAGGCCTTCCAAGAAAAACAATTCATCCTTACATTAAAAAGGAAACTTTTTTCAAAAAAGGAAAGTCCAGTAAGAAACTCATGGCGTTAAACTACGATTTACCACTAGGTATTTGGAAATTGCGACCCTTGTTTGGCATGGCAGCCATGCCAAACAGCGGGACATATTGGTCTACAAAATGCAGTTGCAATATATGGCTAACATATGTAGAGCAGGCTAAAAGGGGACCCCGAAAATGACTACTTCCTTATATTTCCTCTTGACTAGAGTGTCTTCGAATTGAGTGTCGAAACAGAAATTGCACTCGAAGAGGTGCTTAAAAATGACCAAGCCTTGCACACGTACATCATATATAAAATACTAGTGTTCTATTAAGACTGCAGAAATGGACTTTTCCCTTCACTTGCAAACAATTGAATGCTGCTGGAAAAAGTAAGGAAGCTGGTAATGCTGGTAAAAGCTAAGGAAGTGGTAATGGGTCAACTTTTAAAAATAACATGCAAAGCTCTGCTACTGACTTTTAATCTTTCCACAAACAGAACGATATCTGTCCGACCAGCTGCCTATTCACCAACATGTACTTCGGCCCTCCCGTCGCTGGTGTGCAGAACCCCGAGTTGGCTCATGTCGCTCGGGCCGTCTTCTACTTCAGGAGAGACGTCAAGACCACAACGGAGTACAGGTGAGCCGGGTCCTCGTTCACAGCAAAGGCTGAAGTGCCAGCGTTTTAAGAGTTTTCCCAGCTAAGGAAGTTCTGACCAAAATCCCAAGCTCAGTTTCTCGCAATTTTTGGATGCAATTTCTCCGTCCAGTTCCACTCATGGGGGGGGGGAGGATCTCAGTTCCTCACAAATTTCCTATCCAATCTCATCAGTAAGTTGAGAATTTTTGCGACGAGAAAACTCTCATTGTAGCTCCACTTTTATTACTCATCTGTACAGGAACCAGTTACAACTATACTGCATTTGCAGCCTTAAGACCGTCCCATATACTTTTAAGAGCAACCTTTTCTCGAGATTTTCTGCCCGGGCAATAAAATATATTCTAGAGATGCATCAGAACTGTCGTAGTTCGCGAGTAGCAGAAAATCCAATCAGTTCTTTAAAAATGGCAAAGCAAATTCTGTTCATGTTCCGTTCCATAAAAGCTTGGGACCCTTGAAGCTTTTGGATCCCACTGATCACTGATCAGTCTCTGAAAACAGGCGTTTCCGGACGTTCTAACTACTCCATACCAACTAACTACTGGCTAACGACTAAACTAACGACTTTCTAACGGCAATAGTTTGAACAACCCGTCCCTCAGTCCCTCCCAACCCCCGCTCCGGCAACAATTGCGGGTGGCCTGGGGGGGGGCCCGCCCCCCCCCCCCCCGCGCCGCCCCGCCACCACCACGAACCGGGGGCGCCCGGGCGCGCGGGGTGGGTGGAGGGCCGCGCCGCGCACGCGGGGGGGGGGGG
>JAAUXU010013600.1_pt1 | contig 17043 bp, 15 predicted proteins | sample 7278151 | NCBI WGS metagenome assembly JAAUXU01 (sample SAMN14350113, study PRJNA611818) | marine sediment metagenome | isolation source: surface marine sediment (1.8m) | place: French Polynesia: Moorea | collected 2018-08 | reverse complement strand
TCTCTCTCTTTCCTCTCTCTTTCTCTCTCTCCTTCCTCTCTCTCTTTCCTCTTACTCTCTCTCTGTCCTCTTTCTCTCTCTCTCTTTCCTCTTTCTCTCTCTCTTTCCTCTTTCTTTCCTCTCTGTCGCCTGAGTCCATCGGAAAAGAGATTCTTATAAGAGAAAAAGGGTGGGGAAGTCGACAATAAAAAGACGTCTTCAGATGCAATGAAGAGCTCAGCAGGCGGGGTAGGGGTGGGGTGACTTCTGGGGCCGGGCCGAGTCGTCCTCACCCCGATCAAGGGACTGCCGGCAACGCCCGAATTGGGAAACGAGAGCAGTGATTCGAGTCATATCGAAGCAGCGAGAGCACCAAATTCACGACTGGCTATTATCATAGCATTAAATAATAATATGAGTGGGCCTGATAATAAATAATATCAGGGTCTGATGCAACGTTTCAAACCGAGAATTCTGGCTGCTTCGCCACAAATAAGAGTACATTTCCATGCAGGAGCTGCTCATGTTTACCAAGGCTGAGCGTGGAAGTCGGATCAAGAAGCACTTTGCAACCATCGTCCTAGAAGGGTTTTCCTTTCATCCACTACACATGCTCAACATTCACAATAGCAGGAAATTGTGAACAACACCAGTGAGCAAACTCTCCACTCACAGTTTAGTTAAGAGGCTAGAACAGAACTGTTGCTGTCGCAATACGTGAGCGGTGCCGAACACATCCACAGTGCCAAAACAACGCCACTTGGGTGCCAAATTTGTAGTTCAGCTGAAGAAATATCAGTTTGGTTGCGCATGTTCCAGGCTGTCTGAGGGGGCGAAAAATCCATGTCCCAGTGTTGCCAGACTCGAATCCCACGAGTAACTTTCCTCCCAAATCTGGTGCAGGCTCTTCTTATATCAAATTAATTGCTTTCCACCTAATTTCCTCTCCCACTTCTTCTCACCCCCGCCCTCCTCCTTCTTCCCCCCCTCCCCCCCACGGAGCTGTGACTACCCCGGAAATAGACAAAGATGAGTTCACTCTCCCAGACCAAAAGTGTTGACCCAGGAGAAGCCCACGAGAGTCTCGACTTCAACACACCCCTTCAGTACTGGGAGTGGCAGTTCTGTCTGGTCGAGAAATGTGGCGAAAGTTCTTCATATCTTGTTGAGTGAAGGGAGAGAGAAAGAAGGGGTTGAAAGTATTAAGGGGAGAGAGAGAAAAAACGGGTTAGGGGGATCAAATTTTCATCCCGCTTCCGCTCTGGGGAGTAAATTTATGCAGCGAAATATATGGGAAAAGTCTGTGTTTTACAGGGAGATATTTATCATTTCCTTCCGTCTATTTGTTCCAATAATTCTCCTGTCTCTTATATGCACGCGCGCGCGGCCACGCACGAGTCGAGGCCGCAGCTGAGGGGTTTTTTTTTCAACAAACACAAACCAGATGTGGAGGAGAGAAATAGCAGACAGGAAAAAAAAAAGTTTCGGAATTTTAGGCTAAATCTTGGAGCTTCACCTGTCTGTGGCGCATTTGCCATGCCAGAAGAAGCATTGGAAAGCATCTCAGAGAAGTGGCCTAAAATTCCGGACCCTCACGATATCACTCACAAGATTAATCCCTTTGTTTCCCCCTGCTACTTTCCAACCTGTGTAAAAAAAGGATAACAAATATTAAGCTTTTCCGGGGAAAGCAATGACGCAAAAAAATTGCACGGAAAGTCAAGATGGCCAATCTGGAGCGGAAGACGCTTAAAAATGATTTTAAAGCAATTTGAGGCCTCCCCTCTAAGCCTCGGGTGTCCTCCATGTGCGAGGTCGGATTTCTCCTGGGACTTGGTCCTTTTTTGCCAGAAAAGCTTAAGCTGCAAAGAAGCCTGCAAAAAAAAGACTTTCCTCTTTAAATTCCCCTTTCATTCTCTCCGTGACCATTTGGCACAATCGTCCTTTACACGACTTCCCAAAGTGTTATTGATGTGTCTGACGGAGGAGACTTTGCCTTGAGCAGTTCACTTATGGAGCGCAGACAAGACTCCGGGATGAGATCGTCAACTTCTCTGATTGCTTGAACATCCTCTGTGCTGATCAGAGTCGCCCAACCAGAGACTCGCTTTCAACCCTTTCCCTCCCTCGCTCAGGTACCTTCAATCCCACGCACACACTTTCGTCACCTCATGACATCCTTTTCCTCTCCCCTCGGTTCCCGGAAAAATTGTTAGGGTGGTGGCGATTTTTTTTATTCGCCCTTTGATGTTGTTTTTTGTGTGAAGTTGTGTGCGGACGTGCTCGAGACTGTCTTTGCCACGTGATTACAGGAGCCCGTTTGGCGTCAAAACTGACAAAGATTTTTAACCGAAAAAATGCTGCAACTTCTTTTGTAACACTCACTCGTCAACACACAAACATATAAGGGTTGACACATCCATGCTCACACATACGAATTTATACACATACAAGCCTACACCTATACAATTCCATACACAAACAGGCCCACACTCATACAAACACACGTATAATGCATTCATCCTCACACATACGAATTTATACACATACAAGCCTACACCCATACAATTCCATACACACACAGGCCCACACTCATTCAAACACATGTACAATCCATTCATGCTCACACATACGAATTTACACACATACAAGCCTACACCCATACAATTCCATACACACACAGGCCCACACTCATACAAACACATGTACAGTCCATTCATGCTCACACATACGAATCTATACACACACGCAGGCCCACACGTACACGAACACACGGGGTAACTCAAGCACACATGCACCCCTGGGCCAAGGCGCATATGCACACCTAGTCCAAAACACGCCTGACACGCGGGCAATACTCACACAAACACATGGGCAGCCACACCGGTACTCACGTACATACTGGGCCAACAATCTCACACACACACACACTAACGTGCCCACTTGGGCCAACATTGCACACCTGCAAGCCTGACATCCCCGTATTCACTCAGGCGTTCAGAGGCACATCTGGGCCAGCACTCATATGCACACACCTGCCCACACACCCATACAAACACACCCAAGTGAGCAGCCATATTCATGCTCTCACAAGCACATAGGAAAGAAAAGTGAGCCTTTGCAGGCCAATTTATGTCAAGTCAGCAGTGACAATTGAGAAAGAAGGGAGAGCTCCGAGACCTGAAGGAGATGCATTTTCGTCGTGTCCTTCCTTTATCCGGAAAGTTGTCACTTACACCGAAAATTTGGCACTTTCAGATATGTTCTGACCTCGGAAGCTCCCCAAAAATGGGGGCGACAATCAGACTCTTACACGATCAGGAGTGGGCAGGAGGGGATCTCTTGGGAGAAGTCACTCTCCCACTCCCACCTCGACCCGCCCACCCCCCCGGAACAAAAATGCTCCACTCGTATGCAAGGCTTAAAGCTGCCATTTTTACGGATTGTCCAAAGAAGAGACCCAGAATGGGGACGAATCTGAAGCGAGGGGGGGTGGCACCATACTGACGCATGGGGAAGGGAGGGGAGGTTAAGCCCCCCTCTGCAGAAACAGCATTCATCATGGAGCATTAACTTCAAATGACAATTTCGGACAGTATGACAAAGTCAGTGAAAATTATCTTAGGCTGGTGGTGGCTGAAGAGCCTCTCAGCTGTCTTAGGGCTGAAGGATGAACCTTCTTTCTTCTCTTTTTTTAAAGAAAAACATTACAGTGGAATCTCGGTTTTGGAAGGGTTCCCAGGGAAACTGGTCTACATCATAGTCAAATCACTCTATTCGGGAAAGTCCGAGCATTTGATTCCGCCAAGTGTTTTCCTACCCATTTTGTCCCCAAGTTTGGCGCTTTTTGCTACTTTTGTTCTGTTTTTTCCTCTTTTCAACACAACTCTCGATGTTTTGAATCACGCATTGCCAAGATCCTCAGTGAAGACGGATCATCGAAGTGAATCAAGGTCGAGCATGATAAGCAATTATAGAAAGCCCTGAGCTCCGGTTCATGGAGTGGCCTTTTGTGGCCTTGATCTCCCACTTGAGGGCCTTGATTCTGTTTCGGAAAGGCTTCGATTCAGATCTTGGCCTCAAATCAGATCGAGATCTGACTGTCAGGCATAAGTGGAGTCTTTGACTTACACAGGGTTTTCCTAATTTCACTTGATTTTCAATCGTGTTCACACTTTTTAACTCCCTCAGTCCCGCTGCCGACAATATATATGTTTAGGATCGACAAGGGTCTCTCTATGTGGTAAAGGTTTCCTGCTAGGTCCCCCCCCCCCGATTGCCAATAGACAAGGTCAAAAAAGCTGCAAAATATCGCTTTGTAGACAGATCTTTGCACAGACTCTTAAGGACTATGGTGGAGTGTGAGAGAAAAAAAAGTCCAAGATAACATAGAAAAAAGAAGTGTAAGCTTCTCACAGGTGGTGTTAGAGCCCAGAAATACCGTCACGCTCTTATTGGTGACTTTCGACTTTCCACATATATAACCGAGTGCTTTCTTGACACAAGAAGAGGCCCTTTTCAGGCCTATCCCTCCTCCCCCCGAGAATAACGGATATCTGGACACTGAAAATGGAAAAGTGGTGAATCAGAGAAAAAACGCCTTGAGAGATCAATCAGTGAGCCTTTTTTTAGGAAGGGAGGGGGTTTATTCATGTCCAGCATGTGGTGAGGATCAGGACAGTCAGAAAGTTCTGAAGAGTCACGCTGTGCAGACAGAAAAAAGTGCAAGACAAAGGTTGTAAAGTGAGATTACTTTCAGGTCATAACTTGCGGAGTCTTAAACAAGATCTCTCCCAGCTGAGGATAAATAAGGTGGAAAAAAAACCCGAGGATTTCTCCAAGAACTTTTCTGTGGCTAAAAATCAACGGAAAGTCTTAGATTTCCCCATCCTCTGAGGTTAAATATTCCAATTTTACCTCTTCTTTTCTCTACATATCAGATTAGAAGGGGGGAAACTTTTTTCCGTGGGCCTCTCATGCAATTTCCCCCCCCCCCCTCGGTTTGAGCCATATAATGGCTCAGGCCTCAGCCCAATGTCTGGCAGAGCCTGAGGGAAGAGAATATGCTTCGTATTCTCAATGAGGATTTGCCTCAGTGTCAATTTCTTCTCTTATTTTCCTTGCCTCGAGCATCTTTGCTCTTACCTCTTAGCTTAACTTTCTGTGCTTTCATACATGAACAGAGACAGAGAGAGCGAGAAATTGCAGCAAGCCCAAATCTTAAGGTCATCTGCGAAAGTTTGCGGAAAGTTTCTCTGTTGTTTTGCATCACTCGATCATTGCTGGATTGAGCGGAATCGCTCTAAATAACATCATCAGCAGAGTCATCAGACACACAAGACCGAGAGGATTCACGCAAATTCCACGCACACAAATCCTTCTACTACAAAGTAAATCTCCATTATTGCTCAATCTCTCTTTTTATTTTGGGGGCCTCACGCGCGCGCGCGCGTGCACGCGCGCATTCTCTCATTTCACAAGCGGTAAAAAGTTCCTCTAACGATTCGCTTGATCTCGTAACTCTCTCTCTCTCTCTCCTGGAGGAAACTCGGGCAGACATCTTTTGCTGGGCCCAATGTCTGGTGGAGAGCGGCGGGAGGGGCCTGGGCAGGCCCATCACTTTCGCACTTTGGTTGCGAAAAGAAAGAGGAGGAAAAATTGCGGAATAAACGTTCCCTAAAGGTGGTAATAAAATGCCTTCGCGAAGTCCATCAATTCCTGTCAGTTATTGCACAGCTTGGCCCGAGAGAAGTTAAATGTCATCGCTCTCAATACAGCAACGTCGTGCTGAAGCTCAAAGTCTCCCCATATAAAGTTGACGACTTTGGCTTACCTTTAAAAACTGTTTAAACGACCCTGGCAGGTCCTGTCCATTCAAGGAGCTTCTCCATCTTTTTCTTTATAAGTTTTCCTGTAGCAAAAATGTTGTTGCTACCACAACACAGAACAAGACAGAGACGAAGAACTTTTTTAATTAGTGGCCCTACTACGAAAAAAAAATCCTCCTGTAAACGAGGCCCCAAAAGAGGCCTCTTTCGGCCTTTTTTTTCTTCTTTGAAGATTCTACCAATCCAAAGAATTGGTAGACGTTGGTACACGTTGCCAGAAAAACGGTGTCAATGTACTCACCCTGATGAAGATGTCGTCCAAATAAAGCCAGATTTTGCTACATAACGTGAAAGCCCTCGAATGTGCGTGTGCGTGCGTGCGTGCGTGCATGTGTGACTTCTCCCACTGTCAGCCAGGAACTACTAAGATGCAGAGAGGAGGACGAGGGAGGAGGAGAGAGAGTGAGGAGAGAAATTCCCCCCCCCTTCGCTCATACGGTAATGAAACGTAAAGTTTTATGTATTAAAAAAGCTCGATAACAATGAAATCCATAAAGGAGGAAATCGCAGGGACCCTTTTATGACGGCGCGCGTCTGCTCCATTAAAATTTATCGCCTTCCCTACTCAGTTCTGGACAATTTCCTTTCGCCAATTTGAGGTGGACACGTGAGAGCACCTGAATGTGGCAAAAAAGACCCATAACACTGCCAGAGTCTCTTTCTTTCTCCACCTGGACCCAGGAATAAAGAATAGGTTCTCTGACGTAAGGAGTTCATGAAGATTTGCTGCGAAATCCCCAGCAATTTGACCTGTCCTGCACACAAAGCCGTGTTTGTGGCTGCCTGGGCAGCAAATGCGGTGCCAGAGCAGCACTGACCAGAATCTGGTGGTGTGAGCACGCCTTAACGGCGACACCATTGAGTGCCCATCATTGGCGGGTACCCCAAAATCCCTCAGAGCCACAAGACGCGTCCATGAGTGGATTTGTCAGAACAGGACAACAATCAAGAGTAGATTTTTTTACGTCAATTCCCTCACATTTTGTGCTCCTTCCCTTTGTCTCTTTCACCCCTTTTGCCTGGGGCCTCCGTTGGGAGGCATCTCATGTTTCGCACAGGCCTCTTTTTGCCCCCAAAATTGGGGAAATTGCTGAGAGGCCTCAAAGGTATTTTATTACAACAGCTTCTCTTATTAACCGTGGCACAATGAAGACAGTTATTTAGGTCAGTTATGCTTAGCGCACAGAAACAGCAAGATGTTTGGACCGACTAACGTGTATTTTGCTTTCTTTGCTGCACAGCAGTCAATCAATGGGTTTTTCACACCCAACAGAGACCCGCCCAAAAAATATATAAAGTCAAGGATGAAATAGGGGACAGAGAGGTGAAAACCTGTGTACGGGGAGGGATTTATAGTAGGTCTTCCTTTGATGTTTTGCCCTCTTTCTGGTCAAACCCCCTATTCCCTCCCCCCCCCATGTGCTTATAAGCCTGGGTATCCAATCGTTCTCCTCTATGAGGCTGTAACTATTATCGATCCAAACATAATCAGCAGGGGGGGACTTTTTTTGACCATCACCTGAAAAAAAACAATGGCCCCTACTCAATTCCTATACTTTGACAAGTGCAACTGCGACTTTACCAGCCTGGTTTATCTACTCAAGCAGCTTTTCCCGTCATCAATGAATTGAGATTGAGAAAAGGTCCAAAGAAGAAAATAATCTCTGCTCCAAAAAAATGGGTCAGAAGAGTCATTTTCCCCTCAATCGAGACTCTGGATTAGAGTAAAATCAGCATTATCGTTCAATCTCGACTCTGCTGTGTGAGTGAGTGATGAGTTAATATGGGCAGAGAAGAGCAGGATCTTCATGTACTGGAGTTGTATGGAGATTAATGAAGCTGAACAAATGTGCCCAAGCCCAGGAATCAACTCAGGCGTGAGTAATTTAGACAGTCAAGCTTGCACAGTCCAACCATTGATTATTATCTATGAAGCATCTCAGCTACAGATATCATTTTTTATCGTACCACTATGTTTGGGGTTGTCACAAATCTTCTTCATAGGGACACTGACAGAGTTTGAAAGTGAAACCACCATCTGCTCAGGACGGTGATAATGAAAAATCTAACTAAAAACGTGTGTAAGTCAAGGTCTCACCTTGTGCATCAAAGCCGAATCTCAATTTGGCACAGTCGATTCTACTGTCGATTCGAGGACTCAGTGTCGTAAATAGCGCTACTACTGTCCCTTCGCCTAGAGTTCTGCGAAAAGTAATCGACTCCAAATGTGCCTACTCGAATCGATGCGACTTTTTGAGGGCTCCAGTCCTATCAGATCTAGTGCTGGCCTGGGTAGTCAGTCTGCAAGTGTCCTCACTCGGTGCTCTTGCTACGAGGAGCCTCGATCGGAGGCCCTCGCGGTCATCCTCGGGTTGGGAGGCATCAACAACATGTTCATCGAAATTGCGTGAGCCTTCGGTTTGAGACTCCAGCACTAAAGTCAGAGTAGAAAACTGTGTACGACACCTACGTATACTCTACCGTATGATGCGTCAGAACTTTCCACCACTCTTGATAACACTCTAGAAAAAAATTAAGCTCAATTCAGATATTCATCTTGTCCTTGAACGACTGACTCTCTGGAACCCAGTGACACGAATCCCTTGTGGCACTCAGGTAAAATTACTCTTGCCTATCTTTTTCCTCTGTCGGTCTCTTGTCGACGTCTCGAATAGACGAATTTGTACAAACAGAATCACTTTGATTCACTTCGATGATCCTTCGTCACTGAGGATCTTGGCAATGCGTGATTCAAAACATCGAGAGTTGTGTTGAAAAGAGGAAAAAAAAGAACAAAAGTGGCAAAAAGCACCAAACTTGGGGACGAAATGGGTAGGAAAACACTTGGTGGAATCGAATGCTTGGACTTTCCCAAATAGAGTGATTTGACTACGATGTAGACCAGTTTCCCTGGGAACCCTTCCAAAACCGAGATTCCACTGTAATGCAAAAACATTGGAAAAACAACAAGTGAATAAATTCACTGTTTCTTCCCCCAGAGGGCGTGAATGCTGCGTTTTCCTTGGAGGGACAGTGGAGACATCGTTGGGGAGGAGAAGACAACTGAGGGATGGTAGGAAATCCTGATACTCATGTCCTTTGGACAGCAAGGATGGATGAAAAAGCTTTGTAAAGCCGGAAAGTCATCAGAGCATCTTATCCTAAGCTGTCAGATCAGGAAAAAGTTGGACAAGGGAGTCAAAAGAAATGGAGGAAGCAAGTTGATTCGTCTTTATTCTTGCTGTTCTTATTGATCACGCTGACGTAGCTGAACGGAGATGCCCTTGAAAGGGCGCCTGGAGCTAAGAAGTACAGTGTGAGTCAGAAGTAGCTCTTCTTGACTATGGCAGAGCTGCCCACATTTGGTCCACTTGGGTGGCGTTTGAGTAGTCCAGGAAGTTCGCCGCCCACATGCCAACCCCTCCCAGCCCCAACGCCTGGGCCACGTGCTTGTACTTCACCGTGAGACTGTCGACGTTGTCGAACCACACCTGACGACGACGTCGTCGTCGTGGCTGTTGGTGTTGTCGTCTTTCCTCGACATCTTCCACGAAGTCCAGGTAAGGAGACTTGGAAAGCTCGTCCCAAAGAACTCTTCCCGCCTTAGGCACGAACTTGGTCACGATGTCCTTGTAGGCGAACTGCTTGCCAGCGGCGTCGGAGCAGGGCGCGCCGCGGAAGGGCACGTGGGCGATGTGGCAGGGCTTGGGCACGTCAGTAGATGCTGCCACGCTTGCACTGTCATTGACACAGCAGTATTCATAAACAGCCAGATGGAGTCTGTTGTACTTGGTCCTTGTTTAGGCCCCGCGTACGCAGCCGGACTTTTATTTCGTGTGTCACTCAAGGCCCATGGAGACTTCAACCCCTTAAATTGCCGATGGAGGCACGTACAGGGTGCCTCATCTTTTTTCAGAACTTTGATATTTATTTCATATATTTTTTATAAATTTCATGCCAGTTGCTACGCTGCGTGGACGCGTCAGCTGACAACTTGTTTTGCTCTCATTGAAGACAAAATCTAGCAGTAACTAGGGCAACCACGAGGAAATGGTCAGGGTCAAGGCCGTCGTGCACGCTTACTCGAGACAGTAAGGCAACTGCTTGATCTAATATAACTAACACACTGAAAAGGTAGTGTAGAATTGATGCTATAGTCACTGGACAATGTCACCATTTGATTAAAATACTCGTCATTGACTTGAAATTTGCTGAGTGTCGTAAGAGGGATCGATCGCCCACTTTTGGCGAGAGAGGCACTACTTTTGATGCACCCTGTGCAGTCACTCGCTTGTTGGAAAGGGGCCATTTGCATCCAGTAATGGGGGCTCCTAATAATGGGGGACTCTTAAATAGGGACCTGAGCGCCCATAACAGCGTCGATTAGTCGGTCATGCCGAACATTAGTCAGAATGACGTTTGTTGGCAGAACGTGCGTGCAATTTTGAAGTTCTTGCTGTGAATTTGGCATTTTGTGTGAAGAATCAAAGCTACTACACACGTTTTGTCGTCAACGCCTGTCGGTTGGCGTTGGAGCTCCGTTAAGGGACTGAGGCTGACCGCACTTCGGCGGCGGCGATCCCAGGCCCCACGGCAGGCCTGCATCACGTAGGCCTCGTTGAGGGACGTGCACAACCTCGTCTCTGTTCGGTTGACGAGGTCGGGCCTCGAATTGTTGGGCCTCGAGTTCCCGACAGCTGCCGCGTATTCGGCCCACGTGACCTCGGCCAGCAGCAATAGCCGATGAGAATGCGGTCAGCTGCAGACCCTTTGTGGAGGGGTTGATGACGAAATGTGTTTAGAAGTTTCGATTCAACTGACATCACCCTTTGCACAAGCAAAATACGACGCCAGTGACTTCAAAAATGTGCGTGTTCAGCCATCCAAAGTCACTCTGATTCAGCAGTGCTTTCATCAGTACAAAGATTGCCCTTGAAAAGGAGTCAAACATGAAGCGCTCATGACATAAAGGGGGCAGTTGACATGGAGAAAGCACTGTCGGATCTCCATCCAGTAGAAGTTGCTCGTCATGGTTAAATGGTTTTCATGATCCATGAATGGGGGTTTACTGATTTCTACTGTGTAAACGCACCCATACAAGCTAAGAGCAGGTAAGCTTGACTGAGACGGGTTTGGGAACTGAGATGAAGGTGTAGCCCAATAGTTTTGGGGCTGACTTTTGACAACAAGTTTAGCAACAGATGAAACACAACAAGTCATAACACAGTAACTAAACCCTTTGCTTGAAGTCTTGATTCACAGGTAATGTTGCTCTGCTGTGGCAACACAAGTGGATTAAGAAGGAAAAATATGCTTTTGCAAAATTACTTCATGACTGCAATTTAATCGATGAGAATGACATCAGCCTAGCTATCTGTGGTGCGCTAATGACCAATCTATTTCAGACTTCCTCCATATGAATGTCTGTCTGCCACTTAGATCTACGATCCACGGTGGCACTATATTTCCACGTATCCCGTATCCATGTGTAATAAGACTTAAAGCAGTAATGACTCTGCTCCATGCTGTACATACAGGTGAACTTGGTTGCAGTGGCATAGGTGGACATAATGCAAACAAGTGAGGGCAAAAGCAAAATTTGGGTTGCGGAACTCCCAAAGATGTTGAGTAGTGATCATCATCGCGGATTAGCCGCGACCCTAAAAATTGAGATGACCAAAATAAAACTTTAAAGACTGAAGTTTATTCTGACCCATAGTGTTCTTATTCAAAAGGTCAGAATGTTTGTTATGTCATTGACCTCATGTTATTCAACTACAACACTTTTTTTTTCCTTTCATCTAAGGGAAAAGGTAAGAAAAGGTAATAGTAAGAAATCGTAGATGTCCACAGGGCATTCAAATTTCGACCTTGTCTATTATGCAGTACAATAAGGATAGCCTATTTTAAAAAGTGCTTGGAACGTTCCATAACTGTGCTTATTGAGTCTTGATCCCCCAGCTGCATAACATCTGGTCGGTCTTTGCATATAGTCTGTGTGTCTCACAGTCAAGTTACCGTGTGGCTCAAAAAAAGTCCGGCTTTGTGACACGAGGGGAAGAGGGAAAAGCAGCACTGGACACACATTTGCCTCTGACTCAGCAGACGGCAGTTTATGAATACTGACCCTGGCAAGCAGTCGTAAACATATCCGTACCAAGGCACTCCCAGCACCAGCTTGCTGGGGTCCACACCCAAGGAGAGGAAGTGGCTGACGCCCGCCAGAGTCTTGGACGCCGGCGCATTAGGGAACGCCAAGCAGTCGCCGTTGTGATCGGGGACCATCTGGCTCTGCTCGTCGTAAGCCATGACTACGGACAGAAATTCAGTCGATGCGGACGTTTAAGCAACAAGTGCACTCACCAAACACCAAATCTGCGTGCCTTCCTAGGCTCACGTAGTCATAGGCTCGGCCGTCGACGCCACCGGGAGCCCAGGCGACGTCCACGCTCACCTGCGACCCTGGGAGCTGCTCCAAACACATGATACACCTATCATTAGTGCTGGCAGTTGTCAGCCCACTGTTAGTCTGTCCTATCTAATAAGTTCGATATCTTATTTCTAGTTCAAAAAATATAAATGAAACATTTCTGCCTGTGTTTTCCAGTTCAAAAGCTCCAAGGTATAAAAATTTCATTTCTCGTGCCTTTTCTTCGCCGCCCTGTTTGTGATGCGGGGCCAAAAAATCACGAAACCTTTTCTCATCAAATGTAAAAGCTGGATGGAGGTGGAAAAAGTTCTCTTATAAAGCTCATGTTATAACAATAAAAATTGTTAACGTTGTTATCAGGTTCCATTTACATCATGAGTAAGAGTTCCTAATCTAACATGACTCGGTGAGACTTTTCTGGCAGATGGAGCAAACTTGACTGTAATCACTGATGCACGCAAGGACAATGGTTCTGGTATGACTGCTTGAACCCTTGACCAATCCACAAGTTCTCAGTGATTCTGCAATCATGCGTACCTGCCGATGGAAGACGCTCGCCAGGTCCTCGATCAGCTTGGAGTAACCCTTTGCCCCTGGACCACCTCGGGTCATCGGTCCCTCGAAGTCCACGTTGATGCCTCCGTCCAAACCGTGCTGGAGTGCATACTTCAGCTGCGCCTTGATCCAGCGCCGTCGGCTGGAGGACTTTGTCAGCTCGGATTCGCTCAGTTCTGGCCCCACGGCCTTGAACGCCACCCTGACGTTGTTCTTCCGAGCCATGGCGATGACGTCCGAATCTACGAAGTCAAAGAGGACGATAGTGGTGAGCTTGGACCAGTCGAAACCGCGGTAGACGGCAGGGTCCGAGGTGTTGAGGACGAAGGCGAAGCGCTCCCACGCAGCCTTGTTGCTCGTGTTGACGGCACCAACACTTTTGTTCATAGGCAAGCACAACAGAAGTGAATAGAACACCATTATCAAATTGCTTTTAAGCTTGTGAGCCTCCATCATTTATGGCATTAGTATGGCCTAGTAGTCGATGTTGGTAGATGTGATGAAATTGCTGCTGCTCCATCAGTCGGCGTCTGGGCGTCCGCCGAGTGGGGATGGAGTCGGGCCCAACCTGAGCCCGACAGCTGGACAGCTTGTTGTGAGCCCCATAAGCTCGAACCCATGATGACATTCGGCGCTCAGACAGATACTCTAGGGGTGGAGGCAAGCTGACCCCGAGCCCGAAACTCCGACGGGGTTTCTGCAATCCTCAGAAGCCCGCAGCCCCGACTCTTGGGAGCCCGTTCCATCCCTATAGAGAGAAATGTGGCATCGAAATGCTTTGTAAACAAAGCGCAACCCAAATGTTGAGTTGTTCTTGTGCCTATGATCATTGACGGGGAAAACGTGAAAGTTCCGTCAGAAACCTTATTAATCGTCTTAAGAAGACGCTCGGGGTTGGAATGTAGTTGTGTCCTCAGGTAGAACCCAACCCCGAAAGTCCCAATAACAGTGATATAACGATTGATATGATCTAACGACTTTTCACTAAAAGAACACCGTTCAGGGAATATATTGTGTTCCTTAAGTGAGGAATGCTCGTGAATGGGCTCCGCCAGGAATAAAATTGTTAACTTGTAAAACAGGTCTTTCCCTATATAAGAACGACCTCCATAGAAGAATCAAAAGTATCAAGTCTATTTTTACCAAGATGGCCCAAATCAATCGATATCATGATATTCAGTTGATCGAGACCAAATATCGCTATATTTCGATTCGATGAGTTGAATCCCCTGTCAATTGTCAAGACGATGCTCGTGCTGACATTGTTTCAAAGTTTTTTGATCTGTTTCAAAGATTTAAGTACTGTCAGTTCTGCAGGTTTTCCTTGTTTCGTCTGTGACTTAGTGACAGCAAAAGCAAAAAATACATTTCAGCCCTTCACAAGCCAATTTTTTAATCAATAGGATAACTTCAATAGGCTTGAGAGAACATTAGAACTCTTGTTTCAGATCATATGCTGGAACCTATATCGTAGCACAGAAACAGTAGAAGCATAATGTAACACACTTGACACGCACACACACGGTTTGGGGGATGATGAGAGATCTTGACACTTTGGATATTCAATCTTTGTTTTCACTTGTCACAGGTTGAGTTCTGGCCTCTAAAGTCCAAGAAGTCTCTCAGCTTATCGCACATATGCCTCACCTACTGAGGTCGACAGGTTCCCAAATCCTCATTTATCAAATCACAACTAGAATTTAACTATCTTTTACTTCATAGAATATAAGCTACACTGAAAACTTCTATTTATCCAGATCCCCATTATTCGAATTTCACTGCATCCACTAAAGTATTCAAGAAGGTGGTTAAAAAATTCTGCAGCAAAGGCAGTGACGACTTCTTCAGACGACGCGATCTCTGTGTCTTGTCTCATTTTTTTAATCAGAGCATGTCTAAATTATGATAAAATTAAACGCCTCAACTACCGTCCCCCTGGGCTAGGGGGCGCTAAATGCAAAGTAGACACGCCTCGGTAACCTAAATGTGAATTCTGGTACAGTTTTGCCTAAGTTTTGCCCAAGACACACACAGGGTTCAAAATATCTCTGGAGCAGCTGATGCTTAATAGATGGGTCTGTTAAGAAAAGTAATTATTTCGGAAAAAAGAGTAGAAGTAATGATTTTGGGGGAAAAGTAATAAGAAAAGTGACGAAAACTGGCAAGATTACAGCCTTTTCGTATGTTGCTTCGTCGTCGTCACTCTCTCAAACGACTTCTAAGCCCTCTTTCTACAGGTCAACGATCGCCATGATGTTCTTCGCTGGTCAATCTTGAGTCACTTCACAAGTGTTCTTGTCGTCACTTGGGCCAGCAAACATCCCTCAAGCTCCACCAACAGTGGTCGCATATATGAACTGGGGCCTTTTGGGACCGCATTGATTGTTTGATTTCCAAGCCTGCAGTGATCTCAGGCATTGTGTGGTATCCTTGACTCTTTGTTATTGGACCAGCTTTTAAGCACCGGACTCGACTGACTTTGACTCCGATTTGCGTCACAGCTCAAGTCTGTGAATTCTTCACACTTTTGATTCCTGACCAAACAGTTCCAACTGTCCAGCCAGAGCAGTATTCCTCCTGTCATGACATCAGCTGCATCAGCTACACACAGACTAAAACACCAATTTCTCAACGTTAAGGTTGAAAATCCAAGTATTGATGTATAAAGGCCGTTTGCTCTTTCGTCACGACCAACCGAAATTTCACCTAGAAAAGTAATTCGTAGCTCTGTCGTATTCAAAGGTCTGAGTCAGCACGACCAAATAATGGCAATGCATTATGTCTCATGCACCATCTACAATGACACAGAAAGGCCTGTTGAGGTCACTTGTGAGAAATGAGATCAGGTCTTGATGTGTGACTCCACTTATATATAGATGACACCATCTGGGTGGCACCCCCATCCATTAAAGTGATGAAAGCTCATGCCTTGGCCATTTTGCTCCTGCGACATCACTAATATTGAGTGAGATGACAAGGAAATATGAGCAAAGACTCTGAATAGACTGTGCAAAACATCCTATTCGTTATTTTATGTGTTGATGCATCATCTGCTTTCTGAGCACATCTGCTTTCTGTGCTATCTCCGCCACCACCATCTAAGTAACTCTCATCAGTTAGGCGTCAGTAGCTCGGCTTCAACAGGATATAGAGGAGTGGGATTGGCGCCGATGGAAAGAGTAGATCACAAATCTTTCCAAAAATAGAGAAATTACCCATGTAGTGAAAAATGTAGGGCATTTTTTTTCATTACTACGATAAATAAACCTGAAGATTTAGGATCCCCCTATCGATTGGCACTAATCTGTGTGCTTCAGAACTTGAGCTGTGGACCCCCAACCAATAGTAGTTACTTCTGGCCCACCTTTGAAGGATTCTGGCAAACCTGCAGCTTATTTTCCTGGTAAGGGCGGAGGGCTTTTTTTTGGTAAGAAGTGTTTGATGAGTGTTCATTTCTCGGGACAGTGGTTTTCGTCGTAGTCTCTCCGAGAATTCCATCTGCTACAGCAATGTATTCTTGTAATTCTTGTCAAGCTTGACAGGAAGGTGTTTGCACCTTGCTGGATGTGAAAGTGACACTCGAACCTTTTTTTTCCATTCTTCCTGATGATTATGCGTCAGTCATTCTGGTTGTCCCTTATTCGTTGCATTCACTTTCCTTAAAATAAGTTGGACTTTCCCAAAGATAAGTGACATCATCTCTTAAAAATTGTGATCTCGGTACGTTTTCTTGTCTCTTTACTTCAGCCCTACCATCTGCTCTTGCATCCACAGCAAAGATACTTTAACTGAAACCATCCCATTGAGGTCAATTTGAAACTACAGAGATGCTGGTGTAAAGCTCTGCCAGCAGATGTGCAAATGGGGAGCATCGAACGGGTTCCTACAGTACTCCAGCACAAAATTACTTTCACCATTTCCTTGACATCACTTCAAGGGATCAAGCTGTGCTTTGCAATGGAGGAAAAGACCTCTGCGAGCATGACCTTCGTGAACCTCCTAGGCTGCCCAGTCAAGAAGCAACTCATCCAGCGACAGGTGGGGATTGACAATAATGACAAGAAGGTTCAAGTGCTCTTGCTGAAGGACCAAGATATATCCTGGAAGCTGGAGGTTTTCGACAATGGCACCTTTGAAGTGTAGCAGGACTGGCACCATCCCCACGGGAAGAGATCGCTGGACCAGTTGCAC
>JAAUXU010155255.1_pt1 | contig 17048 bp, 16 predicted proteins | sample 7278151 | NCBI WGS metagenome assembly JAAUXU01 (sample SAMN14350113, study PRJNA611818) | marine sediment metagenome | isolation source: surface marine sediment (1.8m) | place: French Polynesia: Moorea | collected 2018-08 | reverse complement strand
ATGTTGAGGTGGAATTTTGATGTGGAACATGTAGATGTGATATTGGGACACAATGTTGAAAACAGAGGGTCAATGTCAAGGCTGCCCATTTTGGTGCCAGAGTGCTCGAAAGGAAGACAACTGGAGGGGGGGGCCATGCCAAACAGGACTGAAATTTGGCATTTTGAGGGGGTAAATGCTGATGAAATGAGCTGAAGTTTTCATGGGACAATCCCAGCCCCCTGGCCCATAATTTCCACATGGATTCATTCCTCTGGTCCTCCAGTGCCAGCGCAGGCACTCAAAAACCCCAGTCCGGGTTGAGAGGTTGCTATGCTCCGTGAAGCAGCAAAAAGAGAGCAACAGAGTAAGCTTCCCAAGGAGGCAATTAAGATTGGCTGTGTTTGCAGTAATGGGATTGGCTCCCCCCAATCTGGATCAAAGAGAAGCATGAACTTCATGGAATCCATCTTGGCCAGGAATGTCTTTCCCATGTTGGGCAGGACATACGTGATGGGTGACTACATCTGGATGCAGAATGGGGCCTCCTGTCATACTGCTCAGGTCATCCTTGCATGCCTCAAGCGGTATCTTGGGTTCAAGGGGATCTGGTCAATAGGGGCTTTGGCCTGCCAAGGGCCCGAACCTTAAGCCTTTGGACTACAGTATCAGGAATCATGTCAAGGAGAGGGTCCGTGCGAACACCCACAAAAGTGTGGACAGCCTGAAGCCTCCGTGAAGAGGGAGTGGGCTGCGTTGAGCCACGACTACATCAGGGACTGCTCCTCAAGGCTACAGTGGCAGCAGGGAGTGGGATATTTGAGAAGAAGTGAACAGCAAGTCTGTTAACATAAGCTATGTCAACCGAATCAATTACGTGAGTATCAGCAGTGCGTTTTGTTTGGTGTCTGCAGTGAGAAACAACTACGCCATGGCAATGTGGCGCAACGTTCATATGAGCTTTTTTGCTCATATTTGCTCAAAGATGCGTAGGTCAGTTCTAGCTTTTTCATTTTGTGGAAATTGTGACTCGAACACAATTCATCCGATATTCGAGTAATCACTTGCTCAACATCAAGCACACCTCAGTTCTGCCTCATAGTGACTTTTATTGGAAAGAAAAGACTGGTAACACAACAGATATCTGACAATCACTTGCGTAACGTCAAACATGCTTCAGTTACTCTTCACGTGGTCTGATCTACAGTGGCCTCGTGATTACCCACCTCCTGCTTAACCGCATTCTCTTGGCTATCCGCCCATAAACATGGTTCCCGTTCCCTACAGTCCAGCCAAATTGGTATTGACCTTGTGACCAACCGCAGGGATCTCTTGGTTCATAGCAGTCTGCACACTGTGCATTGCAGTGCATCTGTATTGGTTGTAGTTGTTTACTAATAAAGGGCAGCTGTTTAAATGCTACGGTATGACGAAAGTAATTTTGCACAGTCAAACATTGAAAGAGACTTTGACAAGAACAGCTCGGAAGAAAAATGACAGTCTACCACCTCTGAGTTTTTCAAAAAATAAATGTTCCACGTGCAAACGCATTGCAGCAGCACTTCATTAGATCGACCGCCCTCTCTCATCTATCCACACCAAAGTGTGGTGCCCCAAGGAGTGCGGTACATCGAGAGGCGACTGTAACACCAAAAGAGAATTTGCACCCATTTTTTTCCCAGCACAATATTTTTTCTGCCCTAAATGTCACATACCTGAACCCAACCCCCATGCAGAATATAATCAAATACAATTAAACTCACACTATCGAAGACTAGAAAAAGTGCGTCTAACCTAAGAGTGTGCCATAGATCGTATATATATATCCATACTAGAAAGAAAATAGGCCGAAAAATAGGCCTTTGTCACGGATAAGCGGCCGCGGCGCGCTGCGGATCGTGGCAGGACTTGGATGGGGGGATGGGGGAGCCCTGGGCCGAAGAGTGTTTTTAGCATGGTCCGACCTCTGTTTGAGGTCACCAGGCCTCAAAAGTTGGCATTTTTGGCCTTGGTGGAGATGGGCCGAGACGTCACAGGCTGGCAAGCTAAAACTGCAGCTTGACCCATCAGAGATTGGCCCGTCACTGTCACACCTTTGGAGGGGCAGGAAGGGGAGACAAAAGAAGAGGGGAAGTTGCTTCCCTCTGCCATAGACTTCTTATATGCTGCACAATGTTCAGCTTCAATATAAAAAAGTTGAGACTTAAATTACCCTGCACTATACTGCAATGTTCAGGTTGCTTTCTCTTTAAGGCACTGTGTGATCATCTACATTGACATGGTGCCCAAAGGGGCACCATCCAGCTGGATGGAGTGCCCGAAGGGCACACAGTCCAACTAGTCGATACCGAATAAAACTGGGACCTGCAAAATATTAAACCTAGTGATATCTTAACACACATCACGGTGTCCCACACACATGCATGCAATGGTGACAAAAGCGGCAGACAATGGCAGTCCAAGCTAAAGCTGGAACGCACAACCCCCAGAAAACAAAATTGACATTTTCGAACTCAACAAATACTGGGTATAATTATTGATTTTCTATTTTCAACTTGCAATGCTGGCAACAAGAAAAACTCGTGGCATTCACTGGAATGAACCCAAACAAATGGAATCAGCAAATTTCTGCTGCACATCACTCTCCCAAACACAAACCAGAAAAAGTCGAGCCCGGAGTCGAGCCGAGTTTCATATTGCGAGTTCGAGCCGTCTTGTTAGCCTGGTTAATCTAAAACAAAAGGAGACAATGAGTATTTCAGAAAACCACGTTTCTAATCTCAACAAGTCTTTCAACTGCACCAAATCAAGCTGCAGAGGTCATATGTACCACACCTGCCATGATGCTTGGCAGCCGAGGAACCAAACGTTTGGTTGGCCATTAGGAACCAAGAAATGTAGGCACATTAGCATTCGGGCTGTCTCATCATTCAGATTACTCTTCTTTTTTTTTGAAATTACATCTGACATTGCTGTTCTACGCATGAGAATGCACACAAAGCAGCAGAGGGTAAAGGAAAGAGAAAAGGAGAGAAATTGTGAGTTTTTCGGTGTAAGCATCGAGGTTGTGGGGCCAGGGAAAAGTGATGGGAACCTCCGAATTCTGGCCAGGGTCGTCAGTATCCTTAATGCAGAAACAGTCGTCACCATTCACCTGGCAGAGAAGTTCAGCACCACAGTCTACAAGGATGTGGCCAAGTCAACTACAGTGTGTCTGTCGCAATGAGGAGGTACAAGGAGCTCAAGACCACTGATTCTTTGTAACAATGCACTCTCCAATGCCCATGTTGACGTCTGGGGTCTTCGTCACCGTGGCTGTGGTGGTGATGAATACTTTTATGCCCTCACAGAATTAAGGGGACGCGCATCGGAACAATTTCAGTTGAATGTTTGCCTAGGACTGAATTACTCTCCTGAGTACAAGAGCTGAAACTACTCGTTATCAGACATAAGTACAGTATTTGTCATCTTTCCTAGAGGGGTGCCTATACTTCTGAACAGGTGAACTTTTACCTATTGCAGAAGGTTAATTTTTTACCTTTTTCTCACTTTTTCAAGCTTTTTAGCATATATTGTTATTGAGTCAAGAAAAACCTCAACATTGAAAGAGAGTTTCTTCTTAACTGAGGGATGGAAAGATGGCTGGAAGCGAATGTTTGCCAAGATATTTGAATCCAGTCTCTGGCTGTTGCATAAACGTCTGTAACCCCACTTAAGCCGCATAATGTTCGCATATTCTATCTGTATGCTTTTGCCACAGATTCTAAACAAGTTATAAATTTATGATCTAAGAGACTCGACTTGACTTGTTTTGGCAAGTCGAGTCTGCTCGCTTTGCGCCGCCACCAAAATTGCAAAGAGTCAGCCAAGGGAGGGAGTAAAACATCATCATGGCCTTGCCAGACATCATGGCCTTACCAAACATTGCGGGCTTGGCAGACGTTGCTGTCATATGAAACTCAAATTGAAAACTAATGTTCTCTGCTCTCTGTTATCACATTTTTCTTTGAAATGCTCCCATTTTTGGATAAAAAATGACGGGCAAAAATTGCGAACCCTCCTTGCAACACCACGTCCTACATCTTCTTGTTTTTATGCGTGCGCTGCAATGCGTTATAAACAAGTACAGCCAAGCTTCGATTTGGTGAATTTAAAAATAACTTCTCTTTTTCTGAGCTTCTTCACTATATCGAAGGTTCTTTTGAAAAAAAAGGCCAATTGCGCAGTTCATGTGACGTCAACCACGAATCGTCGCCATATCGAAGGTTGAGAGTAACGTTGGAGTGGGCGAGGAACCCCTGTACGAACACCCGGTGCATAAAGTGCGACCTGTCCGAGAATGCACTTAGGATGAGTCACTGACATCCACTCCACAGTCGACGTCGACAGCGTTGATGTAGCCTGACCTCTTAATTAGAGCGGCTTTCGTTTTTGCAGTGAGATCAACGTTCGTCAAGTCTCTTCTTCCTCGACGAAGTCTATCTCAGCCGGCGTCTACTTCGTCGCACTTGCTTGGGCCTTTACCCCTTTGCTTCTCCCCCACCTTGCAGCATGGTTTGACCTGTACAGAAAAGGAGAGGTCATTACGAATGGAGACTGACAGTGGAGAAACCATTTAAAACCCTTAAAATATACACAGAGACTATACACTTAGTCGACTGCAGTCACTATAAGCAGTGTCAAAGGAGAAAAGACTACATAAGGTAGATGTCTTCGGAATATGTACAGCGTGTTGCAGTGGGCATCATCACCCTAAAGATTTTTGACCTTCTGGAAACAACAGGCCCATTACTCATGGAAGCCCTAATTATTAAAAGACAAGTGAAACTTCGAACGGAAAGAATTGACAAAAGTTCTGTGAAATGTGACAAAATTGTCGTTTGGTAGGAAACCATAATGAGTAGACAGTGGCAGTTGAGGAGAAATGTTCTGTCCAAGTATTTGTTTTTACGTGATTTTGCCATGAAACAATCTCTCTTGTGCAGCTGCTGTGCTATCGCCACAGCCTCTTACGAGACATATACTTCTAGGGCTGATTTTTTTTCTTCAGCTTAGAACTCAGAGTGTCCTCTTATGTTTAAACTGCATCGAGCCTGACTCTCAGTCTGAGGCCTAAAATCATGGTCCCTTTTCAAAGCGTCCTACACAACTCCATGAGCCTTGTATAGGTGTTCAGGTGACATTCTTAGCTCGCAGACACTGAAAAAATCAGCTGAGGTATTGACTGCTCTGTGCCATACCAAGAAAATGGGCAAAACACAGTGGATCCCACTTAAGTGAAAGCCCTTGACATAAAGCATAACGTTTCACTTAACTGGGAATTTCTCTTTAGTGAATGAGGGGGGAAAAGAAGAGGGGCATGGGACATATACTGTACATTGTGCACGGTACTGGATGGCATGCTTTTTTGATATAGTTGTGGAGTTGACAGCAAGCACTGGGAAGATTGGATTGATATGGATATGATATGAAGATGAGGCAGAAATGCTGCCACCGAGCAGCAAGGATGTCATGACAGCTACGAGAATTATAAAAAGGCCACCAAGGAATGTCTGACTTGCACCAAAGCTGAGGTTTGAAAGTTTGTTGTCTGCAATGGCAGTAGGTCACCATCCACCAATGCTCTATGCTGAATAAAGTCACGTGATCAGCAGACGGAAAATGTTACCCAAGCAATTTCCACTTTCGCTTCACTGAAAAAAAGTTATATAGCAACAGTACTGTCTGTAATGAGTCCTTGGAAAATGCTTCACTTAAGCAGACTTTCACTTCAGCGACATTCATTTTTACGAGCTCCACTGTATGTGCTTTTTCCGGGAGAAAATCCAATCCAATGAGGAACGGGTGTACCGATCACTTTTTGGTGCAACATTTTGATTGTTGAACTTGCTGCCCACTGTATTACATTGGACAACATTGGGGCCGTGGGTTTCAATCGTTACTTCCAGTGATCACTACACTCTTATGCTTTGCATATAGTTTTCATACGTTTTGTGAGAAGAGATTTAGCTGTCTAAGAATGACCTGTTGTTCGACGAAAAACAGGTCCATTTGGTGCTTCTGCTAACTCAAGTGCACCTTCCATTTCCTTTCCATGAATATTTGTCACTGCCGATGACGTGAACACCCATATGAATTAAGACTGTGCTATTAATCGACCCTGACGCCGACAAGTTTTCCAATAATTGAAAAAATATCAGGGCTTTTTTCGTAACCGACTCAATTATTGGGGTTTCGATTGCCCCGACTTCTCACATCACACCAAGACCAAGTCTTGAAAAGATTTAAAACTTACAAAATGAAAATATAGAAAACAAATGCGAAAGTTTGTCGTGCCAGTTGGATGAAGCCTAAGGCTGCCTGAGGCTCAAGTGCAGCCTCTGAATGACTATTGCTTTCATCAGGAAACACTGTGACACCTGGTCGGACAAGTCTGGACAGCTCAAACTGATCAGTTTTGGTATTTCTCCACAGAAACACGAGCAAGTTGTATGTCAATAAAGTAGGGAAATGGGGACATTTCCTAGAGAAGCAACCTTTTTCCTTGTGAAACAACCGACAACTGCAAAGCTTGTTAAGAAATCACCAACAACCGTTAATGTCCATTACTTTGCATAATCACGCAGTCTTAATGCTAATAGCCTTGGTCACAGATTTGTTTAAAAGCTTTGACTTGTGACTCGAATCCACGTGCACTGCAGGGTGGCCAATGAGTTTTCCCACCGGCTTAGTTGGTTTCATCAGACAATATTGACTTTTAACAAGACATTCAATATTGACACTGCCAGTTGGATGAACACCAAACATGGAAAGTCCCTCCTTGGAGTGACGGAGTGGGCATTACTAGTTGTGCGGAATTATTGCCAGGCCCTTTACCAGCTTCTGGAGCATGTCAAACGATCAACGACTCCGGTCACAAATTCACAGTGTACCGATCGGTAGGTTAGAGTCTTCATCCATATAATACTTCTGCTTGATCATCACTTTCTTCAATCCGTCTTTAGTCCGAAATAAACACCCAACAAAAAGACACGTATCGAATGTAGACTCACACTTAAGTCTCCTTATTCTTATACGGGTTTTTACACACAGTCTGTTCGGTGCAACGCGCTCTAGAGTCGAGTTGCCATTTGACTTGACGGCAAACATGATCGGGCTGCGATGGAGCAACAACCTGGATGAGTCTCCATTGAGGTAGTTCACACTCAGATCATCTGCTGGTGGACCCATCATTGCATAAGCCGGAGTCCTTGGACACCGCGCCACGAAACCTCCCATGGGGAAACGGGGATTGACAGAGTGAAGTTGCTCCTGCATCACAGTAACAAAGGATGACATCCCGAGAACGATTATGGCTGGGGAAGACTAGCATTCTTGAAATATCCGACTGGCGATGAACTGTAAATCAGAGGTCATCATGCCTTGGTGCTGTTGACGCCGCACTTATATCATTAGTGACACGACCGGTGCGATTTTTCTTTTTCTTGTCTCTTTCAAAAGAAGTCTTTGAGACTAACGAATGCTGTACTACTTGTATCATGAACAGATTTTTAAGCTCCTAAGTAACTATTCAATTGTACAATGCTCCAGCAGTCTTCTGTGGAGGAGGATAACGAGACCTACCAGTTCCACGTCTACACCATTGTCCAAGCCATCCTGAACACCTGATCTTTATTTTCTCCACGGCGAGGGACGCTTATTTTGCTGTTAAATAGAAACCATGCATAAAATCAACATTAACATGACGGGTCTGGCTGAAGTTAGTACAAGTCGATTCTCACATCCGCTGGTGACCCAAGCGGGCGTCCACTATACTCGTCACTCACGACATTGACGCGCAGATCTCATTCAGGCCTCCGACCAAAGGCCTTTTAGCACTGGAGGAGCACAGAGGGCATCTGCAGTGCTCATCCTGTGCTGCAAAGGTGCTAGCCACTGCCTGTCTTATTCTTGGGCAACGACAATTGCCTCTATAATCTTCTTTACGGCGTTCTTTCCTCTCTCAATGAGAGAGGAAAGAACGCCGAGTTGAGTTTGGAGTAGCCCATTCTTTGCACGGATGAGCACTAATTTTCTCCAAACTTTTATGGATATTGCCTGATGCGAAAAAATTTATGTTATGGTCCCGTCGTCTCAGATTGTCCCCCCTCCCGACCTTTGGTGCCTCTCAACTCATTCCAATTCTCTTTCTTGGCAGTAGCGTTAAAGGAGTGGGAAAGCTGCTTTGGTGGTCCCCATAGTGAATATATAGAAAATATAAAAAATTATGATAAGAACATGGAGTCTTAAGATAAGGTCTTGAAGTCGCTTAACAGTTCAAACTTCAATTTCAAAGGTGATATGATGCTTTATGATGTGGCAGCTTGATGACAAACGCTATTGGCTGCAACCATAGAATCATGAGTGCTAGAAGTTGAATGTAGCTGTTACCTTTCCTGGTCCGTGTCGATGTTGTGTTACAGTTCCAAGTCATCCCCCCTCAGAGTAGATCAGATCATTGCAATAATACCCGCTCATACCGTCACTTTTTCATCATATATTCTGTCATATCGACTTTCCTCTTCAAAGGTCCTCATTCAGTACGAGAAATCTCGAGGATCTCAAGAAACGCCTACTTCTTCCTCGATTTATCGAGAAATAGAAGACCTCACTTCTCGTTAAGCGTTACTTGGCTGCTCTGCGACCACGAGGCCGACGTCATGGTCGCCGCCGGGCATCCCGATGGGGTCCAACTGCGCGCACTTACAAAAGATACGGGGGACAGGGGCAAGAAAATGGGCAACGAGGCAAGCTTCTTAACTTGGCAGATATTTTTCTTCCATGTATAGTCCTTGTCGGCAGTAATTTCCGCATAGAGAACTTTACTGCATATGCTGAACTGGAACGTGTTGAGATGGAATCTTGATTCCCCGATATTTGATGACGTAAAATGGGCAATTCAAATACTGAGACACAATGTGGAGTGCAGAAGTTCAATGTTTTGACTGCCCATTTGGATACAGTGCTCAAAAGTTTGCAAGTCAGGGAGGGAAGCATGCCGGAGAGGCTGAAATTTCAGCTTTTTGAGGGGGCAAAAGTTGATGAAATTGGCTGAAATTTTCCTGTGGTGCTCATGCGCCTTTGGCCCCCACCCAATTCCGGGTGGTTCCCCCGGACACCCCCCCTCCTTCGGCATGCGAGCACGCCCAAACCACTTGTGTGTGGGGAGAGGTTGCAATAGTTGTGTGTAGCATGAGAGTGCGTGTCTCCTTTGCTCAAAATGTGGATAAAAGAACAAAACTGTTTCATTTACACAGCGCCTTCACCCACACCAACACTTACAGGAATACTCCATACTTGAAGGTGCTGTCCAACCTGTCGAACCCCTAGGCTTTACGCCACCATTCAGAGAGCATTTGAGCAGACATTGCTCATACAGTGGATTCTCGATCTAATGATATTCTCCTTCACCCTAAGAAATATCATTAGGTCGAGTACTGTGCATACTGTGTTGTTAAAGCAAAAGTTGAGTAAATATCATTAAATCGAGAACTGACGGTATCTTCCAGCTGTCCAGTGCGGAATCTTAGGAATCTCTCTTCTTTTTTGTGCTTTAGGGAACTTTTGCAACCTTCCTCATGATTCAATGGGTTTGGTACACTTGCGCACCCAGGGAGGGGTTGGGTGGGTTCCAGTATTGGGGGCCTGGCGGGCGTGAGCACCTCAGAGAATTTTCAACAATCTTTGACCCCCCCTCTCGAGGCTTAAATTCGACCCTCTCCGGCGCGCCTCCCTCTCCAGCCGGCTAACTTTTGAGCACTGAAGCGTTAAAAGTCGCGACTTTAACTCCAGAATTCAATATTGCGTCCAACACTCTCAGCAACCAATCTGAGGCACCCTTTCTCCATCAGATTTGTCACGGTTGTGTTTGTTGCCGAGTGCACTTCGCGGGAAAAAACTTATGGCAAGGACTATATACCAACAGTGACAAATTACAGCATTTTTCGGCTCTTACTTGTACTAACTAGCGCGACTCTATCCTAAACTGCACACCTACACAAGATGAGGACATGGGGGGGATAGAAGGAGGGGGTCACGTAATGCCAACACCCAATTACTGTGTCCCCCATTATAGTACAAGTTGACAGTGAGTAAACGTGAGTTCTGCTGGCTTTTTCTTGCTTCTTGGGAGGGAGTTGCTATAAATTGGAGTTTTTCTCTTTTTCTAACCTAGAAACTGACGAGGATTAAACTTACTCGGCTCTCAATGAACCTTGTACATTGCCTCTAGACGAAGTCTCCAGCCATTTCCATACCTCACGTGATGAAAGAAAGAAATAGCGTTTTAAGTGCATGTTTACAAGGGAAAAGGGATAGATAGTGTCGTTATATAAAAACCTCAATGTCTCATCTATATTTGTAGTACACGTACATCTATCCACGTCAGACCATTGAAATGCCATTTCAATCTATTGTTACTGTTTTGGGAAAAAAGGGGGCAGCTGGTCTTTTATGCAAGAGCAATCATTTTGTTTTGGGGAGATTTTTGCACCAAAACACCATTACTGCAACAGCAAAATGCTATTAATATTGCATGATGCTCGATCCTACTCTCGTATAACATTGTTAAGAGGTGTTTTTCCACGAGTGTTTTCACCACGGGTGCAAAGGTTGTGAAATGGAGCAATTGCTTGCATGCGAAGGGCATGCAGCGCAGCGCAAAGTGATTTAAGAAGCATGATTATAGGCAATCATATAATTTATAGAATCACAGCTATTGCTCCATTGTGTTTCCTGCTGCTGTACAATATAGCATGCAGATCAAAAACAAGTATTCACGAGGATAAAGCCCAAAATTGGGATGAGACCTTAAGGTGAAGATGAATGATGCCCGGGGGGGGGGGCAGACTGCTACTCACTACTCGGCCGGCTGCTCACACGAACGTCTGCTCATCCATTCTCAAGTGTTTGTGGGAGGTTGCAGCCACCAACAATGGGCTCCTTGAGCGTTCAAGCAAGAAGAGTAGTAGTCTTTGCATGTTCGATCACTACATGACAAGCTCTGGCTGTGACTATTATGCCAATGACTTTACTTGCGAAAAACCCTATATCCTTATGTCGTGGCGACTGACCTTCAACGGGAATGTGCATCGTGCATGCGCTAATTTGGGTATTCTAGGTAGAGATGTCCGTTGCGCATACAGCAATCACTCAGGTTTTGCGACCTTGATTTACGCTTGTGTTTTACACGATGTTTCTGTATGACATAGAATGCATAGCACAGGATGTGGAGTAGTCCACTTCTGATCAAGAAGTTCGAGAGCAGTAGTTCTGCCTATGTTTAGACGGAGTCACAAAGTGCCTCGGCGAAAGTGATCCTCATTGGGAATGCAGTCAGACTGTCAATAGAAAGGTTATAAATGACTGGCTGAGGTATAAAGAAATATTGCTTGAAAAAAGGAAGAAACAGAAGCAGATTACATTTTATTTATTCTTGAGACCTTAATAACGGCGACAGGAGCATGTTTGCGTGGCTTCCAACAATTCTTGTAATAAATGTGCTCATGTGCATGCATTTTCAGGTTCTGTCAGGTCGTATTTATTAGCACACTGCACATACTTAAAATTTCCCTTTTCTCCGCAATTTTGATTTATGCGATTTTTTCCGGAACATAATCCGTTTAAATCAAGGGATTGCTGTATGTTTTCTTCAGTCAAGCTCAAAATTTGCACAGATCTTGCGGCAATCTCTGCTTCTTCACTTGCACTTTTCTTTCTCTAAGGCAACTGGAGCAAAGGTTCCTCTGGCTCCTTCTTCCCTGATTGGCGACAAGTCACGCAGACATCACCAAGACCAAGGTCATCTCGATCAAGTACGTGAAGGAGATGGTCAGTGCCGCGACGGCAGACATCATCTCTAATTTGTCGGGCGCCCAGCGGGCGTGAAGAACTGCACGAAATCTCGAGGCTGTCCAGTGTCCAGATCGTCCCCAGCAGTAGCGAGATAAGGTAGTCCGGACTCCGGAGCTTTGGGGACCTGATCAGCCTCAGCAAGAACGAGATAAGGCAGTCCGGATTGCCGTCATCGGCAGTAGCGAGAGATGGCAGTCAGGATTCCGGAGCTTTGTGGACCTGATCAGAGTCAGCAGTAGCAAGAGAAGGCAGTCCAGATCGAGATTTCCCGACTGTCGCCCATGAGTTTTGTTTACATGTCAAAGTGTCACCTGGTCGCTCTTTTTCGCAGCTTCACAGAACGTAGCAACCTCTCAACCCCGACCGGGGTTCTTGAGTGCTTGTCCACGGCCCCGGAGGACCTGGGGAATGTATCCCTGTGGAAATGGTGGGCCAGGGGGCCAGGATTACCCCCACAAAAATTTCAACCAATTTCATCAATGTTTGCCCCCTCAAAATGCCAAATTTCAGTCTTGTTTGGCATGCCAATGGGAGCCAATTCCATTACTGCAAACACAGCCAATCTTAATTGCCTCCTTGGGAAGCTTACTCTGTTGCTCTCTTTTTGCTGCTTCACGGAGCATAGCAACCTCTCAACCTGGACTGGGGTTTTTGAGTGCCTGCACTGGCGCTGGAGGACCAGAGGAATGAATCCATGTGGAAATTAGGGGCCAGGGGGCTGGGATTGTCCCATGAAAACTTCAGCTCATTTCATCAGCATTTACCCCCTCAAAATGCCAAATTCCAGTCCTGTTTGGCATGGCCCCCCCCCTCCAGTTGTCTTCCTTTCAAGCACTCTGGCACCAAAATGGGCAGCCTTGACATTGACCCTCTGTACTCAACATTGTGTCCCAATATCACATCTACATGTTCCACATCAAAATTCCACCTCAACACGTTTCAGAACAGCGTAGGAGGTCCTGTCATGCTCGACGAAATTACTTACAGTCAGAACTGTACTTCTTGGATGATGGCTTTGGTGTCCTTGGCAATGATCATCTTGTTGCACTTGTTCACATGCTTGTCAGTATAGAAGTCCTTCTCATCTTGCAACACATAGATGTTACCTATGTCATCTCTCTCTAACCTGTTAAGCATAGCCCACCCTTTGACCTCCCTCTGGTTGGGCACAAACTGCTGGCAGGGGATCACGGACATGTGTGGAACTCCTTGGTGAGGGCCTGTGTTCTCAACATTGTGTCCCAATATCACATCCGCGTTCCACATCAAAACTCCACCTCGACATATTTAAGTACAGTGTAGGAGGTGCTGTCATGTTTGACACAATTACTTACAGCAAGGACTGTATATTCAATCAACAGTCAGACACTTTAAACACCCACCATGAGCAAAATTATTCGAATCGGTCTTCTTTGGTCTTGACAACAGCCTTCATTTTTCCCGGAGGCAGTTCCACTGGTACAAACCACGAGTTCTTCACGAGTGCCGTCCCATGCTATGATAAGGGAAACGTGGTTTTTTTAGGGAGGGGGGGGGAGAGGGTGTCCAGTGCCTTGCTGTCAAGGAGTAATCACTCCGCCAATTCCATCACACTGAGCTTGAGGGTGTCCAATTTGATTTATACTTTGGAAATTGGCTTTGCACCACTTCTGGATGATTTGCTGGCGTGTAAGAGGACGTTGTCTTGCGTGAAATTTTTCTTGAACCAGGGGAGCACTTACTACCTGAACATGATCAAGTAGATCTCTTTGTTCATCGTGATGCCCTTAGGGATGAAGTCTGTGTCCTGAATACCGACTTCTCCACTGGCATGTCGTCTATGTCCCCTGACAACACGCGGCAGCTTTCCTGTTGTGAGCTACAACAATGGTGAATGTTTAAGTTTTTGTTCGTGCATCAGACTACGGGGCTGAGGAACTCTCTGCCTCAGTCCTTGAGTAGTTGCTTCTTTTCAAGACAGGAGGAGAATATGCTTAGGTCATCATGAATCTCTCTTCCCATTGTCCAAGGACTCACTTTCCTGGCCTTAGCCAGATTAGTGATGTTCGTCTGGGGGTTCTTTGAATCTTCTCTCTGACAGTATTAACAAGCTTCAGCATCTTTAGCGAGCTCGCATGCCTACTCTTGGGCGAGTCCTCAATCCCTCCCATCTCCTCATACCTCTTTTTGGTAGCCTAGACCATCTTATGAGTGACTTTGAAGCATCTGTACCATCTTCTCCTTCGACTTTTCCTGTTGTCCACATTTAGTCTTCCTAAAGCTTTCCCTGGCCAAATTGCTGATGCAGATGGATGAGGTCTGCTCTGTTTTGGAGACAAAATCTTGGCCTCCAGAGGCAAGAACAGCACGTCTCAAAAGTGACACCTTCATACGTATGGTGACTTCTGTGAACGACTTCACTGGCCATTCAGAAATCAGTGGATTTTAGTCTGTGGAAAAGTATGAAGAGTCGTGACAAAATCACGCGCAGTAATTCCTCTGGCTCTACTCATTACCATATCTTAACAAGCATCTGAAGGAAAACTTAAGATCAGTTGATTTTCCTCCTTTGGGATATCTGTGAACATCGCTGTATGCACAACGATTAGGTATATCGTGTTACCTAACCTCAGCTCTTAACTTCCTGCTTGCATTGTCTACATTGGAAGAAATACTGGTCTACAGGGTGACCGGAGAAATTTTAGAATAATTTAAAATTCAGATTTGGTGCTTTGGGGGATAAAAGCGATAGCGGGATTGCATTTGCAGCTGAGAGTACACAGCAACAGCTTCCATTTAAAGTACCTCATGCTTCGATCGGCCTCAAGATGAGTGAACAGCAACGAAAAAGGCAGCGGATTCTCGATCTCCTCCAAGCGCATATCCTCCAAAGCAAATCATCATCATTGTGAAAGTCTCATTGACTACTGCCTACAACGTCAGGGCTGCAGTCAACAATAGCAAAGGGATAGACAGGGTCTGTGGAAGTGGCGGTAACCGTAAGAAGCGTAATGAGGGTTTCATGCCGACTTAAAGGCCTAAATTGAAGCTGACCCAACAACATTCATGAGGCAGCATTCACGCAACTTCAGCGTGTCACTCCCCACAATCCAGGAGGCCATCAAGGAGCTTGGCTTAAAGAGCTTCGTTCGCCAGATTCAGCAGACCCTCATCCTGTCTCGATTGACCGCAGATTGTCAAGGTGCAAGATTCTGCTGAACTGGATGAAGGGGAAAGGCAATTCATCCATCATAAAAATCTATTCTGATGAGAATATTTTCACGGTGGACAACTTGCATAACCGAAGGAATAACAAATGGATTACCCCCGTCATCACCCGACCTCAACCCTGTTGATTACAATTGGTGGAGCGTCGTGGAGAGGCGGTCAAAAATCACAATAATCTTGACTACCTGCGGACTGCCATCACAGAGGCCTGGAATGCCATACCTGCAGAGGAGATCAGAGAAGCATGCAGAGAGTTAAGGCCGAGGGTGGAGGCAGTGATCAAGGCTTAGGGCTCCTTCATTGAGCATTCATCTATTACACTGTAGTGTACCTTTATTAGGCTAGTTCAAAAAGGGGTCAACTTTGGAAATTCACTGACGGGGTCTGGGGTTTGTTACATGGGCTCAAAAGATGATGTAGTCAAATACTTTTGAAAAAAAAATTCCTATGTTCCTGAGCTTGCCTATGCCCAACTTCATTTGAAATTTATGTAGTAACTGGGTGAAAATCACTGACCAAAATGCTGACATGCTCCAGTTCGTCAGAAAAATATTTTACAGGAAGTCCTGAAGAAAATTTTTACAGTATTATGCAACTTTAAATGCATTTGGGCATACCTCAAACTCCTTTTTTTCACTTTCATTTGACCACACAGTCTTCAAATGGTATGCGGTGACAAATTTTGGACACCCACAGGGAATTCCAATTTTTGACATTGCCAAACCTTTATATAAAGTTTCAAGTTGTTTCCTTCAGTAAAAAATGAATTTTGTGTATTTTAAAAAGTCAAACCAATTATTCTAAAATTTATCTGGTCACCCTGTATAGCACATACTATGTTGCAATCAAAGTAATTAAAGCTGAAGTTACCATTAAGAAACAACTAGTTATTTCAAATTCTCCCACTGCATGATCTTACTCTTGTCTATGAAACTGCATGGAAAAGTGCAAGAGGGAATCTAAACTGGATAATTATGACAGTGATCTTACTTGAGCCCAAGTGACAAATACAGTCCTTGCCATAAGTAATTGCATCAGTCATGACAGCACCTGCTACACTGTACTGAAACATGTTGAGGTGGAATTTTGATGTGGAATATGTAGATGTGATCCTGGGACACAATGTTGAGTACAGTGGTCAATGTCCAGGCTGCCCATTTTGGTGCTAGAATGCTCAAAAGGAACCCACCTGAAGGAGGGGCCATGCCAAACAGAAGAGAAATTTAGCTTTTTTTTTCGGGGGGGGGGTTGAAAGTGGATTAAATTGGCTGAAATTTTCATGGGGGAATCTGGACCCCCTGGCCCACCATTTCCATCAGGATTCACTCCCCAGGCCCTCAGGTGCTATAAGCAAGCATGTAGAAACCCTGTGTCCAGGTTGAGAGGTTGCTACGTTCAGTGAAGCAGCAAAAAGAGAGTGACAGGGTGACACTTTGACAGGTAAACAAAACTCAAGGACAGATGGGAAATCTCAAGGCAGTCCAGATCATCCCCAGCAGTAGCGAGAGAAGACAGTCCGAATGGCTGTCATCAGCAGTAGTGAGAGAAGACAGTCCAGACTCCTGAGCTTCATGGACCTGATCAGACTCAGCAGTAGCGATAGAAGGCACTAGCATGGCGAGAGAAGGCAGTCCAGATCATCCTCGGCAGTAGTGTGTGAAGGCAGTCCAGATCTTGGCTGTTCCGATTGTCCTCGGACATGATCACCCTCAGCAATAGCAAATGTGGCAGTCCAGATTGAGATTTCCTGACTGTCACCAATGAGTTTTGCTGTCGACACATTTTGTTTACCTGTCAAAGTGTCACCCTGTCGCTCTCTTTTGGCTGCTTCATGGAACGTAGCAACCTCTCAACCTGGATGTGGGGTTTTTGCATGCCTGTGCATGGTGCCAGAAGACCTTGGGGATGCAACCATGTGGAAATGATTGGCCTGGAGGCTGGGATTCTTCCATGAAAATTTCAGGCCATTT
>JAAUXU010047118.1_pt1 | contig 17049 bp, 23 predicted proteins | sample 7278151 | NCBI WGS metagenome assembly JAAUXU01 (sample SAMN14350113, study PRJNA611818) | marine sediment metagenome | isolation source: surface marine sediment (1.8m) | place: French Polynesia: Moorea | collected 2018-08 | reverse complement strand
TTCCCTTGTCGTTCCAGCTTCTTCCTGCGCTTTTTCTCCCTTTTTCTGGCTGCCGCCTCTTTTCGGCTCTGCTCCAGCTTGGACTCCCGATCCAACTCCTCGAGAAGGGAACTGGCATTCTTGGCTGCCTCTGCAGCTTGCCTATCCTTGGCCACCCGGATAACCTCCATGCACGTGTGGCACTTCTTGAGCAAGTCCTTGTCGCCCAGGCCGATGGTGGCAATGTAGCGGGTCAGCTCGGTGTCGCTTGGAAACTGGGTCACATGTTTCACCATCCATTTCACCACCTAGAGAGAATAAGAGAAGCAAAGATAAAGTATTTGATCAACGTTCAACTAAGTCTCATAAAATGAAGTAACAGAATGCATTTCTAGGACTCTAACACGGACATCAACTGGGTTTGGCTCCACTGAACTTAATCAGGTGACACTTACCTTTGAGTGGCCCTTCCTAAAAGCGGCCATAAGACAGGAGACCTTCCTGTTGTCCTGAGAGTCGATATCGGCGTTGGCGCTGTACAGCAGCTGAACGACGTCTAAGTGGCCGCCGTTGGCGGCCAGCCAGAGGCTCGAGTTCCCCTTTTTGTTCCGCACGTCCACTTGTGCATGTCGATTCAACAGAAGCTCGACAAACCTAAGAAATATAGTTTTTGAAAAGAGAAAAATGTAGAAAAATTGAGACTGAAAGAGGTACGCTAAGAATTTGCATTGGACGCCTTTTAGGGATGGTACTTCACTGACCTGTAGTGACCCTTGTCGGCTGCGATTGTGAGCGCGGTGTCTCTACTAGACGGCACCGGAGGAGCGTTCACATCCGCACCCTTGTCCAACAGGACCCTCCCGACCTCGACGTAACCGCCGCTTGCAGCTTCCATCAAAGGAGTCAGACCTGTCACGGCACACAAAATAAGGTACATACGCTAGTTTTCAAGGTTTACGTTGCATGACTCACCGGTCTTGGCCCTATGCTCGACGTTGGCCTTCCTGTCCAGGAGCAGTGAGACGACCTCATGCCTGCCCTGGAAGCAGGCAAGCGTGAGCGCAGTGTTCCGGTTCGTCTCGATCTGGGCATTGATGTCTGAGCCCTTGTCCAACAGGAGCTTTACGGCCGCTGTGTGGCCGTTCATGGCGGCAAGCATCAGGGGGGAGATGCCAAGCTTAGAGCCTGCAAATCACAGCAAAATCATGAGTATCATCGACTACTTCTTCACATCTGCATGACATTTACCAGTCCTGGAGTTGATCTCTGCCCCATGCTGGAGTAGCAGATTGATGATGTTCACGTATCCGCCCGAGGCCGCCAGCGAGAGCGGGGTATAGTCGCTCACGTTCCTGTGTTCCTTGTTGGCGCCTCTGGCGAGGAGAATCTCGACAACCTCGTATCGACCCCCCGAGCAAGCAAGCGACAGCGGTGTGTCCTTGGTTCGCTCTGACTGAGCTTCCAGGTCCGCTTTATGGTCCAGCAAGATCTCCACGACCTTGTCGTGCCCGGCGGTGGACGCAAGGATCAGGGGCGTAAACCCTTTCTTGTCGCGGTGTTCTACAGGAAATTTGGGTTAACTGGAGGCAAATCTGAGCCAAAAATTGCCTCTTACCTATGTCCGCTCCCCTCTCCAGCAGCAGAGTGACGAGTTCCTCGTGTCCGCCAGCACAGGCCAGGGTCAGCGCGGTGTCATGGTTGCTCTCAGTCTCAGAGTCAAGGTCTACCACTGGCTGCAGCACAGAACCCTATAGATCATAGAGAAGTCGTCACTGATTTGGCCGTTCTCTCGCCGACTGCTATCTCGACAGACGTGAACATTATCTTCACCTGCGAGCCCGCGGTCGACGCAGTCGAAGCGGTCGCGTCACTGCCGCTGGACTGCGGCGGATGCGGATGTTGGTGCTTCGCTGCGGCCTTGGCAGCGGCCTTTGCCGTCTTGGCGGCCTTTTTCCCCTTGGTAGCCGCTGCGTAAGACGCAGCGGCGGCCACTGTGCCGATGCTGCCGCTACCGCCGCCACCACTAGTGGAGGCGACAGGTCCAGTCGAGGTGGTGTTAGTTTGTTGGTGCTGATGACACATGCTCACTTCTTGCTGATGCTGCTTCTGAGGCGGTGACTGCTGCTGTTGAAGCTAAGGACAAATTACTGTGTTAACAATAGCAAGATTGTTAAGGTGTAAAATATCAAGAAAATTTTAGTGAAGAGTGAAGCAAGCATGCTCTTAAAACCAACGAAAAGAGTAAGCAATGACTATCAGTTCCTTCAGCAACGATTGAGTAAGATTATTGGCGACTTCGCATGCGGATATGCACACTTCTCTCCGTCTCACCTGGTGAGGCGGAATCACGGCCGGCGGCAGATCCGGATTCTCGTCAGCGTTGGTCACTGTGGTGGATCCAGATGTTGCCGCGGCTGCGACCGTGCTCAGGTAGGCCGCGGAGTTCATCAGGTCGTTGGGAGTGAAGCCCACTGGAGGCACCGCAGATGACCCTGAAGTACCATCGCCACTGGCGCCTTCAAAAGCATGACACAAAAGATATAACATGCATTGCACCTATATTACACCTATCAATTAATACCTAACATGTGAACCTACTGGAAGTACAGTGTGGTCAATAGGACGTGCCACATGTTTAATTGGTCATTGACCATATCTTTATCAAAATGTTCAACATTGCCATTACTAGTCCTACACTTGCATGAAGGCCCAGCAGTCATCATTGGTGATGGAATTAGAGGTCAGCAACTCAGAAGCCGCGTAACATTCCTGCGACACCTCCTGCAGGAATTTGAAGCACGTCAGGAAGGCCAAAAAAAGGACATTTTCAACAAATCTGTTTAGGAGGCTTCTGTGCTGTATTTGAACACGAAACCGAACTGGCCACCTCGTATGTGCATTGGGACAAATTTGCCACCAGACGACCATTCAATACATTTGCACTTACGCTGTTGGAACTGCTGTGCCTGAAGTAGGAGTTGGTGTCCGAAAGCGGTCACTGACTGTTGTTGACTTCCGTCATCACCAGCAGTTGAGGCAGCAGGTGGGAGGGCGTACTGCAACAGGGCACCGTGAGAGGCCTAAGAAGTTATTTTCGCTCCGTGTTAAAAGAACCACACATCGAGCGAAGGTCGTTCTTTTCACTCTACTCACCGGCACTTGAAGAGTTCCCGAGGCCAGACCGTCTTTGTAACCAGAGAGCAGCGCCTGGCTAGACATGTCCAACATAGTGCAGTTCTGCACCGCTGCAGCCAGCTGAGCAGTATCCAACGCGCGCAAAAGGGTCGGGTCCTGCGCTAAGGGTTCCATGTCCGCCGTGCCTGTGTCTCCAGTAGCGCCACTCGCGCCTCCGTCCACGTTAGAGAGTGCCTGTACAGCTTGCAAGGCGTGAGACGCGTGTACCAATTCGTAGGCAGCAGATGAAGTAGTCCCATCAGGATTGGCGAACGCCTGTTGCAAGGCTGCCTGGGACGCCTGCACAAGACCCAGTGATGGGGCAGCACCGGCTGGGTCCTTCTTGGAACTCCCGGAGGAGCTATTGGCAGCAGAACCCTTCTTATCCTCATCCTTCAGTCTCTTGTTGCTGGCGCTCCCTACACCGCCCCCACCACCACCACTACCACCGCCGCCGCCGCCAACGCCGCCGCCAACGCCAACGCCGCCGCCAACGCCGCCGCCAACGCCGCCGCCGCTCGCCTTGCCAGCCGTCGTCGTTCCAGGACTTGGCAGGGTGGCAGTTGATGGAGCGGACGCTGCGATTGCAGCAGAGGTCGTTTGCTGCGTGAAGGCCAATTGCTGTTCTACTTGCTGTTGGAACTGCTTGATCTGCTGCTGTAGCTGTTGCTTCTGTTGAAGGATTTGCTGAACGCGCTGCTGGAGTTGCGCGTGTTGGATGTTGTTGCTGGAGGATCCGGCGGTGGAGGACGACGTCCCGTTGTTGTTCTGTTGTTGCTGTTGGGCCAGGATGTTCTGCTCCAGTTCCTGCAGTTGAGCGACGTTCTGCTGGAGGGCAGCAAGCTGATTCTGGTTAGCCATAGCATTTTGCTGCAGAGCCGCCAATGTAGCCTGGAAGTGAAATACTTGTTAGCGCCATGACAAGATGATCGAGAGCAAGAAGCAAATTTTGGAGCCCAGCATTGAGGCTGATTTGTGATAATGGAGCGCGCGCGTTCAGGTGCGTGTGTGTATAGATGTGTGTGTACCTGTGGAGCGTGTGTGTGTGAGTGTGAAGCAAATCTACATGTACAGGGTGGTACTGCTTGCAGTCCAATGCCCTTTATTGCTGCTTTCCTACCTTAAAGGCTAATTTTACCTTATGACAATGCTCATATACGCCGGTCGTTGTGCCATCGTCGCCACCGCCACTTGCCTGGTTGTGCTGCTTTAGCTGGCGCTGTGCCATCACCTGCTGCTGGAGCTGCTGGTTTAACTGCTGCAACTGCTGCAATTGCTGAAGCTGCTGGCTATGCTGTTGTAGGGCTGCTTGCAGCTGGTTGCTACTTCCATTGGCGGTCACCATTGTCGTGCTCACCTTCTTAGAGCCTTTGGAGTCGATTTTCCTGGACGGCTTGGCCTTGGGCCTTTCGGCAGGAGACATGCTTGCCAACGCCCTCTGGCTCAAGGTGGCCGGCGATTGCTTCAAAGAGGCCGTCGTGGCCGCGGCTGAGGCTGCGGCGGCCGAGACCTCGTCTAAAGTGAGCGCGGCCATTCCTTGATGCCAGTCGTCCTGTGAGGCAGGAGGCGGCGGGTTGCTAGACCCCTCACCGGCTTCTCTGCGAGCTTGTAGCTGTTGCTTATTCTCTTGTGCATGCGCCTTTTCCTGCAGCTCGCGCTCCACCCGCTGGAGCTCCGCCAAGATCTGCTCTTTCTGCTGGATCTGCTCTTCCTTGGAACTCCCTTCGGCCCGGCTGAGCATGGTCTGCAAAAACAGAACAAAAGTATTATGGTTGTACAGCAGCTGTAATGTTAAGGTCCCAAAGTGTTATCAACTCACCTGGATGTAGGATTTTGCATCGAGACCCTTGTCAGCCAGTCCCTCAATCACGAACCCAGAACCCTCAATAAAATCATATCCACCATCGATCAGAAGTTGCTTCGGCAGTTGATTACCGCTGCTACTACCGGCCGTCGCTGCCACCACCTTGGTCGACTTGGACGCACTGCCGCCGTAAATCGAGCCGACCTGATAGGGAAGCACAAGCACTAAGTTTAAGGGTTGCTGAGGAGAAATCTAGTGGCGTTGTCACCTCCGAGGTGTTCTTGCTGCCGGAAGTCTTGGTGTGCGGCGGCCTCAGAACCTGATCACCTGCTCCTCCTTGATCATTGTTGGTCTTGCCCTAAACGTGGTATAGGTGAAATGTGTACTTTCCACTTGAGTCATTTTCAGGATTTCTTCCTCACCTCGTGCTTTTGTTGTTGCTGCTGTTGTTGTTCAGGACCGGCCGCCGACGGGGTCACCCCGGCTCCTCCAATGGCAGAGGGACCTGCGGGAGACCCACTCGGTGCCACACCGGTGGCAGGAGCGGGCAGAGCCAAGTTGTTGGGATAGTCGATCAAGAGCTGGACGACGTTGGTGTGGCCGCCCTTGGCGCTTTCGATCAGCATGGTGGAATTGTCCTAATTGTGATAAAGCGCGTCAATACGGTGAGTCGCAACGACACCTTACACGTAATCGAACCTTGAGCTTATGAAAGGGATCGGCGTTGTGTTGGAGCAGAACTTCCACCACCTGCTGGTGTCCTCCAGCACATGCTAAAGATAGAGGAGTGTGGTCGTTGTTGGTCGTGGCCCTGTTCACGTCGGCACCGTTATCAATCAGGAACTGTTGAAAGGTGGACATAGGCGGAACGTTATTCAAAGTTACAAGAAAATATTACAACCTGCAGAATTCTTACCTGTACAGTCTGGAGATGTCCCGCCCTTGCGGCCTTCATGAGTGGCGTCCTCCCTCCCTCGCACAGGTGCTCAAGGTCTGCGCCGTGCTTTAGCAATAGCGCCACAACCTCGGTATGGCCATTCTCGGCAGCATAGGTGAGCGCGGAGTCTCCTGCGCCGGCGCTGGCGTTCACTTGAGCGCCGGCATCCAACAAGTAACGAACAAGCTCCTAAAACGCAAAGTATTTTATGACCAAACGAAGTTAACCTGAAGACGTATCAACAGCTCTCACCAGATGTCCTTCCTGCGCCGCTTCCATGAGTGGCGTCGACGCACCAAGCTCCATGTCTGCGCCGGCTTTGATGAGGAAGTCCGCTACCTCCAGAAATCCGCCGCAACACGCCAGTGTCAGCGCAGTCTCCTGGGTCTCCTCGGTCTGGGCGTTGATGTCGGCGCCTACACAAGTAGAATGCGCAAGTTATTGTCGACGCTATCGATGGACGTATCAACATGACCTAAGGATGGTCAGACAGACGCTGCTCACCTTGACTGAGTAGCAACGCCACCATCTCCTCGTGCCCCTCTCTGCTGGCTTCCATGAGAGGCGTGTACCCTTCGTCATTAACCTCCTCGATGTGGGCGCCGCGCTCTAGCAGCAACATCGCCAACTCAACGTGGCCACCGCAAGCTGCTAACGTCAGCGGGGACTCGAATGAGTCGGCCGGCATGTTAACCTACAAAATGAGAAATGAGCTTGAGCATGTGTGCAAATCTTTCGCAGTTAAGAATCTTTACCTGCGCTCCAGAGTCCAAGAGCAGCTTGGCCACTTCCACATGTCCGTCCATGGAGGCTTCCATTAAGGCAGTGTGCATCTCATCCGTCTTATGCTCCTTCAAGATAAAAAGCCAAATGTAGGAGGAATCAATAACCGGACAAAAACCTAGATCGGTTCCTACCTGATCGGCTCCAGCCTCAAGCAAAAACCTGACCATTTCTAAGTGTCCCTTGTAGCAGGCCAGGGTGAGAGCGGACTCCTTGAACTCATTGGAATGGGTGTTGATTCCAGCGCCAGCCTCGAGCAAAATCTACGAAAAATACTGTAACTTCAGCCCCATTCCTTTAAATGACACTCTGCGGTTCTACTGACCTTTGCTACGTTGACATGACCCGCGCTGGCGGCTTCCATGAGCGGCGTGTGGCCGTTCTCGTTATGGTCCTCCACGTTGGCGCCGGCCTCGAGCAGTGCGCGGACGACGGGTTCATGGCCGCCGGCACACGCATACATCAAGGGGGTGTTACCTACAGAGAGCTTTGGAGTAAATTCACTTCAAGCTGGCGTGCATTTTATTTCACCTGAAGAGGATTGGGCATTCACGTCAGCCCCGTGGGCAAGGAGGAGCTTGGTGATATCAACATGTCCGGCTGAAGCCGCCTCCATCAGCGGCGTGCAGTCGCCTTTCACTCCTCGGTCTTCCACGTTAGCACGCATGGCAAGGAGGACCTTAAGAATGAACAGATTAAAGATGTGTTTACACATGCGTGTTCAAGATACTCGTGGAGGATCGTCACCGAGGTCTATGGAGAGTACGCGACTTGATTCGTCGTTAGTACCTGAGCAAGCTCGTAGTATCCAGCTCCGCAGGCAAGCGAAAGAAGTGACTCTCCCTCTTCGGTAGTGTCGTGGACGGACACGTGACCCTCGGACAGGAGCTTGCGCACCTTGCGGATGTCGCCTTCGCTGCAGGCCTCGGCCAAGGACCTAGGCGAAATAAAATAATATACACGTACTGTAATATAACAATCACGTACTGTCTTCAACAACTACACTCACCTGCCGTCAGGTGGCGGCTGATCGGATCGCATGCGCGTTAAAGCAGCCGCGGCCTCGTCGAGGGCGCAGGAAACACTAGATGTAAGATGTTTCAGGACCTGAGGAGGACAACAAAACCCTAATAATAAAGAAATCAGAGTGATTTTTCAGTAACTGAACACCCACCTCAGGGTCCGCGAGCTGCTTGGCCGCGCTGTTATCAGCTGTAGCGGCGGCGGCGGCGGCAGCGGCGGCGGCACTTTTGCCCCCTTCCGCGTTGTTCCCTCCAGAGACCGCCGCTGCTGCTGCCGCTGCTGCTGCAGCACCCGCGGCCGCCAGCTTCGAGATCCCCGCAGCCTCCAGCAACGCCTCGAGTCGCGCCTGCGTCTCAGGGTCCACAGGCGGCGGGTGTTCCTCGGCCAAGTCGTCCTCGCTCAGATCCTCCTCCTCGTCTGTGAGATCCTCTTCCTCTCCCGCTTCCCGTCGACGCCGGTGTTCGAGGCGCTGGCGCAGCTGGTGGTGCACCTGCCTCAACCCCTCGGCGTCGGTATCCGAGAGCAAAAAGCGCTCGCTGTTTGGTGGAGTCGCTCTGAAGGAAACCTCCTCGTCTACGTCGGTCTCTCTCCCCTCTTGGTCCTCCAGCAAGAAGGAATCAATCTGGAATGAAGATTTTTCTTCAGAAAATTTGCTACACAAAGGGTTCATTCAGCCCTTTTCTGAAGCCTCCGCCACCCTGTCCCTCCCCGCGAGACCACGCCCAATGCTGCCAAGGAAGAGCAAAGGGGGAACAACCCCTCCTCCTTCCAGTGAGCTTGCATGGCACGTGGTGTCACCTAATTCGAGCGACTTTTTTAAGCTATCCTCCTCAACAGCTTAATATTGGTCTCGTGCACGTGGAGAAGGTGAAGTTTTAGTTGCTTGAGCATCTTGACCAGGTCAAAGACCTTATGCAACGTCAGACCAAGAGCTGGGAGTGGACGAACACGCCGGTGGTTTTCATAATAGTATTGGGGGAAGAGCAGAGAAAGGAGAAAAAAAAGGACAACAATCGCGTACTTCTCAATAACATCCTCTTAAGTCGTTGTCACTACTGAGCAGTGATTGCCCGAGTCTGCTGCGGATATCCCCGAAGGTGAAAAGAATTCCAAGGATATCCGCAGCAAAGTTCAGACCTCTGCAGAAAATGGAGCGCAAAGTGACCTCTGGTGTTTATGTCCGTTCCGTCTCACCTCTGAGTGGTCCGGCTCCGTCTCCGCGTCGCAGTCGACCTCGGAGTCGTCGTAGGGTTCCTCCTCAGAGTCTTCCTTGACTTCTGCCTCGATCGGCGATGACTCCGGTCGCCCGGGAGGCGGGGGCGGCGCCTTGGCGGAAACGGCGGCGGCGGCTTCAGCGACTGATTCCTTCTCGAGGTCCTCGATCGAGGGCGGCGACGCGTCTCTCGCAGCCTCCTCCGGCTCCTCCTCCGGCTCCTCCTGCTTGTTCTTGGAGGTCTTGCGCTTCGTGGGCTGCTGCTGCTGCTGTCTTTGGGCCCCTGCTGCTGCTGCCGCCCTCTTCTTCTGCATGGTCGTCTCGCGGCGGCCGCGGACGAGGTTGGCGGCGGCGGCGGCTCTCGCGGCGTCTTTCGCGGCGGCTCCGGCAGCGAACTTCGGCGGGATCGTCAATGTCGACGCGCGCTCTCGTGGCCAAAAAGTCGGTGTCCTTCCCCCTTGTGAAGCAGTTCCTCCTTCCTCTCTCGTGGCTTCTTTTGCTTAGTCTCTTTCTCTCTTCCTCTCTCTCTCGGTGCCTCCTGCGCCTGCGCCTGCGCCTGCGCCTGCGCCTGCGCCTGCGCCTGCGCCTGCGTCTGCGTCTGCGTCTGCGTCTGCGCCTGCGCCAGCAGCTCCAGCAGCTCCAGCAGCTCCAGCAGCTCCTGCAGCTCCAGCAGCTCCAGCAGCTCCAGCAGCGCCAGCAGCGCCAGCAGTGCCAGCAGCGCCAGCGCCACCGTGGTCGTCACCTCCTCTCTCTTCCCTGGAGCTTAAGACTGCGGCCGCAGTGCCGCGGCCGCCACCGCCGCCCATGCTGCCCCAGCCTTGCTCCATCTCGCGGCCCTGGCCCTGTGGTGGCGGCTGCCTCTCCTTCACTCGGCCTTCTTTTCCGCCGCCCTCCTGGCCCCCACTGTCGTTCTCTGCCAGGACCTAGCGTGACCAGAGGAGAGGACACAGAAAGTACCAAAATCGCGAGTCACCCCTTTGGCGCGATGGCGCAGAGCGCCACCCACCACCAAATATTAGCCCGGGCGGAAGTTCATCTGCCTCTCACTCTCCGCGATGCTGCCGTAGTCGAACCTCTGGCCTCTGGCTTGACTGTGGTAGATGTGAACCTGGTCACTCTCTGGTCACCTCGCCGCCTTGTCCATTGAGCCACCAAATTCGGGCGTTGCTCTCTCTCTCCCTCTCTCTCTCTTGTCCTACAAAATTCGTGTCTCTTTGAGTCTGTACCACGTCGGGATCTCCACGACCCGGATTGGGCTCGAGCTGAAAACGTGATGATTTCTCATATTTTAAAAGTTGTGACTACGAGATAAAACTAACAACTTTGTCATTTTGGACTGATTCGCGCATTTTTTCTACTAGAATAGAATTAACATTGTTTATCTCGAGAGTGACTATAATAGTTTGTTACTATGGAACCACGACAGCGGCAGCACAGTCCTTTCTCACAGACGACTGAAGCACTCTGTCGGCTGGTAGGTACTTATACAATAGAACAAATGTATGACCAAGTGAAATTCTTCCCATAGAAAATGTCCACCATCATAGGTACCGTTTGATGCCCAGAGCAGTTTCTTTAAACTGACTGTAGCAAAATGATTCAGACAAAGATGTCCTCGGCCAAGGGGATTCACCCTTTAGGGTTCTCAGATGCCGGAGCCATGATGGAGTCTCCTGCACAGCTGCTCATCCCGTCTCCTCCTCTTCCTCCGCTCGTAGATATCTGTTGATCACCTGAGTAGCGCCATCATCCCCCTCCCTTAGTCATGGGCAGTGTGGCCAACGACATAACCTTTGTGATCAAGACCATCCACGTGTCCAGCAGTTCGAACGCTACGTCCAAGATCATTGTAAAAATGAAATAGAAAGTATGGACCACCTTGACTGAGCTGTTTGGAGAATGGGCAGTTGTTGGGCACCCCCTCCCCAGAAATTGATGGCCACCTTGGCAATGACGTAATCAGAGAGAAATGAAGTACGAGAGGTTTCGTTAATTGATGACTCTTAAAGAACAGCTGCGCCCTCTTGTGGATGCGGAGGAAATAAGCTTTGTTATTAACCCTAACAAATAAAGAGTTCCTTACCATAACGTTGTGGTTACAAATGACGAGTTGGCTGAAAGAGGGCTAAATGACCCCATCATTGCTTGAAAACACCTAATTTTTTAAAATCTGATGCAATGTTTTGCATTGCCACAACAATTTAGAAAGACTGGAAGACACAAGCTGCTTCACTGCTTGGTGTCTCCTACGTCCTGCGTTTTTTGTGGGCCTTGCGCCCATTTTTTTGTTGACAAGTTAGTGCTTTACTTTTTCCTCTGTTTCCTTCTTCAAGTGCCATCTGTTGTACATCTCCGTCACGAAGCCAATGCCGATAAAAAAAATAAAACATTACATTTGCGAATCTCATGAGCATTTCATTGTAATTTTAACTCCCCAGTATCACTGCTCAGGCTCATTAGGGAAAGGATAGGTTTTGTCAAGTATTCCAGACGACATAAGAAATGGTTTGTTACATCTGGAATTCTCGTTATAACAGGTAAAATATAGCACATACAGAGCAATTCGATCAGCATGACCTCATTTATTGCCCAGAAGTATCTTCATACAGTATCGAGAATACACTGCACAAAAAGTATTATTTAGTAGCGTTCCTAACGCAGCCCTCTTCACCCCGGTTCGCCAGAGGGAGCGAATGACGTCCGCTGCAAGGTGAAATCTTCTATGCACTAAACGGACCTTCTCGTTCTTCCGCTCTCTGACGGAATATGTCGCTTTGTGCTTTACGTCCCCAACACGCGTCGTGTTCTTATTATTAGAGTGGACTCCACGTACATTAAGGCGAGGCACAACCTACTATTGCCTGTTCAAGGGCAAAAAGCTGCTCGCTGTGACGGACAGAGGGAGAAAGCGATACGAGGGGAGTCCATTGTACCGACAACAGCATGTATGCAATCGACCTCCGATACAGTCAACCCCAATAACGTCAAAAACGTCGACAGGCAACCTTTCCCAGCTTTCTGAAATTTTCACTGTCTAAAATAACCTTGATGTAGTCAACACCATAGACAACAGACTCTAGCTCCACTGGAGTCAGTTGGGATTGACGACTCCACTAATTTTTATTGCAAAATGAATTATGAACCTATGCATTGCGTTCGCGTAACGAATGCTCCTGTATCAGCCGCAAAACGATAGGTCAGACACCAAGGAAAGTCATAAGTCTTTGAGACCATTTTCTGTAGGAATTAGGAACCAACCTTAAGCACTTTTGCTTGAGGATCATCCATCTTCTCCCTATGGGCTTGCGAGGACAAAGGCTGGAAAAAGTAGGAACTAATACGTTTAAATGTTTAATAAATTTCCAGATATATTTGACCTTCTTTTCCATGAAGCTACCGGTAGGGCCCTGAGGTCTTTGGGTTTTCGCCGGGTTGGCCACATTGGGGGAGAAAGCATTCGTCTCACCGTGAGAGCAATTGCAGAGTCTTCATAAAAAAATTCAGCCTGAAAACCACAGGGGATCGATCTATTGTATAAGAGATCAAGAAACACTTCTAGTTCTTTCCTTCAATATCTTTCTTCTTTTCATTCCTCATAAAAAAATCCTAAAAACCTAATGACATTGATTGGTGTCTGACCTTTTCTATCTTCTGCAGCTGGTAGAAGAGTGTTTGTTGCATGAGTGGATGAGTCCAAGCTGGTCCAAGACGACAGTAACTGGCTTGTGTGATCATCGCACAGGTACTTGTCAAGCTTCACGAAATTTAACGCATCCCAGCTAAAATTATAGGCAAATGTTGACGGTCTGACCTTTGTTTGACCATTGCTTATGCTTTATCACACGCACGAAAACTCTATGACTGCACCGATATGTATACCTTGATACACGAGATGAATTATTAGGTCAGCTTTGAAACGTCTGCAGGGAGTTCCGCTTAAACAGTGGAAGATGCTTAAAAGTCGGGAAAAAGTGAACAACACTGTACCCAAAGGTACTGCCCAAAGAGTTCCTCCCATCTATGAGGGGTCAAGAAAATAATGACTAATATGTAGCAAATGGTAAGTGTTTCTGACATGTAATTCTGTTTTTCAAGCAGTTGTTCTCTGTCGAATCAAATTTCGTTAACTTTCGCTCTTGTTCTGTTTATCAGCTGTCACTTATAAACAATATCTTGCTCGCTCAAAAATTCCCCTTTTGGTACCCTATTTGGGCCTCTCCGCGCTTGCAGCTCTTCTAATGTGCAAACGAAGATCCACAATTGTTTTCTTAAGCGAAAATCTGAGCAATTGATCTTTTAAGGCAAGTCATTTGACGTCCAAAAGTTAAAATTAAAAGGACGACTGAGAATCATTTCCTTTCCTCAAGACACATGTGAGATTTAGACACGCTCATTGACTGTTGAGGGCAAACTTTGTTTCACCTCTTGTTACTTTGAGCAAAAGTTCCGCCCGTTGCAGAATCATAATACGATAATAATTTTTCCCACCGCTTCGTCCACATCCGCCACAGGTGTTACGTGGTTCCTAAACATACCGGGCGTATTTTGCTCCTAATGCCTCATTTTAGGACGGAGGAAAGGTTGGAGCCATGTTTTAACACAAAAAGTGTTGTTCGCGTATGCATGAAAGGAAAATGAGGCGTCATTAAAAAAGAAAATTGGGGGGAAATGCACCAAATCAGTCCGGTCATGTCTTTTATCCTGTTTCCTGTTGTTGAAACAATCGTGCTTAGTCTGAGCACTTTCCATGGACAAATTGAAATGTTTGTAGGTTGATTTTTGGCATCTCCCAGTGACGACTGTCAAACTGACTCGTTAAAGTATGTTTACATAGAGACTGTTATGAGTGAACACCAAGCATGGTGAATAAGTCAGACTGATGACGTGAGGAGCCAGGAGTCATATTCCAAAATTGAGGAACTCCTCACGAAGGAGAGGGAGTTCACCCAGCAACGGGGCGGCGGACGACTGCAGTCAATACTGTCTGTATCTACACAAACGAGGCCACGACCTCAGTCAGGGAAAAAGCGAGGGACGAGGACACGTTGCAAAGGGGTTGGACAGTGTAAGAGACACTTTCATCGGGGGCCTCTGCCTCACCACGCACGGTCCAGCTCAAAAGCAGTCCTGCAATACCTGGAGATTTGTGCCTGGGGACGAAGTGTGGCTATCTTGACGTTCCTCGGGGCGCGAAACAGATGTTTCTGGGTTGCCAACTGTTCACAATCACGTTGCTCAAGAAAAAGCTCAAATATCTCTGTTTTCCTTTAGTTCTGACACTGAAAGCGGCCCATTGCGAGGCCTTGAAAGTGCAAATTCCTTGCACAATTCTGCAGCCCGAAGCTCGACCACCGCACAACCTTTGGATGATGCACTCATCAAAAGACTTGACAACGCGGGGGAAATGAGCACTTTGACCATGAGCAGAGGCTTCTCGTATCCATTGCTCGGACAATGTCCAGGGGCCTCAACGGTGTTGGTGACAATGCCAAAGAGAAAGTCAGAAGGCCTTTTTGGAGCAATGTCAAGCCGGAGATGGCAGCTCAAACTAAGGACTTCCAGGATGAAGACGAAACTGCTCTCAACGACGACGTCAAGAACTGGAAGAGGCATTCTGTGGCAGAAGAAAACGTGGAAAGGATCCTCCAGTGCGATGTCTTGCCTAGTCAACAGTTCCATTCCTTCAAGTACGCCGACATATATGTCACTCCTCCAAAAGAAGAGACACCATACGACGCATGAACATTTGAGCAACAGCTGTTCATCGAAATGAACAACAGCTTCTACAAGGTTACCGCAATTAATGCACACGCAATCAAAATTCTTAGTCTGACTTTTCCTCTGAGAAGGGAGAAGTACTGTAATCTCCGGTCATAGTCACCACCTTGGCGCCCAAGGTTTCGATGACTGTAACCGATACTTTCCAATACCCGATATGAGTAAAAACAAATGGCTTTTTCTACCATGGCACTTCAATTACATAGGTACCTTCAGTGCAAAAAATCAGATATGTTCGGCTGCATTCGTCTCTTAGTTCATAGATTACCCACAAAGATCCAAAATCTTCTTGGCTAATTTAATGACTGCTAGCGGAGTTTGATGATCTCAGCCAACAACAATATCTCCCCTGAATGAAGTGACCAATCCAATAATGCTTCTTCTCAACCGAAGACTACTGTATAGGCCCGCTCTACAGGAAGACATTTCAACATAAATACGCTCAGTGTTTGGTATGATTGAAGTCCTCCTGAAGTATAGGAGTTCCACACGGGCATTGGGAGAGGGGAAACTTCGCCTATGAACGTCAACACCAGCAATAAGCAACATTAAAACTATAAATATGTCGTAAACTAATCCAGACTGAAGTACATGCGTGTCACAGGTGTGGAAATGAAAATCAGGTCTGAAGAATTCTGATTTCACTGGGGGTTTTTTCAATGCTTTGAAACATAAGTCAGTTCTGCATAAAACTCCAACTTGATCAGAACCTTGCAGGAAAAGTGGGCGCGCCGCCAATGCTACGGTCTGGAATCAAGCAAGTCATTGGGACTCGGCGTGGGCTCACGTCAGACTGTCGCTTGGACACAAAAAAGTATCCAGACCAGCCCGCCCGTGGTTTTCGTCAGTGGTGGCCGCATTTGGATTGGCCATCGTCAAGTCCTTGACACTGGAGTCTGAGCCATTACTTTATGTCACTATATCATGATGTATTCTATTGAAACGCGAGTGTTGCGAACTCAAAATTTTCTCAATTATCATGTAAAGTAATGAGCGACTTTGGCTATGCATCAACTTGCCAAGGTTGGCAGACTCAAATGCACCCGTTATCAAATCCATTTAAAATTCATGCAAATTTTGGTTTCCAAAAATTTGCAATCACCTGTTTCGTTTTCCTTTCCGTACTCAGTACTACAGCAGTATAGGACAATTTTCAAAGCTCTTACCAGCTATGGGAAGAAGGCCTGCATAAGTCGCCAACGATGCCTAATTCATGGGCCCAGTGTGACTGCTAAAACTTTGGAGAAAATGTGCTCTCTGTCCCTCACGGTTCGAATTGAATAGGTCTGTTCAAAGAAAATCAATAACTACTTCATATGACACCTTTCCTGAACTATATTTCTCCCAGGTATCGACACCTGATACCCTCACAGTCGTCGGTCATGCCTCTGCGTTCAGAACATCCAACTTGTTGCACAATCACCCTTATGTAATCAGCCATCAAGTTGCTCAATTAGCATGGTGCGCACTTGACTCCACCAGCACAATATGCAACTCCGGAGCTCCTTTACGCTGCCGCGACCTCGTCTTTCTTGAACACGATGCTGCCACCAAACACAGATGGCACAACATTAAGTGTGCGCTATAGAATTCGATCTGAAAAGTTGAAAGAACATCACCAAAACGGCTGAAATCGCTATTTCAGCTGGCAAAGCTCACATTCCGCGGAGACTGGCTGAAATAAGTGAATGAGCATATGAATCACGGCGTGAGTGATCCCGAAATTCAATCTGGATATCACACTCTTTCGTAGCGTGGACGTGACGTATTCTAGAATGAGTCACGCATTCGCGAAGACATCTGAATAAAAACAAATGAAGCAACATCGGCTGTCTTGATCTACACGTATTCTTCGTCTTTCGGATCACTTCGAACAAGTTGGAGGCTTGTCCAGCACAAAAGCTTCAGCTACGGAACTGACAATCACATCAAATAGTATTTATTTATGAAAAATGACGTACATAAAACTTCGTATTTACACTGATGTATCTTTTCCTCATTTTTTTTGGCCTGTCATATCCCTAATAGTCACATATTGGGTACAATTTTGTCGGTACCTTATAAAGGAAAAGACTAACACTAAATGTTGATCAGGCTCTCATTCAGACGCACCCATCTGCTCCCCAAAAAAAGTCCAAATGGATTTGGGTTCTTTTCTGCATAAATGACATCACAGAACAAATTTCTATTCACTCACACCAGAAAAAAAGCTTTTCTTTGCCATGCGGCATTTTTCATTCATGTTTCCGAAAGTGAAGCGTTAACTTCGCGGAAGCAGGCCTGTAATAGAAGCTGAGAGGTGGAACGGGGAGGGGGAGGGGGAGGGGAAGGACATTGTGGGAGAGGTTGAGGGGGAGG
>JAAUXU010138784.1_pt1 | contig 17054 bp, 17 predicted proteins | sample 7278151 | NCBI WGS metagenome assembly JAAUXU01 (sample SAMN14350113, study PRJNA611818) | marine sediment metagenome | isolation source: surface marine sediment (1.8m) | place: French Polynesia: Moorea | collected 2018-08 | reverse complement strand
TCCCCCCCCCCTGTCCCCCCCCTACGCCCACGTATGATTTTGTTGCATTTGCTCGCAGGAAGTCTCTTTGGAACAAGGTGGATACGTGTGTCTGGCGGAAGTCTCTGGCGAGCTGGGCCTGGCTCCCCGGAGTTGCTCCCCAGGACCTGAGCTGGACCAGGATAGAGAGCTGATCCCTTGCATCAGGGTTGATGGAGGTCAACTAAACGTTCCTCTGGACCCTGAGGCAGTTTCCATAGTTTCTTGCATGATGGAGGAGGAAACAAGGCAAGTAAAAAATGAACATCAAAAAATGGTATGTTACACTAAAAATTACAATTTTTGCAGGCCTCTGCAAGATGACAATGGAGCCACAGTGAGAATATCCGAGGGGGATGAAGGCAACGAGGAGATGGTGGTGAAGATTTGCCTAGATTCAACAGATGATGACTCTGGTCGTCTGGGAATTAGACCCAAGATGTGCAAGAAGAATATGCTGAGCCCTTCCATGTCCATTGAGGAGGGCACAGAAATTCTTCCTTGCCTTAGTGGTGAAGATGGGAATTTTGCTCTTGAGGATGTTGCTGCTCCTCTCCAGATGAGCCAATGTTTGCTGGAAGAAGAAGCTGATGAACAGAGGGTGGACTTTGTTAATCCCATCTCCTCAGAAGGAAGAAGGAGATTCCTTTGCCTGGAATCAACTGATACTGAGCTCTTGCTCTCACAAAGGGCCTGTTCCATTCAAAGCGGAAATGAGGCCGACCTGGAAGATGGAGAGGAGGTCCTTCCTTGCGCATCAGTGGGAGCATCCAGGACCTTCTTTGTTCCCTCTGAGGGCAGATCCTTCTGGCTGAGACAGTGCATGCCAAGGGCTCAAGGTCAGGATGAAGATGAGGATGGACAACCAAGGACGTCTGCTGCCAATGGCGCTGATGACGGGGCAAGGCCTATTGGAGATGCAGCAATTGATACTACTCAATTGGTGGAGAAAGTATGCTTGGACTCATCCGCAGAAGGCAGCTCATTGAGCATAAAAGTGACATCATGTTTCACTGATGAAAATGTCCTACTGCCAATGGGAACGGAGGTGTCATTTTTGCCTTGCTTTGGAGAAGAACAGGTAAGGAATGGAGATGGTTGTTTTTGTTCGAGTTTGGGTATACTACACTGTATTTTCATGGATGTAATTTTTTTTCTTCAGGATAATTCAGATTTCAGCTTGAGAGGCTTGGGAGAGGGATTACAACTTACAACCTGTCCTGCTGAAGTGGCGGACAACAAGCCTGGAAGAATTCTTTTGGAAGAACCTATTTCAATCGCAGGCAACAGAAGATTCCTTTGTCTAGTTCCATCACAGGAAGAACCTGGAAGCCTCGCGTTCGAACAAAGAGAGTGCTCTCTCAGCAGCAACATCATGGCTGACATGGATGAAGATAGACAAAGCTTCGAACTTCTTCAGTGTACGGCCGCGGGCGCTGGCACAGCATTATCTGTTCCAACTGAGGGACTAAATTTGCTGCTTAGAAGATGCATACCGGACCCAGGAGACGACGAGGATTCCGGTATGGAAACAAGGTAAGAATAGTTTGTAAAAATTTGTCTACTATATTTCCGATTAGATTTGGGTAAACTTTCAGACCGCTACAAAATGGTGGTGACACAGTAATAAGAATCTCTGGACAAGAAGATGCAGGCGGACTTGTAACAAAGATTTGTCTAGACTCCACTGAAGACGATGCAATCCAACTGGGTCTTCGACCAAGAATGTGCAAGGAGAACATGTTTGGTCAAGATTCTTCTGATGAAGAGGCTCTTGACATGCTTCCCTGCTTTGCCAGTGAAGGTGGAAGCTTTCAAATTGGCACAGCCGCGGTTGCCTTACAGCTGAGCCAGTGTAACTTTGAAAAACAAACATCTCCACAAAGAGTTGAGCTTCCGAACCCCCTTCAGAGTCAAGGTAGCAGAAGATTCCTCTGTCTAGAGTCCTCCACTGGGAATTTACAGCTTGTGCAGAGGTCCTGCTCACTGAGAAGTGTGGATGATGCAGACGCTGAGGTGGGAGAGGAGGTCCTTCCATGCACACCAGTAGGCGGATCAAGCAGCTTCTTCATTCCAAGCCAAGGAAATTCCCTATCGCTTCGCATTTGCCAAGTCTTAGGAGAGGAGGAAACAGAAGAAGATACTGGCCTCCCAAGAACTTCCCAAGCGAACGAAGCGGATCCTGGCGCTATTCCTATCGTCATTACCCAGGAACAGGTGGTGGATAAGATCTGTCTTGATTCCTCTGATGTTGACGGCAGCCTGGCGATCAAAGTAAGGTCTTGTCTAAACGACGATACCCAGATTCCGATGGGAGCTCAGCTTGACTTTTTGCCCTGCTTCGGAGAGAGCCAGGTATACATGAAGCAAATCAAAATGCTTCAAAAGTAGATAAAACATACACTTTTTCTTTTAAAAATCTTGCAGGAAGGAGCTTTTGATCTGGAGGATAACTCTGGAAATTTGGAGATCGCAAGCTGCCAGGTCACATCTGAGTCTGGCGACATCGAAAATCAACTGCGCCTGCTAAACCCTCTTCAGGTTGGCGGGAGGAGGCGGTTCCTCTGCCTCGCCCCCTCTGAAGATCAACCGGGAAACCTAGCCCTGGAACAGAGGGAGTGCTCTTTAGGGAGCGCCCTGGACGTCATGGAGGATGGCAGCGACGACGTGAATTTCGAGCTCCTTCAGTGCGTCTCTGCCGGGGCATCCGCCGCCCTGTCCGTCCTAGGGGAGGGCCTGCCGATGACTCTCAGGAGATGCAAGCAGCAGCAAACCAGTGAAGAGGAAGGAGAAACACCTATTGCGGCTCCTGCCAATGGAGAGCCTAGGTTAGAATAAAATAAAAACGATAATTGATCCTAGGTACATTTTTTGTGTTTCCTCAAAACCGCAGAATTGCTATTCCCATCGGACCTACCACGAAAGAGACGCCTGCAACAGAACGACGGCTGTGTCTCGACGCATCGGCAGAAGACGGAGGAGGAGGGTCGCTCTCCCTTACTGTTCGCCAATGCCTGGTTGGCGACGGCAGCGGCGGGATGATGATGGCCATGGACTCGGTCGAGTTCGTCCCCTGCTTCGGAGGAAAGGAGAATGATGAACAGGGAGGATTTGCCGTTGAGGGAGAAGGAGCTTTGGTGGTCAGCCAGTGCTTGGGCGAGGAGGCGGAGGACCAAGGGAAGGTTGGGCCTTCAAAGATCCTGCTTTCGAGACTGGCTCCTGTGTCCAACAACAGGAGGTTCCTCTGCCTCACATCTTCTGGGGGAGAAAACGAGGAAGGCCTGGCTCTTGGGCAGAGGGAATGCTCCATAGGTAGCAGCCCTGGAGGAAACGGAGGTAAGAGGAATAAATGCAAAATATATATTTTTATTGCAATAGTTTTCTCACATCAAATTTTTTTCTTGGCCTTTGCAGAACAATTGCAGTGCTTAACCGTGGGCGGCTCCAGGTCCCTTCATCTTCCAACACAGGGAAGAAGCCTCATATTCAGGCAGTGCCAGCCTGTGTCACTTTCCCCGCCGACAGCAGGAATGACGGCTGCAGAGTCGACCAATGGTGGCACGGCTGCCACCAGGATTGCAGATGCGGAACCGGTAACAGAGGGGAAGCTGTGCCTTGTCACCAACGACGACGGAGCGCTGAGGTGCTTTCATCGTTCATTTTCTTGCTGCACACACAGCAGGGCTTTTTAATTTTTTTCCCTGCCAACTCCATTTAGGCTGGCAATGAGGAACTGTGCGAAAGACGATGAAGATGCGGCCGGTTTCGAGTTCGTTCCCTGCTTCTCTGGGGAAGAGGGGAGCCCCTTCTCCGCGGGGCTGGAGACTGTCCTGGAGCTGAGCACTTGCAAGACTGAGCCTCTCGCGGACATGGCTCAGGTGGGCAAAAAATATGAAAACCATAAGAAATTAAGAAATGTCAACGTTCTCATGAAATATCTTATAAATCTCCACTAGATCAATTTCTCCGAGCTGCTGCCTTCCGACTCGCCCCGTCGCTTCCTTTGCCTGACCTCCGCCGCCGATAGCGCGAGGAACCTCGCCCTGGCGCAGAGGGAGTGCTCGCTGATGGGACTATCAGGAGAGGACGATAGCGGGGAATTGCTTCAGTGCCTGCCCGTAGGGTCGTCTAGGTAAAGACAACGTTTCAATCGGTACAAAAAAAGATAAATAATATTTGTACCTTCCCAACAAACCAGATTGCGCACAATTTGCGTCGATATTGCGCCACTTTTTGTTTGGCGCAATATCGACGCAGACTTGCTACGTGAGCACTCTGTGCGTCGAATTTGCGCAAAAAATAGCAAAAACATTCATCGCATGCGCAAAAAAAAAAAAAAAATTGCCAAAAGTTGCCAGAGTCGAAACAGCGACCTTCAACTTTGCAGCCCAGTACTCTAACCAATGCGCTATCCGCCCACTTCTTTCCCAGAAGGAAAATTCACCTCATATATGCTCCAATGCAAGAAAAAATTGCGCAAATATGTGCGCAATTGCGCCAAGTGCGCAAAAATTGGCGCACACCTGTGACCCTGCGCTTAGAAAAATCACTATATTGCGCCTGGTATAAGAGCTTTCCGGCGGCTGGGTTGTTTTCCCCTCAGATCCCTCTTGGTCCCTGGCGACGGCCTCTCCCTCCGCTTCCGCCGATGCCAACCGCCTTCGCCCCTCCCTCTCCCGCGCACCGCCCCAGCCATATCGCCCAGCAGAGAGGCGATCCCCCTGGGAGGCGGAGGTGAAAGCAAGGAGAGTGAAAAGTCCCTGAAAGTCTGCCTGACCTCAACACCCGACGGGGCTTCGCTGGCCATCGAACTCAGGGAATGTTACTCTGACGAGGTCGACAACGCAGGGGACGACGGGTACGAAATCCTGCCCTGCTTCGGAGAAGACGCCAGGGGCAGGTTCGCTGTGGACCAACCCGGAGTGGGCGGAGCCAATCTTGAACTGAGCAGGTATCATTTTTTGGCATTTTAAGAAAAAAATCAGCAGAATGTCCCGTTGCATATTGATGCAAAAACATTGTGTGCGAACATAAACTAGTGCTGGTAATTAATTCAACAAGCTAACTAAATTACTTGTAAAATTTACAAATAACACTGCTACAAAGTATTAAGTTATAAATATTTTTTGCCACATTCAGGTGCTCTGCAAAGCAACCAAACGTGTCAGGGGCCAACCTGGAGCTGCCCGACCCTCCCCTTTCGACCCCCGGCCGCCGCCGCTTCCTCTGCGCCGATTCTTCCTCCTCATCCACCGAAGGACTGAAACTGACCCAGCGCGAGTGCTCAATCTCCAGCATCATAGACGTCGGCGACGACGGCGAATTCGAGATACTGCAGTGCGCCGCCGCCGGAAGGTCGAGGACCGTCGCCCTGCCGCCGGGACCGGGGGGGATCCCGCTGAGGTTCAGGTGAGGATATCAACAATTCATCTAGGGAATGAATACCTTTTTAACTTATTTTTTTTGCTCACTATGCAGGAGGTGCAAGATGGCTACAGGAGGAGCGGACGCACCAGCAACTAGGACTGGAGGAAAGGAAGACGACGACTTGAGGGACCTGTCGGAAGAGGCAGGAGATCTGGTCGTGGACAAGATGTGCCTGGACTCAAGGACAGAGTTCGGCGCACCCAGGCTCACAATCAGGAAGAGGATGTGCCTCATCATCAACGATCTCTCCATAAGGTAAAGAGTAATTCGGCAACGTCGCGAGAAATCCTCGTAATTGAGCACAATTTTTTTTGCAGGACTACCAGCGTCGAGTTCCTCCCCTGCTTCGGCCGCTCCTCTCCTTCTGGGCCCTTCTCGATCGGCGAAGGAGGAGGGGCCAGTTTGGAGCTGAGCCAGTGCCTCTCGGACGAGGGAGACGGCGGCGGGAGAGCGGGCGACGACGAGCCAGAGTCCATCGCATTCGCCAACCCCCCGGTGGCTCTGGTGGGGAGAAGGAGGTTCGTCTGCGTCTCAACCACAACAGAGGAGGAAGGAGGAGAGGAGAGCTTGAGGTTCACTCAGAAGCAGTGCTCGCTAACGCCCTCCACCTCCTTTGAAGGGGACATGGTACGGGATTTGACACAGTTTAGGAATGAAATTAGATAAATTTCTTTTGAATTTTGTTAGGACCTGCTCCCTTGCGCCGCCCTGGGAGGTCAGGGCCAGCTCTTCGTGCCCTTGAACGGCAGGGCTCTGGAGCTACGGAACTGCATGACGGATATTGAAACGGAAAACGGCCCTGCCGTTACAAGAAATAACGGTGGGGAGAACGGCCGGATGCTCGCTCCAAAGCTCTGTTTAACCTCCTCCACTGAGGAGATTGGTCGGTTGGCACTGGCCAGGAGGATTTGCCTGAAGTCGACCTCACAGGACAGTGAAAGCCCCATGCCAGCCACGGAGTCTCTTCCTTGCTTTGGCCGCTCCCAAGACAACGGTCTATTTGACGCCGAAATGGCGGCGAGTCTCTCGTTGTCGGACTGCTTGATGCTGAGGCAAGGGGAGGACTACGGCGCCGAAGAAAATCTCAGCGTCAGCGATGATCAGGGCGGAAACTACCTTTGCTTGTCCGACTCAGAGGGGGACGCCGGTCTAGGGTTTGAGGCGAGGAGCTGCCAGGATGACCTGGGTGGAGATGGCGATCCCGATGCGGAAATAATTCCTTGCATCAAATTAGACCGTAACTCAAAGGTGGACGAGAGCGGAACGACTCTCATGCCGAGGAGGTGCGAACCAAAAGAGGAGGAAACTAAGAGTGAAGACGAGAATCAAGAGCAGCAGCAACAACAGCAACCCGACATCCGCTCCCAACGCCCCCAGGCCAGACCGGCACTGCAGAGCGACAGGATCTTCTTCCGCTTGAGCGACGTCTCCTCCTCCGGAATCCTGTCGGACAGGGCCTGCCTCGGATCAGGATCTCCCGGCGGGCCGACTGGGCAGCTCGTACTGTCTCCCCGCAGGTGCCTCAGAATATCTGGCGGCGGCCTGCAGGTCGGTGGCGCTGAGACGGAGCTCCTCCCCTGCCTTGAGGACGGGAGCTTCGTCCCCTACCAGTGCCTGGTGAACGAGGTGGCGGCTGAGAGCGTGACAGTCCCTCTGCCAAAGGAGGAGGAGGACGCCGTCCCACTCCTGACCGCCGTCCCCACCTCCGCCACCGCCTGCCTCGTCAGCCCTTCGGATCAGGATGCCCCGGCGCTGGCGCTCAACAGCCTTCAGTGCGCTGTCAAGTCAAGAGAGATCCTGGACGGAGCAACGTTCCTCCCTTGCATCATTGAGGATCTCGCTGGAAGGGAGGCTCTGGAATTAGACGAGGGCGGAGTGGCCTTGGCGCTGGTGCAGTGCTACCAGCAGGAGGACGAAGTAGACTACGGCGAGGCTGAAGGAAGGAACCAGGATCAGGAGGATGATTTTGAGGATGTCTTATGCCTTGACAATTCCGCTTCTTCTTCGTCATCTCCACTTTCGGTGAGGAGGGAGAGATGCTTCCGCGCTGGGGTACCCAACGCCTCCGCCGGGAATCCACCGACCAGGTTCCTGACCTGCCTTGGAGGGGAAGTCGGCGACATGGGCAGTCTGGACGTGGAAGAGCTTGTCACGAATCCGTTGCAGGTTGGGACTCTCTTCTATCTTTGCATTCCTTGTTGATCAATTATTGGCACTGTTGTTGCTTTCACTTTGGGTTACGTATTTGTCGTTGCTGTGCTGCTGCTGCTGTTGTCTATTGTCTATTGTTGTTGTTGTTGTTGTTGTTGTTGTCTGCTGCTGCTCCTGTTACTCCTGAAACTGCTGCGCAGCAGCGCTGCTGTAGTTGCTATTTTGTTTGCTTCTTCTTTTCCTTAAGTTATTTCTCGTATGATTTTTCTTTCTGACTTAGCTACAAAGCGTCTTGGCAGGAGTTGTTGGAAATGTAACGGTTGATTTTGGTCAACAGGTGAGAGAGTGCATCTCTACAGAAGGCCAAGAAGGACAGCTCCCAGCAGAACCCAGGAGGAGGCCTCTCCAGCGGGGAGGGACAATGGCTGTCCAACTGACAACGGAGGACGAGGACAAGAAGAAATCAAATCAGGAAACCGCAGAAGCACAATCTGAAGCGGAATCGGAGGCCGAATCAAAAGCTGAGGCCGAAGCTGAAGCGGAATCCGAAGCTGAAGCTGAAGGCGAGGCTGAGTCAGAGGCCGAAGCGAAAGCCAAAGAGAAAGGCGAAGCAGAATCGGAGGCCGAGGCCGAATCAGAGGCCGAAAATGATGCTGAAAAGGAGGAGGTGGAGAAAGACGATCCCCCTCGCCGGCGGCCCCTGCTTCAGGGAAACGGGCCGGCATTCAGAATAAACGCAGCAGGAGAAGTTAGGTAAAAAGACGCTTCATGCAGTTTGTTACAACTTACAAATGTTTGTTTTTGCTTGCAGTGGCGTAAACCGCGCCTGCCTCACCTCCCCGGACGACCCCGAAGACGTCTCAGACCCTTCATCCTCCCTCTACCCCTTAGTCCTGGCATCCAGGAAGTGCCTCCCCAAAGAAGGCGACAACGAATCTTCTTCTGACAAGAACCAGCTGGGGTCTCCGGAGACGGAGATGCTGCCCTGCCTGACAGATGGAGGACTCGAGTTCGAGCTCTTCCACTGCTTCTCCGAGGTGCGGTCCCTGGCCAAGATGGAGTTTGATATTCCGAAGATGCCCGAACTGCCGGAATCGTCGCTGGCGGCGGAGTTCAACGCCAGCGCCGCTCTATGTCTGGGGGAGTCAGAAAACGGAGAAGAGGAGGGAGATGAAGAGGGGTCTCCTGGCTTCACTCTTTCGCCCAAGATGTGCTACGATTCAGATCTGCCTTCTGAATCGTCGGGTAATATGAAAGAAGCTTGCAGTTTTCCTGAAAATATCTAACTAAAGTACTGTTGCACTTTTAGATCTCCTTCCTTGCCTCATGTTGAGCGCGGAGGAGGAGGCGGAGAGCGGCGGGAGCCTCAGCCTCAGCAGCGTAGGGAGGACGCTTTCGCTGGTAAACTGCGACGGAGGGAGGGGACCAGAGGAGGAGGAGCAGGAGGAGACCGCGGTGGTGGACAAATTCATCTGCTTCGTGGAAGACGGAAGTTTTGAGGTATTATTCTTTAACATCAAAACGTTCACATAGTACTGTAACTGTAAGCCGTAGCAAATTGATTTTTTCCCTTAATCTGACTATTTTTGCGCAACAAGGAAAAAGTTTGCTGCTTCAACTCTAGCTCGCGTTCACTCGCTCCCCAACCAGGTCCGGTCCTGCTTGACCTCCTCCGACCGCAACGACACCGTCCCCTCCGGCCTCCCCCTGGATGACGCCTTCTGCTCCCCCCTCCCGCCAGAGATGGAAGGGGAGGAGGACACGGACGCATTCCAGCTGTCAGACCTGGACTACTCGGTGACGGAGGGGCCGACGCAGAGGAGGTGCCTCGCAGGAGTGGAGGAGGAGGGGAGGAGGCAGATAGAGTGAGAAATTCGACAGATACACGAGGGAGAAAAGAAAATAAACGAAGAATCAACCATGCTTTCAGATTGCTGTCCTCCCTGAGGGAGGCGGTGGAGGCTGTGTTGGGGGAGGGGGAGGAATCCGACGGGGGATGCGAAAGGGCGGAGAAGGTGCTGAGCAGACTCAGGGCGATCGCGATAGGAAAGGACGTTGACTTCTCATTCGACGACGCGGCGGAGGTATCTCCTACACAAAAAGGAAAGGTTATATTTGTACGAAAACGATCTTTTCATTCCAGGATATTTTGGCTGTGTTCGACGCCTCCGACTTGGCCACCCCGGAATCCCCTCTGGACGGGGAGGCGGCGGTGGAGATATTCAAATGCATAGTGGACACCTTCAGACCCAGCATTCCAGAATTTCTAGTCACGTGACTCTGAACACCCTCCCGAAAAGACCCACCTTCCCATCCTCAAAGACCTGAACCGACCTCAAAATGCATTTTGTTTTGTTAACTGATTTATTCTTTGTTGCATATTTTATTTTGTTTTTTCAGTTATATCCTCGATCGATATGCCTTCATGCATTCCGCCATGTAGCGCCGTGTTCTAATTGCTCACCAACATTTTTTCCAGGTTGCAGAAGATAGTTGTGAAATCCCGTATGAGTATAGCGAGGCCTAGAAAGACGTATTTTGAAGAAGAAATATGGAGAGGACTCGAGAAATGGACAGAGTTGCACTGTAGGACGTAGCCGATATATATTTTGTGTGTTTTAACGAAACGAGAACGAAATAAATTACTGTGCTCTAAAAAGCCGCTTTATTGCGTTCAGTTTGCAGTATCCATTTGAGTCCTAGAAAAAAAACGTATTATGCAGAAGGTAGTCTCCCAACCTTTGAAACTGCTGTCCCATGGGAGAAAGGGGCGTAACGTGGAGCATAGCGCACCATTTCTAATGAAGCTAAAAAATCATAATTCGCGGAAAACCAACAGAAAGGAGGTTCCGGTCGAACGTAACTGCATGTACATAAAGTGTTGCAGGTTTATACGACAGAAAAACCCTTCTATAGCCTATGCGGAAATAAATTGCCCACAATAATAAAATCAACGAGCATTTGCATATTGAGAGCGCCAAGGAGGATAGAGGTGAGAGCAGACAGTGTGGCATTGGTCAGTAAAAATGTTGACAGCACATTTGATTGGAGCAAGTAATAATATGATCAAATATTAATAGAATGTGAGTCTGAAGTCTGAACCTCAGGTTTCGTACTACAGCTACAGGATTCCACTTCCACAACAGGGTCGGAAAATACTTTGGAGCTTACTCGTGGATAAGCTATCGAGAATTTTTTCCTTCCTCCGAAATTGCGTGCCGCCCTGCGCCCTCCTTCTCCCCACGTCGCCTCCTCCCTGCGCAATTTTTTTGCCGGGAAAAAGTCGCTTTCCCGCACAAATGAGCCGGAAAATTCGAAAAAGGCCCGCCGTGCCAACAGGCAGGAGGAGGCAGCAAGGGGTTTCCCGATCGACGCCGTTGTCCCGGGGGTGGCGATCTATTTGTGGCCATGTCCTGTGCACGTATGTTATGACAGAAAAATCAGTTTTTCATCAAAATTCTGAGAAGCTTGGTAGCCTTTGCTGTGCACACAGCCCAGCTGGAAAATAAAAGATCCTTCCCCTCTCGCCTCTCTTTGGAAGGGGGCTTGAGCCCGTGCGATCTGAAAGCCGATTAGAGGTCGGCGGCCGGGGATCGGGACAGGCCAAAGTGCCAAAGTTTGCAGACACTTATCCTCGATCGGGTCGGATCCATACGCGCCAACTTGTAAGTGCCCACCTGGAAACCGCCAAACCGCAGAAGATTTCCTTGAAAATAGGATAGAGTGGGTTTCGTTTTCTAAAAACGCTGTTTTCTCTCGAACGAAACATCTTTGCAACCGTACCAGCTGTATAAAAGGAAGGTCCCTCATCGAAGAACAAGACTGAACAAATTCACATCTAAACCGCCAACATTCACACATTCAACCCAAATTCTTGCTGTAGACCTCTCTTTCAAGTGCATACACAAACCTACGTACATTCAAAACCTTTTTTGTGGACCCAACGAGAATTCCACTTCTGGAAACCTCCGTATTTCAAGAGTATTTTTCCAAATTTCACTAAGGTTTTTTTTAATTTGTCAAAAAAACCAAGCAAATAAAATGATCCGCGCGCTTATGTACTGGCCGAAGTCGGTGCCATTGTAAGCAAAAAAAGAGATGGAGAGACAAAAAGAGAGATAGAGACACAGAGAGAGCTCGAGATGGCCCAAAAAGGCACGCAAATAATGGGCCGAGCTCACCTGGGTCTATCCCTACACCTGGTGAGTCTTTGGCGCAAATGAGGCTGGCGCAATGGCGCATTTAAAAAGGTTTTGCAGCTTGTTCTTTAGACAGCTTTTTTGGCGTTGTTTGGTGATGTAGAGCTGTCAAATCAAGCTCGAAGTAGGGCGACAGCCTGGCGCACATTTTTTATTTACTTGGCGCTTTCCCACATGGCGTAGTTTTGGCGTAATTTTTATTTTTCGCGATGTTAAAAAATTGGTGGCGCACTCAGTACAGGTTCCGACTATTTTTAACAAAATTACTGGTCACAGGAAGACCAATTTTTACCCAGTTTTTCGCATCAGTTCTACCTACAAATCTTATTTAATACATTTTTCTGTAACTTGAAAAAATATTTTGAGTTTTTTATATACGCTATTTGAGGTCCTTGACTAGGGAAGGCAGGATGGAGGAGTAGGTAAAGCGGCGGACAGTAAAACAAGAATTTTGGTTTCAAATCCGACTGCTGCCATATTTTTACCTTTTTTCCAAAAATCTTCCTCATTTGCGGAAATTACGGTTTGTTTAGGAGTAATGACCTACCGACTCCTAGTACTCGTAGAACAGCGCTCGCGGTTAAAAAGAACTGACCCGTTACACCAAGGCCAAGTAAATGATTATACCAGGTAACTAAGAACTCTCTCACAGGCACAAAAAACGAAAAGGTTTGTTCGTTTCTTCTAATTAGACCAAAGTACGACTATAAGGGTACATCGACTCATCGAGCAAGTCAGAACCAGGAAAAAATAGAGAAAAAATCTAAATCCAAGTACTGCACATGATTTGAGGTAACATTTTTTGCCCCTGTCTTGCTTCTGAGAAACAGGAACATGCGCGGTAGGGCCAAATTTCAATGTCCAATTACAGCCCTGGCCCTGATTGCCCTGCAAATACGACCTACATGACAATTTCTTTTCTAATTATCGCACGGGATCAAGAGGAACTTTTTCGGATTCGCAGGATACAAATGTACAATTCTATGCGAACCACGTACTACGATGCAAAAGTGTAGGCCTCCCTCCCAAGTCTGATTTCCCAGATATTCCTTCCCGGATATTTAGTGGACCGTCAATCGATCCTTGCGGAGTTTTTATTTGCGGGATTTTCCACCATCATCCTTGTTTTCCCCTGCGGTCACGCTTCTCCCCTTCAGGAGAGGCAGAGAGGCATTACAAAATCAGAACATCGAGCTTAGGCAGGTATATGTAATGCCATACGTATCGTAAATGGACAAATTTGTTGAGGGAAATTGAGGTGACTTTTCTTACATAGTAATCATAGACAATACAACGTTCGAGTCCGAGTTCGAGATCGGGACCAAATAATCTTCCGAAAGCAATCGCCCCCACTTCCCCTTTCCCTTTAGACCCCTACCTTCCATTCTCTTCAATCCCAGCGGCTTGCCACAAAAGGGGGAACCGTCTTTGGAAGAGGGGAGGGGACCAGGGATCCGTCCCATGCATGGGCGGGGTCCCCTGCGCTAGGGTCGGTCGGACGCGGTTTAATCAGATGAAAGGTGATTTGACAAAGAAACTTTTGAGGTAGGGCGGGGTGGAAAGAAAGGGGAGCGCCCCCCCCGCCCCACCTCGTGGCCGTCGCGTCATAGTAGAGCAATATTGTTGTCGCTGTGGTTATTTCTTTTTTTGCGCGTGGATAGAATCAATTGATCCAGCATTTATTTTTTCCGGCATTGGTTAGGTCATATAATACCTTTTACAATAACCTGTAGAAGACGGACCACTTTCGTTCATATTTTTCTATTATTTTACACACTGCCAAATTCGAGGTCTTTGAACAAAGTCTGCTCTTTTTTCCTCCGCCGTTCTCGTCTACTGTAGCAGAGGGGGATGAAAATTATTCCTTTTCATTATAAAAAGTAAATCTCGGGGCGTTCGTTTGAATATTAAAACTTTTGCTAAAAAGTGTATGGTAGATCTGCAAAAGGAAGGCATTAATCATGAATTATACATTAAAACACTACACAAGGAGTACCACCTTCGCGAATAAGTATAAACGGTAGAGCACACTTTGGAACGAATATATTTAGCCGTAAATAACTGCTATGGCATCTCTCTCCATTTTGTCCACCACATAAACAGTTTGAAGCTTTCTGCTGTCGATATGAGCGCCGCGCAAAATAGACCGTCGGATCGGAAGGGGACCTCTTCTTCGAAATTATCTCCAAAACACTTTTTTGGTTAAGAACTTAAGCGTGGCGTCACTGCATACAGTGTCAAGTAGCCCTGCGCTGTCCCCATAGTGCACAGCGCAGTCTGAATGCATGTGATGTCTGATCACAACCCATGAAAAGATGCAGGAAACAGAAGAGAGGAGCACGAAGGGAGGTAAATACCCCAAACTTCAAGGAAGAACGGGAAGGGAGAATCAAGTCTTCCTTGACGGTTCCCTGGCTACTCTTTTCACGACCAAGAAATCATCCTATCTTTTTTATGCGCGGCCATGAAAAATATTTTTTCTCATTGTTAGTCTGGAATACCCTTGAGTTCGGAATAACTCGCTCCCTTTTCTGGCGGCTGGCTTCTGGAGTTTGGCTTCTTTGCGCTTGGAGAAGGACAAGAGAGAGCCCCTCGCCTCCTCCCTCGCTCCCCTGGGTCCTCCTGCAATCCACTCCGCGCGAGTAACTTTCCCCCTTCCAGGTCTTGATTTTATCCCCTCCAGGAAAACGGAGGGGATTTCTCTTCACTTGAAATCAAGAAATTGCCACCCGTCGTGCATTTCGAATACATTGCTCAGTGGGCCATTCCGGATCCTCCCAGAGAGTTCATGGGCACTCCTCTTTCCGCGCCCTCCCACAGGGTCGCGAAAAATCCCCAGACGCCACGAAAGGACACGGGCGAGAAAAGGAAGTCAGGGAATAGTGGGAAGAAAAGGGAAGCGGAGAACAAGGAAGGTGAAAACCAAAAAGACGCGGGTATTTCTTCTCCCACTGGAAAACTTAGGGTATCGAAAGAAACTACTCTAACGAAAGTCCTCTGTTCGATTTCCCGCTCAAGGGAAAGACGTGGACGTAACGTCGCGATGGGGAGACAACCTTCTTTCCATGCTGGCGAAAATGCTTGCTTTTACCGTAATGTACCTAGCCCACCAGGGAGAGTTCACATTTCCTCACATGTACAGTATTTCACAGGTACCCCAGCACAAGCCACCTTGCCGTTTCTTCTTCCTCCTTGCCGAGGCCAAGTCTGGAGAACTGGCGTCCTATACTGTGAGGGGGAAAGTCTTGACTTCGGTTTGCCTCTTTCCGGTCTGACCTCACTTTCCCCGCAAAAAGAGGAGGGGGAAAGTTTTTTCTTTCCTTTTTTGGCCGCCTGCCCAGAGCTCTGTGCAAAGTCGGGCGCCGACTATACCAATAGTTGCCTCCTCCCGCCTACTTTTTTCCCAAAGAACCTCTCTTGGTACTTGTTGCTGACTTTGGAGTTTTTTCCCTCCTTAAGCACTCAACGGCCACCGCTCCGGTGGTCCCCCGCGGCGGCGGACGCGGCATCAGAGACATCGGCGGCAGCGGCGGCGGCCTCCCCTGCAGATCTCAGCCGCGTCCTCCCCAATCGCCATCGCCTCCTCCCCCGCAGCGAAGCCAGCAAGATAAGGATGAATGGGGCGGCGGAGGGCGAAGGGGGAGAAGGGGAGGAGGAGGAAGAGGGCGATGTATCTGATCCGTCTGATGCGGCGCCTTGGCCGCCGTCGGCAGATACTCCCCCCACCTCTGGATCAGCGGCAGGATCCACACCTTGAAAAAGAGATCATGTATTTTAGTAATTAGTTACTTAGTGCCTTCACGTCAAATCTCACCTTCAGCAGCCCCTCCGTCCCCCGCCGTGTGGATGGCGGCGGCCGCGGCGGCGGAGCTGGAGTCATCGTCAAGGATGTGGACGAAGGCGGACGCCGGAGAGAGGTGCTCCGGAGAGCACGTGTAGTTGCCTGAGGAAAATGTGCCGTGTAGTAAATGGTTTTTCGTTTATACTTGCATGTACTCAATGTGTCGTGAATCCATACCAGAGTCTCCCGGGCCGACGTGCGGTATCGAGAGTTCGGAGCCAGGCAGAAGCTGTTGCTGTTGTTGCTGCTGCTGCCTCTGCTGCTGAGGCGGCGACAGCGGCGAGATGGAGATCCCCCTGTCACGGTCGTGGTTGATCATCTTCAAATCGTGGTACCTGGGTGAGATTTCGAAACAAGTCAAGGCGACGTGCGCACAAGCAAGTAATTAAATCAAGGCCATCCAGAAATTTAGTCAAGGCCGTCTACACTTCAACTTTTTTACTTGTGGCCAAGGATATCCGCCGAAAGAATTCAAATTCCCCAGGCAGACAAAAAAGCTCTCCTGCCCGTGGCCATGAGTCTGAGCCCCCGCCGCCATTTCTAGGTATCTCCTACCGCCACTTCCTTCTCTGCAGCCGCTCTCCAAATCGCCCCATTCCGCCTCATCCCACCCCTGGACCGACCGACCGACCGACCTGGGAATGGGGCAGGTGATTTCCCCGCGGGCGGAAAGGAAGAGGAAGGAGGGATCAGACGGAAGAGCGGTCAAAATATGAGGGCGGGGTGGCTCGGATCCGCTTTTCAAGGAGAAAAGGGAGGAGCGTCTCTTAAGTGTGCAATCTTTTTTGTCCTCTTGCTTCTGTGAGGCTGGATAGACACTTTTGGAACGGGGAAAGACGGGTGGGTGAGAATGCCGAGCACCCATGGGTAAATCGCAGGCATGCCCATAGGATAGTTGTTACGTATTTGGTACAGAGATCACTTTGAGATTGACAGCTAACACAAATTCCTATGTGTCGCCGAAAGGAATGATCTTGGCGAAAGCTTGTTCAACAGAAGGCTGCTGATCACAGCATGCTGGCAGGACAATACGTTTTGTTAGTTTCATGAGAGGAAGTTGGCGAATCTGCCTCCCCTCCAAGCTGACCCTGTCCAGCCTCTCCAGAGCATTGCCGCACTCACTCCCACCCTTTTCCTTTCCGAAGGGCGTCGGCTGCGGGCATCGGTCGTCGTCGTCTGTGCGTTGGTCTGGCTGACATGACCAATTCTATCCCCGATAATATCCGCTCCTCTTCTCTTCGGCGACCGAGCTCTCTTTCCTCCCCCCATTTGGTTGCATGCGCACGTGCTCGCAAGAGAGAGTTATCCCACAATCTTTTTTGGCCGTCTACCAATGCCTTTTTCCCGCGCATACTTTTTTGGGTGGTTCGGTATACCCAGCCCTCCCTGGTTTACAGTGCAGTGGGTGAGGGCATTAC
>JAAUXU010158280.1_pt1 | contig 17055 bp, 16 predicted proteins | sample 7278151 | NCBI WGS metagenome assembly JAAUXU01 (sample SAMN14350113, study PRJNA611818) | marine sediment metagenome | isolation source: surface marine sediment (1.8m) | place: French Polynesia: Moorea | collected 2018-08 | reverse complement strand
GAGATTAGGTGACCGGCAAAATGTGTGGAGTCTTCTGTCCGTCAGATGAAGCCTTCTAACATTTATCTGAACATGATGTCAGTTCAGTGTTATTTGGAGTATTGTAAGTCTTATTTCCTTCACTATATTAAGTTTGTATAAAAACTTTGGGGTCAACAGCAAAGTTTGTCCCCCCCCTCCGCCCGCTCCTGTACTGAGCTTTCTAGCGGAAAAGTTGGTCCTGCCGACGCATTGAAATAAGTTTTTTTTTTCCTGTGCGCTGAGGTTTTCCACCGCACAAACTCGGTGGAGGGAAACTTAGTCCGGGATACAGGAAAATTCACTGGTGCAGATGATCCAACTTGAGCCAGCTGACCCGGGGTGAGCAAAAATCTAGATTGCTGTTGCCGGACTGGCCTGGGACAGACACGAGGTCAGGTCCTTGGGGCACCGAGGCCATGGACTCAGTTTGGTACCCCCGTCACTTTCTCGGGGTGAATCTCAAGGCAGGGTCTGCTTGGAATCTCGGGTTCTCAGCGCTGTCTCCTGGCATTTTTGGCCGAGTAAGCGTCAACTTGCAGCTCCGTAGGAGCCGCGTAGTGGCCAGACCAGGCCCGTGCTACATCACTATTTAGTTGCAGTCAGACCATTGAGCCTAGTGTTCCTGCGCCTTGTTTTTAGCTTCAACTCTTCCGTCTGTCACCGCACGTCCAATTGGGTGGCGCAGGAGTGAGAGAGAGAGAAAAAAAAAGATTATATGCAGCAACCTTATGAAGGAGCACAGAGAAACAGCGAAAGTTTGTGTGTTTTTTGATGGTGCTGAGTAAACTTTTCTGCATGCACGCTCACATTTCAAGTCTGAGATTCTGTTTCCGACACATTTTTTCCTCAAGGGCCGAGAGCGCGATCATGATTCTTATTGCGTATCAATTCAAGGTCTGCTGCCTAATTCTGGCTTAACCCTTTCTCCTCCCCCCTCACTGTTTGTCATAGTTGAGCTCAACGTGTACACACCATGTACAGATGACATCGGGACGCGTAGATAATATGCGTAAGCGACCATTGCGAGCTGTGGATTTATTTGTTCGCCATAATAAAGCATTACAAACGCTCGTCAGAGTGACGACGCACATGAAGAGAGCAGCTCTCATCTCGCTGACTTTTTTGCTGATGATTGCGGCATCAATTTTCGTCAACTTGACCTTTAAATTCGAGGGAAGAAGGCATTATGTGAATAGGGGTCTTGTTTTTGGACTAGGGACAACTGCAGCTATTCATACCCCCCTCCCCCCGCAGCCATTGCTGAGGGGAAAACCGCGTATGTGCGATAGCACATGTGAACTATTATACCGTTCCTTGAGCCATCACAACTTCCCACCAAGCACCAACAGTTTGGGGGCAAGATATTGGTGTGGCTCTTTTTTTCTTTCTCGAGTTTCCTGAGGAAAACTGGTGGGAGAATTGCTATAATTTCTTTTTTTTTTATTTGGAAAAAATCGCACAAGCCTTTGTATGTGGTACACTGAACGCCAGTAGTTGCGTGTGTCATTGAGTGGCATAAGCAGAACAAATTGTAATATAGCTACGTAAGATGTAGCCAAGTACAGTTACTAAAACATCTCTCCTTCCTGTTGCCAGTTTCTCCTCTTCTCACTTTTCTTTTCCTTTATTTAACGGACCTGGAGACACTTAACGAGGTGTTGCCAGTTTCCCTCGGCACAGGAAGATTGCGAAAAGCAATTGTCAAGGTGAAGCAGACGTTATTACCGGGAATTTTGAGCTGATTGCTGCCATAACGGGTGCATTATGGGCTCAGCGATTGACTCTGTCGGTGCCTCGCGTGTGTGCATGGGTAGTGGCCCAAGTAGGTCTAGGTAGAGTCAGCCAGGTGGGTGGTGAGCAAGACGAGCTCGGCTGAGGTCGATGGACCGACCGACGACACTGACGCACGGGCAACACATGCACAGCAGCCGCAAGTACAAACGTGACTCACTGATAAACTGACACAAGAGTAAGATTGTTTGTCTTCAAACAGGAGGCTCAAGCTAATACTGATTCAATGACCGGAAACGGTACTCAAGACGTTGGCGAACGATTTCAAGCAGCGAGTGAAATTGTCTCTTTCATCCTCACCGACGCGAACCTCAAAGTCTCTGACAGGACCTAACCCGGCCAGTCCCTAATCTCACCAGTTAAAGGCTAACCTAGCCAGATCCGACCTAACCTAATCCAAAGAAGCATCCTAACCTAAAGTTTGGCATACATGGGGGCAGCTTAGCCAGGACTGTTTTGCTTAGCTTAAGTTAGGTTTGCTTGGGAAGGGCTTGGTTTGCTGTGCTTAGGTCTGGTTTGCTTTGCTTAGGTCTGGTTTGCTTGGCAAAGGATTGATTTGCTTGGCAAAGGATTGATTTGCTTGGCAAAGGATTGATTTGCTTGGCAAAGGATTGATTTGCTTGGCAAGGACTTGGTTTGCTTGGCAAAGGCCTGGTTTCCTTGGCAAAGGATTGATTTGCTTGGCAAGGGCTTGGTTTGCTTAGCAAAGGCCTGGTTTGCTTTGCTTAGGTCTGCCTTGCTTGGCAAAGGCCTGGTTTGCTTTGCTTAGGTCTGGTTTGCTTGGCAAAGGATTGATTTGCTTGGCAAGGGCTTGGTTTGCTTAGCAAAGGCCTGGTTTGCTTTGCTTAGGTCTGCCTTGCTTGGCAAAGGCCTGGTTTGCTTTCCTTAGGTCTGGTTTGCTTGGCAAAGGCCTGGTTTGCTTCGCTTAGGTCTGCCTTGCTTGGCAAGGGCTTGGTCTGCTTTTCTTAGGTCTCGTTTGCCCGGCTTTGGTTAGCTTAGCTTAGGACTGGTCAGCTCAGCTTCGCTTAGGTCACGAAGATAAGAACAAAAATCGATATTGCATTCGCTGAGTAAAATCGTGCGCTAACGTCTTCGACAGAATGACCTGAGGCAGAATCAGGGATTTTTGAGTCTGATACGTCTGGGAGGCTTGATCAATGTAACTGATATTGACATTCACCTGATTAGTAAAACGTCAGTTTCATTAGTGATCTCCTATTGCAAGTCTCACGACTTGAATCATTTGTCCACTGCATAGCACTCAACACTGAGACGTTTTTTCTGTCACCCTTTTTTCTCAAGCGACGTCACCTCTTTTGTTTCTTCTTGAGCTTTTTTTCCCAGCTAGACGCCGTGTATATACGAGCGCAGTATGTGTGTGTCTTCCCTCCGTTGTAGCGAGTACAGTGCATGTACATAGCAACACACCCATACGTACATATGTACATACTCCCGCATACTATATACATTGAGTGTGTGCGTGTGCACACATACATAGTGACGCGCACTCGCGCTCTGCGGTGATTGTGCCAATACTCGAGTTCGATGACCGCGCACACTCTTCTTCCCGTTATTACGCACGAGTTGAGTCTCTCTCCACCAGGTGGCGGCAGCGAGAGACACGAGGCAGCGGCCGAACTCTTTGCTGCTGGTGCCGCCACCTACGACGGAGGAGAAGACACCTGAGTATCTCGACTTCAACTTGAGGCAAGGGATAGGGTCGAGGACAGTCGTCACCGCTCATGCTGCACTGCTGTGCATGACTGCAGACGTTGTTGCACAGTCCGAATAGCCTTCGTCGTCGTCAAGATAAGATTGCATAAAAAAGACGACTGTAAGAGCAAAGTCTTGGTCATTACGATCATATTAAAAAACTTAATATCAGCGGCGTAAGTGAAGTTGCATGCTGTGATTCTCTGAGAGGAGCAGACACAAGGATCGAAGTCCATTTATTCAGTTGCCCAAACTTCACTCAGCCCTCAAATTTCAATACATGTCGGTTTATTTGAACGTACGACCTCCCTGTCCCCCCACTTTTGCACCCCCCCCCTTATGAACAAGAAGTACAATTTGTGCTATCCGCTGAGAGCTCCTCTCAAGGAAGGGGGTATGAGAACAGGAAACAGCGGCGGAGCAAGTTTTTGCCCCCGTCCTTCGAGGCAAAAAAGCCAATCCCTTCCCTCCCTCACCCCTTCACGAGGAGGATTTGGTAGTGGCACAGCAATACTAAGTGCGTCCGCAGCAGAGGTTTCCTCCTCCCCCCTTCCTCCCCGTCCTCTCCTTCAGCCTCGTCCGTCAGTCACACACGACTCTGGGTGGAGAAGAAGACGCCGGGTGGACCCAGCTCGGGTACAGGGTGGTGAGGAATGACAACAGCTTTCTCTCCTTGGCTCCGTCGTTCGTGGGAAAGCAGGCAAACGAGGCCTGTTCTTCTTCTTCTTCTCCTCGCTCTCTCTCTCTCTCTCTCTTCCTTTCCTCTCTTTGCCCACCTGCGCACGCGCTCTCTCGTGCTCTCCCTTGCGCAGGCCTCGCTCGACGAGGACGGCGCCGGCCTCGGCAGCTTCAGCAGCAGCTTCGACGAGAGCAACGCGGGCGGTTTGACATTCTGTAGTAGTCTCTCTCTCTCTAGTTCTCGCTCTTGGTACTGTGTAGTATATTGAGCGCTCTCGCCCGCTCGATCCCGAGCTTGCTCGCCGCTTGCTTGCTCGTCGCCTGCCTGATTTCTCCTCGGACCCAGTACTAACAGCAGTCGTTCAGACATTGCCGGCGAGTACGCGGGCGCCCGAGAATCGCGGCCTCCGCTGCATAGTAGGGAAGAGAGGAAAAAGCATAATAGACGAAGGTCCAGGTCAGGGGGGTTCGTTTTGCCAGGAAGCCATGAGCTACTTATTGTGCAGCTCCCCGCTAGTGTCGTTCGTCCCGGAGAGGCCGTCTACCTATCACCAGCTCAGTTTGCCTACTTGACAAGAACAGAAGCAGCGAAGTCACATTTATCTCACGGCAGAGAGAGAATTCTTGTTTCTGCGGCCTCCTCCTGGTCGAATCTCAGCGCGTCCACCGTCACGCGATCCGGAAGTGCACGGGGAAGGATCCGTGGGACTAGCATAGCATTATCAAAGTCAGAGTGTGGTGCTTCTGGCACCAGAGCAGTGCTCGTCCCCCCTCCCCCCATTGCGTGCTCCTGATTATTCCAAGTGGCCTTAAGAGTGCTGCTGGTACGACGCGTGCAGTACGTACGAGTACCTAAAGCGCAATCGTTCCAAGAGAGAAAGACTTGAGAGACTGTTGAGTTACACCGCCGATGGATTGGATGACTCTGTCCGGCTATCGAATCCCAACTACAGCCGTTCCAATGAACCAGCAATCGCAACAAGCCAACTTACGGCAACCGAAACTGGAGTTGATCAGGTCCAACAGTGACTCGCACGCCAACGTCGCGGTGACAGTGGCCGGCGCAGGCAGCGGCTCGGCTCCCAACTCTGCGGCCCCGAGTGGTGGAGACATATTCGATTCCATGTGGCAGCACGCAGGAAGCGGAAGCGCCGCAGTGGCCAAGTCCTCCTCTTCCTCGTCGTCGTCGTCTTCATCCTCAGTGGCGGCGACGGCGGCCGGCACTGTGGTGGCAGCGGCTTCGGCGGCGGGTACCTCCTCTTCGACGGGAGGAGGGAGCAGTAGCGGCGCGGGCGTCAGCGGCATTGCCTCCCAAGGATCAATCAAAGGTCAGCATCATAGTACGTGCACACTTTCAGTACCGCCCAACCCCAGGCCGGAAGTTTTCTAAAATGGAGGCAGTGCCTCCCCATAGACAACAACTCCATGGGGCAGCAACACCTGCTGCTAGCTTAGGTCGTACCATCCACAGTACTGCACTCGTACGTGTGCTGACGCGTACAGAATGCAGAGTTCGGTTCATGCCGCAAGTGTCCTCTGCTGCACCGAAACATACTTAGGCGTCCATAAAGGCCAGCGCATGTCAAATGCAACACTTTGTTTGAAAGTGCACAACGATATTTTTCGACTAGAAATTCGGGTTTTTTATACCTGTTCGTCCCTGTCACTCGATGTGACCTCCCTCTGCTGCCATCACCAACTCCAATTGGGGGAGGAATTTGATGCAGCTGTTCCTAACGAGGTTCAGCTCCAGGAATCTTTGATGGCAGACTTAAGCTGGTTCTTTGGTGTTGCTTGGGACACCTGATAGCATGGGGCCCTTATGAGGGCCTCTAGACCGCAAACTGAGCGATCGTGCCTCCTCCAAGTACCTGGCAGTGTAGGTGGCCTTTCCTGGGTCTATAGAAACAGCAGGTCATAAGCACTTTTGGCCAGCAGAACCGATAACTTAGTAAGGACATGCAGATTGCCATAATGTCACTCTTTGCCAACATGAACTACATCACCGTCCCGAAGACCTCGGCCATTCGTCATTCCCTCCCCCTCCAACCGGAACAGGGTCTCATCAGAGAAGAGAATGGCAATGTCGTTGGACTTGAGCTTGTTCTTCTTGAGGAGCACCTTGGTTCGAGCAAACCCCTTCTCCTTGTCGTCAGGCTTGAAGGGCTTGGCAAGGGGTCCATTTATGGCTCTCCAGGCTATGGAAGATCTTAGTTCCCCCTCCCCCTCCTCGACCGGGTTCATGACAGTGGCTTTCCCCTTCTCCTCCCTCAATGCTCTTCCGGACAGCTTCCACCTTCTCCTGCGACCTCTGTAGCTTCTCCTCGATCCGACTGGCAACCTTTGGAATCCCCACCCAGACAGGACCATCCTGCAACGCACTAGAGCAAGCGCACCCCAAGTCCCAGGAGATTTCCGCAGGTGATTTCCCAGCGGCAGATGGAGCAAAAACTGCACCAAGTCTTGAGCTTCTCGTGTTCCTGAAAAATGCACCGATCGAATCGGGAATTAATTTTGTACAAGTGAGCTAAGTAATCGAAACACAGAAGCAGCCGAGTGGAAATTAGAATCCCTCGGAACAAAAACACCCCCTCACCAGTTACAAAAAGTGTTACCTTCTAAGCGCGGGGCCTGAATTAGTGAACGTTTAGGCAAGGTGTTCTTTGCAGAACGTATCATGAAGCTTTTTTCCCCCTCACAAAAAGGACCCCCTTTTTTCCCTGCTTTTTGATAAGCCAAGTCCTCTCAGCATTGCCAGCTCCCGGGATACATTCGTTTTTTTGTCTCGTCTTTTTGTCTGCATATTAATGGCACGATAATCTGGATTGCGTGCGTTTTAGTCTTAAGACTAAGACGGTTGCTATGTATATTATACGTCGCCGTCGGTTGAATTGAAAGCAAGTCTATGAAAGTCTTTCTGCTACAGTACTTGACTGCACAAATGTAATGTCTTGAAGAAAGTCTTCATTGAGTCGTTGAAAAAGAACCGTTTTTTGCAGTCATGACGTGACTCTATCTTGCCGTCGAGAGATCTGTCTGATGTATGCAGTCTGGGCTGCACGTAGCGTTGCTGTGATGCAGATTTCGCAGACTTTGAGATAAGGAGATCAATAACAGGCCTTTTTGACCCAGTTTCTTTCCCCGGCTTCGCAGAAACCATCATCAGGCGTGAGCACGCACATGTGTAAAATGTTTACACTCACACTTTTTTTTTCCCTGCGTGAATGCGGGGCAGAAACTGCGTAAAAAATGTATCAGTGGCACGAGAAAAAAAAAGTTGTCACAGAAATAAAAACTTCCTCCTCGCAGCGCTCAGTGGTCGAGGACAAAGTCAAACACCACCGCAGACTTGGCTGAACAGTGCATTGCCATTTATACGTAGTAGACAGCACCCATAAGCTTCACATGGAGGAGGATCGTTTGCGTGAACAATGAAAGTTGTTTGCTCGACGTTACACATGCGTAGGAAGCGAAGTGATCAAATTTCGCCAGGAAGAAGCCCGACTTCTGCTCTGCACGCGGACAAGTCGCCGGGCAGGATTCGTCCATCCCGGAAAGAGCATCATCGTCGTCGTCGTCGCCGATGATAACGTCTGTCGCTGCGACGCAGTTGAAGTTTACGTCCGTCTTGAGGCTGCTGCCGCACTCGACGCTTTGCGGATAGAGGGAGGAAGTCCGTGCCAAGCTTTCCCAAAGACGACGGCTGCCAAAAAAAAAGTCTCTCTTGAACAGGACATTGACCACTGACTATACTTACTCGAACGTGCTTTCTCTGCTATATGTGTCTATGCTTTGTACTACCCAGGCAGGCGAGTGCATTGCACTCCAAGCGTCATATCTTTACTGTTGTTAAGGGACAACCGACCGATCATGTGGCAGCCGCTTGTGGAGAAAGTATTGGTCGACGGAGGCAGGATATTTTTTGCTTCCTCGGGAAATCACATGCTGTTGCCTTCCTGTTGCCGAGCAGGAAGAAAGTGCGACTGCGAATGCGTTATCGCACCCAACGGGATTTCTCCAGCGCCTGAAATGAGCTTTATTTTTATCATTGCCGCGCTGCAGAGAAAGGAGGATCCAGGGCAGAAACTGCAATGCAATAAGTGGGACGAGATTTCTAGCAGATGCAAAGCCTTTACTGCAATTCATGGACAATGAAGGCTTCAGCCTTGGTCTGAAAAGCCTTTTCGCGCTTATTGCTGGCTTTGAAGTGTCGAACAGTTCGGTTAGACTCTCGTCTGCCTCTCAAGCATCTGGATCCTCGGACGTCATCAAGATATGCGGGAAGTTGGGGTTGGGGTAGGGGGTGGCGGAGTCTGCGCAGCAGTTCCGCACGTCCGTAGCTGCTTACGCTACGTATTATGCCGATGTCTTCCTGGCGGAAAAGAGAAAGAATTCCAGCCACCTTGCCGAGCTTCCTCCTTGACTGCGAGAGTAACAGTGGAAGAAGAGGAAGTGTTTGGTGGAGTCAGGAAGGCAAGAAAACTCTCCATCTCACTCAGCGTTGACCTACTTTTACCTCAGAACGAAGAGGGAGGAGGAAGAAGGAGCTTTATTGGCCAGACGGGAGAGTCTGCCACTGCTGCTGTTGCAGCAACAGGCTGTTGGCGGTGGCGGAGCTGCTGCCGCCGGTGGCGGTGTTGCTGCAGTCGCCCGTCGGTGGTGGCGGCGGTGTGACGAAACGGAGGAGTTCTGGCGGCAGCAGCAGCGGGAGCGTCGTAGTTGTAAAAGGGAAATTAGCGGAGACAATTCATGCCCTTGCTGTTGCCGTTGTCATTGGCGCCGTCCACTACTTCTCCGAGAGTGCCATAGCTATTTATGGCGGTACCCTCACGAAATTGCACGCACGCTACAAGTTGGGCGGGGAGAATCCGGAGTTTTTCGGCGGGCAAAAACGAGTTCCTTCGAGCTCAAAACAATGCGTCCACTTCACTTGCCAACAGTCCACACAAGGGAAGGAGCAGAGCTCGTGCAGCTCGACCCACCTCAAGTGTGATGATCATCATTATCCCAGGTCAAATAATGCGTAGTCATGACTAAGTCAAGAGGTACATAATTACCTTCGCGTCCCCCTCCCCCCTCCCCTCCCATTTGCCTCAATCTCCAGCTGGTGTGACCTTTCTCTCTGTGAATATTAAGACTGAAACTCGCGTCCTCAGAATGGTGTCACATCCACCCAGAGATCCTAACCTCTCACGTAAGTGAGTACATAGGCATGGATGGAGAAAAGTGTTGAATCACCCTGTTCACAGTGTTTTCAGTGTCCTCTCCTGGAAAGGTCAAAGTGTCAAATGAATGGCCTTGGTGCCTTCGCCAGCGCTGATTGCTTAATTGGAGAGACGAGCAGAGTTGCCACGAGCAGCAATGCATTCACTGTCGAGACTGTTTTTCCTCACATTCATCACCATGAAGAGAAGGCTGAGAGTATTATGCATTAGCTTGACCACAGCACGCAAGCAATGATACCATTCGATAGTTAGAGCGCGGTCTGGTAATGCATTTCCCCTGGAGAGCTTGGCTACGCGTGCATATACAGTAAGTGCACAGGACGTATGTGCCTCCAACGTGTTCTCTGGCTTTTTGTTTTATTTTTTGCTCTCGCACGTCCGTGGTCATTGACATCTTGAGACGTTTGTTGCTACAGCCCTAAAGCTGCCGTCAGAAACTGCTACTACAGCCGCTGTATAAAGTGTGCTCCAGCATAGGCGCGTTGGGGTTCGATGCCCCGAAGTTCCTTGCATTCACGGCAGTATGAGAAAAGAGAGAGCGCAGGCAGAGGAGGGGAGAATAGTACGTAGCACACACAACGTGTACGTGAAGCTGTCTCAGCTGATACTGCCCGCACGCAAGCGAACACATGCATTGCTTTAAACTGAGAGCAACAACAACAACAACAACAACAACAGCAGCAGCAGCAGCAGTAACTCTCGAATTTAGGAATAAAGCATCTCTGAGAAGTCATCAGCAGCCGTTGTTTCATAGAGCGCAATTGTCTCAAACCCGTTCATGCGAGAGTCCATTCTAAAAATGGCTCTCTCTTCGCAGAAAAGGCACCCTCCTCTAGGAGTTAGATTGGTTCTCTACGTTACAACACCAATACAAGCGCACTCTGTACCGTACCAGGGGTGCTTACTTCTATGTAGTAGTACTATGTAGTAGAGTACGCAGTGCTCTCCCCCCTCTCTTGCTTGCTGCATGAAAGTGCGAGGCCAACGACCTCAAGCATTGCCTTGGAAAGAAAAAAGAGGGGGGGGAGAAGGAAGGAAGCAAGGCTCGTCTTTCGGAAGACCATGAGTACATAGTACTAGAGCTGTGTGTAAGTACTCCTTCGCTGAGATACTGAGCCTTCTCTACACATAGTAGTACTCTTTTTTTACGTATGTGTAGATGGTGGGAAAAGAGGCTGCCATCATATGGCAATGGACTCACCCCAATCGTGTACACAGAGGTATCCTTTTCAGTCAATGGCAATCCTGCTCCCCCCCCCTCTCTCTCTTTCTGTGAAGTGACGTCATTGTGGTCCGTAAATACGGTCCAGTCGAGGCCAATTTGCCAGAAGCCCGACCAGACCTTTAGAGTGTAGCAGAAAAGAAGAACTTCTCGGTCAGACAAATGTATTTTGACCCCGCACATTCTCAGTACATGGTCGTCAAGTGCGCTGGATGCGTCTATCACATGTGATCCCCCAGTTTGTTTACGAAATTCGTCACGTGGGATGCAAACTTCGGGTGATGTCGAAGTTGCGAGAGCGACAGAGATGTTGCCGTGACTTCAGTCGTGTTTTGATCTCGGTCCTCAGCCAAGCTTCTCGCACCAAACAAACCGTGCAAAATTGTCCGCTCCCCTTGTGTGACTGGAGTGGCAAGAAAGAGTGTAAATGTATGCAAATTCACTGTCACTATGTAGTGGGGTGAAGTTTCGGCAATCTTTGGCACTTCTATTTGTATTCTTTGTTCCAATGTCGACAAGAGGTTGCCCGGTTGGATTTCGTTACGTGCCCAAACAGCAAGAACGACAACTTTGTCTGCTGTAGGACAAAATTTGTCCTTTTTATCGTGAAAGGAGTGACAAAAAAAGACAAGTTTGTCTGCCCCAGCACTAGCTCTTTTTTGTCTAGCTGCATCTCTACGAGTTTCTAAACAATAGAACTGTTCAGTGATGCGTTCAAGGAATGAGTTGCCGATGTGAGATAGGAGCACTCATTTCTGAGCTAATTTCAGCAGATACACGAATATTGCCAGGAAAGTATTATAACCCCCACCCACCCCAATAAAAGAGTATGCATAATTCAGTGTGATATGTCTTTTTAATGCACAAAAGACTACTTAGAGGTCCTCGAGAGTCCTCAAGGGGTGCTCGAGCTGAAGAACATTTGGTTTAGTCCACCAGTGTAGTAAGGAGAATGGGTTTTAACCCTTTTTTTCTCCTGGTTTCTTTCTCTCATCCATACGGACAAAGTTTTTTTTGCGTAAGTTCCCACGTGCATTGACAGCTCGAGTTTCAACCCGTCATCATGTTATCCCGTTCCGTACGAAAGCCTCGGTGCATTTCACTCTGAAGGAGAGAGCGAGCGAGATAAAGTAGTCGCAGTGGTCCTTTTTTTTTCTTCTTCTTTGAATTCCCCAGAACGACAGAAGGACGGTGGTTGACCCCACGTGGGAGGACAGGTTATTGGACTGGCTTGACAAAACGTCAGGCCCGCAGCCACCACTACTAAGCTGCATGCACGTACGCCGTACGTACTCCGTCGTCGTCGTCCTCGTCGTCGTCGTCGTCGTGTGTGCGCTCGGTCCCGCAGCGAAAGCCTCTCGCGCTGCTCCTCCTCGTGTGTACGACGAGCACAGCGCGCCCATGGAGTTCGTTCGCTCATTCGTTCGTACGTGTGACGCTTGCGTTTTTTTCTTCTGCTTCTTCTTACTCCCCCCCCCCCGGTCCCCCGGGCCGGCCCGAGCTTCATCACCGGGCCCCCCCTCGCTTTAAAAGCCGCGCGGGCGGCCGCGGCCGATCTAGGCCTCTTGCCTCTCTTCTTTTTCCTCTCTTCGCTGCCAGCAACGACAACAAACGTTGCTCGCTCGTTTCGATCTAGCGGTCATCAACCCCGGTGACGGCAGTTCAGTGCCTTCTCTTTCTTCGCTCTCTTGTTGTTCTTTTATGCAACGCTTACACGTTCGTCCGTAGTAATAGGCCTACCTTACGTCGGTGTAGCCTAGATGATCGCTATTACATGTATGTCTCGTGTACCGTGAAGGCAGCGCGTAGATGTGTATGTTCAGTATGCATCCGTGACCGCGTGTGTAATTGTGGCTGCAGATGACACACGCACAGTTTAGCTCGGTGTCTTTGTGCGGAGAGCGATGCACGCACACGTATGAGTTGGCAACAGCGTGGTGTAACAATTAAGCTCGTCTTCTTCTTTTTATTCGCTCTACTCGATAGCGTGAGCAACGCGCGAAACGTTTGTTCCGTGGGCATATACCCAAAACAAAACTGAGTTCATTGGACTCGGAGGCCACACGCGCGCGCACACATGCACAAAACACACACACACGTACTCTACCAAACACCCCATACAGCGATTGAGTGAGTGAACGAGCTTAGAAAAAGATGGGGGGGGGGGAGCAGTTTAAAGAGTGAGGGCGCGTTTGCACGCTACAAAGTCGATATCAGACGGTCGAGCTCAGTGAGACAGGAAGCATTTGTTGTCAATCTCTCTAACAGTTAGACGGGAACCAACTGACACAAGCTGAGATTTAAAACATGTCTGTGTAGCCACCGAGTCCTCCAAGTGTTTGTTCCTCTCCGACTTGGCGGTGGCTTCCTTCGTTGGGCCTTCTTTTCCTCTTCAATCATTTCTCACCCGACCTGCGCCGCTGCCGCCTCTTTCAATCTTAGGATGGAAGCCCTGTTAAGATGCTGTATTACCTCACACCAACATGCACTGCGACTTGCAGTAGATAGATGGCACCGTCGAGTCCGAGAAAGCAATATTCAGACAACGCCCAAGGAGGCATTTTTTTACTCAATCACACGTGTACGTTTGGTTGTTGTTGTTGCTGTTGTTGTTGTTCCTGACAAATATATGGCAATGGCTACACAGCAAGAATTCTTCCCTCTTCCCACATGACTTGTTCTTCTCAGTCTTTCCACAACCAGCAGCAGATGATATACGGTTATGGCGGCAAGGGAACCCTGGAGGAGGCGCGCCAGCCCCATCATGCAACATGAGTTTGGCCCCTAATCGATTCTGCCACTTTTATGCACGTTGCTCCTATTACGTGTACTACACACGCAGGGGCAACTTGTACGGAGCCTCCTCTCACACGTTAGCAACTGATGAGGGGTCAGTCAGTGCACTTCCAGCTCGATTTATGCACGCCGGGCGTTGGAGCGACTGACGGGGTGGGGAGCAACAAACAGGTGCGATCGTTGCAACAAATCAAACCTCGGGACAGCTCCCATCTCTGAATGATTCTTGCAAATTGGCGCTCCACATTGTGATTTGCGAGCAAAAAGGCAACACGCGAAACACATGAACAACGCGTGTCTGCCCGGCCAGACGCAGAACCAAGTCAATAATAATGTTTGCAACCGCTGTAATAAAATCTTGGGGAGGGGGAATTCTCACGGGCTGCGTGCGCGGGATTCGTCCTGGCTCCAGTTGGAGTCCGGGCAATGGATAAACCGCGTCTTGGAGGCGCGAGACGACGTCACGTCCCGAACGAACTGCCTGTCTGTCAATGGCTTGTCGATGACGAGGAAAAGAAAGACAACAGAGGTAGGCGGGTTTCACCAGAAGCCAACATTTCTGGCAATCTTTTCCTTTCAAACGGTAAAACTCCTGTTACTGCAACGTATAGTTTTTTCTTCTTCCTCAGGTGTTTCTTCTGCAGTGCGTGCGTTCGTGTGCAGCAGAGCAATCTCAGTGGCTAGAGAAAGGAAGCATTGACAGAAAACAACACGGAAGCGAAGTCATTTCAGATGAAAAGGTCACATACACACTTTTCGCTGCTTGTTCTTACTCGTCACAATGATACACGCATTTAATGAACTGATGTTTACACCTGTGCATTGTTGAAACACTTTTTCCTCCATACTTTTTTGGCCTGCGGGCGTTAGCAGGTCTCGCAGGTTTCGAGCAGACCTCTGGGGATGAGGGGGGATTGCATTCCGGGATCAATGCAGAGCTTGCCAGGTTCAAGCTGTCGGCTGGGGTCTTTCCGGGTGCAGGAATGGAGAGGATTCCAACCTCGCCATTCATGGGCATTGTACACCATCCTATATCAAGCTGTGTACTTGGTAGCAACCCTGACATCAACTGATTGTATGGCAGTCACCTATGAGGGGATAAGTTGTCTTCCAGGGAGAAAAAAAAAGGTACCGAAATTGAATTGGAATTTCCCCTATAAAGTTACTTGTCTGGTGTGTCCTCTGCAATGAAGGTGCCCATTCTTGAGATAAAACACCAAAAAAGGGGAGATTCTGGCATCCCGTTTGCCTTGAAATTGTGAGAGCATGAGCATAAGAAGATAAGACAAATGAATCATAACCCCGAGCTTCATCACAATTCATTTGTTGTTTCGCAAAAAAAGAAACAAAGGCTGATTAAGTTGAGCCACGGGCTAGAAAAATGCCCGTGGGCCCAGGTCTGTCATGAATGCATCCATGAAGAAATATGCAAGAGGTAGCTTTCATCAAGCTTAGTGATTGATCAAAAGTGCAGCACCATTGTGGGATCACTGACAGAACTCGGGCCATTTTCTCTTTATATGGCGTAGCAATCTGTTAGCCGAGGTTATAAGGGGCCTTCAAGGCCACATATTGTTTACAGCAATACTTGACTGTTTTCAAAAGTGTATGCCAGCAAAAACAAGTCTTCAGATAACATCAGTGAGATCAACATGCAGCAGAGTAGAAAAGTCAATGACTATTGTTGAACAAACATATGAGGGCAGGTCATTTAGGACCAATTATGAGGCTGTAACCCACTCAGTCAGACTGCTTCTTATTTTTCAACAAAATCCTTTCCAACATCAATGCACTTTTCCAGTCTCTTCTGCCACTTGTGGAAGACATCCACAGGGCCATTCTTGTAGAGCTCCCGCAGCGTCTGTTTATTAAATTTGTGGCCAGTGAGCAAGTACTTTAGGACTGGGAACAGCCAAAAATCAGCTGAGGCGAGGTGCATGAAGTAGGGTCCGTGGTGGATGAACTTCATCTTCTTTTTCTCCATGAACTCCTTCATGACCCTGCTGGCAGATGGCCAAGCATAGTCCTGATGAAGCCACCAGCTCCCAAACTTCTCTGGCTTCTTACTATGCATAAGGACCCCGGGAACTAGAGATAATCTTCATGTAGGCATAGCTCTTAATGGTGCCACTGGACACAAATGTGCAGTGCATGATGTCTTTTGCATCAAACATAGCGACCAACATGGTCTCTTTAGCACTGACAATGATCTTTTCTTTCTGGGAAGGAGCTGATCCGATCAAAAGCCATTGCCTTGACTACTACTTGCTTTCTGGCGTGTCGTAACGGACCCATGACTTACCCATTGTCACCAGACTGTCCCAGAACCTTTGCCACTCTGTCATGCTCCAAGATATAATTCCTCACCATCTCAATGTCTTGTCTTTTGTGGTTATCTCACAGAAGTTGAGGGACCTATGTTGCACTGCACTTGCTCATCATGCTATGTTTATGCAGAATGTTTTGAGCAAAGCCTCAGTAGACGTCCAGAATCTTAACAATATTAGCAATACTTTGGATGTGAATCCTATTGTCAGCCTCGATCATCGCTAGTACATTTGCCCCGTTCACTCCTTTTCTTACCTCCTTGTCATGGCCGAGCCCTTCTTATTCTTGACTCACACATCCATACTTGAACTCCTGGAAAATGGCTTATGCTCATGGCTTGGTCATTGTAGAGTCTCCTGCAGGAAGTTGTAACTCTTCAGCCATGTTTTCTTGGCCTTAGCATAGCACTTAAGAAGGCCCTTTAGGCCTCACGGTCGCCATCCCATTGATACATTTCATTGGTAGGAATCATGCAACAAGGGTTAGTTAATGCACCTGTGGCACAACAGCTGTTTTGCTGAGAAAAAAGTCATCGAAGCAAAACTTTCCGCCAATTACTAAGCTTATAAAGTCTATGCCTGCAAAGTGGTTGAAAAGACATTATGGCTGGGTGGAGTTAGGTTGGGATGAATGATTAGTTAGGTCAACTTACGACAAGGGAAGCTGACCTGTCTTCACCCTAAGGTATCTGGGATGAGGAGAATGCCGAGCTATGCTGGTCCCGCAATAGCAAATGATCACCAAATCTTAGAATCTTAAAATGACACACACACCACCACCATCCCACACACACCATAGCCATTTAGTATGGCCACGGTGTTGAAGTTGTCAGAAGTTATGGCTCAATACTTCTACTTGTAGACCTTGTGGCCAGGAACATTTCGGTGAAGAATAATTTGTGGACAAGTCTGTGCCCCATGATGGCCTTATGCCAGCCAGCCCAAAGTTTGGCAGGTTGTCGGAGCTGCTACACCCCCGAGTTTTCTTTGCTTTGCGTCCCAGGGCAGAGTCCTTCCGCCAATTACTGTTTCTTTGAGGTATGCTTCGCCCATGAGGGCTTCGCATTTTCTTTAGCTACTCCTCGGGCCAGATTTTTAGCTCCGTTGGGAGCCATGCCTTTTGAAGGGTGCCTCAAATCCGAGGAGGATAGCAACATCCTTGCACTTCAACTCGTTCAAAGTCATCCTCTCCCTCTCCTTCCTTTTGACCTTGCCCACTGGGCTCCAGGGCCTGTTGTAGACATGGTGGTCCAGGTCCCCCTCCACAAGAGTGTCCATGGTC
>JAAUXU010131128.1_pt1 | contig 17057 bp, 18 predicted proteins | sample 7278151 | NCBI WGS metagenome assembly JAAUXU01 (sample SAMN14350113, study PRJNA611818) | marine sediment metagenome | isolation source: surface marine sediment (1.8m) | place: French Polynesia: Moorea | collected 2018-08 | reverse complement strand
TGTGTGTGTGTGTGTGTGTGTGTGTGTGTGTGTGTGTGTGCATATTGCAATGGCGATGTCACAAGGACCTGCTTTCGACTTCAGGCCCCAACCTCCGCAAGAGCACCCTAAAGACCGACCGCACGTTCGAATTCGTGCCCGTGAATCTGCACCTTCAGAGACTTTGGGTGGAGAACGAGTCCCTGAGGAAGTCCGGCTTCTACGACACCTTCACCCACGGGGCGTTCACCTCGCTCAGACATAAGTCGCCCGGATTGATCAAGTATGAGCACCCTTCTGTTTCTTCCCACTTCGATCCACACATTTTCCGTATGTTGGAGATCGTTTTTGGTGCATACTGCGTAATTTTGAGGGAGTTGGCATTGTGTTTGCGCCATCCCTGCTTTTTGCCACCGGCTCTTGGCTCCCAGAAGCTTCGAGTGTGCTCGGATGAGACCTAAATGAATTCAGCTCATTGAGTAAACAGCATTCACGCGCCCGCGGGAGGTACATGAAACTCCAAGACTTATATGCAGCAGAGACTTTGTGCGCTCTTTTTAACCATTGTTGTTTCACTCTAAGAAGAACTTCGAGCTGGTTAGAAGTTGGATGCTGACGGACAACTTTGCGGCCTCGAAATCAGATGCAGCTCGAAAAACGAGGCCGCTGTCAAGATGACTTAGGCCTATCCGCACGATCCACGGCTTGCCAGGTCTCATGTCCCAAGTGCACTTGAAGGAAATGAAGATTGCTAATGTGCGGAGTGCGTGCTCGAGCCCTTCAAGTATTGGAGGCCTGAATGGCAGATGATCATTTCCTCTCTGCGCTCTCAAAAGAAACGTAACACGCACAAGCTCAGTAGCTTTGATCTGGTGTAGACGTTGGCCCCGCGGCCGCAGAGCTACTTCCCTGGCCAAGGAAGCCACATGGAAAGTCGGAGTTGAACAGATCCTTTGAAAAGCTTGTGTGGGAGAGAAAGCGCTAACAGTGAATGCTTTTGTGTGATTCTCTTTGGGGTCAACCAAGCTCTCTAACTGGAGCGGAGATGCATAATTCTATTCCTTCCAGAATGCTTAAGGATTTGAAGGCTCCGCAGAAAGACAGCACGGCCTGGTGCTCCCAGTCCGACCGGCTGCAGATGGCGGAGGACACGCTAGCAGCAGTCAGAAGGGTCAGGAGAGAGGTAATGTGCTTACCCGGACTGTTGTCTTAAGCGTTAAACCCTGCTTGTCGGATTGGACTATTGTTACTCACGAGGCGTCTTTAGATGATTTAACACACTTCTGCTTAGAGATGGTTCGACCCCAGGCCCAAGCTCGAAGGCTCGAAGCAATTTTCAGCCAGCCCGACTAGATTGAAACAAAAGCTGGTCTCTTGACTAGAGATACATCGAGCCTGGTCCCAAGCTCAACGGCTCGAGGCCATTTTTAGCCGGCCCGACACGACCCAAGCTCGTAGTTCATCAGCCCTCGAAAAAATGCTAACTCCATGCATCGCCTACTGCTACTCGTATGTCTTGCTAGGAGATGAAGGGCAAAACCTAAGGGAGAGAATTACGTTCTAACAGCTACACAATTTAATCTTTTGAAGGTTGCAGCATGGGTCAGATGTCCGGCATTTGTGTCCTTTAGCGTTCAGTACTAGTTCAGTGACCCCTAGGACAGAGCTGATGTGACATCAAATGTGTCATTTTATGATTTTATTACAGGTTGTTGACTGCATGAGAGTCCTGATGAAGCAGGGCAAGGAGAAGAAGGCAGAGGGCATGTTTGCCTTGGTGGAGACCATGCTCAGAAAGACCAGGTACGCCGCGTGCATTTGCAGAGCTTGTGCGTCCAAAACAAATCCAAACATTTGTTTCATCTCCCAGATGTTTGTGTGGCCTGCTCGACCCCACCTTGGTGGAGGAGATCTTTTCCTTCCTGGAGGAGAACCGCGTGTCCCAGCGCCCCGAACACGACGAGTTCTCCGAGTCGGTCGCCGAATTCATGCAGAGGAACCGACTCAAGATCGATCTGCCTCTGTTCCTCAGACCCGCGGCACCAGGCGGAGGTGGATCTGGTCCCGGTCACGTCCGTAGCGGTATGGGACAGGGTCACTTGGCCGGAAATGGCGCCCACTTGGGAGGAAGCCAGAGCGGAAGTAACGGCAGCAACAGGCTGGACACACTGGACACCCCATGCACGGAATTCGTCGCCAAGGAGCTGAGGACTCCAGAGGTGAGAGGCCAACTTGAAATTATGTGCGCGTGCTCGCTTGTGCTTGCGGCTTAACTTCCGATGAGTCTTGCTGAGCAAAATTGATATTTCAGGTTGATGACGTTTATTACGGCGGAGCTGTGACTGCTACAGGCGAGCCGGACATGTCCGAGTTCTGGAAGTCCTATAGCGCCTACACCTCTGGTTACCAGTCCGTGGATCACTTGTCGGACATCGACGAATTCGAAGAGTCCTTTAAGTACGATGAAAGTCTAGTATTTAAATAAGAAGGGGTGATAGGAGAAGTGTTTTCTTGCCATGCTTAGATATCTCAGTGTGATGGATAAGACCAAATGTTACTACACCCTTTGCCGCGCCTCCTCGCCAATCGACACTCCCTCGGACACGCCCAAGAAAGAGGAGAGGGGAGCAGAGCCCAAAGACAGTGAGGATCGTGAAGATGAGGGCTTAGGCAGAGAAGATGAGGTCAGGGGACGAAAATCAATGTTTGATAAACAATATTACGCGTATAACAATTATTCATATAGAAACAATAGGGGCTAAGCATATATATTGCGCTGCCACTTTTCTAGGTGCTGAAGATTGAAAAGAATGAAAACCAAGCTGTGGAGATCTCAATCCAGCAGGAGCTGGAGGAAAGTGAAGAAGAAGAGAAGCTCAAGAAAGTCGATTCAGACGAGGACAACCACGAAACAGCTGAGATCGAAGATTCTTATACAAATGACGATGAGGCGTCAGAAAGGTCGTCGACTTCCCAAGAACAACCACCAGACAAGAGATCGACCACCGACAAGACTAAGGACAGCAAGACTCCGGACTCTAAGGACCAAGGACTTCTGACGAGTGCGGACGATTCTCAACAGGGGTTGCACTACAGAGCTGGAGATGAACCTGAGCCCATCGAGCTGACGCATCTCAACATAGAGGCGGCCATGATGTGCCTGGCTTCAAAGGTCCGAACAAGAGTATGAATCTGTACTTATATTTATTAGAAATTGTCAATGTTTCGACATTACAGGTTCGAGTTTTGTGTGGCAGGGCCAACAGTCCTACGTTAAGTTCCAGGACCTTTCGCTTCCGAGAGCTGGACTCCAACAGGATGGCGCCATCCTTGTTTCCAAAGTTGACCACCTCTACCCCTCCTCCTGAAAATAAGCTTCCAGGGTAACACAACCAAATCAGTCAAACAGATGTTTTTCTTAGGCTCAACACTGTATAACACTTCTTCCACTTTCTCAATAATTTTTTTGAGCAAGGTCGGACTTGTCTTTCACCATATACATGGAGCATAACCTTTTAAGGTCCTAAAACTGGATAGTTCATGAAGTTCTTACAAGTGTTTCAGATTCAGAACTGATTTCAGGAAACCTGAGCAAGGCGGTGGCATACCCAAATCGTCCTCGCACGACTCCAGCTTCAAGATCCCGGACGTGCCCAACCCAAGTCAGCAGGTCTTGGACTGGGCTTGCGAGCTGCGTCCGAGCATGCGCAAGTTGCGCCAGGGTATGGACGCTCTGTGCAAGACCGCCAGGCTGGTGTGCAGCGTCCTCAGACTTCAGCAGAACAGGCAGTCCGTGGATCTCAGCAGGGACATCAGACACCGCAGAGACATCTGCTTCTCCCAGGCTCTGACGTCACTCGTCTCCGCCCTCATGGTCAAGTTCTGGGCAAATGAGCCAGGCAAGCAACACCTGCAGCCTTATTTACTTGTTGCCGGACACCAACAGTTTCATCCTACAGTTGAGTGGGATGAAAACGTGAGGTGATATCTGGTATCTTGAGCGGCTCAATGGAAAAGTTATTTTTATGGACCAAACTTGAACTAAGTTTCTTTTGCCAATGTTAAACAACTGGATTCTCTGTTCACCTTTTTGTCATTGAGGCAGAAAATTTTGAGAAAAGGTTGTTCTTAAAAGTAAATAGACTGAATATATGTTGATTATAGCTGGAGGCTATGTGTGAGTCATGAAAATGGAATTTCACTAATCTTGTTAATATTTCTTTCTGTGGTGCTAATTTTTCTAAGTTACGCAGGAACTTAAACCAGAGATTTGCGATGAACTGAAATCTTTGCGTGGAGCTAAACAGAAAACTTAGGTCCAAAAGTTGCATTAAACCAATCTTTGGAACACAGTTCCCCAGGTGGCACAACTTTCAGAACACTGGTGATGTCGTATAAGAAAGCTCCGTAATAACTGTTACTTCACTGAACCTAAGGAGTGTAGTAAATTCATTTGGACGAAGTAACTGTGCATTCTCTTCGTTGGTCCAGATGGAAGCTGCATCAGTCTTCATCTGTCTTCGTCTGCCTCAGTGCCACTTGGCTCTACTTGGCTTGACCTTTTTTTGGTACAAACAGATAAAGTCCAACCTAGTACAGTGAGGAAAAGTTGAGGAAAAAAGTAGGGCGAAAATGTAAGAAAGTAATAGACTTATTAAAAGATAGCAATGAAGTTTCTATGATGATGCTGGCAATGTCCAGCAAGCTAAAGTTGGCGTTAAGCAGGATCTCGCACTTTTATTATTTAGCGTGCATCCAGACTTCTATTTTTTCTATCGTAGATCCCGGCTTCCTGTACCTGTGCACGCACCTGGGGCCCTTGGCCAGCTTCGAGAGCCTGCTGAGCCTTTACGGCGAGGACGTCTCCATCTTCAATGACATGATCGTGGCCGTCGAGGACCTGAGGAACGTCGAGTTTACGCTTATTCCCGTGGACGAGAGGAGGAAGATCAGGGGGAGAAGCAACAACATGGTGATCTGCCACAGTTTTCCCCTGCCCAGGGTGACGGGATCGCGCAGTGCACTCAAGGTGATGCTTCCAGTGCCCGACCACGTCTACACCATGATGCCGCTCGAGCAGGTGAGGAAGAAGTCCCGACTGACCAAGCACCCTGAACTTCGTCCCCATTAAACATTCATTATGACGACTCGTACTATTGACTCCTCAATAGAACTTTGAACCGACGTTATGCTTCTTTCAGATCAAGAACATGTCTTTCTGCGTGACTCCCGTCCTCTTCAACGTGGGCATCAACGAGCAGGCGACGCTGGCCGGGCGATTCGGCACCAACGGGCCTCAGGAGAAGAACAATGCGGACAACTTCAAGCTGTTGGCTGAATATCACAGACGATTCAAGCGGCTGAACTTGGCTGCGTTTTACCAGAATGACAACAGGACGAAACGTTAGTATTAAAGTTACTACATTGATGACTTATAATCGTAACTGAAGGACGCTAACATCGAGGTGCAGGCAAGCAAAGTAGAGGTCCAATATGTGTGACCTCGATAGCATTTGTGACTTTCCTGCGGTCTTTTTTGCTTCCTACAGGAAATTCGTGCTGGAATCACTATTTTCACGGGATTTGGGCAACCATTTTAAATGCTGCTCCTACGAAGGCGCCAAACGAGGCCTCGAGGGACAAACGAAAAGCTGCAATAAAGACGAATGCAGGAAGTGTCACATGTTTGAGTGCCTCGGCTCTAAAGCCTCTCAAAGGTCCCTAACAGTCTTGGCCCCAAAGCTAAAGCCCTTGAGACATCTGGCCTTCCCGTGATGGAGTTTTTGCATGAGAAAATCCGAATATCTGAACAGAATGGCTGCCTCTAAGTCATCATGACACGAACACTCTGCAACAAAGGAAAACTGGAAGAACTTTTCTCAGCTGTCATTTTGGTTTCAGGTACTTTCTCCTCATTCCACCCCCACGAGCCAGATCTGGAAGACCTCCTGTCCATCCTGAAGAACGAGGTCTTCAATAAGAAGAACAAAAACGTGGAGGTCCTCCAGCTGGCGGCAAACGTTGCTAGGAGGATGTCAGGTAACGCGCACAAGCGCACACACACAGGGTGTACGCAATAGTGTTTCACGGCAATGGCGTTCTCCGTTCTCAAGTCTACCCTTTCCAGAACGCCTCCATCACCCTCCCTGTGTTCTTCGTCTTGACCTCCGTCAAGGCCATGACCACGTCTCCCACTGCTCTCTGCCTCATGCCAATCTCCTTGTTCCTTTCCATGGACCTACGTGGTTTTGACTGCACCTGCTGATACTGTTCTTTGTCGTTCTCGTCAGTCTCATCAGTCTTGCAAACATCATGTTGGGTCAAGGCAATGACCAATTCATGTTGTCACCGAAAGCATAAAAAATGGTCGCCATTTTTCTTCACAAACCTTTCCATTCTACCATGTACAATTTTTAGGCTAGTCTTGCACAGGTTGATCTTGGCCTCGTGGTTCAGCCTCATCAGAGCCTTCAACTCCTCCGCGATTCTGGGGTGCTCTTGAGCTCAGAACACTCCCGAAATGAGTAGAGCGGAGGCCCTTGATGCCTGAACAGACCATAAATGGCTAGAATCTATGTGTGTGTTTAAGGATACTCAGATGACCTCTTAGTCAGCTGTAAATTGCGCCCAGGTCAAAGTTGAGCCTGATGAGGAAGAGGCTTCCCGACATCAAGCCCATCTGGATTTGGCACCGATGGGTGAATTTTGCATTTTTCCTTCTCACTTGGGCAGTCTTCCATGTCCACAACGAGTCTTTGGCATCTCAGGTCTTTTCAGCCTTCATTGCACCTCTGGATTTGGCACCGATGGGCGAAGCCGGAGAAGTCAAGAGCAAGATATTTGATACCGTTTAGGAAACCTGGAGGACTGCTGTTACTGAATGCTTCAATGAGCTTACGGGTGTGAGAGAGAGATCGTAGACCGATGATGTTTCAGTATGTCAGCAACATTGAGCTTAAGCTGCAGTTGAACGGGCAGAATTTCTGTTGCCGCTGCTAATGTTTGTGTGTTGGCACAACCACGTTAAAACCTTTCTGTTTTGCGCACCCTTAGGCCTCCGCTTCATCAACTGCAAGAGTGGCAAGGACAGGACTGGCATGGCCGTGACGCTGGAGCAGGTCCAGATCCTCTCCAGAGAATTCGACCTTGCCGAGCACGAGTACCAGAGAGCATTGGACGTCATGAGAAGGTAAAACTCATTATTAAACTCAACGATACCTTGTCTTCCTTCTCACCAGAAAGATGAAAATAACTTTTGTCTTTCCCTAACCCGTAACTTGCTCAGTTTCAAAGTTAAAATAAAGCCTTGTGGAGGTCCTCATTGAAAAACTTAAAAGCTCTGCAAGTGCTGACGCAAAACAGCGACTCCTTATGAGAACGCTCGTGCACCTGTCTCAGAATTGTGTGCGCCAACTCAGATGTTTGAATGGATGCTATCCTACCTGCACAACCTTGAATGCTCATTCCCAAGCTTTTGCCTTGTTGACTCAACCAAAGGCTGGAGCTACTCCACCATCATCTGTGTGTCACATTTCTCTAAAATGTTTGATTGTTCTTTGCCAGTGAGGGCACTCGTCGAGACAACGTGTTGAAGAACATCGGCATCCGGCAGTATGCCTTCAACAGCCTCCAATTGGCCACCTTCCCCTCCCTGTACAAGGCCCCCGTGGGTACCTTCGGAACCAACATCACATAAGACGCTCAAGTCGGGCAACCTTAATGATATTGTACTGTACGTCAACACAGTAGATTTCCAGTACTCAAGTGCAACAAGCGATGTTCTTCCAAAGATTAGCGTTAAAGCAAGGTTTGAACGACACAAATTCAAGCTTTTTAACATTCCTCCCTTTAACTATTCTAGGTCGAACCCGAAAATATTTCTCCCCTTAAATATTTTTAGACAAGAACCCCCCCCCCTTTACCCCCGGACTTCACATAGTCTTCATATCAAAGCATTTTTAGATTTTAAAGTGTGTTCGTGACTGAGTCTGTGCGTACAGAAAAAAGTTAAATACAATTTTTGACAGTTGGTCGAATCCATGCGCACAATTTTATTTAGTAGTGTTATGATAACTGTGCCTCGCTCGAATGCCTTTCCACTTTTGACCCCCCTTTTCTATGTATCCAAACAGAATCCTGGTGCATTCATGTGTGTAATTCACAAGACTCCACAACACTGAGCCAGGGATCCAATCTCATAGGTTCTATGTGGGAACTCACTTGACCCCGAGCTCCTCCAGCTTCCACAAGTACTTCTGACAAGTGTTCAGGGCTTGCCGGAACTTGGTCTTCTCAGACAAGCTCTTGTACCTGTGTGAAAGTTACCTCTTAATGTGCATATGTATCCTATGGTATTTTTCTAATGTTCTCCGTGTCTCACCTGTTCAAAATGGAACCCAACAGCTACCTTGGCCCGGATCGAGGTCGGCAGGCCGGGCAGCATGAACAGATCCTTGTGGCATCCTGCACATGCGCAGTCATATGTGTACCTCTTGCAGAGCTGCATCTGCCTGGCCTCCGGAGGCATGAACAGGTGGTGGATGCCGCCGTTGCAGTCGGTCACTTCCTCACCAGTGGTGATGTTGCTCTTGGCCACAAGCACTACCTGCGTGGTACACATGATGTGGGGTTTCTCTGGGCTTAAGCCAGAGCAAACTGGCTCTGGTTTCTTGGCTGATCCTGATGGTGCTGTGACAGCAGCAGTGGTGGAAGAAGAGGGTGTTGGCATTGTCACCGGCACCATTGCGTAGTTGGAGGATCCTTTTGGCGGTCTCCAGCTTGCTGTTCACCTAGGGAGGGATGCTTGGAACAAGAACTCAGCAACAGGCTGAAATGGTGGTCCTTGTGCAAAAACCGGGTCATAAGGGACAAATGAGAAACTCCAATAAGGCCCTTGCAATAATATACAGCCACAGCTTTGGGTGCTTCGCTTCACCTTTAAGGCCTATCGGAAGGCCTCTGCAGTAAAAACTTGAGACTTGCGTGATGGACCTTGTACATGAGAAAATCCGGATATCCGAACAAACTGACTGCCTCTAAGTCATGAAGATACCCCAAAGGAAGAAGTTGTTGTTTGTCACATTGTGTTTGCCTGAATATTTTCTCGCTTTTCTATGATTTCTCATTTCGAAGACTTTCAGGTCTTCAAGCTGAGTCGTCTCGTTCAAGATGAGATGACAAGCATGTTGGACCTGAGTCTCTGTTGAGCTGTCCTGGTCCGCCGGGGCAGCTTCCAACGGCATCTGGATGAAGGGGACCTTGGAGGGGGCTTTTCTCAAATTAAAGGTTGTATTGTACGTATAGAGAAGGTACGTACAAGAACTGCCATTGTACAGTGCATACAGCATGTGGCAACAACATTCTGGTGAGCACACCACTCAAAGGTGCACAAGAAAAGAACAAAAACAAGAGAGACATGGCAGCATGCTGTACTTTCACCACTGTGGCGCTCTTGCTCCTTCGTTCCCGGCGCCACCTGCCCCGCCAACGCCAAGTTCGCCACCGTCCCCTTGAACTCCTTCTCGTCCGTCACGCCTGTCAAGGCCATCAGCTGCTGTCTTATGTCAAGATTCATTTTTCGTGCCATTCCTCAACCACACACAACGGGGATGGAGGAGATGAAACTCTCTGTTTGGCGAATACCAGACCCCGGTGCACCTCAAAAGTTGGCCGAGTGCCCGGAAAATTTGCGATAGCCAGAATATGAACCCTTCTCGAATGTCTTTCAGATAAGACATGATGCATAGACAGAGGTAAATGGTGCGTGTGCGCCAACTTTTTGAACACAACAGCCTGAAAGGTGTGTCATTGGCAGGAAAGTCAGATTTTTGAGTGCAGCCAATGCAAACTTTCCAGCCTGATGCTCTTTCCCTCCAGTTGCGTGTACGCATCCTTTCTTTTCTAAAGGTCCATTCATACCACTAAGCCATGTAAATCTGTTGTCCCCAGAAGTGTTGATTGAGCAAATGGGGGAAAAGAGGTGAATGGAAATGCATTCTTCGATTGAACACATCTGTCAGAATTCTCAGTGTGCTTTCCCTACCAGCGGAGGCTCGCCTTCTTCCCCATGAGAAAGAGGGAGGAAAGATGTTTCTTATGGAAAGAAACGCTTCTGCTGTGAGGAGTGAAGAAAAATAAGAAAAATGTTGCCCTTAATGGACTTGGCCCTTTTGTGGGTTCCCCCTTTTGGGGCTAAATTGGTGGATAATTGCTGGCTTCTGTCGCTGTTGTTGCTGCCTCGTGTGAGAGCGGAGAAAGTATGAGCGGGTTGTTGTGCTCCTCGTGCTGTCATTGGCCGACCTGTTCAGCTGCAGCCTGGTCTGTAAGCCTTGGTCAGACGAGACCCTCTGGATGCTCAAAATGTATCCCCCAAGTGAGAAACCCTTTTGCACCCAACGACGTTAAATTTTCGGTATAAAAACACAAACCAGGATTATAGACATTTCGGTACTGCCTTGGACTTACAGCTCTAGGTTCCAGTGCTGCAACGCTTATGGACTAAAGCCCCGGAGTGGCGTGTAAAATCTTCCGACCTCAGATATAAGGCGAGACATCTTGCAGTCGTGGACGTTGCAGCTTTCGCCCAGCTGAAGTTAACCCGAGGCTCGAGGTTGCACAGAATCTGAGGTCGCTGACGCCGACTTGAGAGGGTCCGTCTGGCCTCAACAGACGAGGTCGAAGGTCAAGACATTGTGGACGTTCAAGACTTGAGAGCTAGGACGTCATGGATGAAGTACGTGGACGTAGCTCTCGTTGGTAACGTTAGCAGTGCGAAGCTCAGCGAGCGACAAACGATCCTTCTCAGCACTCTGGAACTTATGGACTAGGACTTGTAACAAGTGAACGAATTCGGACAGACCGGATTCTAGCGCCAAGTTGCTTGGACGTCAGGAAGACTAGATACTCGCCTTACAGCTTGAGCTTGATTTAAAGAAACGAGCTTCATTGCCGAATCTCGATTGAACTTTTAGGTCGATGCTCCGCCGCGTGAGTACAGCACGTCTTGGCATAGCATACGTTTTTTTCTCAAGAATTGTGTTGCTGTACTTAAGGACCATGAAAGTGTGGAGCTTTTGAGGATGATCTTGGAAGTCCTTGCTATGCATTCCACATGTTTATTGCTCAGCTTAGTCCCAACTTGGTCCCTCCGCTCGGAATTTCGGCGGCTTCATAGGATTGCGCCACTGGCGATCATTCTCTGGAAGTCATTGGCGTTGCCTTGTCTGATGCTGGCAACCTGTGGAGAGGATGGCCAACTCATCGTCTGGACCTCCTTGTGGGATAAGAATCTGCTTCGACTCCGTGCAGGAGTTCAGCGCTAAAAATTGCGCCTCTAACGACAGCGGGCTCACGCTCATTGTGGCTGGAGTCTTGACCCTACTTTGACCAGCAGAAATGTCTCCAACGATTCCTTATTGTGAAACCCACCCGACAGCCACAAGGAAGGTTAAGTACACAGTAGGTACACAAGTGCTGTACTTATTATGATTATCATTACATTTTGCACAGGAACCATGAGGCAGTCGCTCAGCCTTAGTTTTCGACCAATACTTTCACCGTCGAGGTCGGTGGCGTGGCGCACGTCACCGCCGTCAACTCCGTGGCGCTCGAAGGTGCATGGACAGGGCATGGACGACATGACTGCCGAGATCTGGAAGTTCAGAGAGGTCATGAATAAGGTCAAACAGAGTCAGATGGACCTGTCAAATGGCCAGAAGACAGGATCCCCCCTTGATGTTTGTGTAAAAAAAAAATTGCCTGTGCCTCAACAGTCAATTATGACTCTATTCCTTGCCCACATAACTCTTGACAAGGTCGATCCCTTCCAAACTTCATCGGGTCCAATTTCTGCATCAAAGTCTGTACAACGCCGTACGCACACACCCAGTTCAGAGCGTTTCTCAGCATTTTCGACAGCGGAAACTCAACTGTGACGTTAGCCGATTACAGTGAATGCTCGATATAACGATACAGAACGTTATTGAATCCTCGTGACTAAAAGACAGAACACAAACAGCGATTTTTCAGTCAGCATGAGCAAGTGAATGAATATCCTATTTACAAAAGTGTCGTTACATCAAGGATCCACTGCATCTCTCCTCCCATATTTTTGCTCTGTGCCTCATATTTCCCCATATCATCAGACTCATCACTGCTCAAAATCACGAAAAAGAAACCCCACGTCCTGTTTCCAGCTACCTTGCACTTAAAGCCGACTGCGTGAAAATTTGTCATTTACACCCTGTAATTACGGAGATTCCATATGGAGAAAAAGAATAAAAAAGTTGCATTGTCACGATGCCGTTGAAAAGTCTGTGCAATTATACTTTTAGACATGCTGAAGGGAAGTGGGTAAGACAGTAACTTCGAGGGTAATTAACAGTCAACTGTGGCAACACCACCTGCAGGAGGTTTTACTGCTTCGACAGTTTTGGGGGCTGTGTTTTTTGCCCACTTCGGTTGGTCCAAATTTAAAGAAGGTTGCATGTAAATGCCTTGCTTTGCAGCTGCTCTGCCCATCTTTTGGGCAAAAATAGGTCTTTTTTGGTTTTTAGCTCGTGCGTAAGGAGCTAAGAGTAATTGAAATGCATCCCAGACTAAAGCCTGAGTTGTGTTTTCTAGTGCTCTTCGGCTAAAATAAAAGACACGAGTCTTTATACCAAATTATGACAGCCCTCAGATTTTTTTCTCCTACTCCTTCGCATGCAATTAGCGTCACTTAGACTATAATTAATCAGCCTACAGCAGCTTGGGACGACAGATAAAGCAGCTTCAAAGCTGCCCTCGACGTGGGGTCACCAGATGGTGGATGCGATAAAAACAATTTGGTCCCCAAAAAATTCTTTCATGCCACTCAAAACTCAATTTCTCCCAGCCTGGCAAACTTGCGTCTATCATCAGGCCAAATTTAACCCTTTACGGCCAAAGCCCATAAAGCTCGAAGTATCCATTCATTTGGCGAGAATAAAACCAGCAATAAATCCGGAATGCATAGATTCTATTAATGGTCTCGAATGAATCGATAAAGAGAGACCGTATAAAAAATAACGCTCGTTTTATTGGAGCTGCTTAACCTACTTCTGTTTCTCGAGTGCTGTTGTTCTCTCCCGATAAAAGTATAACTTTACGGGGCGATATAAAAGTCGGGCTTTTTCTCCGACGACGACAGACAAGCATCTTAAATATTTATGGTCAGATCTCTCTTATCGTATCTCCTTTTCCTCCCCCTTTTTTTGGTTCTCCGGTTACGCATAGTCAAAGTGCTGACCAGGGCAAGTTTTACCCCCCCCCCCTCATCGCCAACCTTTTTTTGGCTCTTACTTTGCGTCTGGACACATGGCCGGAATGACAGAGGGTGAGTTTGTGTCTCCATATCAGATGACCACAACACAAGTGAGTTATGGCCTCTAATGGATCAGAATCGTCCCTGTTACTAAAGCAGATGATGATGTTGCACTTCCACAGAAAATTGCTCCTAAAAAGAAAGGTGCCATTTGGCCAAGCTCTGGCATAGGAGGAAGGATAATCCCTGGTTCAAGTGTTCTCTGACTGTTGTCAAGTATGAGGTCTGCATCCACAGTTGTAGTAGATCAGGGAGTCAGTTTTTTTTCTCACTTACTTCAAGTCAATAAACAATGACTCTCAGTCAACAGACACTGACGTCAAATCATATGCAGGCCTAAACAGTTCTACTAATTGTACACTACTTCTTTGTTCTGTTTTAAGGCCGCTTTGGATGATGTCGCCAGTTTTTGGTTATAACGTTCATTGTTTGATACCGATTTCCTGTGGACCCCCCTGTAGTAAAAGTAACCAGACTGCTGGCATCAAAAGTCCATTAGACCAAGCGGGAGTCAAAGCCACGACGAGTCAAAACACAGCAAATTCCTAAAGTTTTACTGTGTCTGCTCAAGTTGAATAAAAAAGACAGCAGTGATGCATGTTGACTTAAGACGTAGATAAACTTTTGACTCCATCTGCACGCATCGACTTAAACGCGACATTGTCGACCAGGGTGACCTTTTTTTCTATTCCCCCAGTCAGCCTGAGCCAGTCCAGAGCCTCTGGTGAGATGTGACTGGGGTCAACGACAACCCCGGGAATGACTTTGCTGCAGCCAGGGAAAATTGACCAAATATTCCACAGCAGCTCTTGATCCACTGTTGTTGGTTTAGTTTCATCTTATCTCTCTCTCTCCGTCTGATTGGACAATATCCCCCTGTGGCCCTCAGGAGGAGGAGAAGCAGAAGCTGCTACTAGAATTCTTAAACAGATGCTTCCATTTCAAGAGGAGAATGAAAGAAGCGTCTCTCTCAACAAGGGTAGAGAAAAGGGTGGACAATAAACTTCATCACAGACTCTGTCTGGAATGCCAAACTTTTCCCAGACGAATCAAGGAGAACGAAAAATCCCCCTGCCTCCTTAGGTGTGGTGGGTGCAATTATGAGATTGGAGTCGACATTGCAGCTGTTACGAATCTCAACCCGATTGCCCGTGAAATTGACAGAATGTTGTGAGCTGATAAAACACGCGGGCGCCGCCGACGGACGCGTTGGAGAACACGTGAGAGAAGGAGGAGAATCCGACACACCGAATGGGAGTCGAGAGATCCACATTTTTCAACGTCGCGGACTTTCTTCGAGTGGATCTGGACAGGGTTGCCAGGGTCGGGGGCGGCCAGGAAGACGGTCTCAGGGCGGGATGCCGTGGACGCTCCACAGCTTGGCACAGGCTCACTCTTCCACCTCGGTCCTGGACAGTTTCGATACCACGCAGAGGTCTGGAAAGTACTACACAGCGACACCCTGTTCAATCACCTATCATCTCGCTGTTTCGCGATCACCTTATCCCCCCCAAAAAGTGCAGTATCGATGCGACGTTCATGACGACAAGGGGGAGGTGGGGAAGGAAAGGGATAAGGGGCAACGGCGACTCTCCACAAAAAACTTAATCCCATCATCTGCCCCCCCCCCGAACCTCCAGCGCTCGCACACGATGCGCTGGGATTTTTTCTTTCCAATCTTCCTCCCTCTCCACGACCATCATCATCGTACCCTTGGACGCCTTTTCACATAATTTGAGGGCTGCAGGCGGCGTCCAGAGAAGAAGAAGTAATGGCCGACTTCAAGTCAATAGCTTGTTGTCTGTCCGCTTAAACCGACCTTAAGAGTGGCTTCTGCGCATGTGCAGGCGCTCCCTAAAAGCAGCGAGAAGAAATTGCATCTCTGCTGCTGCTGCTGTCGTTGTTGTTGTTGTTGCTGCAAGACTTCATTAATCAAAAGCTCAGAAGACGATTATTGGTTTGTTTTTCTCCGAGGCCAGATTAGCGGCCTCTTTTATGCCAAGACTGATTGCTTTTCAGAGGATCGTGATAATTTCCTGCACTGACTCGGGGTCGTCGTGCAACGACCCCTTCTCGCCCAAGTCCTACATGCAAATCTTGGTCACTTCGTCAGTGTGGAGCAAAAGTGGACGTGCTCAGCTCTCCCTCCACTTCCTTTTTTTTTTCTCCGGGGATCTTTTACTCAAGCTGTGCCAAAAATTTCTCCTCCCCATTATTTCTTTTTCCCCCTACCCATTTGTCCTTTCCACCCTCGTGCTCACTGTGTAACATATGGCAAATGCGAAATTACTATCAGGGAAGCACACAGAGAAAAGAGCGACAGAAATGTCTAAAAAAAGGGAAGATTCCAACAACGATGGCGCAGCCCAAGACAGTCTGGAGCAAAGTTACAGGGTGAGTAGAAAGTGTCTCGACGCCCATATCTGATGGAAACACCACAGAGCTGACCAGACAAAGTCTGCCAACGAGGCTGTCTCTGAACGTGCGCTCGTATGTCGCAGACATGATTCATGCTTTGAAGCACGTCTGGCAACCCTGGCTTAAGCTGTTGGGGGTGCAAATGGCCCCGTATCGAAATGAGACTTCTCTGGTGTGAAAACCTTTTTGTTAGACATCAGCAAAACACACTTTTACGCACAATCTTCTTGCCACAGCAATGACATCACTGCTGTTGTGCTTGACTCCACCCTCGGTCGGATCACGAATGACTCGGACTGGACTTAAAAATGAGTCAAATACGTGATTTTAATCCAAATCAGAGTCACATTGCAGCTAAAAGCAGTTCCAAAAAACTCACCGAAGCTGATTTTTGCTTATCTCATCCGACTAAGCTCAAAAAAAGGTGCTAAATTTGTCTTCTTGCACAGTTGAGTCGAGTCATTTTCCAGGACTATCCAAGTCCACTCCAGGCAAACATCCCTCCGAATCATTCGAGATGAGTTAGAGTCTTAATCGGAGAATCCATATTCGAGTTGGTCATCTTTTGGTCAGTCCAAACAACACTAGCAAACATCAATTTCCGTGAGGGTCAGCTTTCAAAAAGTCCAAGCCCCGGCCAATTTTGGCTGAGAAATGTCCGAGTTATACTGAACACACAGAAAAGTGGACACACTGCATAAGTAATGTATGTAGAGATATATGTTGTCAATGTTGTCAGCTAATTGCTGTTCTTTCAGGTGTTCACGGTCCCACACAAAGAGCTCTACGCGGATCGCATCTCCCTCGAGACGACGGGGATGGACGGAGATAAAATTTGGCATGGGGAAGAGGGATGTGGGAAGAAGGGGGAGGGGTAAATGTCCCCCTCCCTCCCTTCCTCCCTCCCGTCAGCAATGGCCAAAAAAAGTCCCCGTTTATTCAGCAGAAGTTATGCAGTTGCTCTTTAGCTGGACTGATTACGCCCCAACTTGGCACGTTGGTGGGGGTCTGCCAAGGCATTTCATAGACGGGGAGGGTGAAGGAAAGACTCCCTGACTGTGAAGGATGGGCAGATGAGAACATGCATTTATTTATTCAAACTTGCATAGCAACAGTTGCTACGTGGGCACCCCCAGAGGGAGTGTCTCCCCGGGGGAGGGGAGGTGGGGTGGGGTGGGGGGGGCGTGAGAGAGGGAAGGAGGGAGGGAGGAAAAATGCCAATTTCCCCCCCCCCCCCCCCCGAAAATGGGGGGGGATCAAGACCGCGAAGGGAGAATTAGGAACACCCCAAAAAAAAAAAAAATTAATAATGATATTA
>JAAUXU010181174.1_pt1 | contig 17068 bp, 17 predicted proteins | sample 7278151 | NCBI WGS metagenome assembly JAAUXU01 (sample SAMN14350113, study PRJNA611818) | marine sediment metagenome | isolation source: surface marine sediment (1.8m) | place: French Polynesia: Moorea | collected 2018-08 | reverse complement strand
TGGCTAAGAGCCGCCATTCCCCCCCCTGCCGCCCAACCCCACGCCCACGTATGCACGTGATGTTATTTTTACCAAACTTACCTTAATTTTATAGTAACCAAGAATACGCACAAGGTTTTCAAAGATGTTACTTTTCTCAGAAAATTGGTAGATTTCAAATATTTGCATTATTTTATAATTCAAGGAAAGTGCATAATTCAACTCAATTGAAGTGTATACCCCAATCCAGCTGCGATCGCTGAAATATAGATAAAGCTAAAGAACGCCATGAGGCTTCTTGACATTTTAGCTTTTAACTTACACGTTAGAGTGAGTACAGGTTTTGTTGTTTTCCATATCAGCACATTTTCCACAAATAGGTGTACTAACTTTTTTTGTTTTTGAGCTCCGATACATTAGAAAAGGAGCAAAAAGGTCTTTAGGGCATAAGACACGGGCCATAACAACCCCACAAATCTCCGTTTTTGAGAGAGCCAAGGTCAAGGTATTTTCAAAAACGTTGAAATTGCAATTTGAACCGACAAGAATCTAAAAAATAAACATTGAAAGATAAAAAAACCATAAAAATTGAATTTTATTACCTCATATTTTCCTATTGGTAACCAAAACATTGCAGCAAATGCATACGCACTTATCATATCGTAAAAAAATAGATCCTCTGATGATGTTTTTTGCCAGCATTTTCTGTATACATCATTTATTCCACCGCGTACTAGAAGAAAAAGTAAAACTGGTTTATTTTTGTTTAAGCTATACGACATTTATATATTTACCTGCTGCACGGGCATTAAGTCGATAAATTGGAGGCCGTTTATATACATTTTCTAAAAAGAATCTCACATTTTCATTTTCTTTACATTTTTTCTGCCATTCACACTGCCACATTTCTTTTATAGTGATTGTAGAGTAATTTTTTTTCAAACGTCTTTTTTTGGCTTCATAACTTTCAAAAGCATCCTCAAGCCGTTCGCCAAACATATTTCTTGACCTTTTTGTTCCTTTTCTTTGCAATAAACATTTTTCTTTTGGATGGCCATGAATAAGACAACCGTTCCAAAAGTGACATTCATTGCCAATTTTCAAGTCAGGTATACAATATTTCATATTTATTTGGCCAAATTGCGACCACGCAAATGTAAAATTTTTCGTTGGATTTTGTGATATCACATATGAACAGTACTCAAGTTCTCCTACTGAACTTTGCATTCCAATAGGAGGCAGAACAATGCATAATTTTTCCATTTCAGGTGAAAAAAGGCATAACAGTTTATATGCATATCCTGCCCTAGTGCATAAGGGAGGATTAAACGGATGTATGGGAAGAAAAGTTTCACTGAATGTCGAGTTTAAAATGAGCAGCTGGCTTTCAAGTGCATTTTTTAAAAAATTCAGACAATGAAATGTTGTTACTTTTAAACAAAAAAGTGAGAATTTTTGTAAATTTTCTTGAAAATCCCAAGGTGAAGTTATTTGTTCTAGAAACTGTTTCTTCATTTTTAAATCATCAAAAGTATCATCAAAATCAAAAATATCTGGTAAGTTTGGCGGCAAACCATTATATGCAAAATTTTCTTCCTTCCGCCACTTTTTAGGAAAGAAAATTGGTTTGAATGGACTTTTCCTAATTTGTTCATTAAATGCTAAATCAAGATAATTTTCTACATTAACAAAACGGATCCCTAATGTGGGAACAATCACACAAATTATAGTAGCAGACCCAATCACTTGAGCTTTTAAACCATATTGGTACAATGACTTTGTAATCAATGATAGAAGATTATGATCACAATCATTAATAATAATGGTACAATTTCTAATATTTTTTACAAGTAAAAAAAAGAAAAAGTGTCCCATTGTTGAGGGCATCTCGGTGAAAGTGTGCTCGGAAATTTTTTTTTTTGAGTAAGTCTGAAAAAAACTTTTTCTGCCATTTGGCGCTTGCATTGGAACATTTACCGAACCTGGCACATAATTTTGAGAATAATATTGTGGGCACCACATCACTTTTTGTAACGAAAACGTATAGCTATCAAAATTGCCCTTAACGTTTGTTTCACAAAAAAAGGTGCAAAAAATTATTTTATTTTCATTGTTAGTTCCTCCTTTGCAATTGTCACAAGTTTTATCGCCAAAGTAACAATCCTCACAGTTTGCGACAGATGCACCCGACACTTGTATATCCAAGAAACCCATATTAGTATAAACCGTATCTTTTGTTGGCAATTGCATACGACATAAATGAAGTTGCTTTGGCATAGAAATCATTTCACCACAGAAATAACAGGCTTTTTGCCCACATTTATGCTCTTCTTTTAATTTTTTTTTTGAAGCAAATTTACTCTGATAAGTATATACTTCACATTTTCTACAAAAATATCCCCAGCGACACACTTTCTCTTTATGATGTTTCATGCAATTTTCAGTAAAAAATTTCAGGTTGCATGCTGGACATTCTTGTGCAATACCTGGCGTTACTTTTGAGTCACAGAAATATCGTAAAGTATTTTTGTTTTTGTAATAACCTATTTTAAAAAATGGTTTGCGACAGGTAAAACAGGTTTCTGTATGTAAACACTTATGTTGAGTACCTTTACCAGAAAACTGTTTTTTGCAAAAACCGCAAAATACTCCAAAAGTAGCAAAGAAAGCAATAAGGTTGCAAATAAGTGAGTCTATTAGGACTTTGCCGTGAATAATTTCCCCTAAAAAATACATTTGTCTTTTTTCTGGATCGTACTCATTTGGAAACGACACTAGATATGACCCTGTATGTTTGTGGAAAATATGAAATTGGGCCTCGAATTGGTAGGTACCAGAAAAGTCACAGTAATGTACTATACCTTTGTCTAAGTACTGGTGCAACATTTCTATGTCATTAGAAATATCTAACGGACAAACATGTAGGAATGGTCTAATTTGCTTTGCCAAAAATTTTGCTGCTTCTTGTTGATAAAAAAAGTTTGATGATTTTAGTCCAAGAAACATACGCCATGTAGCCGGATCATTTCCTTCTAAATGTAGACTGAAAAAGTATGCTAAGACAATAATTCCGAGTGTCTGACATTTCTTGAATATTTTGTAGTTAGGAACGGCCATGGCCCAGGGCCAATAATTTTGACGGAGATCTGGAATATAAAAACCTTTTTGTAGCTTGTTTATTTCTTAGTGGTACACATGTTTTTTGAATGTACGATGGTTTTTTTGCAGATTTCTCGTATGTTCTACCGAAAGTACTTTAATTTTTACATGAAATTTCCTATTGAGGTGCATGGTTTGGTTTGATTTCAGATAATTGTATAGCATACTTAACATCCACCGCACTATTTTTGCCGAGGGAGCCCTAATTGAGTAATTCCCCGTATTGAGTCCTGATTTAATGCCTGGCCCAATAATAGTAAGATATATTTGAAAATCTTCATTGGAGGGGTAAGATTTTTTAAGTTTTTCTAGGACTGATATTAGGGACACGTATAGGACTTCTTCCATGTCAAGGAGTAAAGGTCTTTTGCTCTTGTCGTTAATGTGAAAATTTAAAGAATATAAATGATCACCCACATTAAAGCGAGAATATTTTTTATGATCGACTTCTTTCACTATACTTTGCAAAAATTCATTTCGAAAAACAATTTTACCGTTTTTTGGGAATGGGGTTTCTTGCCGTCTTGCAGGCGGACGCATAATTGCAAGTCCATCTTGCTCTGATTCTAATTCGCTGTCTATAGTGCCATTTTCAGTATTTTCAGTATCAGCTTCAATCGATCTTGTCGGCTCTGGGGAAGTAGCATTTTCTTCTTCAGGTCTATTTTCTCCTTCTTCCGATGCAGTATTTTTGCCAGAATTTCGCCGAAAAACATTTTTCAGATGTTGTTGGATTTGCTTTTTTGTGTTTAGTGGCATTTTTATAGAGTCTTTCTTTCCAGAAGACAAAAATGCAACTGCCAACGCTGTATAACCTAGAGCAACGTTGTATATCCTCCTAGTACAGCTCAGTAGGCCTCAGTATAACAACACTGCAACAGCTGATGAAAACAGTAGAAAGCTTCCTAGTATATCCGCCGTTTCCTCCCCAAACCTTCTGTTGCAAAATCAATAGCTACAGCGTCATATACAGTGTTTCGGACATTTCAGAGGAAACTATATCCTGTTTACTATCTGATAGTTTATGCAAAATTTTGGTGAAGCGTGGAAGCGTGTCAAAAAAATATTTCACAACGCCAGCTCTTTCACAAGAAAAGAAGAAGAAAACAGCAAGAAAAATGATGAAAATAAAAGATAAAGAAAAAACACTAAATGAACAAGACATTCGAAAACTATGGAAAGAACCCAAGTTTTGCGGAGCATTTAGTGGCATCAATAACTTCCAGGCATGTCTTAAAATGGAAAAAGGTATCCATATGTCGAAAAACAAACTTTTTCAAATTTTAAGAAAAGACCCCGACTTTCTAATTGAGTCAAGGAGAGTATATAAAACCTTTCCAAGGAGACGTTTGGTTGTTCATGGAGTAGGCCAAGTGTGGCAAGCCGATTTGGCCATGATGTTTAGGTTTAATAAATTTATTGGTTTTTTGTTGTGTATTGATTTATTTTCTCGAAAAATATTTTGTCGTACCATAAGAAAAAAAAATCAACCAACAGTTAAAAAAGCATTTGAGTCAATTTTTGAAGAAGCACAACTAGTCCCGGCAAAATTGGAAACAGATCAAGGCCAAGAGTTCTTATCAAACAAACCATTCTTTCAGGAAAAAAACATATTTTTTAAAATCAAAACGGGGGCGCACAAAGCTGCTTTTGCAGAAAGAGCAATTCAAACTGTAAAACATAGGCTTTACCGTCTTTTGCGCAGTAAGTTAACACGAAATTGGCCACTTTTTCTAAACGACATAGTTCAGGCAATAAATCACTCCCAACTTGTAGTTCTTGGAGGCCTTCGCCCTAGTGATATAAATTCTCCTTTAGATGACCCAAAGGTTGACGAAGCAACAGGAATTCCCCAAGATGTGACTTTTGGAGATCAACTACAAAATCAAAAAAAATACGAAAATAACCCGCAAAAACTTCAAGTAGGAGATTTTGTGTATGTCAATTTCGGACCTACTACGTTTTCAAAAGGCTTTGATAGCCCAAATTACCAAATATTTGAGGTAGAAAGGGTTGACGCAGGAAAGATCCCTCCTCTTTACTATTTAATGGACCTCCAACAAGAAAAACTCAAAAAGTCATTTTATAGAGAGCAACTTCATAAAACTGAGGGCCCAATGCCAGGCAAAACATTTAAGGTGGAAAGAATTGTAAAAGAAAGAACTGTTAACGGAAGAAAAGAAGTTCTTGTAAAATATTTGCATTATCCAGACAAATTTAATATGTGGTTGTTAAAGAAAGACGTTGTCAAAGATACCCGTCAAAGTCAAAAATAAACATTATTTTGGTGGTGTTTGATACAACGTAGCTTCTTATTCATCACTAGTAGTAGTATCGTCATTTGAAAAGGATAAAGTCGTGTCACTCTTTCTCTTTCTTTCGCCAAAAAATGCCTTCAGAGAACTATTTCTCCAACAGTGTGTCGAAAATATTACAACAATTGATGATGGACTTGATCTGAAATTTTTTTAAAAAATATCTATTTTTTGCTATATTTAGGCAAGATTTTAGTACTTACATGTTTGGAACATCCTTTGTCGTCGAGAGGCAAAACTGGGTATATTTTCCAGAAAACAGAAAAGCGGAACCATGAAGGGCTGGAAGTTTTTTCGAATACGTTGGGAATCCAAGCCATTGTGTGTATTCTGACTTTGTCAGAAAAAATGCCTGCAAAAATGTATTGGAAAATGACACACATATTATAAATGAAAAGTACTTACGACAGCAACACAATTTTCTTCAATAAAATATAAAGGATTCTTATGACAGGCAAAGTCGCATAGAATTTCAACATTTGTGAAAGGCATATTGTTAAAAAGAAAGCAATTGTTCCTATTTCCTTTTTGATTTGCTAAATTTGCATAGTGATGGAGAAGTTGAGTTGCTTCTGTCGCTAAGATTTCCAAAATTTCTGACATGTCAATCTGAAACAAAAGTTAATGATAATAAATAAGTAATATATGGCATTTTTTTCATTTATATTTGAGACAAATGGGTATAGGTCAGTATAGCCCCGCTATATGAGCAAGGCGAGGACAACATGTAACATACATTTTAGCATACGTGGGCAAGGGGGGGGGGGGGGACGGGGGGGAATACCCCCCTGGACGGCCAAAAAAGTGCTCTCCCCTTCCACAGAATTTATTTACTACTGTTCCCCCCCGTCCGCCGCAGGCGGCCGAAATTTTGCAAAATTGAGGAAAAAAGAGGGAAAATGCGGTTTTTTAACAAAATCAGGGTTCAAAAATTTCCCCCCTCGCCCCCCCCCCTTTCAGGTGAAACCTTTTCCCCCCCCAGAGGGCCAAAAAACCACTCCACCCCCAACCCCCAAGAAAAATTTCCCAGATGCCCCTCTGACAGCCGACCCCTCGCCCACGTATGCATTTAAGAACCATTACCTGTTTTTTATTTGAAATTTGCGACTTTGCAATTTTGTAGAATGGGGGAAAACTGCATTGTTGCTTACAAATTTTCTGACGCACACTTGAACATCCAATTTGAATAACCTTCCCTTGCCAGCAGTTACATTTCAGAGAGAGACCGCTAACATTTGTGTAATTTGCCGTAACTTTAGTCCACTCTGGATTTCCAATAGTCTTTGCTAATTTGTCAAAAGAAAGCCGCAAATCTAGTTTAGAACTGTTTAGTTTTTGCGTCCATAAAGCATAAATATTTTGGGACGCAATAAAATACATAGTATGAAAATTTTCGGGAGACAATGCCTCTAATGAAGGAAAGCATCCATCAAACATTATGTCTTCTGCCTAAAAAATAATTAATAAAGCTTTTTGTAAAAAAACACAATTCCTAAAAATTACCTCGGCCACAAACTTAGCTTTGTGAAGCCACATGGGGTCTACAAGAACTTCCTCGTTTCCCGTGGGATTTTTACAAAAGATGCCCACCAACTTTTTTTTAGTAAATATTTTGCCACAAAATATTTCAGACAATAAGCACTTCCTTTCATTATGCATGTCAACGTTTTTTAGGACATCATCTTCAATATTTTCTAAAAATCCATTGTTCATTCTAGTTAAAAGTACTTTCATAAGGACACACACATATACTCCACAGTCAAAACTGTTTGTTTGTTTTGAAAATGGTATTTTGATCAGTGTAGTATTTGAAAAAACATCTGACTTTAGAGCTGAACCAAGGAAATCCAAAACAAGCCTGAAACTTTAACATTAAAATCGCATAGTTGAGAGGTTTTATTTAATTACCTACCTTGACCTTTCTAAGTCATTGTCGCCTTCTCCGAGACTATCCAGTATGGCTACGGTTTTTTGTCTGACATATAACACAATTAAATACCAATGAAGGTTCTCTGAATTCATGGGGAAGAAAACAATTTCTTTTTCTAAAAGATTTGGTATCTTATTTTTTCGTTTGATATCCAAGAATCTTGTGTTAAAAACATAACAGTTGCTATTTTCTTTTAGGATTTCACCAAAACCATTTATTATTTCATCATTTAACCATGCCGTTGTTGTCAGAAGTTGCAAATCATATAAGCGGAGACGAGTTGAGGTGGCACCAAGGCCAAAAACCTACAAATTTGGTGTAAATAATACATTTTTAGAGATGCTTTCAACGTACCTTTTCACTATGATTAATAACCATTTTTGCCACATGTTCTTGCAGACAGGGAATCGGTTTATCAACATTTATGGCTGTTGTTAGGCGTAAGCAGCAAGTTTTGCTTTGGCAGGGTAAAAATATTTGCGAAAGATGTTTCTCTCTTTCCTCTTCCTCATCGCTGCTACTAAGCACAATTATGTTTGGGTCAATTTCATCTTTTGGTAAACTACTGGCTCTTGAACTACAACTACTTTCTTCAAGGGCAAGGTCGGAACTATGACATACCCTAGATGCAGACATACTAGATTCGTGTTTAAGAGACTCTTCTTCCGGGCTTAAGCAGCGATCCGTTTGCGAATTTATGACGCAAAAAGGATCAAAATTGCTATCCTCACTATAATTGCTAGGAGGATAAAACCAGTCATCCGGTGACCTGTTTCTTTCTTGAAAATGCACCAGGGTAGATACATCAGTTTCGGTTCCACTACTATTTGTCAAATCTTTCGAAGTTAATTCTTCCTTCCACTCATTATCTTCTTCTTTCTTTTCAATTTCAAGAAAATCTTTGGGAACGTTTTTCCCAACAGAAGTGAGGCAATCAGTAGTCGTGTAGTTACTAGTTGAATATATAATAGGCATTTTTAGAATTTCATCCGCATCGAAGTCTAAATTTATATCATAGATATCATTAAAATCTAGGACATCATGTGTGCTTTTCTCCTCGTTTCGGTTTTTTTCTTTTCGGCGACGATTTTCTAGTCGTCTCAATCTGTTTTGGCACTTTCTCTCCTTAATTCTTTTTTCCCTCAGAGCTTCTTCTTCTAGATTTTTCAATGTGATTGATTCACGCTCTTTTTGCTTAGACAAAACCATCTTTACCTTACGCAGGTTAGTATTTTGCAAATTTGATTTTTGAAAGCCATCAACGTATTTCAAATACTCATGAATCTGGTGAAGGTGCCTCTTTTTCCAAAGAATTTTTTTTTTGTTTAATTCTTGTATCCAAGAAGGGTTTTCTTTCCGTAACTGTAGCTTTGTTTTTTCAATAAACGTACGTCTGTTTGGGTCTGTACCCCAATATGCTCCTTTTCGCATTGATGTCTCACCATTTGCCGGCAAACAATTTTCAAAATACCTTATTTTGTTGCCTACAGTGTCTTCCCCAGTTGACGCCCACAAATCTAGTTCAATTTTTTTTTGCTGAAAATCATTAAAGCGTGCTTCCATTACCAAACATCGTGATACCAGCTGGAAAAAAAGTTTTTTATAGGGAGTAGAAAATAGAATGGTGAGAGACAATGTTACCCTCTTACTAAGGCTTTCTTACCATGCAGCTTCGATGTAAATTAGGAAAACAATTTTTATCGTAAGACGGATATTTATCGCATTTTGTCGTACATTTAACGTCATGTCCTGGACATAAATCAGGAGGACACACAAACAATAAGTCTGGTAAATAATTTCCGGATATTCCCTACAAGAGAAGAAGGATAATAAAATAAACCTGCCTACAACACAAACATATCGTACCGTGTCTTTTGACTTTTTCCAACGAATTGTACAACAGCGACACAAAACACAGTCTTGCGTGCTACGTACATTTCCTGTTAATTGCCAGCAAAAACATACTCGGGTACGAAAAAGGTGGCACGAAAGGCAACACGAAGGAGATGATTCTGTGTAGTACAAGCGTATCTGCAAAAAAAACCTATGAATTGAAGCTAAATTGTAATTAAAAACTTACCTGGTGCAGTAGTTTGTCTATATGGTCATCAATTATTGTATCAGTGTTCTTTTCCATACTATACAATTCAATTGTTTTCCTACTCTTGCATGAAAATAAATGTATTCCGAGCAGTTTCAATACCAGGCAAACACTAAAAAGGACCCCAAAACGACGCTGCGACTGAGATCAGTAGACATGGGCATAGGGCAAGCTAGGAGATAAAGCGATGCCTTTCGTTAACCCAGAAACCACGCCTAGAGTGAAAAATCAAAAACCCACGACTCCCATAGAACGGCTAAAAGAACAAAAAATGCTGGCCTCAAGACATTTTTGGAGTATTACAATATATAATATATGAGGCATTCTCTTTTTCTCGAAAAGAGTTGGCGCCCATGTGTGGAGAGCAGAGGAAAAAATCGATAAAAGGGACGCTTTCGGAGCTCAGAGCTAGAGTTATAGGAAAGTTGGATATACAGACAATAGATGATATTTTTATATTTTTCATTTTTTAAAACATAAAATATCTTTTTTTCTCAGTGATTTTTTTTCAGTGAATGCCATGCATTCTATTGCTGTAACTACACATGCTTTTTATTTTCTATGACTAGACCTAACCTTTCTATTTCTCTCTTCTCTCACTTGCCGCGTACAGCAAGGAGAGCGCACGGCAGCGGCGCAGGAGGAGGGCGCGTACTATTACTTCAGTGTACAGCAGGGGGGGTAGGAGGCCACGGGGTAGGGTCGTTGGTGATACCCAAGGAAGAGAATGGCAGAATGGCAGCAGCACTTTCGTATATATCGTGTTCTTCCACCCTAAAAACCGGATTTAGGAGAAGGAAGAGAGAAAGGGAGGTGGTGAGTCACTGTTGGTAGGATGAGTGTGCCTTGGGGGAAAACTCCTGCCGTAAAAGGGCAGGCGAGAACCGCGCAATAGGTTACATAACTAGAGTTTATTGTTAGCTGATGAACCCGCACAGCTGATTGTGACTCCAAAACACCTTTTACAAAAAGTAGGTTTAATTATGTTGAAACGCTCTACTACAAAATATTTATCGACATGTTAAAAAGGCAGAAAAACGCCTTAGTGAGAGAAAATGGAAAATAAAATGAAGTACAACAAGAGAAAGCCACCAGAGAGAATAAAAACGCGCGGAAGGACAGAAAGAAAATTGAAGTACTATATAATTTATTTTTTTTAGACAGTTCGAACGAGACGCGTCAGCAGCTTTTGACGATTGCCGGGGCCTCGGAGCCCCCGGCTGGAAAGTGCATTTGGTGATCTGTCGGCGAATAATTACATTCCCGTACGATGAGAAAAAATGTTACTTAAAACATAGTACTTTTATAAATAGTTTTTTTTCCTCTAGAGTTTCGATTGCAACTATAAAGTGACGGCTTCGCTTTTTTGAGAGCTCCGCAACCTACACCGCCATCTCCAGAGATGAGGCAGCCCAGCCGATGTCGATTTATGCTCCGTTTCTTCAGTCTCCTCTTCCTGACAGTGCTTTTTTCCGCTCCCTTCGCTTCTTCCCGGGTAGATATATGAAAAAGATAAATTTTGTTTAGGTGGTATTTATTTTTCATTTTTAGTGCTTCACAAGAACGTCGTAGGAAGCAAAAGAAGCCGAAAACTGCCCCGTTTACAACTACGACGTCGACCCCCCTGAAATTGTCGGAAGAGTACCCCGGATGCCATGCGAACTGCTACAGTGGGTTTTTTTAAAGAAATAGTTTAGACATAAACTACTTTGAAAGTTATTATTCTTTAGCTGCGAAACTACCGATGCGGCCGTAGCAGAAAGCGAGAGAGAGGAAGGCGGCACAGCACGAACGTGGTGGATTTATGTCATCGTCGTTCTCTTCATTCTTCTCCTTCTTTGTTGTCCCCTTCTTGTGGTACAAATTTGCAAATTGGCCTATTTGTAACATGTATTATTCACGCTTTTTATAACAATAATAGGCTCGCGTACGAAACCGTCTCCTGGATGCTTGGCGGCGCCAAGAAGAGTGGCGGAGGTACAGGAGACGAAGGCATGACCTTGAGGCTGGTGGGGGAGGAGATGCCGCCATTCCCCTTCCTCCGCCTCCGCCTCCTCTTCCCCTCTACCGTCGCCAACAAAGGTTGCCGCGTGGCCGACCCACTGGTCCTCCTCCGCCTCCTCCAATACCACCAGCTCTTCCTCCTCCTGCCCCACACCAACCACCTCCTCGCCCACCACCTCCGCTGCCTCATGGTCGACACGTCGATTGTCCTCCGCCTCCTCCAACACTACCAGTTCTTCCTCCTCCTACCCCACACCAACCACCTCCTCGCCCACCATCCCCGTGCCTGCGTGGCGGATCCGTTGGTCCTCCTCCTCCTTCTCCAACTACGCCAAAGCTGCCTCTTCCTCCTCCTGCCTCGCACCAACCACCTCCGCGCTCTCCATCCCCTCATCCTGCACCATTCAATTCAACTGGCATTGCAAATGACTACTACATGGATGACGACGACTTGCATAACTCTTCGTTCAGGTATAATTTATTTTTTTAATTTTGACGACAAAGGAAGAAATTTTAATAGAGTATTATTTCTTTATAAGGCTTTTTGAGGATGGTGACGGAGAGGAGCAGGGACAAGAGCAGCAGGAAGAAGTCGGAGCGCAGCAAGAGCAGCAAGAGGTAGAAGGGCAACAACAACAACAGCAGATCAAGGGAAATGAGGAGGAGCAGGAACAAGACGAAGAGGGGGAACACGAGCAGCAAGACCAGCAAGAAAACAGCAGGAAACAGCAGCAGCACAAACAACAGCAAGAGCAGCAGCAGGAGCGGCAAGACATCAGCAGGAAACAGCACCAGCACGAACCACAGGACCAGCAGCAGCAGGAGCAGCAAGACAACAGCAGGAAACAGCAGGAGCACGAACAACAGGACCAGCAGCAGCAGGAGCAGCAGGACAACAGCAGGAAACAGCAGCAGCACAAACAACAGGACCAGCAGCAGCAGGAGCAGCAAGACAACAGCAGGGAACAGCAGCAGCACGAACAACAGGACCAGCAGCAGCAGCAGCAGCAAGACAACAGCAGGGAACAGCAGCAGCACGAACAACAGGAACAGCGGCAGCAGGAGCAGCAACAGAAGCAGCAAGACAACAGCAGGCAACAGCAGGACCAACAACAGGAACAGCGGCAGCAGCAACAGCATGAGGAGAAGGAGAAGAGAAGGCAAAAGGAAGAGGAGCAGCAACACAACAACGGCCAACAGCAGCAGCACCAACAACACAAAGAGACGCAGCAGCAAGAGGAAGAAGAGCAACACGACAACGATAGGCAAAAGCAACATGAGCAGCACGACAACAACAGGCACCAACAGGAAGAGAGGCAGCAGCAACAGCAAGAGGAGCAGGCCGTAAACAGCAGGCAACAGCAAGAAGATGAAGACGAGGAGCAACAAGAGCAGCAGAAGCAAGACCAGCACAACCAACAGCGACACCAAGAGCAGGAACAACAGGATCAACAGCAAGAGGTAGTCGAGGAAAGAAGAGGCAAAGGAGAAACAAAGCAGAAACAAAAGAAAACCCGAAAAGAATATTCTCCACACAGGATGCGCACACGCTCCCAAACAATGGACGAGAAGAAGCTGGAGAAACCCTCTTCCTCACTCTTTGCTATCGTTGAACATGAAAGGAGTTTGTCGGAGAACGAAAGGCTTGTTAACGAAGTCTTGGGTGGTGCGATGAGAGAAGATGAGGTAGAGCTGGACGAGAACGAAAGAAGGAGGAGAAATTCTGGTGCTATTCGGAAAATGCAAGAGCTATACTTAAGACAAGAGGAGAAAAAGAAACGCCAGGAAGACAAAGAAAAGGAAGCAGAGAGAATCGCTGATAAAAATCGCAAAAGGAGAAAAGAAGCTGAAACGAAAAAGATAGTTGAGGAAAAGGAAAAGGAAAAGGAAAAAGTGAAACAGAAGTCGGGTTCCTCAGCGGCGGCGGCGGCGGCGACTGCAACAGTGCGCGCAAGGGATCGGCTAGCTAAAATTACTTCTAGGGGACTTACAGTTGCAGCAGCAGCAACAGCAGCAGCAGCCATTCGCCTCACACCCTCACCAAACTCGTCGACTCTAAGTCAGACAAATATTTCACTTGTACAAACGGACGAGGACGATGTCCAGTGCCACGACGTGGTTGATGAAGTGGTGGAGGAGGGAGTGGAAAGGGAGGAAGAGGAAAAGCGGGCTAAGGACAAGGGAAAGGGAAAGGGGAAAAACAGCAAATAGTGTTCCGCCTATAGAATGTGTGTACGCAGACTGACTGCTAGTCGTATATTCTACACAGGAAAACAGGCCTGAAAACGAGCTTGCTAGCTTTATAAAAATAGATGGGGGCTTTGTGAGGGGAAGAATGGTGATAGACAATATACATTTGAAATGAAAATGCGCGAAAAAGCTGAAATAACTTGCAAAGGAAATAAATTTATTCACAAATTGTTGGAAAGAAAAACATTGGACGAACAATACCATCATTTTCAGGGAATATTTTTGATCGAACAATGGCATTATGTGGTAACTGAGACAACATAGATGCATCAATCAATAAATAGCGAAGCTCATCTTTCAATGTAATATCAAACAAGATATTGAAACATTCCTTTAAAAAGTTAGGTTTGGAAGGGAAAATGTGGCGGGAAAGGATTTGTAATTGATTTTGGTCCACCTTGTCATGAAACAAAACTTTTTCCGAACAGTTGCGAATTAATGTCAGTCTATGTTTTGCGGGCAAAAACAAACTTTGACAAATAATAACAACGGAAATATTGCAGTGATGAGACGTACTTGTTATAAGTTCCAACATTTTGGCGCTGGAGAAGACTTTTGTCATCAAATCATCAAGAATAAGGAGCTTATGGGTGTTTTTATCTGCTGTTAAATAGAGTTCCTCTACATCTGGCAAACCCTCGCAAATTTCAATAGCAGGAAATGCAGATTTTAGCTTTTCAATGAAATCTTGATGAAGGTGTATAGAAGTTTGCGGGAGAGCATAAACAATTCTTTCGAACTGGGCATTATAGACTTCGGCTCTATTTTGTATAAGTTTCAGCGCAAAAGTGGATTTTCCACTCATGGTGGGCCCCGAAATAACTAATCTACTGGGACAAACAATTTTTGCAAAATCTTTTTCAACAAACATTTCTTGTACTTTCCTTTTTTCAAAAAAAACCAGATTCTTTTTATTCTGCGCCATTTTACAACGACAAAACAAACTTTTTTACTCGTTGCTCGTTTTCTGTGCAATTCGCGGTAAATAAGTCGTTTAAAAGATCTTCAAAGGCCAGATCCCAATTAAACATACGCATTACACAAACATAAACTACAAACAAACCACATGAATGACTTGTCTCCTCCTGTACAGCTGTTTCATTAAAGAAACAACGACCGGAATAATTTGTTATATTGTTCTTTATATACGATGCATGAGAACCCAAACTGTCAAAAAGCTCATATTCACGGTTGAAGTTTAAGAATAGGGCAAACCAGTGTTGACCCGTGCCTCGTCTCGAGCTGAGGAAGAAGTATTTGTCAATTAGTTTTTAATTGCTTGTACGGAAATCCTGAAAAACTTACTCAGTATTTACAATAATGAAATCACCGGCACGAGTAAGTTGTGTAATAGAATCAATACTTAGAATGCCCCGAAAATGTGGCATAAGTTGCGGCACTTTGTCTAGCAATGTGTGAAGTTCATAACCATACATTAATCTACGATGTCTTTTCTGGTATTCCTAGAAAATACCACTTTTTCTGTTGTGGTGCACGATTGTTGCTTAAAGGATGCACTGTCGGTGACTCGGTCTGTCCTAGGTCGAATTCACTCTTGGTTGTGCTGGTTGTAGCATTTGGAGGAGTCGTAATACTTTCACTTTTTCCCATTACGGGTGTTTCTACTGGCAATGATAACAGTCCATGTCCCTTTTGTTCTTCTCCATCACCGAGTGATTCCTGTTCATATCTTGCCTCAAAAGCCTTTAGACGAACATATTCCGAATAGTCAATCAATATTTTATGACACGCCATATCATTCATTCATATATCTGCAAAGATGGCATGGAAGATGTATGGGTAAACTGAGGAGTATTGTAATACATATTTTCGTTGGTTGAAAAGGGATTCCTTCTTTCTAAGGCGAAGGCTTCTTCCCTTCATACGGGCTAAGAGCAGTCGTTTTTTCCTACGAATTACCTCTTGAAATGAGTTTTTTGTCATTGGAATATGCCCTGCGGATATACAGTAGAGGAGGCGCAGCACGAGGAATATCTGCTGTTTCGTAGCATGGTTTAAAATCCTCCGGTTTTTTTTGCTGTTTCCTCTGTAGAGATTAAAAAGGAAAAGATGGTGCTTTTTCATTAGTCTTTGCAGAGCAGAATGTGGTATACGCGACATCCTCTGAATTTACCCTTAACGCAAACGCTGCAAGAGGACATGTGCTATGACGTAGGCCCCACTGACAGTCGTTCCGTCAATAGTCTTTGTAAAGCGTAGCTTTAAGTCTTGTTGTGCACTGTTGACTTGAAAGAAATCCCTCTGGCGAAATCCAATAATTGAATTATTCCCCGCTGCGCCCCTCAATAAAATCACGTTCATGGTCACATTACTATCAACAATATTTCCAGAAGAATTCACCGTATAGCCCGTCACCATGTTGCTCGTTACGGAGACAAACGTTGATGGCACAGCACTAGTGTAATGTAGAGATATGGAGGAAAGGCACATACACCAGACCCCTTCACAAATATCTTCTACACGTCCAATTGGAAAAGACAAGTCTGAGTCTATTGCACCTATCAAGACGCAACTTCGCATCATTGCTCTTGGTCCGAAAGAAGCGAGAGACTGGCCTACCCTATGGAATATAGGACTCCGGGGCTAGGCGCGGTTGGCGGGTTGGCACGTAATTCTTGCCCCTACAAGGAACATGCGAGTACAACTCCTGATATACAGGCAATTGTTGAAGACATAGACAAACCCTTAGAAATGGATGGTGAGAATGTCTTAATGTGACAAACTCTCCGCTTCTATAGAAGCGTCCATTGCCGAACTTAATTTGTAGGGAAACGGAACAAATCTCCGTATCTTAGTCATTTGAGAAATGAGATGGAAACTCATATAAGGGAAAACCTTTGGGCAACCGAGATGTGCATATCCTATGAAAGGCTCGCAAGTAAGAAGGAAAGCCTCGTGGTAAGGGGCTGCCTATTCGGACGAAAAGAAAAGGGCAAGGAGAGGAAACCTCTCCCAAAAAAAAAAGACAAAACGGGCACAAGGAGACTGGACTCGAACCCCGGCCTTCCGAACCGCGGTCCAGTATGAAACGTCTCGTCCAGTCTCCTCGTCCCCGCACTATGTGAGACCGCGAATGAGACCAGATAGAACGATGAATTGTGCTCTCTTCGTGCCTGCATCCCTCGCCCGATATCCAAGCCCTCTACCCTTATAGCTGCCCCCCCCCTACCCCCCCCTCTCTCTCTCTCCTTCTCCCTCCCCGCATCCCCACCGCTTCATATCCGCAAGCGGGCGCACATCCACCCGACTGCATATCAGAAACACCCTTTTATAGCCAAACCAAAACCCCCCCCCCCCCCCTACCCCCCC
>JAAUXU010153893.1_pt1 | contig 17070 bp, 12 predicted proteins | sample 7278151 | NCBI WGS metagenome assembly JAAUXU01 (sample SAMN14350113, study PRJNA611818) | marine sediment metagenome | isolation source: surface marine sediment (1.8m) | place: French Polynesia: Moorea | collected 2018-08 | reverse complement strand
GCCGACAGCAAAAATAATTTCAGTGATGCTGGGTGCCAATGAGATAACGCGCTGGGGCGTCTGCGGCAACGTAACCCGATATCCCAGTTGATCGGTTAGGACCTTTGCAATTGCTTGAGAGGTCATCCCCTGGAGAATTAATATACCGGCTACTGTCACAAGCCAGATTATTTGGCGAATGTTCAGTTGCACAATCATAAGCAGAATTTCAGAAATTATTGCTACAGGGAGTAGAGTTCACATAATACCATTTTGGATCTAAATTTAAAATGGATTTGAAAAGTAGATGGGCATGCAACCGATACTCCAATACATACAGTCAATTAGTTCTCAAAAGAATTTGTTTATAAACTTACGTTTGACCTTCAGGGTAATGAAGCCGATTCAGATATTAGAGAAATTTACCCGTCAGGGGTCGCAAGGTTCGATGATATTTGAGGCCTGTTTTAATTTGACTTTATTTTTCGATCGACAAAATCTAATATCAAATCGGCGCATTCCTGTGGTTTTTCCATTGGCGGGAAGTGGCCTGAATGGGGTATGGTTTGCAGTTCAATGTCAGCGATACTGGTCTTTAGACGATTGGCCGCATCTTCATAAAAAACATCTGATGATTCTCCACGAATCGCCAGCACGGAGCAATTGATTTTGCTGGCATAACGCCAGACATTTTGCGGGATGGATTCAAAAATCTGGGCTTCAAGTTCCGGGTCACATTGCAGAATCGCGGTTTTTTCATCTTTTTCAAGAAGCCCGCACTCCAAATAGGCGTGTACAAATTCTTTTGACCAATTTTTAAAAATACCCCGGCCAGCGGCAAAGAGCCTCAATGCTTCCTGTTTGCCCTTAAAGAGCCTTCGTCGTCGTCGTGCCATTTTTGCCAAAGGGATAATCCCTCTGAGTCCCAGCAATTTAACAATCGCCAGCAACCACAGCAGTCGCCGCGGCAAAATAACCGGGTCGATCAAAATAATTCCATCAAAAAGGTGCGGATATTTTGCGGCGGCGATATAGGTCGTGACGGCGCCCAGCGAATGGCCGATGCCAATAACCGGCGCAGTCATCTTTTCCTCGATCAGAATTCTTAAATCCTCGGCAAAGATGTCCCAGTGACGAATACGTTCGACCCTGGGTTGATCAGATCCCCCGTGGCCGCGCACATCACTGGCCAGAATGTGAAGATCGTCGACAAGGTATTGAATGAAGGGGGTATAAGTACCCGCACAAAAACCGTTTCCGTGCAAAAAATGAGCTTGTAGACCGTCACCCCCCCAGTCCAGGTAGTGAATGCGCCCGTCGTGTAAATTTAAAAAGTGCTCGGTGGGTTCGGGAAATAGGTCGGTTTCAGCAAAGGCTTTGGTTTCCACGTCTGAATTCATGTTGCCACTTTTTTAATGCGACTCAGCAAATCACTTCAGCTTGAGAGTCCATTCTAGCTCTTAAAAATCAAAATAATCCATCAGGTTATTGGCATGAAACCCGGGATGGCACTTTCGAAAACGCTTCCGGTGGCATTCCATTGACAACAGCGGCATATTCGTTAATGATGCCTGAGGCAACATTTTTCCAGCCGAATTGACAAACCGATTGGCGCAGGCGGGAGGTCGAAAATCCCTGGGTGCGCTGCTGCTCGAAAACCTTGGCGATACGGTTTGCAAGCGAGTCTGGCTCGTTATTATCGACCAGAAATCCGATCTGGTTATTTTGCAAGACAGCACTCATTGCCCCTACCCGAGTTGATACCACCGGTGTGCCACAGGCCAGGGATTCGAGTCCTACCAATCCAAAGCTTTCGTAGTAGGAGGGAATCACCACAACATCAGCGGCGCTGTAATACAGCGGCAGCTGTTTTTGCTCTATGCGGCCCAGGAATGTGACCGATTGCTGAATACCCAACTCGTTTATCAAATGTTGTAAATGATGGAATTCTTCGGTTTGCGGTCCATCACCGCCGATGATCAGCAGTTGTACGCGTTGACGGCGCCGCAGGTGAGCAATCGCTTTTAGCAAGCGTTCAATGCCTTTGATCGGATCAAAGCGACCAACGTATAAAGCAATCGGTGTGTCTTCATCTAAGTCCAGCAATTGACGTGCGGTTTTTTTATCCTGGGGCTGAAAAAGATCGAGATTGACACCGCAGGGAATCACAGCGATTTTTTCGTCAGCCGCATGATAATATTTCATCAGGTTCTGTTTTTCCATTGCGGTGGGTGCCAAGATCCGCTGGCAGGACTGCACCAATTTTCGTTCGGTGGCCAGGCGCAAATCCGGTTCCTGCTCAGCCAGTCCGACAATGTTTTTGACAACGCCCAGGGTATGGAACATAACGATATGGGGTATGTGCCAACGCTCCTGCACCCAACTGCCCAGTCGCCCGGACAGCCAGTAATGGCTGTGAACCAAATCGTAACGAAGATTTTGCTGGCTTTTGAATTTTTCAAGCGCCCGCAAAAAATCAGCCAGGTAATAGTAAAGCTTAAGTTTTTTTACCTGGCCATTGTTGCCCGCACTCAGGTGAATTAAACGTACATTTTCGTAAAGATCGACAAGGTGGTCATGCCGGGTGCCATTCAACCGGGTATAAATGTCCACCTTATGACCACGACGACCCAACTCACGAGCTAATTCCCGAATATAAACACTCATCCCGCCGGTGTTTTTGGTTCCCAATTCACCGATCGGGCTCGAATGAATGCTGAACATTGCCAGCTGCAACGGGTCTGTTTTCAAATCTAACCCCTTCCTTGAATCTGCTGTTCTGAAGCTAAAAACCGGAAAGCTGGATTATTCGAAATGAACCCGGCAGCGATAAAGCGGGATCTGTCTGCCCCCCAGTCGATGTTTATAAACTTCAGTTCCTTTGAGGAAATCATATTTTTTTTTGCCCTGCTGTATGCTTTCTTTTATCGTCAATAGTTTGCTGAGCAACCCCACGCTTAAAGAATAATACCTTTGATCATAACCATTATTATACAAATGAAAAGTGCCATCATAGTCAAAGATCATGGCGGCTGCAGTGACGGCATCATCGAGCGTCAGAAAGAAAAGCTTGAGAATTTGTTCGGCTGTCATTTCAGATGCCAGCAATTGAAAAAAAGACGCCATTTGTTCGGTCATAAAATGTGCTTTATCTGCTCGATTGCGTTTAAAAAGCGTTAAAAAGGTATCCATTTCCCTTTTTACGCCTGAAACATCATCGACGGCATCTAAGTACACCCGTCCGCTCTCTTCAAGCCGTCTAAGCTTACGTCTGACTTCGTGCCGCTGCTTGCCGGTTAGTTGCTGTAAATAGGCGTCCCAGGAGGATGGCAGTTCCAACATCATGGTGGCATCCACCATCTGGCAAGCTATCGAATTGTGTTGACCGGCGGCCGGGGCTGACAGGTGGCGATAGAACGTTGAATCTGCGCGCACGGCCTCCAGATCCAGCTGACGGATGCCCTGCTGTCTGAGATGATCAAAAAGGGCGTTGAAAAACACCGTTTCTTTGCCGGGCACAACGACAACATCCAGAAAGTCGCATACATCCGTATCCCCCATAAGGTAGCCCGTTTCGCCGCGGACCATCAAAGGTGCAATTCCGATCAATTCTCCACGGCTGCGGATCGAGCACAAGTAGGATGTCTGGCCTTCGCCAAAGGTCTGCCACCAGGCTTTTAACCACCCCGGCAATACAAACATACAATCCCATTTCAGACGGTTGGTGGGGTCATGCCAGAGCTCAGTGAGAGACTCAATCGACTCTTGATTTATGGTGTATGTTTTGTTTGCTGCCATCAACATTTGGGGTAATTTTTAAACATTAGGTTACGGGTGTCGCTATCGGGTTTAGTCATCCGGTTCCAGGGTTCAAGGTTCAGCGTTCCGCGGTTCTGGAGTTTGAGGCTAAAACTGCCGCCGCTGGGACTCCTGCCGCTGGTGGTCTGAGACTCGAAGACGCAACGTGCACCCCTAAACCCTGAACCTTTGAACCTTTGAACCCTGAACCTTTATGCTACAGCTTTACCGTTTTCCCTGTTTGGGCCGCCTGTGCCAGAGCATCAAGCACCCGCATATTTTCAATGCTGTCTGCTGTCGAAAAAATCAGTTCGGTTTGTCCCATGGCGGCATCGGCAAAGTGCTCAACCATCAGCTGATATTCATCAGCCCCGGGGATTGTGTGTTTTTCACCCGCCTCTTGATCGCTGGTCCGTAGATAGAAAACCGCCTCATTTTCCCAGGGCACAAAGGCATTGTGGGGCAATTCGATGGCACCATCCGGGCCGACGATACAGTATGTTTGCTGTAACGCTGTAATAAAACTGGCCTCAAAACAAGCTAGGCGATGATCCCCGAAATCCAGGGTGCCGACCACATGCACATCGACGCCGCCTTGATGATATTTGGCCTGGGCCTGAACCTGCGAGGGTTCGGCACCCATAAACCAGCGCGCCACACTGACACTGTAACAGCCAACATCCAGCAAAGCACCGCCCCCCATTTCCGGTCTCAAACGGACGTTTGGCGGATCGCCCCATTCCGTGTCGGACATCCGGAAACAAAAGGCGGATCTGACCAACCGCGGTAGGCCGATTGCGCCTTCCACCACCAGCTGTTTGATTCGCTGACTGCGCGGATGAAAGCGATACATAAAGGCTTCCATCAGCAGCCGCCCGCTGCGTTTGGCAACTGCGACCATCTCGCTGGCTTCCTTGGCATTGCAGGCCAGGGGCTTTTCACACAAAACATGTTTGCCGGCCTCAAGCGCCTTTATCGTCCAAGGGTGGTGAAGGTGGTTGGGCAGCGGAATATATACAAGATCCACTTGCGGGTCAACCAGCAGGGCTTCATAATCGTCGTAGACCTGATCGATTTGATGCTCAGCTGCCAGAGGGGCCGCCTCTGCCGGCAAACGTGTGGCCAGTGCGTAAATTTCACCATTGCATGATTTGCCGATAGCCGGAATCACACACTTGCGGGCAATGTTGGCATTGCCCATTATGCCCCATTTAACCGCTTCAGTCATGCAGTGTCTCCAGACTTCCGCCATTGGCGGCCGATCTGGCTGCAGCCTCAAGGATGGCCACCACCTTTACAGAATGCGCCAGCGGAGCTGCAATGGGTTCGCCGAGCAGCAGGTGATCGGCAATGTTTTGGTGGAAAAGAAAATGCTGGCGCTCGGGCACCGCCAGATTCTGGGCGATTATCTGGCCCGAGGAATGGCGCCGGTGTAAAATTAAATCCGGCGGCATTTCAGTGGCCGGTATATCAAGCTGTTCAAAATAAACCAGGGGATCAGGCGTATATTCAACCACATCTTTCCAGTGACCGCTGATCGCGCCCTGAGTTCCCAGCAAGTACCATTTGGGTTTGCGCACAGCAGCAATATCTGAATGCATAAACTCCGCTTCCTGACCGCCTGCAAAGCGGAGCAGAATACGTTCCTGATCCGCATTGGTTACGTCGTGCCAGACACGTTTGTGACGATGACACATCACCGATTGGACGCGCTCTGGCATCAGACTGACGATCCAATCCAGATAGTGCGCTCCCCAGTCGTATGTCAGTCCGCCGGAGATCTTATCATGGGAATGCCAATACCCGCAGGGATGATGATAACCGCCCACAAAGGTTTCTATGAAATACAGCTCCCCGATCAATTCTTCTCTCAATGCCTGTTTGATCGCCAGATAATCGACATCCCAGCGTCGGTTTTGATGACAGCTTAAATGGACGCCTTGTTTTTCTGCCATGTCAATCATGGCATCGGTTTCTCGTTGTGATATTGCCAGAGGTTTTTCACAAACCACATGTTTGCCGGCCGCCATCATCTGGATGGCAAGCTCCGCATGGGTACTGGGAGGGGTGGCAATAATCACCAAATCAATGTCATTATCCGCTGCAAATTCATCAGTGCTTGTATACGTCTGTAATTGTGTAAAATCCTGCCGAGCCTGGTCTAACCGCTCAAGATTTAGATCGCAGGCCGCCCGCAAATCCAATCCACTGGTTACCTTGGCGCCCTGGCCATGGATTTGACCCACCGACGGGGCGTAACCCAACAAACCGATTCCTAAAGTTTGACCGTTATGACGTCTCCCCGCCAAGTCGCGAATGAGGCGATAGAGGATTTGCTGAAAGACCGGGTTGCGGTAGTCCTGCAGGGAGGTACAGGCAACTTTGCCTTTCCCGGCAGTGCGTGCAACCAGCATCGCATGGTGCGCGTAATGCCAGTCGGCGTATAAAATCATCTCCGTATCATCTGCAGACGGTCTTAATGGCTGGTAGACACCCTGGAGGTATACCGCATCAGGAAGACGTTGAGCCAGCACATGGTTCGGGTCATCGAATAATATCCGCAATTCAGCGACCGGCCCTATTTTATCGGGTCGGACGCCAAAAATCTCAGGCAGCGGCTCAGTGGACCGGTGCACCAGCCCCAGCCATCCACCGCCGGCATTCACGTATTGCTCAAGCGGGTGGTTATTTTGATTGTGCTCTGAGCTTTGAGCTGTAATGACCACATCAAAGGGACTCGGGTCGGCCGGGATGTCGGAGCTGATATTCAGAGACACATGCGGCATGGATTGCAAATATTCTAAAAAGGAAGCCAGATCGGTCTTTTCTTGTCTGACAATCGCTAATACAGATAATGAAGGATGTTTAAACATAATCGCCAATCTATGCTTTTGTAATGGTAAATATTTATGTTGCTGGTGTTTTGCTGCTGGATGATAATTAGATGTCAGTGTTCAGGTGTCAAGTGTCAGTAAAAACAAGACTGAAGCAGAACTTACAAAAAACAAAGTGACCGTAGTGGTAACAAGGTTGAAAGGACTCAAAATTCTCTACCTATGGCCTGAAACCTGACACCTGACACCTGCAACCTTTACTTACGACAACAACCGCCAGCGAGACCCCTTTTTGTCGTCTTCGATAACGATGTTTACTTTTTGCAAGCAGTCCCGAATGGTATCTGCTTCTTCAAACTGTTTGCGCCTTCTGAATGTTTCTCTGGCCACCAGTAGTTGTTCAACCACTGGCGTCAGGCAATCTATCTGGCTGCGCGGCAAGGTCGCCAGCCGGGTCCCCAGAACGGCAATGCGCTCTCTGAGCGTATCGCGTGCCTGAATAATCGATTCCTCATTTTCGACACTCTGCTGTGCCTGCCAGATAATACGGTCCAGCTCAAGCAGAGCGTTGGTAGCTTTCTGCGCGTCATGGGCATCGAGGCCGCTGTTAAACTCATTTTCCAGCTGATGAATTTGATCCCAGAAGTCATCACCGCTGGCCGTATCTGTTACTACGGCGTCATTTGGTGTTGAAGGGGGATGCTCCCAGAGTTGCCCAAAGTCCGAACCCCGCAGTAGGTCGAGCGAAAAGCGGCGACCACTTTCAAAAACGGCCTGTTGCCCTGCCCGCTGGAGAGTGACCTGACCGATGCCCTTGATGATCGCTTGATCGCTTTCAAAGTCAAGGATACAGGCCGTGTGCTCATCCAAACCGAAAACTGCAACATCCTGCGGTAAAGATGCGATCAATTGCTCAAAACGCGGTTGTCCCATAAAACAAAACCGCGTGTCATGATTGCCCCCTTCTGCATTGTTCCAATGCGGTACCACCACCAGGTTAAAGCCAAAGTCCTTCAGTAGGTCCATTCCGTCAACCCAGTGCAATTCCTGGCCGACCTTGTATATTTCATAAACCGGAAGCGTGAAGCGACCAACGGTCAGAGCAGCTGCGCTGGCGGCTACTAAACATCCACCGCCCTTGACGAGGTCGGTCAGGATTTTGGGAATAGCGGATGGTATCCACTGCCGAACCGCATAAGTCGGACTGCCGGGGCCAATCAAAACATAATCAGCATCTCGCAGTGTTTGATAGGCTTGCTCAGCGTCAAATGGGGAAATGGAATCATTGGATTTAAACGACGCAATTTTGAGGGCTTGCTGAATATGAGAACGGAAGTAATCCTGGGCTTTTTCAGAAATTTGATCAACATTAAGCTGAAAACCCGCCGGCGTGTCCAAAAAAACCGCGCTAGGCGCACCTGCCAGACGCTTCAGCAATTCCTTATGAACTTCAACCATGGTGGCGGTCAGCTCACCGGACCCCATCAATACGATCATGCCTTTACCAGACGGCATGGCAAAACCTTTCAAATTGGATCATTTTAACAGTGGGCTATAAAAAAAAGGATATAAATTTAATTACAGTCCTGTCCCCTCAAAGCACGGGTCTTTCCTATACAAAATTATAATGTAATATAAGAAATAATTTATGTTAATCAAACAGTATTTTTTTTCTGAATCACTTTCGATCTCAAAAATAGATTTGCACATCATTGTAAATATTGCGTTAAGTGACAGGTGAAACGCGATGGATTGGAGCGGTTTTGCTGTAACGATTGATCCTTATGCGGTTTCGCTATTGAATTTGTTACGAAAATTAAAGAAGCCAAAAAGCAGAAAGGGTTACAGCTTCTGCTGCAACCCTTTGATTTCATGGTAGGCACGGTGAGATTTGAACTCACGACCTCTACCGTGTCAGGGTAGCGCTCTCCCCCTGAGCTACGTGCCTTAAAATTTTATTGTCACCTAACATTGGTGCAGTATGGTGTCAAGAGCTAATCAGTTGGTCCTTTTTTAGCCTGAAACCAGCGTAATTTTAAGGTTTTGATTGCTGATCTCGTAGATGTTAATACCGAAATTCTCAAAATTCTGCCGCATCAGGGCTTCAGCCAGCTCCTCGGCTTTGCCTTTATAATCAACGATCAGAGTTGTCTCATTGGGCTTGATTTCTTTTACCCGAATTCCTTCGACACCGGAAACGCTGCTCAATGCACGACGAAATTTTACGAAATGAGCCAGATTCCCCGTCCCTTCCACAAAAACCTCCACCTGGGAGGGTCGCTCGGCCAAACGGCGCCAGGCAGCGTCCAATTGAGTGGCCAGGTCATCGCCGGCCAGGGTGGCGACCATGGTAAGGGCTTCTCTGCCACCCACAGCCTCATTGATGTTGGCGGTCACCGATGTTCGCGAAATGTTAAGCAGCTCTTCACCATTTTGGGTCCGCAAAACGCGCGCCTGCAGTATGGCTTTAAACGACTTTAAATCATCGCCCATGATACTGGCCGTTGGGCTGGCAACAGAAGAGCCCATGATAATCAAATCGGCCTGCAAACGGGTACCAATGTTAATGGCGGCTTCATCGGTTAATACCGGTGTCAGACCGTCACCGAGACCAGTCGTTTTTCCGATGCCCACACCGCGATGATTGACAATTGGAAAACCCCTGGTTTTTAAGATATCTGCCATGGTTTCTTCGCTAATTGCCTCAAAGCCCCCCATTTGTTTTCCCCACCAGTATCGCGGTGCATCCTCCTGAAGATTCTGTTCTGATATAAAGAAAAGGATTGCTGGCAGATCGACTTTGGTTCTCAAAATATCCGCATTAGACAGCTGTTTGGCAATTTTTTTGCCCGCCACCCGGGCTTTGACCAGGACGCGATAGTTCTTATCAGACTCTGTTTCGGTCAACACTTTGTAATCCAGGACAAAGGCATTGGGCTTTGCGAAAATGATTTGATTCACCTCTGGGAAATACTCAATCAGCGAATTCACCTCAAGCACTTCTTTGGTCATCAAGGCAACGGCTGCCACCAGGCCCTCAGATATGGCAGCTTCCCGGGCAGCCTGGATATTGCCGCCTTGAATTACGCTCGTTCCGACAACCACAAAGGTTTTATTCTGCACCTTCTTCTGAGCGTAGGCCGCAACAGAAAATGACAGCATCAGGACCATCGCACTTGCAACAACCCGCCGGTACCATTTGAAGGACATCCTGAACATTTTAAGGCTCCCGTTTCATCAATTGAATAGTGGTAATATCCCTTAATTGAATTTTAAAATAAATTCAAGATTTAAACCATCGATTTGAAGCGCAATTCACAAACACCAAAATTTTCTGAGCATGAATTTAACGATTTTAGGATATATTACGGGGTTTCACGTCTATTTTTGTAATAATGATGGGGTTCAAAAGGCAGATTACAATGCGGTTTCGTGGTTATATAAAACGTAAAACTGGCTTCAAAACGATATGCTTTAAGAATATTTAGTTTCCATCCATAAATGAGATAGTTTTTCGATGAGCTCGGCCGCACAAGTTTTTTTGCCTTCGGCGTACTTGAAGTACGTCGAAGGCAGAAAAACGCGGAGAACACAGCTCATCGGAAAAATAGCCATTTAGGGGTGGAAACTACAGGTGGCGGGCAAGCGAGTAGTCCGCAATATCAAACAATGAATTCTTGTATCTCGAATCTTCAAATAGCGCCAGGGCTTCTTTGGCCTTATCAATGTACAGCGAGGCTGTTTCTACCGTGTAGTCGATCCCGTTATTTTTGTGCAAAAGTGTCACCAGGGTCTTAAATTCATCGATCGTAAAATCTTCATTTTGTATGATGTTAACCATCTGATCATGCTCAGAAGGATCGGCCTCTTTTAAAGCCTGTATGATGGGCAGGGTCAGCTTGCCCTCTCTGAGATCGGCCCCGACCTCTTTGCCCAAAGCTGCCGTATCCTTGGTATAATCGAATAAATCGTCCACCATCTGAAAAGCCAATCCAAGATTGAAGCCGTATTCTGACAGCGCTTGTTCTTCTTCAGGGGATGCTTCAGCGATGACCGCACTTACCTTGCAGGCGGCCTCAAAAAGAACGGCGGTTTTACGACGGATCACCTCCATATATTCATCCTCGGTCAGGGAGACATCACCCTTGCGCATCAATTGGTGGACTTCGCCGGTGGACATGTGCTCGGTTAGATCGGCAACGATGCGCATAACTTCTATTTTTCCGGAATCCGCACATATGGACAACGCACGTGAAAGCAGGAAATCACCCACTAATATGGTAATCGCATTACCATATACCGAATGGGCGACGGTTTTGCCGCGTCGCAGAACTGCATCGTCAATGACGTCATCGTGCAGAAGCGTAGCGGCATGCAGGTATTCCATCGCTGAAGCAACGTTTTTGGCGTATGTTTCTTTATAGCCACAAATTTTAGCAGCAAGAACCAGCAGCAAAGGCCGCAGCCGCTTACCACCGGCAAACAGAATATGATGGGCGACTTCAGACACTAGATCCAGGTAAGGTTTTAAATTCTCTGCCAACTGCGTTTCAATTTCAGTCAGGTCTTGTTTGTTTTCCGCCAGAATCCGCTTCTTGAGGTCTTTCATATGGCATCTCCTATGAGGTCATATTCCATTGCATCGCTTACCTTGATTTGTGAAAATGATCCAATGGCCGGATCCGGCTGATCAGGACCAAATTTAACGTAAGTCATACCATCGACTTCAGGAGCCTGAAAGGGCGCACGTCCGGCATATAATCTATTCTCCACAGACTCTTCGACTAAAACCGACAGTGTTTGACCAATATATTGTTGATACTTTTGAGCCGAGATATCCAGCTGACTGGACATCAGCTGATCATAGCGCTCCTGAGCCACTTCAGCCGGAACGTGGCCAGGCAAACGGTGCGATTGAAGATCCTCAGAATCGGAATACAAAAAAACACCCAGATGATCAAACTGTGTGCTTTCAATGAAACGCAGCAGGGTTTTAAAATCCTTTTCACTTTCCCCGGGAAACCCAACGATAAGGGTTGTCCTCAGCGAGGCGCCTGGCACTTCTTTACGAATTTTATCAAAAAGCCGTTGGAGGTCATCCTGATTGTAATTACGGCCCATCCTTTTTAAAATGGGCCTGCTGACATGCTGAATTGGGATGTCGAAGTAAGAGCATATATTGGGATACGATGCAACAGTTTTAATGAAAGCATCATCAATGCTTTCCGGATGCCCGTAAAGTACACGGATCCAGGCTTCGGGACCGGCTGCCGTTTTTACAGGCAGGCTGGCCAAGTCTTCGACCAACTGACTTAAAGAAGCCGTCGGTTGTAAATCCTTACCGTAAGATGTTGTGTCCTGCGCCACAAGAACCAATTCCTTGACACCGTCTGCAAACAATGCCTGCGCTTCGGAAATAACTTCTTGCGGCGGCCGACTTCGTTTTTTGCCGCGCAATTTGGGGATAATGCAATAGGTACAATGCTGACTGCAACCCTCGGCAACCTTAAGGTAGGCCATGTGTGAAGTACTCAGCGCCCGGGGCGCATTTTTATCCTGGGGTGAAATGGTTACCGGATCGGGCAGCAAACATCCACTGGAAATAGTTGACCCTTCTAAGGCTTCCACTATACGGTCAAAAGCCCCAGTACCGATAAAAGCGTCCACTTCGGGTAGCTGATCGACAATTTGATCGCGGTAGCGCTCCGGCAGGCAACCGGCAACAACCAGCCTTTGACACTTGCCGGATTGTTTGTAATGAGCCAGCTCCAGGATCATTTCGATACTTTCATCGGCGGCATCTTCGATGAAACTGCAAGTGTTGACCACAATGGCGTCTGCATCTTCGGGATCTTCAACAATTGCCCAGCCGGCCTTTTTAATACGACCGAGCATAATTTCGCTGTCCACCTGATTTCTGGCACATCCAAGACTGAGTAAGAAAAGGTTCATTATTCTTATCAATTAACTATTACGATATGATGCATGTGCAGGGACACATTGTTCAAAAGGTAGTGATACGGTCCAATTTAGTGAAAAAGTAGGTATTTATCAGGGGTTGTCAATGCAGCCTGTGGACTGATGTTTGTGGGTTGAAAAGCTATAGGCCTACGGATCAGGTTTATGGGTGATGCATGGGGGTTGGCCGGGTTTTTAACCAATACATGAATTTTTCGAGCCTCACGATGAACACAGGTAATGCACCTCCACGAATGTTGCTTTAAATGCCTGAAATAATCTAAAAAGTCCTTGACAATATATCTATATTACAACATTGTAGCCTTAATACCGTAAAATGCCACTATGTTGAATTCAAGAGAACCAATAAACTTAATCCCCTGAAATGCGAATGGAAGTATTTGGAGTGGGTTATGAATCACTGGTTCCCAATTATGACGGTACAAAGCCTCTGCGGGGTCTAGCCAACCTCAGTGGAGGCTTTTTTGTTTAGGCGCCGTAAAACCGTCCTGTGCGCAACTCAGAAGCGGGAAAAAGCGGTTTAAGCAAACCACCCCCTTGTGAGATTTCAAGCGTAACTACATCCGATAGAAGATTGCCAAATCGCCAGCTCTTGCTGAGTACCTGAATTTTGCACGAGTCGGAGGCTTTCATATGCAAGGCATTTCATGCAAAATTTAGGCAGTATACTCTGGAGCCATCTCTAATCGTTAAGGGCATCATCTAGTACCCCCTTAGGTTAGGATGAACAGGTTACCGAACACCGATACACGACACTCTATCAAGCCATAGATTTGTTGGGATCAAATTCAAGCCGGGGGGATTCAAGGTGCTCCAAAAAAGGAGGCAGGTAATGAAACGTATGTTTTCATGTTGGCTTAGCGTTATCCTATGTTTAAGCTGCATGATCGTGCTGCTCGTTCCCTGCGCTTCAATTGCCGGAAGTTGCGAGCAATGGGTTGCCAAAGCAGTCTCAGTGCAAGGAAGCGTGGAGGCACGCAGGGTTGGCGAAACGCAATGGCAAAAGGTCGAATTAAATGACACCTTCTGCCCGGGTGATAAAATTCGCGTCAATGACAGAAGCCGCGCTGGTCTTTATTTGGTGAATCAGCCTCTGCTGCGTCTGGATCAAAACACAACCATCACCCTTGGCGGAATAAAGCAGAAGAAAACATCGGTTGTCGAGCTGGCCAAGGGCGCTGTCCATTTTTTCAGCCGCATTCGCCGCAATCTTGAAGTCATAACCGGATTTGTAAATGCCGGTGTGGAAGGAACAGAAGGATTTATCAGGGTCGAGACAGACAGAACCTTCATATCCATTTTTGAAGGCCAGGTCCTGGCTTCAAACACCGCCGGTAGCCTCACGCTAACCAGCGGTCAATCGGCTGTGGCCGAAGCAGGCAAAGCCCCGGTGCTGCGGGTTGTGGTGCGACCCCGGGATGCTGTCCATTGGGCCCTATATTACCTGCCGGTCTTGTTTGTGTCTCCCGGCACAGCCCCGAAAGAAAATCCGGCTGACCCACGCTTTTTGGCCTATCGCGCCTCACAACTGCTGGCGGTGGGCCGCGTGGACGAAGCCAACACTGATATCCAGCGCGCCCTGAGTTTAGACCCGGGGTTCAGCGATGCGCATGCACTTCAGGCCATTATATTTGTGGTGCAAAGTGAGAGAGACAAGGCCCTTGATTCTGCGCAAAAGGCCGTCAAAACTGGTCCCGGCTCGGCAACAGCCCGCATCGCTTTGTCCTACGCCCAGCAAGCCGGCTTCGATCTTGACGGCGCCCGCACCAGCATTGAAGAAGCGTTAAAACTGATTCCTGATAATGCCCTGGCATGGGCGCGCCTGGCGGAGCTGTGGTCATCATTTGGCAGACTGGGCAAGGCCCTGGAAGCGGCCAAAAAGGCCGTTGATTTAGAGCCGAACCTTTCGCGTACACAGATGGTTTTGGGCTTTGCTTATCTGACCCAGGTGCGAACCACCGCATCGCGCGAAGCCTTTGAAAAAGCCATCGCGCTTGATCAGGCCGACCCGCTGGCGAGACTGGGACTGGGTCTGGCCATCATCCGGGATGGGGATCTGACTGCCGGCGGCCGGCAGATTGAAATTGCCGCCAGCCTCGATCCCAACAATTCATTGGTCAGAAGTTACCTGGGCAAGGTATACTTTGAAAAGAAGAACATCGGATTGGATGAGCGCGAGTTCGCCATCGCCAAGGAGCTTGATCCCAACGACCCCACCCCCTGGTTTTACGATGCCATTGCCAAGCAGACCACCAACCGCCCGGTTGAGGCCCTGAAGAATCTGCAAAAGGCCAGAGCACTTAACGATAACCGTGCCGTTTACCGTTCCAGGCTCCTGCTCGATTCGGATTTAGCAGCTCGCAGCGCCGCACTGGCACGAATCTACAGTGACTTGGGTTTCCAGGAGCGTGCTCTATTTGAAGGCTGGACGGCGGTTAACACCGATCCAACCAACTTTTCGGCGCACCGGTTTCTCGCTGATTCTTACTCCATTCGACCCCGTCATGAGATTGCGAGGGTCAGCGAGCTGCTCCAATCCCAGCTGCTGCAGCCCCTCAACATCACCCCTGTTCAGCCCCGCCTGGGCGAAAGCAACCAGTTTCTGATCAGCGCCAGCGGCCCTGAAACGCTTGCGTTCAACGAGTTTAATCCCATTTTCAACCGCAATCGCATTGCCGCTCAGGGTGCCGGACTGGTCGGTGAAAATGAAACATCTGGCGGGGAAGGCGTGGTTTCCGGCATCTACAAAAAATTTTCCTTCAGCAGCGGTTATACCTACTTTGATACCGACGGTTGGCGGAAAAACGCCGACCAAACAGATAAAATTGCCAATGCTTTCGGCCAACTGCAACTTTCTTATAAAACAAGCATTCAGGCTGAATACCGTTACCGGGATACCGAAAGCGGCGATCTTCAGCTGAGGTTCTTTGAGGATGACTTTCTGCCAAACAAAGATGAAAATAACGAAAGCAAATTGATCCGGGCAGGCTTTCGACATGCTTTTTCGCCGGCCAATGTTCTCATTGGCAATTTTGCGTACCAGGATGTGGACCGCAATATAAAAGACAGTCCCGTACCGGTATTCGTACCGCTGGCAAAAATTGACGGCGATGATGATGCCTATAGCTATGAATTACAACATCTGTTCCGCTCCAAATTTATCAACATTGTGACGGGCGCAGGGTATTTTGATATCGATGCACAAGATACCATTACAGAAGAGGTATTTTTTGATCCCCCAGGTGTGACTGTGCGGGACGTAACAGAAGATGACCTCGATGTCCATCACGCTAATCTTTATCTGTATTCCTATATCAAGCTGCCTGTCAATCTGGCACTGACCGTCGGCGCCAGTGGTGATTTCTTCGATCCTGATAGTGATGCCGAAGATGATACCAATCAATTTAACCCCAAGTTTGGAATTACCTGGAATCCTTTTACAAATACCACGCTACGGGCTGCGGCATTCAGAACGTTGAAAAGAACGCTGATTACCGACCAGACGCTTGAGCCGACCCAGGTCGCCGGATTCAACCAGTTCTTTGACGATAATAATGCAACCGATGCCTGGCGCTATGGGGGCGCAATCGATCAAAAATTTTCAGAAAGTTTATTTGCAGGGGCAGAGTATACGTATAGGGATCTGGACACACCGTTTTTTAGCGACACGGTGGAGGAAGCCAACTGGGAAGAAAAGATTTTCCGCGCCTATCTTTTCTGGACACCGCATGAATGGCTTGCGCTTAGCGCTGAATATCTATATGAAGATTTCGACCGAGATGAAGATAACGCGGAAGGCGCCAAAGACCTCGAGACCCATTATCTTCCCCTGGGGATTAATTTTTTTCACCCCAGTGGGTTGAGTGTCTCACTCAAAGGCACCTATATCGATCAGGACGGCAAATTTGAGCGGCAAGGAGCGGCTGCAACCGGCGAATTTGAAAATGGTGATGATAATTTCTGGTTATTCGATGCCGCCATCCGCTATCGCTTACCCAAACGGTATGGTTTTATAACGGTCGGCGCGACAAATTTATTTGACGAAGATTTCGAGCATTTCGATACTGACGTCGATAACCCCCGAATACAACCGGATAGAACTATCTTCGGCAGAGTCACACTCGCTTTTCCATGAAAATCGGAACTGCATTTATGTTTGAAGGAAAGGAATGTGGCTAAAACCGTTTACAACTATAGCTTAAGACAGCATTTAGCAATCCATTAAGCCATTTTTCTAAAAAACTTTAAGGCGAATATCGAAAGGAGGATAAAATGCTAAAAAGAAGATCCATGATTTTTTACGTGCTGTTAATCGCTGCTTTGGGCTGCACGCATGCATCGAATAGGGTTGAAGCAGAAGAACCACCAATTAAAATAAAATTGCTTCCAGGCGATAATACTGTAGAATGTAAATTTTTAAAAAAAGATCCCCCTACGTACATTTAAATTATAAGAGGAGGAAATTTGTGCGCTGATAGGG
>JAAUXU010141259.1_pt1 | contig 17077 bp, 11 predicted proteins | sample 7278151 | NCBI WGS metagenome assembly JAAUXU01 (sample SAMN14350113, study PRJNA611818) | marine sediment metagenome | isolation source: surface marine sediment (1.8m) | place: French Polynesia: Moorea | collected 2018-08 | reverse complement strand
CGTATGACAGAGCATGGCTGTCAACTCTGCACTTTGCTGGTAGGCTCAGCTGGCCTGAAAGAAATACATCCCTTGCGACTTTACTCTGGGGCGTGCGCAGGCGCACCTTTTGTGGTGAAGGGATTGCCACATGCAATGAAGTGGCCATGATGGAAATGAGACATTTCATCTCACTCTTACTCCAGAGTGGAACACTTTTTGCAAAAACAACTATAAAGCGTGCTCTAGGGCACGGTGACGTCTTTCTCAAAAGACCAAACTTATTTTGCCCTGACCCATTGCTCAAAAGTTAGAGCCATTTAAACCTACTACATTTCAGTACATAACAAACATGTTGTCTCTGAGTTATCCCTCTGAGGGAAGGGGGTGCTGTAACTCGCTGAAGGAAAGGAGGGGAAGGGTCACTCTAGGTATAGTTACTCTGTGGCATGGCTCAAAGAAAATACAGGAGGGAGAAGGTATAGAACCTATCCGCCCCACGAATGGAGAGATGCCGTAGATTTCTTAAGGCTTAGTGACAACACAACCTCTCCTGCAAATGTAGCTTTTAGCGACATGAAGGATTGCAAATTTGACCGCCCTTTGAGCTTTTGCAACAAAGTGTTGACGGTCCCGATGGCAGGACCCATCAATGAGAGCCGTCCGGATGTCCCGATGGCGGGACCCAGCAACGAGAGCCGTCCGGGTCCGAATGTTACGATGGCTGGACCGAGCAACGAGGGCCGTCCGGGTCCAAATGTCGCGATGGCTGGACCTATCAACGAGAGCCGTCCAGATGTCCCGATGGCGTGACCCAGCAACGAGAGCCGTCAGGCAAAGACAGGCTTCTCCTAATTCCGACTTGAATGACAATGTTTGACCACGTAATATATTGCTTACGGTATTCACTTCTGCACCTGTCCCTATGTAGAGTATGCATGTGAACAGAAGAGACCAGGACAAATTTGCTCTTAACCTTAATTATCTTAAAATCAAGCTTAAAACTAGAAAATAGAAAAAATAGAATAGTCCTGAAATGAGTGGATTCGAGTAGGCCTTGGGGCTTGAGCTCTTGGTTAAAATTACTAGTGCCAATGGGACAGTTCCCCAGGTACCTTACTAATACAATACAATAGCCATGAACCATTGCTCTCACTATGTGTGCACAGGCACGTACACAGAGCACCTCTTAAATGACATTTTTAGTGCACACAATTAGTCACGACTGGATGGGGATGTCTCTTATGTCGCCAAAAACTACATTTGCAGGAGAGGTTGCGTTGTCACTAAGCCTTAAGAAATCTACGGCATCTCTCCATTTGCGGGGCGGATAGGCTCTATAGGGAGAAGGTCAGCGAGACCGCTGAACTGCGGCACAAATGTCAGCTGTCGCGATGATCCCTCAGTACATAGAATATTGTGGAAACCCCCGTTGTGATCATACCCAGTGAGCAAGATCCTTACTCTTAAGTAATGTATGGAAAAAAGGACAAGCACGACAGCTGACTTTGCGCCTCAAAATCCTCGGAGCGAGCCTGGACCTTCTCCCTCATTCACTTTCTTTGGATGGAACGGGCTCGCAGACTTGGGCGCTCTCGCGTTCCGGTTCAGCTCGGCTCCACCACTACTCTGGTCAGCCAACGCGGAAAACATAAACAACACAAATGAGGAATCATGCGCGAGGGTGAAAATAGTGAGAAAACGTTTCAAAGAGAAGACATCTTCTGGAGTCCCGAGGACCAAAATATATCACCCAAGAGAATCATGAAACGCAAGAGCCATGAGAACTCACATGAAAATCCCGTGTGGATGCCTGAAGAAGAGAACATCTCAAGTCCCGAGGACCAGAATATGCCACCCAAGAAAAAGAAGAAAGTCAAGAAAAGGCATAAGGATTCAGTTGGAAATCCCGTGAGGATGCCAGAAGACGAGAACATATTGGAGGTTCCCGAGGACCAGAATATCTCATCCAAGAAAAAGAAGAAACTCAAAAAGATGCATAAGGATTCAGTTGGAAATCCTGTGAGGATGCCAGAAGACGAGAACATATTGGAGGTTCTCGAGGACCAGAATATCTCATCCAAGAAAAAGAAGAAACTCAAGAAGATGCATAAGGATTCAGTTGGAAATCCTGTGAGGATGCCAGAAGAACATATTGTAGAACATATGCCAGAAGAGAACATATTGGAGGTTCCCGAGGACCAGAATATCTCATCCAAGAAAAAGAAGAAACTCAAGAAGAGGCATAAGGATTCAGTTGAAAATCCCGTGAGGATGCCAGAAGACGAGAACATATTGGAGGTTCCCGCGGACCAGAATATCTCATCCAAGAAAAGGAAAAAGCTCCAGAAGCAGCGTAAGGACTTGGAGGAAAAGAGGCATAAGGATTCAGTTGGAAATCCTGCGAGGACGCCTGAAGAAGAGGTCGTTTCTGACATTCATGAGAACCAGAATACCTCGCCCAAGAAAAGGAAAAAGCTCCAGAAGCAGCGTAAGGACTTGGAGGAAAATCCTGTGAGGACGCCTGAAGAGGACATCTTCTGGAGTCTCGAGGACCAGAATACCTCACCCAAGAAAAGGGAGGAACTCAAGAAAGACTCAGATGAAAGCCCCTTGCGTACGCCAGACGACGAGGACCTATTTGAGAGTCCTAAGGCTCAGATGATTCCACTTAAGGTGAGGTTGAAGTTCAACAAGAAAAACACGGTCTCAGATCAGGACCCGCCGAAACAGCCTACCGAGGACCAATTGGTGATTTCTGGAAATCTTGATATCTCTGGGCAAGACAATGAGAACTCAGAAAATGATCTCCAGCCTCAACTATCCCCCTCGGGGCTCCCAATAATTGAGTCCTCGTATTCAATTGCCCCGAGCTGCAGTGGGGGACACCACGGAATGGAGAATGGCACTCAAGAAAAAGGAGCGTCCAGGTGGGTCCAAGCGTAATTTGCTATGGTCGGTGAGGCCTAAAGTTGTCACTAGTCTTTCTTTCAGTGATGACACAAGAGCGAACGCCCCCCTTAAAGCAGGAAGAAGAGTGGATGATGTTATGGAAGAAGAGGATGCGAATGACGACGACGAGGTCACGACCTCCGAGAATATTGTCGCGAGACTCAGGAACACCAAATCTTCTTCTATCTTCGAGATCATCGACGGATTAGACCCGACCTCGAACTGCCCCGCCGAGGACGTGAAACCAGAGGAACTCGGTATCTGCAATGGAAAATGAGTGTTGGTCTGGTCTTTATTTTGTCTCGTCTCCAGATCCCACTTTCTTCATGCGATCAACCTTTGAGAGTCCTATTCTTGACTCTCAAGCAACTCCTCTGTGTCAACAAGTTCTCGACTGGATTCTGGCCAGGGACTTCCCGCTGCCGAGGCTCAATCGCTTCATTTTTAAAGGCAGGGGAAACTTCTGGTTCCTCTACGGAAAGACGTTGGAAAAGTTGAAGCGGGAGATCCCGGAGTACAGAAATGGGTCCTTCACACTGGCTGAGGATGTCGTCTTGCTTAAGAGAATGAAGGTAATTTTTGTGAAAGTTTGAGGGATCTTTCTGGAAAGTTGTCTGTGTGTGAAAAAATTGGGGAACATTGGGATTCAAACTCTTGTTTCATTTTGAGTTGATTTTGGGATCCAGTCGGAGGTAGGAGGGATTTGCAGCTGCTTCCTCGGTTGACGAGTGTACGTGAATTAAGTTTCCTAATCTTCTAGATTATGATGGACGATTTGGGCATGTCCGAGAGCCAAATGTTTGACCTCATGTTTGAGATCAAAAAACTTCCAAGGACGGGTGAGTTATCATTAACGTGTATACGAGCCTTAATATGTGCAACTTGAAAAACATCATAGACAATCAGCACTGGACCAAGCTATTCGTTGGGGCTTATGTGGCACGTCCGCTGCTGAAACAGCGCCGCGCTGCTGAGGCGTTCCGGCGCTTGGACACCCTGTTGCACATGCACAAGAAGAAGATGGCCTTGACCACGGAAGCCGTGACAGCGGCAAAGGAGGAGTTTCGAAAACATGTGGACGAAACAGACTCGTTCAAGGTTATGAAGATAGTGAGGCAAAAGCTCGGGATCGAGCACTTGGTTTCCAACAAGGAGTTGAGCATCAAGATGTTTGGCAAGGACAACAGACACCAGTGAGTGTGCCACAGGACCTACTTATTGTAGTCATGGTTGGGGTTGGGAGTGCCCTTACCCTCGTCGACAGTGGGATCATACGATCATGGCCTTGCAATATTTTTATTTATGCTAGCAGAAGATCTTTCGTTGAGAAGTTGAGGGCGCTGATCATATTTTTATTCTGCTAAGAATTCGATATATTGGTCAAAAATTGGCGTTTTTTCGGAAAACCATCCAGTTCTTTTAGAGCTGAAAAAAAACATTGGGGAAAAGGTAGGAGGTTGAAAACACTTGTTTCATCCCTTAGCAATCCCAGAAAGCTTAGTCAAGATCGGCCCAGTGGTTTCTGAGATCTGGGTGGTGACGGGCAACGTGCACACAGACGAACAGACCGAAGCTGTGTTATTTAACTATTATGTCCAATTATGGCACTGGCAACTTTGATACTCACCCATGCCACTCAGTGCTATAGAATTGACTTTTCAAGTCTGCTGATCCTTAACTGATTGAAGTTTTTGCTCTAACGACAATCTTTTAGGCATCATTTCATATTTTTGACGCCTATGTTTCCTGCAGAACCTCCCCTCACACCAAAAAGGGTCCCATGAAGATAGACGAAATGTTGACCCTGATGTACCTCGTGCTCAGCAAGAGCGTCACGTCCAAGGCTCGGAGTGTCGATCTGAGTCTGGCCCAGTGGTGCGACATCGCCGACGAAATGGGAGGAAGAAGTTGGAAGAGTGTCAAGAACTACTGGGATGGCACCATCCATCCAATCTTGGCCAGCTACCAAGAGGGTTAGTAAATCCAGAATTAGAGGCTTTTTCTCTCGTCTACTTGCGTTTTGCACTAGGACTCGACCCCTGCTCCTTAGACTGGCAGGTGGAGTTCCTGGAGGCGGTGTTGGAAAACCCGAAAGTGACGGATCGCAGGTTGATCAACTACAAGTCGTTCTTGAAGCTCTTCCCTTCGCAGACGCCCAAGTCGCTCCGGGACACAATCGACCTCATCAGAGTTGTCAAAGGAGTCACGCGAGACATGAGCTTCAGGTAGAAGTCGTGTGTTGGCGTCTTGTCTGCAGTGGAAACACAAAAAAGTGGGGAACCATGATAACCAAAAGAAGGGATATTGGCGACTGTTCCTCACTCTCGTACAGAGCAACACTTCCCCACTTAGACATTGCTGCACTTTTCTTCACTGTGATAAGCTGTTCTACTCAAATGATTGGGTTGCCATGAGTTGTCGTACATACACCCATTCAGCTATTATCTTTTATATACGTTAGGGCTTTTCAAGTTTTTTTTCCAGCATACAGGTCAAAACATTAATGTCTCATTGAAAAAAGATTTTTTAATTTTTCTCTGACACCCCTAAAATGGCTTGAAGTTTTAGTACAGTAGCACAGTGCATCTGACTGCCTGACTTCACTCTTTCAAAACTGCTATGTTATAAGGGTGTCCCTGATTGTGCTGAAATGTTAGGTGCTAATAATAGGCAGTGTCTGGTATTGGCACCTAAAATTTCAGTTCAGTTGGAGACACTCTTATAACATAGCATTTTTGGGGTTTGCTATGTATCGTCGCCTCTCTCTTTCTCCATGCGTCTTTTATACGAACTTTTCAGGAGTGATAAACACTACAAAGTCATTTGCATGAGGTGCATTGAGGCATTGATGTTGGAAAAATGAAGAAGAGTGAAGTGAAATTGCATGTTGCTTACATAGCTTTTTTAGGTTGCAAACTGAACGCTTATGGATAAGGAGAGAGGCATTTTGCATGATCTTTTCTTCCTACAATTCAGATGTTAAAGCCCGAATGACTCAATTTTGGGTTGTTTGAGCAAGATCAAGTGCACAATTGACTGCAATCAGTTCATGTCTGTATGCCAGGCCCAACTGCACTGCAAAACCCTTTTGGATAGACTCACTTCAGCCTTAAACTTTTCAGCCAAGGATTGTCTCATGGGCTCTTCTTGGGAGAGTGCAAAAGTCGAATCTCTGCAGATTTCTTTACTCTTGGAAGTACAGGTCAATGCTGTCAACGGTAAAGCAGATCTAGGTACTAGCTGACAGGAGTTTTGGACAGATTGGTCCTTATGGACAGGATGTTTCATCACATCAGTCTTGGAAATATTGTCATATTGGATATTGTGCATACTCACCGTGACAATACTAGACTACAGAGGGAAGGTGGGATGGCAACCCTACCATCTTAAGATTATCACAGTCAGGAATTGTCGAGATGAGGAGCTGTCACCCTACCTTAATACTTTTCCACTCACCCGGTACAAATATCATAAGTGCGCGTGCAAATTGACCAGTTTCATACTGCATGTACGTACTTATTTCGAATTTGCATGCAAGTTTGCAGTTTCTTAAGTATGCAAACATTTATGTTGTTTGTGCTGCCTCAGGGATTCCGTCGCCGTCGCCATCGATCACTTCAAGAATGGGAGGAAGCCCAAGGAGGAGAAGAGAATCTTGGCCCGGCACATCACTGAAGAGTTTGAGAAGATTAAGATGCCATTGAGAAAAGAAAACCAGAGAAAAAAGCGAGAACAGCTCCCGGATGAATAAAGGAGCCTTGTGTTCATTCAATGAAAATATGATTCATTGAACTGAGGCGTCGCTTAACAAAAATTAAGAGCTTGTGGATGTATCATACCAGAGTTCATGATAAATGTGTCTCAGGGTCCGTTTGCTATGGCAAGATTCTGAGGCGTATATATTTTATTGTCTGGTTGTTTAATATACTTGGAATGAAAGTACAGTGTTTGCTGGAGCAAGCTTTACAGTGATGAAAGATTTTTCCATGATTTTCTGAGATGTCCAGTATCGGTTTAGCGTCGTAGCCGCCATGCAGAAGTTTTCCATCACACCAACCTTTTGCAAAGCAAACCTCCGGGCCTGGGACAACTATTTAATCCATTTTCTTTGAATGAACCCTTTTTCCTCTGGATGGGGGCGTCCATTGTTGAGGGGGAGGAGGACATGGTCCGACGCTACCGCCATGCCAAGTTTGGTCGGTATCTGTGTCCTGGGAGATGTGGATCAGACCAATAATAAATATCTCCTTCATGCATGTAGATGTACAACAGCTGTTACGTCATATCGTCTAGGAAGTGGAGCCCACGCGGCTGGGATCAGCGACGTCTGCTGCGTTTGTGTCGCCAAAGTCTGTCTGTGCAAACGCTCCCGCACGAGCGGTGTTGGCTGATAGCCCTAAAAGTTTTGGGGTGTCCAATGCAACTTTGCGCGCGCGCCGCGCCTGCGTGCGTGCGTGTGCGCGTGCGTGGAAGCCCACGCGCATGTGAACATCTCTTCCTTCTTCCTGCATCTGTTGGAAGGTCGCATTGACGCTTGCGTACGCACAAATTTGCGTCAGCCCACACAGCGGCAGCTGCAACAAACGTACGCACTGATTGTGTCGAGATGTAACGAAGTAATTCCCGCCCCGTATTGAACGCTTCAGACGAGGGTATCTTTTCCTTTCCACCCAAGTCATCGAGCATGATCGAGCCAAAATTGTCGTCACTTCCTTTTCCTTAAGCAGAACAAAAATGTCTCTGAAATCGTTTGGGAAGTGATTTTTGCTCCCCAGAACTTGCGTGGGCGTTTGGAGGCCTACACAATCAAGCCTTAAAGACCTGGGCCCTCCGGACTACGATTTAGGACTTAGTAGTGAGACGTTCGAGTTTAATCCTCGCCTCAAACCCTCAAGACAAAAACTCCTCCTAATGGCACCTCCCCCAGCTGAAATTAAGGTGGGCTTTTTTTCATACATCTTCACATAGGTGGACTACGGCGTTAATTCCCCTCCCTCGCCGGTCTGGGAGTGTCCTCTGTACCAGGTCCCCTGCGAATTGAATGAAAACTGAACTCCCATCTTGATCTCTGCGTCAATTTTCATGGCGCACACTCACATCCTGTACAATGGGCTGGGCCTCCTGCAACAGTAACGGAATCCTTCCCCCCCCCCCCTCCCCTGGACAGGCTCACACACAACGCGAGTCTCTAACGTACACACAAGATGTACCCCCCTAATCCCCCCCCCCCTTCACGCTTGCGTACGCACACGTACGCCACTTGGCGTCAAAGATGACACGCACACTCACTCACTCTTGGTGCGAGTGCGCGCGCTCGCTCACGCGCTCGCTCGCTCGTATTTTATTCTTAATTTTCAGTCTGAACAATTCAGCTGAGCCAGCATCGTTTGCACCCCAAGAAGAGATCATAGTGAGAGCGAGAGAGAGTAAAATAAAAGTTATTTATTCTGCTGCTCCAACTCTTCTTGAACAAGAGAGAGTTATAAATTAAAATCTCTCTATAGCAAGCTTGATTGGGGGCTCTGAAGAAATAGGCAAACAGGAAGAATAAGTTGATGTCTGCTGAGAAGTTTGTCAAGACAGGAAAGGCGCGGCAAAGCAATACTAACGTTTGTCAAGCTGCGAGCAACCTTGTGTGAGAGTTAAAACGACTATTGAAGCATCATATTTAAGGTAAGCTTTATTCTTCACTTTAGGAATACCTTTTTAAGACAACCTGAACTGCACGAGCACTATGAGATAGGTGACAATGGTAGCAATTGTGCATAAAAAGGAGGAGTTATTCACGCCAAACATGGAGTAGGGACAAACCGGATGGGGTTGCCCCAGAGTATCAGCAAGTAATCGCATTTCTGTCGCAAGATCGTCTCCAAGATCGTCCGCGTGCCTCAGTCTCGTCTCCAAAGTCTTCCTGGCCTTGGCCCTCTTGTTCTCCAACTCTTGGCCTGTGGAGCAGAAACTGGCCAGGGCAATGAAGGACATTAGACTGACGCACCAGTACGCGGCCACCTCCAAGCGTTTGAAGATACTTAAGGTTCTGAACATGCCTGAGGATGCACAGTATAAGGTAGAAGTCAGGATACCTAGATAGAGGCCTGAAAATATTAGCATGAAAGGCTCCAACACTGAGTTTGCCAAATCCAAGATGTTGGATATGTCAAAGCCGAGGTCTACAGCTGATTTCAAATCCTTCCTCTGTCCTTGATTCCGTGGAACCCCAAGCCGTTCCTCCAGGTTCTCGAACGCCTCGACCACCAACCCCAGCATGTAGTGAGTCAGGAAGGAAAGTCCGGTAATGTTGGGGTTGAAGTACGTGGCCAATATGGAGATGGGAAAGGCGGCGATGGTACCCAACTTCATTCCTGATGTGTCTGATAGCGGAAATATGGGGCCAAATGCCTCTTCTACCATGAGATAGCCATAGATGGGAGCGATGACAAGGATAACCATCATGACTGGGATCAACCGCTTGGCGGTCTTCATCACATTATTCCGGGCACTCTCCCCAAACGACGGGGACAACTTCAATGATCCGAGGCTGTCCAGGACCTCAGAGACAGCTTCAGCTCGTTTCCAGAACGAGACGAATATCAAAATCGAGCCAGTGAAGGCAATCACAAAGACCATTTGGTTCACTACCATGTCCAGGACGGAATAATTCAACTCGGTTGCGACCAACTGCACGTCGTTAGGTCCGCTCTCCCCAAAGATGAGGGCTATGAACATGATTATGCAGGCGAACATGGCAAGATTGATACACACGACTTTGGGCACCGAGGAGTAAGCGAAGATGAGCTTTCCAGTCAGGGGGGAGAACTGAAAGGGAACCCCCCAGTATTGAGATAAGAAGTTGACCCACCTGACCAACAACTTGTCCGGGAAAGTCACGTCCATGTTGTTCAGAAGTAGACGACTCAGAGCCTCAGAGCGCGAGGTTCTGACGGTTTGTCTTAAGGGCGTCAAGGGTGCAACAACGTTTAATCATGCAAAGAAAACAAACTTATGGACATTAGTAAACATCAAATTGCACTGAACGTGACGTAACTGGTGAAAGAACATAGTTGTGTTAGCGGAAAAGCAACGTCGTGCGAACGTACGAAATGGGGCGATATTAAGTTTTTCTAACAGGGTTTCATTCTCTGCCCCTCCCCTGTGCGGGCGAATGGGGGCTACTTATTCAACCAGCTATTACTTATTTGTTCGCAAGGATAGCTTACCTCGGCGCACGAGCACACACAATACCCACTGTATTACACGGTAATTATCGTTTATTTGTCACTTTATTACTCTGAGGTAGTTTTAAACTGAATTAGAACTATGAGATAGGTGACGATAGTGGCCAGAGCAGCCAACAAGCTGGAATTATTGACACTGAACATTGAATACGGTGAAATTGGACCAGGCATGTTGAGAGTCTTGGATAGCAACCCCATGTGCTCGGCTAATCCCGGGTGTCTCATGTCACGCAGTCTCTGCACCAGAGCCTTCCTGGCCTTGGCCATGTTGTCTTCCACAAGCTGGCCACACTGGCACAAGAAAGACAAAGACTTGTAGGATGTGATGGAGATCATGACGTAGATAGTGGTCTGCCAAACTTTGTAGTATGTGAACTCGTAGAAGAAGTTGGTAAGGGTATTGTACGACAAGCAAATCAGGAGTGTAAGAAAGAGCGTGAACAAGACCAACAGGATGGACTCGAGGGCCAAGTTGGCCGAGTCCACAATGTCACAGATATCAAAGCCCAGGTCCACAACTGACTTCAGCAATTGTTTGGGCTTTTCCTTGGGCTGTTGATTGGATACCACAGCAACCTGCGTTATTGGGGACGTCGCCAGTAACTCCCCCAGGATCTCGAGGGACTCTGCGAGCAAAGCGAGGATGAAGGAGACCAGCATGATCAGCCCACTGATAGTGGGGTTCACGTAGGCAGCGATGATCATCATTGGCATGGAAGCAACGTTGAGCACGCTGATGAGTGTCACTTTTGGATCATCAGAGATGACAGGTCCAACTGTTTCGACGGCAAAAACATATCCATAGATGGTGATGACCACGCACGTGACCGAGACCAAGGACAGCATGCACAATATTTGTCTCGTCAAAAATTTGACGCTCCTGGTCTCAAACTCAGCTGTTGGGGGAAAGTCCAGCTTGCCCAGTCTGCAGATTACCTCGGAAACGTCCTCAGCCTTTCTCCAGAATAAGATCAGGATGACGATGGCGGTAACCGAGATGATGATATTTGCCAAGAACGTTATGATCGTGTCCATGGACGTGTAACCGATCCTCTTCTGGACGGCACCGAAATCTGAGATTTCTCCACGCGCTTCGACGAGTAGGATGAACATTATCGCGGGCAAGTTGATGACCACTAGGCTCAGCATGAGCTTGAACACGGCGGAGGGGGCGAAGACCAGCCTCCCAGTTCCGGCGGAGAACTTGTACGGGAAGCCGTAGTAGCGAGAAAACAAGTTGACCCACCTGACGACGATCTTGCCGGGGACAGTCATATCTTGCTCGTTCCTAAACATGGAATACAGCAATTTTTACGCGCGTCCTCCTTAGCTTCTGCGTGTGTGCTTGTGTATGTTTGGTAATGGTGTAACCAATTTTCGTCGCAAAGCACAGGTAATGGAGGGTGCAAGGATAATTATTGGTCGAGCAACAAAGCGCCAGGAGGCCTCCGCATTGATACACACGTTATAGGTCATTAGAGGCATGTTTTGCCCATGCGACACAAACTTCACCTAAATGACATCCCCATTTTGGGGGGGTAGCTCTATTCGCTTTTTTTGAGTCTCATTAAGGATTCACCACTTATCTGCGGATTTCCTCATCGTGTCTAAGGTCAGGGCCTCTTTTGGGTCGACCCCATCATTCTCTTGAGCGGGCAAATTCATTTTCCGGGAAAGAGAATTTTTTGGGCAGGGGGGATGAAGTGAATGCACCTCAAAGAAAAGAAGAAGAATTGATGTCAAACCCACACATATACGTACGTATACGTTCGTATCCTGTACGTAGCCTCCTTTGTGCGTGCTGAGGAGAAGATGGGTCATTCATTCCGACCCATTTTTTGTCTCTTCGTCTACTCAGCTCACCGCATTTTACACCCACACTCTATTTGAAAACCCCTCTCTCCTCTTCCGCCACGTACAGGGTGAGTCAGAAGGAACTGTTCTCAAATCATCTGTTGAGACCAAATGAATTAGCGTCTCTACCTGGCGGATCTCGACTTTAACAGGTACAGAATGCTCGAGTTATTATCATCATTGTTCCAAGTAAGACTTTTGAGCCCCGTGGTTCCAGCGAGTCCCCAAGCTGAACGTGAAGAACTTTTAAACGTCGCTCTCCACAGTTCGAGTTCAGCTACTGAGAAGCATCGCATTTTACTTACGCACGCTGTGTGCGAGCAATTTTTTTGGCGCCCCGCACGCTGGAGCAAGGCTTGGAAGAACCAGAGCAACGACCTGAGTTCGTGCGGAGCCATCGTGGCCTTGGCCCTGTGCGCTGCCACTTGAGCAGGGCCAGGAGGAAGAGGAGGAGGGGACCCAAAAAATGGGTAATCACTTCTCTCTCATGCAGATTTATTGGGCTCCTCGCGCAGGTAAAACAATGGCGCAGCTTAGGAAAATGGGCGTTTTTGGGCGGCGTCCAAAACAACGTTTTGGGCAATTAGACAAACATAAGTCACAAAAAGCCAGGGGATGCCTTGGGTGAGGCTTTGGCATTACAGTGTGAGTGCAAAAGAAAAGAGTCCTCTGGTGGCAACTCCAGCGCCCATTTGTAACAGAAAGAGCGTACGTGGAGGAAGCAGCAACTCACCTCAGGGCCTCCTCCCCTTCCACCCCGAGCACCCGGGGGGAGAGCTGCCCGTCCGCCCGCCCGCTCGCCCGCCCACCGGGTCGCCGCCGCCGGGTCCACACGTGACAACAAGAAATGCAAAGTGTTGGTTCAGTCTAACGGCTCAACAGTTCTTTTTGCTTCCTCCTTCTCCCAAGAAGAGTTTTTGTTATCGGCTCAACATGCAAAAATTGATCCGACCTTGAGGCATTAAGAAGCCTCCCCTTTTTTATTGTCAGACCCCTTTGGCTACTTCTGCTGAGCACTTTTTTTGAGACATCGTACTTGACTGGAATGGAGGGAAAGGGTTAGAGACACAACGGGTCTCGATTGCATTCAATACTCAGAGATTTGCATGAGTATTTGTACACCCTTGAAGGGTTTTTTTTCTGCCTAGTGGACAGTGAAAATTATTGGGGTGTTTTGCACGCGGAAATTCTTGAGATGAAAATACCCGAGGGTCCTCAGCAGCAGCCCCGAATGTGCGTATGTGGAGGAATGTGGGAGCAAGTGCAAAAAATTGTCAATTGCAGGCACGTCCCATATAAATCAAGGCCCAGTGGCCGGCTAGGCCTTCCCAGGGCCCGGACCTGGGCCTCTTCTAATAATGCATTTCTTCTTCGACGAATTAATGCGGAGTCCGCCCAAATAAGAAGCAGATTAGACCGTCGAGTGACAGAAATTCCCGATAAATCATAAGCAAACGACAAACGTGCGTGTGCGTACGTACACACACGTACGCCTTCATCTTCGTCTGCCATGGACATGCGTGGGAATTGCATTTTGAGATAATGAGCTTAGCCATCATTAGTGTCTTAATTGATGTCATTACGTGTGCGTAAAAAATGCTGCTTTGCTTCTTCCGGCTGGTGTTTCCTATGCGTACACTTTTTGCGCCACACATTGTATCGCATGACTGAAGGAAGAAAAAGAAAATCCGTGAATTTTACAGGCTTGAGAAGGTTACTGCTCATGTGACAACTAGGATGACAATTTCCATTGCGGTGCAATAGTTTTAAACGCCTCAAAGCCTGTCATAAATCTAAGTGAGAGAGATGCGATTCACTTTGCAAGAGCTTTGAGTCACTTAAAATTAGTACATAATGATACAAACTTAAGTATCAGCATGTAGGAACGAGGCCATATCGATCTATGTACATCATGACTGTGCAATTTGCGATCATTTATGAACTGTTAATTGTAAGCAGTAAGTTCGACTGCGCAGGCACGAATGATTAAGTCATTTAGCATTGGCTGAAGGTTGCCGAACCAAGTAATTTGCCGACAGTGATCATTAGGCCTCGGAATTTTAGTTGGAAAAATTTGAATTTTGAACAATAATCAGTAATTCCCCAGATTGGCACTTTTTCCTTGATCTTCAAATATTTCTTATCCAATTTTACATTTTTGTCTAAAATTCCGAGATGATTCAGGCCTCTTTGTGCAGTCGCACAGTTGGGAAGTCGGACGAAAAAAAAATTGTCCTCATCGATATCGGAAACGTCCTTAAAGAACCCAGCATCAACGAGCAGCTCAACCTCCTCCTCCTCAGAAAAACCTGAATCTTGCTGCAGTTGAACTCATTTTTTAAGCCTGTTTTATCTTACAAGTGTTTAAGTATCAAATGTGCTTAAGTTCTTGTAGCCTCAGATTGTTCTCCGTTATGCATAAAAACTGGAAGGATGAATTTCGGTCAAATGAGATTTCTACTGTCTTTATGCTCGTATCTAAAGCGGAAGAGAAGCGAGCGAGCGAGAGACTGATGATATCTGCAGCGTGCACCCAAAAAAATTGGCGCAGCTCACTTATTATTGTTGCTGACTCATAGTGTGAGACGCACGTGCTAAATTCTTGGCGGTAGCAGATAAGACTTTTTTTAAGGCATGTTTTGTTTGAACAAAGACAATGGCTTAACTTTTTCTATGCATCTCTCAGGTTTTGTTTTTCGTCTCCAAGATGATGTCCAACTGCAACAGCCCCCTACTGGACCGTGCCTCGCCCTTCAGGGCCAACTCCGTGGACAGGGGTGACGCCTACCAGGTGAGAAAGGAGAAGAAGAAGTTCTTCTGTCGGTTTAGCAAGAAAATTGACATTGCTTCTTCCAGCTGGAGAAGGACCTCGTGATCGGCGAGTTGACGTCGCGCATGAAGGGCAGAGTGCGCAACTTCAGGAAGACGGGATTCGACAAGGACAAGCGAGGTGAGTGAGTGAGCGGGCGGGCGAGCGGGCGGGCGAGCGGGCGGGCAAATGAGCTAGTGAGTGGGAGGTTGCGTGAACCGAAGAGAAGAAACTTCCGCCACTGGGAGGAGGGCCCACTTTTGGGGCCTGTTTCTACCATGCATTTGTGATGAGGCCTCCTAATAGGCACTTACTTACGTGAGGGGGGTTCGATTCCCCCTCCCTCATTTATTAAAGCACTAAATGTCACATACGTATATCATATCCCATAATCCCAATCTAACTACTGCATCTGTTCTCCCACGCCCGTTGATGAGGCCAATTTTGCACGGCGGTTTGCACATTTTCGCCCGCTTCCCCACAGTCATGCCTGACAGGACAGTGAGGAGGAGGAGGGCGGGCAGGGCAGAATAGGGCAGGGCAGGGGTGGTCACGCCTCTCCTGGACCCCGATGGGATACAACATCAACATCATGTTCGTTCAATGTGGGCGGCAAAATTCGTTGATGTCATGCGCAGTAATTAATGTTCTTCTGGAAGGAAATGAGCAATAACATCTTGGCTCCTCCATGCATGAGCACTTGCGAGGGGGGGGGGAGGAAGAGACAAAGTGGGCGTGTAGCAATGGGTGCGCAAAAATGCAGCCCATTAGTCAGGCAGCTGTATCGTAATAATTGTAACATGATAAATCTTTAGTTGCAAGTCCGCATGTCCAGATAAACGGCATTACTTTTATGTTGCTCAATAAAGTGCCACTAAATGTGCCACCATTTGAGGTAAAAATCCAGGTGCTCTTTGGAACCTGGCAGTCAAATCTTTAAGTGGCACGCCAAAGTGCAGCTAAATAGGTCTCATTTTGATTGCAGATTCACATGACTCATTCAAAAATGGTAGCCAATAGAAGTGTGTATTAAGTGGCCGCCCAATGGGTCACATTTGCAGCGGAAAATTAACTTGTAGCTGCCAATCCGCATTTATGTAGTGCACTCTGGATAGTTGAGGCGAGCAGGCACTGAATGCCTGATGAATTCAATGGCCAAAAACAAATTTTGCACTCTTATGCTGTAAAAGTAACTTGTTCAGTTGGCAGCATAGTTAACTCCAGTTAACTAATGCACTTTCATTCACCCAGAGACCGAGTGAGAATGACGATGGCCAAGTCTGAGGACGTTCGAGAGGATGAACCAATTCATGAGTCTGAGCTATGGTGTGACACAATTACTGTACCATTGGACTAACACCTGCAACTGACGCACTTCTCATGTTGAACAGTGATGGCTGCAGAGTAGCAAGTAGGCATCTCACAAGCAAGTATCTGCAATGGAGACAAAAGACTCGGCATATCTACTAATGGTGCTCAAGACCGGTGTTTACATGCGAGTCCATCAGATGATCAGTTAACCGTACGTGTTGAGCATTCCATCCTTGACATGAAGTTCCATAAAAACCTGTGACGCACCAAGGTTGATGTTTTTCTGCCAATGAAGAACAAGTTACCTTTTATCACCAAATGTCTGGTGGAGAAGGTCAGCGGTTGCCAGAAGAATCTGCCGTCACATTTACAAATTTTGGTGTGACGATTGAATCCCTGTGCATTTGCTTTCCTTTGTTATGTTGAAGTTTGTAAGTCATCAATGACCACAGAATATTTTAGTGGCTGCCTAACTGACTTACTCTGAACCCACCCACAAATCGATCCCGATGAGATAGTCAAGATGAAGCAGAATGGCATCTGCTCTTTAACCATGCGGTCCCCTACAATTCACAGGCCTTTTGCAGGCTGTAACTCACCCGAGCCATTTTGTTTGCACCCCCATCATCCCTCCCCGTCAGAGAAGATCCGCTTCATTGAGCTGTGCTGCTTAATCAAGCGAATCCTCTTTATCGTCGCACTTTGCTACTGCACCCTCCGTCCGCTGCACAGTGGAACACGCTTAATAGAGACACGCTTATAGGAGACTTCGGCTTGTTAGAGACAAAACATCAGGTACCCAAAAATTACTACATAAATTATTGCCCTTACTAGAGACGCAGCATGGATAGTAGAGACAGAAACTGCCCATCATCTGTTACAAAAGGAGTGGATCTTTACTTCTTTTTATACGCAAACTCAACCTGTGCAAAGAGGG
>JAAUXU010058395.1_pt1 | contig 17084 bp, 13 predicted proteins | sample 7278151 | NCBI WGS metagenome assembly JAAUXU01 (sample SAMN14350113, study PRJNA611818) | marine sediment metagenome | isolation source: surface marine sediment (1.8m) | place: French Polynesia: Moorea | collected 2018-08 | reverse complement strand
GGGCGTCACTAATGAAACTGTGGCCCGGGCATTGAATATGAGTTCCCGCAGTTTGCAGCGCGAACTTCAAAGTGCCGGCACGACTTTTAATACGCTTTTGAATGAGATACGTCAGGATCTGGCGCAAAAATATTTAAGAGAAAAAGATTCCAGCATGACTGAAATTGCCTTTTTGCTGGGCTTTTCAGAATCCAGCGCCTTTTCCAGGGCGTTCAAGCGCTGGATGGGGGTATCTCCGTACAAATATCGCAAGGCTTCGTGACTTCTAACTAAACTAAAAACTAAATGGGGTCGGGCCACGGTAAGTAATTAATAATTTTATAAAAGAGCTAAAAATAAGACCCAAAATGGCTTGGTTTTAATAATTTTTTAATATAAAATCAAATACTTATCATGTTCCTACCCCATCATACATCATTCTCATTATATTGGTGAATTTAAAGCGGCTGGCACAGCTCGATGGTAATGTCCTCAGGACCCTTGAAGAAGGCGATTTTCATATTGGGTATTTCTTTGGGCGGCATAAAAAAGGAATAGCCCTTCGCTGTGAGGTCTTCAAAGGCCTTTTGGACATCTTCCACCTCAAGACCGATATGGTCAAAGCCATATGCCGATTGAGAAGCGTCTCCCGCCATTTGTTCGTCTTCTCTGGCCACGCGGAGGTTAATGGTGGCGCCGTCAAGCTCAAGTGATGCCCCGTCGGCGGTGCCGAATTTTCGGCGATCGATCAACCGGGCCGCCAGGACTTCCGTGAAAAAGGCAATCATTCCTTCAAGATCCTTGCAGATGATATGAACATGATGAAAGCGATAAGACATAAGCAACCCCCCAAATTGTAATCGACCACAAGTTAAAAAATAAAGAAACGGGAATATTCGTTGCAGCAGGGCCTCTTTTTATATAATTTCTATCGGGACGGCAAGCAACCCCTAAAGAAACTGAATTAAACCATACAAGATGCAGCCGAATAGCCGAAAAGATCCTCTAAAAATACTATCGTACAGACATCGCAGAATTTTCGGTTTCCTGATGGCGCTCATTTTTTTGCTGGTGATCGCAGGGGCGGCTTCCATTCCCTTCTTTTTTGAATCCTCATCGATTCTTTACAAATTCGGTGTTGACCGCGTTCTGTTGCTTACGGGGCAAGTGCTGGGGCTGGTTGCGGGCTGTCTGCTGCTGATCCAGGTGATCCTGGCCGCACGCTTAAAATTTTTGGACCGGGTTTTGGGTCTCGACCGCTTGTTTCGATATCATCGCTTGAGCGGAATCATCATTGCCGTTATGGTGATCATCCACCCGATAACGATATTTATTGCCGATGACCGCATTTCCATCCCCTTGCAATGGCGCTACTGGCCGGAGTTTGTGGGCCTGTTTCTGATGCTGCTGATCATAATCATGGTAGTGACCAGTGTTTGGCGAATTGGGCTGGGGCTTGCTTTTCACCGCTGGTGGCCGATTCACCGCTGGGCGGCGATCATCGCTGTGATTGCATTCGGGGTGCATGTGCTGTCGGTCAACGATACCTTCAAGCAAAGGCTGCCGCAGATGCTGGCGATTGCAGCCCTTATTTTGTGCGGGCTGATCTTTTTGTGGATCCGAACCCGTACCCTCAGAAACCGGCGCAAACCGCTGCAGGTAGCAGCTGTTGAAGACGCTGCTGCGGATGCGCTGCGTCTGAAGCTGGTTGCAGATGACCCGCACCTGCCGGCTCATCTGCCCGGACAGTTTGGTTTCATCACCCTTTCATCCGCTGCAGTTTCAAGCGAGGCGCACCCCTTTACCATCGTTTCCAGCCCAACCAAAGCCGATGGCCTTGAATTCATTGTGCGCACCAGCGGAGATTGGACCGCTCAATTAAAACACTTACAGCCCCAGGACCGGGTTTACCTCGACGGCCCCTACGGGCTGTTCAGTCATCTGCGGGTTGCCGACTCAACAGAACTCATTATGATTGCCGGCGGCATCGGCATCACTCCGATGCTCAGCATGTTGCGCTATATGGCCGACCACAATGACCCGCGCACGATAACGCTGATCTGGAGCAATCAAAGCCCGGAGCATATCGTTTTGCCGCATACGTTTGAAAAGCTGGCAGCACGATTGAACGGGCTGCGTATCGTGCATGTGATGACCCGGGTTGCTGAATTTGAAGGTGAACAAGGGCGTCTGGATCGGCCCAAGCTCAAAAGGTTCCTTTCCGATTGCAGCCGCAACGCAGCCGTATTCGTTTGCGGCCCCGATCAAATGATGAAAGCCGTGCGCTCTTTTCTGGTGTCGCTGGGATTTGAGCGGCGCGTCGTTTTCATGGAAAGCTTCAGTCTTTAAGTCCCCATCGTTGACACCGCCACCGCGATCCTTATCATTTTTTTATTAATGTCAGATAAACCTGGGTTTCAACATAAGGAACAGCAACCGATCCAACCGGTATGAAGACCGAAGCGACGCCTGAAAAGAGGAGAAAAACATGAAACCGATGCTTTATGCGATTATTACGGTCATGGCCATTTCATTTACTGTCAGTGATGCAGCGGCTGAACTTCAAAAATGGGACATCGATAAAGGCCATTCAAACGTCTATTTTGATGTCCGCCACACCTATGCAATGATCAGGGGGAAATTTGAGGATTACTCCGGATCGGTGCAGTTTGATGCCGACAACATGGAAATGGGCAACATCAGCCTTGAGGTGCGCACCAAAAGCGTCAACACCGGGATTGCCAATCGGGACAATCATCTGCGCGCCGATGAGTTTTTTGGCGTCAAAAAATACCCGACCATGACCTTTGTGTCCAGCGGGGTCAAACAGAAGGAGGGCAACCAGTACCTTGTAGAGGGGGATCTGACCATTAAGGGCAAAACCCGGAAAGTCGCGATGCCGTTTACGTTTTTTGGCTCGCGGGAAAACCCCTTAAAAAAGGGGCAGCAGGTTGCCGGATTTGAAGCCCGCTTTTCCATCAACCGGCTGGATTACGGGGTGGGACCGGGCAAATACGTTGAGATGGGCACCATCGGCAACCAGGTGGATATTTTGGTTACCCTGGAGGTGGTCAGATAACCGCATATCACCCCACATAAGATCGCTGTTAAAATTTAAAAAATTGCATCTTATCAAGTTCAAGTGCCACCCAGGTCAACATCGCAGACCAGGCAACGAATATCATGAAACGATAAAGTTTTATGACCATATCCCATCCCCCCTTGCATGGAGAGCGCTGTACTGCGTACTGGCACTCAGTACGCTGGTGTTAATTTTTCAAATAGGCAAATTGAACCACCTGAGGCCAGATCTTGAACTTGTCTGTTTGCGGTCGTTGTGCCGAAACGGCCGCTGCCTGCATCACATGCTGTTGTCCCAATGTCTGTTCCATCACCGAAACCAACCGATCTTTGAGAACTCCGTAGGAAAAGTGTTTTCTGGCAACCGCATAATTGTGGGCCACCATTTCTGCTTCTCTGTGGGGCGATTGCAAAATGTCTCTGACGGCCTGCACGGTTTCTGCGCCTAAGTTCCCGTCCATGGTCAGCAAATCAAATCCTTTGGGCTCAATATCGCTGACAAAGGTGGCGTAACGGTTAACCAGCATCGGCTTTTTAAAATAGATGGCTTCTAAAAGGGCATTGCCAAAACCTTCATTCAGGCTGGGAAACGTTACAAAGTCAGCATGGGCGTAGATGTTCCAGAGGCTATGCCCATTTACGCGCTGTCTGGCATGCTGCCAGGGGCTGGCAATCGGTTTTTGGGCCAGGCGCAGATCGACACCGCTGTCGAGGGCATAATGTTTAATGCGAGCCGCATAATCCCAGCCCTCATCTCCGGCTTCGTGGGAGATAAGCAGTTTATACCGCGGACTTTGCAAACCCTTGACCAGATCGATGGCATGCTCGATACCCTTGCGCTCAATAATGCGGGTGGGTTGCAAAATTGTTTTCTGATTCGGTTTTAGTCCAAAGGATGCCAGAAAACTGGTATAACCCCTACGGCGGCTGGGTGGGGGGTTATCAAAATCGAGCACATTGGGAATAATGGCGGCCGCAATGCCGCACCGGCGGGCAAGCGCCTTTTGTGCAACAGAATTGATGACGACATGCTGGATGCTGGCGTGTTTGGGTGGAAAGCACGCTTGTAGATATTTGCCGACGGCATTGGTCTGCAAACGCTTTCGCTCCCAGTAAAAATCATGATGATGAGCAATGGTGGGTACCTGAGATTCGGCTATCAGTTCTGTTAGGGCCAAACCGAGGGGAATGTTCAAGGGAATGGCCAGCGCATTTTCAACAATGAGCAGGTCGATATGGAATTGATCGATAAAATCCTGCAGCCGGGTCTTTAAAACCTTTTTCAGGTTTTCTATCGATCCGGTGACCGATGCTGCTCGATTTGTTTTTCCGAAAACCTGCCGGTTTATCCATAAATTGTAGGGATGCTTAAAATGCGCCTCTGGTGCTAAATAGCTTTTTTCCGGATCTTTATCCAGCTCGCCGGCAAACCAAAAGCAGTTGAATCCCTCGCTTTCCAGCACATCGCCCCACTTGCCCGCTTCCAGAGAAACCCCGTCTAAACCCGCAAAACGGGTCGATACAAAACCGATGTTCTTAACCATTCCGCATTTCCTCCGACCTTATTTATGAATTTGCCTGTGATACGGGTTAGATGATCCACAAGAATGTGTTCCTGTGAAACAATTGGCGGGATTGTTTGCATCAATGATGCAATGTGATGATGTAATTCCTCAAAGGAGATGTTGTGGACGCAAAGGAACACCCGTATCACCCCCCTGGCGCTAATCTTTGCAAAATTCATGCTAAAGTAGTTTGTTTAAGTTAAAAAAATAATATAATGAAAACAATTATTTATAATGGCACCAGATGCATAATGATGCGCGCACGGTAAGGTTTTTCCTGAAATTATGTAATTCATTTCCCAACTATGCTGGCCCCAGAGTTTCATATAATCCTTAAGTTAATGCCTGACATACCGATAACCTTGATTGAGTATGGTCTCACGATGGTGCGACGTACTCACAAGATCGGGGTGGTTCTCAGGAGCCACCCCGAAACTGTTTTTAGACCTATCTCAAAAATGTATCTAATGCTCAATGGCTGCGTTATCCAGGATAAATGGATTACACGTCTATTTTATGAAAAGTATGGTGTGCATTAAACCAATTCGAAATGCTCGAATATTATTCCGCCGGAGGCGGACGCCACTTACGAATCGGTATACGCCTTGCTTTGTTGAACACCTTAATGTGCTTAGATCAGATGTGAAATCCCGCATTCATGCGGGGGACTTGATCTACTATTTTTGAGATAGGTTTTGTAAATAAGACAATTTACTCTCCAGCCGATATGGAGTGGAGATGGGTCCGGCCATGATCACCAACCCAGAAGCTCATGGTATCGGTCCAGGGGTGGCTTCCGCGCGGGAAGCCACCCCAAAACAAATCTTTGAATCTCTTTTGAATCATCATGGGCGGTCAACCTTTGAGCGCCCTTTTGATACAAAATCCCCCCAGCGCCGGCCGCGTGTCGCGGTTTTCAATCGGGCGGTTAAATCACCCCTGTGGTTCTTGTGTTAAACATCTGTAAATTTGTAACCTATTAAATTTATATTTATTTTTTTATTGACATATACCACATTGTGGTATAATCTAAGCCCTGCTCAAATGCCGTCCGACTGAAGTGCCATCCATACTCCCATTTTGAATATTATCGTCCAACACCCCGTGGAACGATAATCGCACTTCCATTTAACTTGAAAGCCCTTCACAGCGTGTTGTGGTCAAATTGAAAGGAGGTCGGCATGCCTGTTACCCTTATTAGCCACGATTTTTTACGCGAAACCATTAACAATGAAATCCCGCTTGCCAAAGGATTTGAGCATCTCTCAAAAGCCATAGTTGATAATGCCAGCAACCGTATTGCGGCAGCGTTGCGCGGCGATTCAGACGATGACCGCTTAATCGAGTCCCTGGATAAATTTAAAAAAAGCCTGATTGCCAAAGCCTGGAACGATAAAAATAAAATCCCGGCGCAGAAGGTATCTGATTTTTTTGACCGTTACCTGGCTGTCAGAGCGCAAACGCTGGAAAGCCCGCCAGCTGATGAAAACGATATAACCGAGGCCGTCGGGCAGATCCTCAGCGATTTGAAAGGTCGCATCGGTGAGGTGGTTGCGCATCAAAAAGGGGCCGGGCTGGTAGTCGTCGGCGAAGATGTTGATTCAAAAGATGAAGCCCTTGAGAAATATAAAACGTCCAACGAAAACATCATTGTAGTGGACCCGGGCGAAGCAGATGGCGGCAAACAACCTGAAAAAGGCGTTCCGGCCGAGATTTTTGGCGAGCAAATCGACGACTCTGGATTTGATTGGCATCTTACCGAAATTGTAAAACGGCTCTATTGCGAAGAGGAAACACCCGAATTAGGCAAAGATGATATTATCCTGCAGGGATCTTTTGTCTACCGCGGTATTGGCCCCGAGAGCTTGAAAATAAGTCCGGCCGAAGTGGATTACGGCCAGGGCGATTCGCACTTTTACCTGCGCCCGCCCAATACAGTGCCGCACACTGGCAAACGGCCGATCGTGCTTATTGATGAGGGGACCAGCCTGTACATTTCCACCCACCTGATCACCGAATCCGATCAATGGACGGAGCTGGCCGAAATCCTTGCCGGATTCCTGTCAAACGCCGTCAGCAACCCTTTCTCTCAATTAAGCAGCGCGTTCAGCGGCGCAGCCAGTGGGGTTGCACTCGGACTCGGCACGGGTACAGCAGTGGCCGGAGCCGCACTGGATGGGCTGACCAACCATTTGTCCAATGATTTGCTGAATAAAGCAGGCAAAAAGGTTTATGACACCATTTACGACCTGATTTCCAGCATCGGTATCAAGAGCAATATCATTTTCGATACCTGGTTTACCGCAGCTCTGATCCGCTGGGTGGTGCTCAACGGGGTCAAAACCCCCAAATGGGAAGTTCGCCATTATGCGTTTGGTAATAGCCGGTACAACCGCCCCGCCGAACCGAAAGATGATAATCCCAAGACAGGTGCCGGCATCCTGCACCCGAGTCATTACTTTAGCACACCCGATGTAATCCTTAAGCCTGCAATATATGACAGCGAAACGTATGAAAATATTACCGGAAAATACTGGTATGAATCTAGCATCCAGGTGGTGAAACGATATTTTGACAACTAGAGCCAGACGCCTGTTGAGCCGTTTTTAATCCCGTGGGCCCTTATTTTTGATGGAATGGCCAGGTGGCCCGACCAAAAGAAAGGAAAATCCGATGCCCAAAAAAGGCAAATCCAAAACCATAAAGCGCGATAAAACCGTTTACAAGGCACATGAGCTGCGCAACGATATTGTGCACACTTTTCCGCATGCGGGAGCGCGCGAAATGACCGTGTTGACCGGGCCGCTGGCTGTCAGCCCCGGTGAAAAGGCGGCCTATCGCCTCATATGGCCGCACAATGTGGGTAAAAGGCCCAAACTTAAGGTACGCTTTGTCCCCAAGGCGCGATTTGATGAATTTATACAATGCAGCCCGAACGCCCCGGCTGTGCCGCCTGATTTTGCGAAAAAATTTTCAGCCATGCGGTTAAAAAGCGCGCCAAAAAAAGAAAAAGTTGCCATCGACGACAGCCAACCCGGCCGCTGGCAGAAAGGCTGGCAGTATCTGCTGCAAGCGGAGAAACCCCAAAAAATGCCTAAAAGTGCCGCCGTAGAGGCCATTGGCTTTGAATTTACGGCATCAGACGAAGAGGGCGCTTATGTGTTTGAAGTGGATAGCGGTTTTCAGCCCGCCAGACCGTATGAAGCAGAGGCTCCCAAAATTCATTGGGTAGAGTACGTGGTCGTCTACAACAAACCTAGGAGCGCTTTTCCAGCGCCGGGAGTAGAGGACATTGCCGAGCTGCTGGTTGATGCGGTCAACCTGTCAACCAAAAATGGCAGGATCTGGTTTGTGCACCCGATTTATTTTGCCGAACAACTGCTGCGGGTACGGTTGTCCAAAGAGACCAAGCGGGAAATTGCGTATTGCGAAGACCTGCCGCGCGACCTGCCGGCCCCCGACGACCGTCTGGTCCAACTGCAATGGGGAAGACATTTGGCGGGTATGCGCCGCATTTGCCTGGAAAGCGACGGCCCCGAAGAGCCCTGTGTCGACAAGGAGCGCATGGCCGTTCAGGTCAACAACCCGATTGAGCTGGCAACGCTTTTAAAGGAGGTGGTCTAAATGGCTTTTACACCCGGAGCATTTGATATCATCGCCCAGATAGAAACCGCAGCCCTGGATGTGATTGTGGATGTCATCCTGGAGCAGCTCAGAAAAGACAACAAAACCAAATTTACCCATCAGATCGGCGGCGGCGGCAGCGGCAGTGGCAGCTCCTCAACCGGGGTCAACATAGAAGTCGAAATAACCGATCTGAGCATCCCGGAAATTAGCAGCGCTGACATCAACCAGCGCTTCAAAGAAGGCAACACGTTGGCCAGCTTTCGGGTCGATGCCGAGCTGGAGGTCAATGTCAGTCTGATGGGGTTGCCGCCTGGAACCACTTTATTAAGAGAGACGTTTTTTGTGAGCATCAACGATTTGGCCATCAGCCTGCCGGTATCACCCGGCGGCTTGCCGCTGGGGGTTTCGCTGGGTTTTGCCAATTTTGATCTGGATGCCGGGGGCCTAAACACCCTGCGGGGCCTGAATCCGGTGCTGAATCTGGTGGCAGATTTCATCGGTCTAGGGGTCCGCACGGTGCTGACGCCGCTGAAGCTGATTCCGATACCCATTCTGCAGTTTGCCGATGCCTTTGCCAAATTTGCCCTGCTGTTTGATACGGATTCCCCCTATCTGGGCACCAACGAAGCCGGCGACGGTTTGTATCTGGCGGCTGATTTTGCAGCCGCCAACCAATCGCCCTCCGACATTGCGACCGTGCTGGATATCATCCCGTCGAGCAGCCCGTTTAACGTGGCGGTGGTGTTGAGCAACCGGCCGCTGAACCAGCTGATACCGCTGCTTTTGGCCCAGAATCAAATCAGAAATACGATACCGACTCCCGGTGCCACCTTTGGTGTCTGGCGTGCGGCAGTTGAATTTCTTAACCCAATTACACCTACTGGCAATCCAGCGCTAATCGGCGTATATGCCGATGCCTCCGCGCGCATCAAAGTCGACAAGGGCGGGTTTTTGGGCGCTTTGTTCGGTAAAAAGAAAAAAGTCACCATCCATGCCAGTGCCGCTGTCAAGCTGGATGCCGGCGTTAAAAAAGATCCCGTAACTCTTGCGGCGCAGGTGGATTTCGTGGCCACCGCGACGCTGGTTGCCCAGGTCAGTATCGACAGCGTGCTGGCAGCGGTTTTGATGGTTGCCATGCAGCCGTTTATGATCATCTTCCTGCCGGTATTAAGCCAGTTGCTCAATGTTGCCGTGGATAAACTGCTGCCCCTTGAGTGGGAGGATAACGTTGGTGGCGGTGAGCTCACAGTGACGTTTAAAAAACTTCGCGTTCAGATGTCCGGCGGGGCCTCACTGGGGCTGGGCGGTCTGAGCGAGGCCACCCTAAAGGTGAAAACCGATGCGACCCTGTTCGGTACTTTTCAACTCAGCCATTTTGTGGCCCACCAGATCAACGAAACCGGTATTGATCTTAAAGTTGGCTTTGAAAACGACTCGCTGGCCACACGGGAAATTGGTTCGCCACCTCCTAATGAGCCGATTCCGGGCGAACTGTTTATGGGGATTGAGCTGGCAAGACCGTAAGATCTGCCTGCCGGTTGAGCCCGATGATTGAACCATTCAACCGATGGCAGCGCAGGGAGGCAATGAGACCCGGCCGCTGGTATAGGATCGCTGGCGTTCGCCGATCCGACCGCTCATGGATTGACATCTAAAAAGATCATGCGTATGAATAAGTCTTTGGTCAGTCCATTGCTATTGCAAATCGAGGATTGGCGCAGGAGAGGCTTGGTATGCCAAAACCCAAAAACGCCATGGAGGTATTTCAGCTGCTCGACAAATCCAACTGCCGGGAGTGCGGTGAGAAAACCTGCCTGGCCTTTGCCGGCGCCGTATTCCAGGGCAAACGCCATATCGCCGATTGCCCCAAGCTGGATCGCGAAACCATTGCGCGCTTTTCCGGGTCGGATGAAGAAGCCAATTCCGGTTTTGTGGAAGGGGCCGATTTTCTGGAGCAGCTTAAAAAGGAAATTACCGCTGCTGATTTGCCCGAGGCGGCTCAGAGAGTGGGCGCCGATTTTATGGGCAACAAACTGACGCTGAAGGTGCTGGGCAAAGATTTTAGCGTCGATACCGACGGAAATCTGTATACCCAGATCCACATCAATCCCTGGGTGGCGGTTCCGTTTCTGATTTATATCCTGGCCGGCAAAGGGCTGCCGGTCTCCGGCAACTGGGTTTCGTTTCGCGAGTTAAAAGACGGCAAGGAACGCTATGCCCTTTTTAAAAAGCGCTGCGAGGACGCCATGAAACAGGTGGCTGACAGCTACACCGCACTCTTTGACGACCTGGTCCATATTTTCAGCGCCCAACAGGTGGAAGAGCAATTTGAATCCGACATTTCGGTGGTGCTGCATCCGCTGCCCAAAGTGCCCATGATGATCTGTTACTGGCAGCCTGAAGATGGGCTTGAATCCAGTTTGAATGTATTTTTTGACCAGACCGCCGATCAAAACCTGAATGCCGATGCGGTCTTCACCCTCGGCGTGGGACTGGCCCAGATGTTTTCCAAGCTGTCCTTGCGCCACGGTTTTGACGAGGCCAGATCGATAAAATAGACCCCTTTAGCAACCATCCGTGCAACATTTGCACAACGTGAAAAACCCGCTGAATCTGATCAGCGGGCTTTTTTTCTGCGGTTATAGGAAAACCGGTATTTAAGTTTGCTCAAGCGGTTTGAGCTGACCGACCGAATCACCGGCGAGGCCGTCAGGTGGCCCCGGCGGTCGACCTGCATACCCGACTCCCCTGGTTGAAGAGATGCCAAAATCCGGATAGGCATTGCCGCCGTGCTCCACCAGATCGAGCCCTTCCAATTCATCTTCAGGCGCGACCCTGAGTCCGACAGCTTTATCGATGAGTTTGAACATCAAAAATGCGGTTGGAAATACCCACAAAAAGCAGGCCCCGATGCCCAAAAGCTGCACACCAATGATTTTCAACGAGGTGCCGCCGATATTAAAAATACCGGCTGCCAGGGTGCCCCAGGCACCGCAAACCCCATGAACCGATATAGCGCCCACCGGGTCATCGACTTTGATTTTATCCCAGAACAGCACCGACAGCACCACAAGGATTCCGGCAGCGGCACCAATAATGACAGCACTTAGCGGGGTGACTGTGGCACATGGACTGGTAATGGCCACCAGACCGGCCAGGGCACCGTTTAAACTCATGCCGACTTCCGGTTTGCCGAACCGGATCCAGGACATCACCATGGCCAGGACAGCACCGGCTGCTGCAGCCAGGTTGGTATTGACGAATATGAGCGCAATATCTTTGTTGGCCGCGGTGGTTGACCCGGGATTGAACCCGAACCAACCCAGCCATAGGATGAAAACACCCAGCGCCGCCAACGGCAAGTTATGGCCCAGAATTGGTTTGGTGCGGCCGTCTTTGGTATATTTTCCCAGGCGGGGACCGAGCACCAGGGTGCCGGCCAGGGCTGCCCAGCCGCCCACCGAGTGCACCACGGTCGATCCGGCAAAATCAATAAACCCGAGGTTTTCGAGCCAGCCGCTGCCGTTGAAAAGGCTGCCCCAGGCCCAGCTGCCGAAAACCGGATAGATCAGGGCGCTGAGCACGACGCTGTAAATCAGGTAAACGGAAAATTTGGTTCTTTCGGCCATGGAACCGGAAACGATGGTGGCGGCAGTGGCGCAAAATACGGCCTGAAACATCCAAAACGCCAGCACCCACGGATCGCCGCCGACCTCAAAATCGGACAGAAAAAAGCCCGAGGTTCCAAACCAGCCGGTCGAAGAGGCACCAAACATGAGGCCAAAGCCGACAGCCCAGAACGCCAGCGAGCCCATCGAAAAATCCATCAGGTTTTTCATCAGGATGTTGACGGCATTTTTAGCGCGGGTAAAACCGGCTTCCACCATGGCAAAACCAGCCTGCATGAAAAACACGAGGGCCGCGGCCACCAATGTCCAGACATAATCGGCATGGGTTTGCACCAGGTCGATCAGGTTTTTGTTGGATTCAACGGTGGGCGCTTCGTCTCCGGACCATACACGGCTTATTGAAATGACGACAAACAAAAATGTAAGGTATAATTTTTTCATCACGATCTGACTCCTCCTTCAATTAGAAAATGTTTTCATTTAAACTGCGTTCAAACCGGTCTCACCGGTGCGGATTCGAATGGCTTCCTCCAGCGAGCGGATAAAGATTTTGCCATCGCCGATTTTGCCGGTTTTGGCCTTGTCTTTGATGATATCGATGACTTTGGCGCACAGATTATCATCGACAACCACATCAATCTGGATCTTGGGCACAAAGTCCACCTGATACTCAGCGCCGCGAAAAACCTCACTGTGACCGCGCTGGCGCCCGAAGCCTTTGACTTCGCTGACTGTCATCCCATTAACGCCGATGCCGTTCAGGGCGTCCTTCACGCTTTCAAGCTTGAAGGGTTTGATAATGGCCTTGATCTCTTTCATGCAAATGCCTCCTTTGACAGGTTTGGGTTCTGGATTTACAGAAAATTTCATATTGGGCTTATAGGTGAGCAACCTTTATGCCACTATTCATAAAAGGGTATTTAAAATTCTAAAGTACTGAAAATATATATTTTATTTTCATAAAGAATAAAAGAAGCTGCATTTTATTTATAACATAATTGTATAATATTATTTGTATAATTACAAATTTGTATATAAATATACGATAATGACAAATATGTATTTTTTATCGATCAGCCGCTGCGATAAAACGGATTGCGATTTTGTTATGCGGTATTATTAATGGATATGCTCATCAAAGTGCTTGGTTATATTTTGGCCGCAAGTTTGCTTTGCGCCAGCGGTCCCTCCATGGCCGACGAAAAGAAAATGACGCCCAATATTAAAATATTTATGTGCGGGGATGTGATGACCGGCAGGGGAATCGATCAGGTGTTACCGCACCCGGTCGATCCGCTGATCCATGAGTCCTATATGAAAAACGCCAGGGGTTATGTCAAGCTGGCTGAACGGACAAACGGCCCTATCCGGCAGCCGGTCAGCTTTGCCTACATCTGGGGAGATGCGCTGGCGGAGCTTGAGCATGCGGCGCCCCACGTAAGGATGATCAACCTTGAAACCAGCATTACCACCAGTGATGATTACTGGCAGGGCAAGGGCATCCACTACCGCATGAGCCCGCAAAATACGGCCACTTTAAGCGCCGCCGGCATCGATGTTTGTGCCCTGGCCAACAACCATGTTTTAGACTGGGGATTTGCCGGCCTTTTGGATACTTTGGCAGCGCTGAAAAAGGCGCACATCAAGACCACCGGTGCCGGACCAAATGCGATTTCTGCCGCTGCACCGGCGGAGATCCGCATCAACGACCGGCAAAGGGTAAAGGTCTTTTCAGTTGGCCTGCCCGACAGCGGGATACCCGCTAGTTGGGCCGCTACTTCCAGCCGGGCGGGCGTCAACCTGCTGCCGGATTTGAGCGCTGAATCCGTACGCCACATTCAAAAAATGGTGCAAGTCCACCAGCGCAGCGGTGACATCGTGATCGTTTCCATCCATTGGGGCGGTAACTGGGGTCATGATATATCCCGTCGACAAAGAAGATTTGCCCAGCGCCTGATTGATTTAGGCGGGGTGGACATCGTCCACGGGCATTCGTCGCATCATGTCAAAGCGATTGAAGTCTATAACAAGAAGCTTATTCTTTACGGCTGCGGGGATTTTTTAAACGATTATGAGGGCATTGGCGGCTATGAGGAATTCAGGGCGGATCTAACCATGATGTACTTTGCCACCTTAGATGCGTCTAACGGTCATCTTTTGGATCTTCAAATGATACCGATGCAGATCAAGCAGTTTCAACTTCGTCGGGCCTCGCAAGCCGACACCCGTTGGCTGAGCGAGACCTTAAACCGGGTAGGGCAATCGTTCGACACACGGGTGAAAATCGAATCCGATAATCGCTTGATCCTGCAATGGGAATAAATTTGACCATCAATCGTTTTCTGGGAAATTTATTATTTAAGGGACGTCCATGAAATTATAACTTTTCTTTCATCATATATCGTGGTACGATTAGTATATGCCACGCCAAGCGCGCATAGACGCCCCGGGTGCGCTGCAGCACATCATTGTCAGAGGCATCGAACGCAAAAGCATCTTTATTGATGACCACGATCGCGACAATTTTGTGGCCCGGTTGACCACGGTCCTGCCTGAAAGCACGGCGCGTTGCTACGCCTGGGCTTTGATCCCCAATCATTTTCATTTGCTGCTGTGCAGCGGCAATGTCCCCATCTCAACGGTGATGCGGCGCTTGCTGACCGGGTATGCGGTATCCTTTAATCGGCGCCATCGCCGCCACGGGCAGCTGTTTCAAAATCGTTACAAATCCATCCTTTGCCAGCAGGAACCATACTTGCTGGAGCTGGTGCGCTATATTCACCTCAATCCGCTGCGGGCCGGAGTTGTTCCCAATTATAAAGCGCTGGACAAGTTTGCTTATGGCGGACACACCATTCTTTTGGGCCATAAACAGCATGCGTTTCAGGATACCGACTCGATCCTGGCTTTATTCGGTCAAAACCATTCAGTCGCGCGCAAAAAATACCGGGCTTATGTGCAAAAGGGGATCGAACACGGACGCCGGCCGGATCTTATCGGTGGCGGTCTGATCCGCAGCGCCGGTGGATGGACCGCCGTCAAAGGTCTGCGACGGGCAAATGCGCGTCTCAAAGGCGATGAACGCATCCTGGGAGATAATGATTTCGTCTATGCCGTTTTGGAGGCAGCGCAGGAGCAGCTGGCGCAAAAATATCAACTGGCTGCCAAGGGCTTTGATTTTGAAAAGGTCGTCGAGCGGGTTGCAGCCGTTTTTGGTATAGAATCAGACCAGGTCCTGGCTGCCGGCAAACACCCGCCCATCGTTAAAGCCCGCAGCGTGCTTTGTTATTGGGCCGTACGGGAGCTGGGGATGAACGGCACGGCCGTGGCCGAAAAACTGGGCTGCTCACAGTCGTCGGTGAGCAAATCCGCCAAGCGCGGCGAAACGATTGCCTCTGAACATAACCTGAAACTGATCGAAGGCTAGTACCTGAATTTTGCATTCGAGATTCGGGTGGAAAGTAATAATTTCATGGGTGTCCCTAAAATTACTAAGATTAAAAAGGCGAGTTGGCGAGACTATCAGGACCGGCTGCAAAGGGCACAAAGAAGCGAGCAGCGCAAAAAAAATGTGCGCCGGTATGTTAAATATATCATGCCGTTTGTGGTGGGCTGTCTGGCCGTCTATGTTGCAATCACAGGGTCTTTTGGCTCTCTTTTCGACGAAACTGAAACGACGCCGCCCCCGAAAAATGTCAAACAGCCAGTAAAGTCCCCCAAAGCGGCTGCGCCGCCGTCTTTTGACAAAGGCCAGATTCATCAGATAATCGACAGCCGCCGTTTTGCAGATTTGCAGGACAATGTTTTTGAAATTGAAAATAACGACCAACGCCTGCGGGTGCAAACCAGCATTGATCTTGCGCTGCAAAGCTACCTGACCAAGAAGCTGGATCGTAAAAACTCCAGCCACATCGGAATCGTTGTCATGGATCCCGATAATGGCCGGATTTTATCGTTAGTGGGATTTAACAAGGCCGATCCGTCAAACAATCCCTGTCTGAACAGCTCTTTTCCGGCCGCCAGCATATTTAAAATCGTAACTGCGGCTGCCGCCCTTGAAAAAGGGAATTTAGGGCTGAATTCCAAACTGCGCTATAACGGCCGCAAATACACCCTCTACAAGTCGCAACTCAAGGAAAAAAGAAACAAATATACCAACACCGTTACCCTAAAAGAGGCTTTTGCCAAATCGGTAAATCCGGTTTTTGGCAAACTGGGGACTCTGTACCTGGGAAAAACACAACTGGAAACCTATGCCGCGTCTTTTGGATTCAACCGCGAGATTAATTTTGAAGTTTATCTGGCACCCAGTCAGACGGTCATTACCGATGAGCCCTATCAATGGGCGGAGATTGCCTGTGGGTTTAACCGCCAGACCCTGATGTCACCGGTTCACGGTGCGTTGATATCGGCCACGGTTTTTAACAGCGGAAAACTAATTGAGCCCACCATTGTGGATCACATCAGCGATGAAAAGGGCGCGCAACTGTACCAAAGCCGGCCTGCTGTGGTCACCCAGGCTTTTGCCCCGCACTCATCGGCCGCCATGCGCGAGCTGATGAAAACCACCATTCGATCGGGCACGGTACGCGGCACATTTCGCAAATATCACCGCGATAAAATCATCTCCCGGCTGGAAATCGGCGGCAAAACCGGCACGATTAACAACAAAACCGACGACATCAAATATGAATGGTTTGTCGGATACGCACAGGACAAAAACAGTGACGCCAAGATTATTTTGTCGGTGCTGGTGGCCCATCAAAAATACATCGGAATCCGCGCACCCCAGTACGCCATTATGGCATTTAAAAAGTATTTCAAATCCGAGTTTGCAAAAGTGATATCCCCGGCAGCGGCCAATCCGGGCTGACGGCCGGAGACTTTCATCTACTGCGTTATTAAGGGCAAGGCATAGTTTACTATAGCCTCGCCCTTAAGTGTCTTGTATATGTAAGCCTCCGACTCGCCAGTTGGATGTCGCCTCACTGCTCTCAAAGGGATTTTAATAGGGCTCGCGTAAGATTTTAATAGTACTTTTTCTAATATGGGCAACATTTTTATGACGTTGCCCATTTTTTTATTAAAGTTCCCATTATAGTTACCGATATTTCTATAAGAGGATAAATATTATGGGTACAAGAAAAATGTATAACACCACCCTGGATACCAAGCTCATCAGGGAAATCAAGGTGCTGGCCGC
>JAAUXU010033210.1_pt1 | contig 17084 bp, 16 predicted proteins | sample 7278151 | NCBI WGS metagenome assembly JAAUXU01 (sample SAMN14350113, study PRJNA611818) | marine sediment metagenome | isolation source: surface marine sediment (1.8m) | place: French Polynesia: Moorea | collected 2018-08 | reverse complement strand
GCTACGCCCCCCCCCCCCCCCCCTGCTCACCTACTCCCTTGTCCTGCTGCAGTTCACTTAATCGGACAACTCACCATCTCCCCCAAAGTTGAGACAGTCCCGGCTAGGAGACCCGCGAAGCCCACCACGGGGTCCTGGATGAATAAGGAGGCGAAGATGGCGGCTCCGCTCAGGGGGTTGTTGACGAACATGGGCTAAAGAAAGGGACACTGCAAATACGAGTCCAGCAGGTATGTCCAGGCACGTTCGACGACCTGTCCTCCTCCATGGCCCTCCTCACGTCCAACAAGTTATTATATCTTTCATTTACCTGTCCCGCCGCCCTGAGGAAGACATTGATGAAGTGCAGCGGAATCCATTGGAGGGTCAGGGGCTTGTCGAGGAGGTACTCGTCCACGGCGCTGCAGTCGCCCAAGAAGGAGTTCCAGGGGTTCTGGATGCGTCACATTTATTTTCGCTTTCGGCCTCCATTTTGTATTGCTTTTTTTGGCTAGCTTTTCCTACCTTTTTTGGCCTCTTTGTAAGCATAATTTTAGCCTTTGCCACATGAGGCAAAACTCACAGTTGCATGAGAAAAATAAAAAAAGGTGTTCGTATCCCTCTTTTTTTGCTCTGCCTCTCTTTCTATCCCACATTTTGCATGCGTGCTACTTCGCCGCGTTCTGAACCAGGCTGGCCTTCGACATGATGTCGATGCTCCTTACCCACACCATGACCAAGGAGTGACCATCGCACTTCCACACTTATTTGCGCATCAAAAGCAAGACTGAACAAATGGCAGAAGAACCATATGTGAGGAGAACAATAGAAGATTCATGAGCACGCACGCACGCACGCACGCACATATTCGCCCTCTAGTACACACTGAGTAGAATCGACTGTGAAGTCTTTTTCCTTGCTGCTCAATCGTTCAGGGGAGAGTCAAAAAGCCTGGAAGTGCACGAACACTGCATAACGCAGGTCAGCATAAAAAGCCTTGCCTTAAAGTTATCAATATAAGACTTGTTCATCGACCCTCGATAACGAAATTGTGGTAGAAAATTAATATTTAACTTTACCTTCCATGAACTTCTTCGAATCACAGGCATTTTTGCAGTCACAACATGCAAAACTCCACTGCTCGACCCTGAAAGCTTTGTCCCCTCTCTTGATTAGAGAAGAACGATAAGTAGAAGTCTTAATTTTAGGGGCATGTTTTGAAAACGACGCAGAACCCTCACGTTTTGGGGACACGAAATATAATAGAAATTAAAAATATTAGTACCATTTTGATAATCACAGTAAGGATCGATTAAGTCGTGGATGAAATGACCATCCCTTATTTGTGCTGTCCTCTTTGGGTCAGCCCGTCTGCATCGATATCTCTCGGGATATGCGTGAAATTAAAATTTTTCATCTAAAGAAAAAATTTTTTCACTTAACATTCTGACGTCCGCAGATGCAAAGCAAGGTAAAGAAGACGATTGTGTGAGCAACCAGACAAACTGGTTTCTCACCCGAGTCCGAGCCCCTTTGCCCAAATTTTATTTCTAACTAATCACATTTGTTACAGTATTGGTAGAGCGGATTGCGTGAAGAATATTTAAGCGAAACAAAAGTTGTAAATATGCTTCATGTTATTTGTTGCTTTTGCAATTTTTTTGGCAAACTGACTTAAAATTAACATATTTTGCCATCATTGCCATTTACTATGCCGTTTATTATGATATTCTTGATGAATTTCACGCATTTTTTTTGCCAAATGACACTTTTGAGTGTTAGCTTATAATGTTTTTCCCACAGTGAATGACTCAAGTCGACTCAATGCAGATATGGCTCGAATGTTTGTAGTATTTGCATTTTTTTTACTCAAAATGAATAACGTTCTCTTTAGCTGGATGAATGACCTCGGATGGGTGAGGAACAATCTCGTCCTCACTGGCTGCTTCTCGCCACAAGGTCACCCTGTCTGGTGGTGACACCCACACCAATCGAGCCTCATCAAAGTCGTCAGGTGTTCATCTGAGTAAACATTTGTAGTGAAACTCCGTCAACTCAGTCAGAGAATTGATTGAGTCAGGGAATTTCTTATGCACTGCCCAAAATAGCTTTAGACGAGTCAGAGTCATCATCGTTCTTCGGGAACTCCTTCCTGTTCTCGACCAAGTCACTGATGAAGACTCAGGAGTCTTCTGCAATGCCCACCTGACCCAAGTCAGGCCTGATGGACTCTTCGATAATCTTTGCTTACTCTGCCAAAGAGAGTCTTTTCCCCTTTGTCCTCGCTGCCATCTGGACATTGGGAGCTGGATTGGAGGGGATTGGTGCGCATTGAATGCGCATGAATGATTGAATGGAATGAATGATTGTGCATCTCGCAAATCTGTCTCAGTACAAGCAGGTGGAAGTTGGCATATCACACCGTGATGGTCCTCAAGAGACAATCCTTGTCCTCGGAGAATGTCAACTTCCACCTGGTTGTAGTGAGACAGATTTGCAGCCTTGCCCATGTTGTGGCATTGTTGGGTACCCTCGTAGGACACACAGATAATATTGGGCATATTTCATGCTTTCTCCCTCTAGCATTTCTCACAATGCCAAGTTTAATAATATACACACACACGAACACGCTACCCAGGATATTCGACAGATGTTGTCACTCCTCTGAAAATTGTCTTTCTTTGTCGAGTTCTCCAAGTTGATTTTAAGTTTTGATCAGGCTGCAAAGCCCCAGATTAACCAATACAGCAGGATCTCATAACTTGAGTCAGTAGGATAACAGGGATCAGTGTGCGAGCCCTGGAGTCTTGAAAGTTCAGTCAATGGTAGGCCTTGTACTGAAGTGAAGTTAAAGTTTCTGGATTTGACTGACCCGAGGATAAAACGTACCAGGGGGTGAACAGTATTGATATCACAACATAAATCTGTGCTCCTGACCAAGGCTGTTGTTCAAGCTGCTCATCCTGGATCAAAGAAGGTTTCGAAACTATCACGAGTCAAGTCCACCTATGGCATTGCCGGTCAGCTCACACCACGCATGGCCAAAGGCCTTCGTGGCGGGATTCTAAGGATTTGAACGACACTACAAGGTTAGATATAGAGATATATTATATTTCACTACTTCTTTGATTCTTGTCTCTAAACAGTAACAATATTGAAAAGGAGAATAGAACAAAATTAACAAAGTCACTCCTGTAGAGAATTGTCTTCAGTGTTGACACTTCAACTCCCGATGGGAGCTGAGACAACGAGACGAGCGACTTTCTTGAGGCCGACGGCGGCTCTGGAGGCCAGGACGAGTCTGAGGAGGAGGAGAACAGCAACAATCTTAATTAAAATCAACGTTCATAACAATGGGAAAGGGTTAAGGCGAGTCAAGAAAAGACACGCGTGCGAAAAACAATTTTGTCTAAGCAGATTCAGTCCAGCCAACTTCTCCTGCAGGAGTTTTTTTCTCATTTGCTATTCATTAAAGCTGCGATTTCGATTAGAGTTGAAATGAGACCCAAGTTTTTATTTCAATCGGATTTTGCATGTTGACGCCGACAAAAATAAGCAAAGCCTCCAGAAAATTGGTGATGAAGCAATCAAAGGAGCTGTTTCAAAGAGAAAAAAGCAGAGCTGTGGGGATCTTTTGAGAGCAGAAAAACAAATATGAGCAGCCAGAAGTTTCTGTCTACCAAAAAATCACGTAATTATCCAGAATTTCCATACATTTGGCCAAGAATTGCCTTAAAAATTGCATATTTCTTTAGATGAAACCTGCCGTACGTAAGCCTCGGCAAGGAGTTTACGGGGGGTTCCAGGCATGTCTCTTTTAGGGGGTTCTGTTCAACGGGATCTCTCTATTCTAAGGGTCCCCTTTTCCAGGGGGTTTCTATTCTGACGGGTGTCTATGCCAGGGGGGGGGGGTTCTAATCTGAAGGGTGTCTATGCCAGGGGGGGTTCTAATCTGAAGGGTGTCTCTGCCAGGGGGCTTTCTATTTTAGGGGATTTCCAGGGGTTTTCTATTCAATATGAAGTATATTCACATGGGAAGGGGAGGGGGAATTCAAGGGAACTTCCTTTCAAGGAAGATCAGTTTGAGGAAGGTCAATTTAAGGGGGTACCAATCAACGAAAGGTATGCTTGAGGGAAGCTTATGCATCATGGAAGTCACCTATGGGTGTCCAAATCAAGGGGAACTATTTGGGGAGGACTCCTATTCAGGAGTGCTACACAGAAGAGAGTACTTTGCTCGTGTATTAATGATGGTTTGACAGCACAATGCATTGCACCCTTTCCAAGGTTGATTCGCACCATTTGATGCAAAATTCTCTGCAGTCTTCAAAATATCTAGCACTGCACTTTCTTTGCAGTGATCAATATTATATGTTCATTTTGTTCTTGACAGCTACACATCTGCAATACCCTGTACATTGTTCAGGACATAAAGTAAACGTTGTTTTAGGTACATTTCACTAGAAGTATGAGCGGCCACTCGGCGGGAAGTCGTGGAAGGCCGCTATCCTCAAGAAGGACTCGACCTTGATGCGTCAGGTTCATAAGGAATGCTTCAATGCATGCGCACAACAGGGAAGACTTTCAGACTCAGTCCACAGACACCCCGAATGCTTTAACGCCCTGAGCCACTGTCAGCTGTCCAGCAACCTTGGCCATTCTACTAACTGGCATCAAATAGCATCAAGCAGCAGCTTTCATATTCATACCGATGCACACAACTTAATGATGAATACACAGTGCATATATACTACTGAACACACCTATATGGAGGCTCCTGTTCTTGCTTCGCCTGCTCCTCCACTCTCCTCTTGATACTGCCGTCGATGTCGACGCCCCCGGGCTCGTCGAACACGACCTTGACGATCTCGGCCGCGCCGCCGGAGTCGCTGTCGATCCGCAGATCCATCAGTCCGAGCATCAGTCCTGTTGTGGCCTTGGCAGTTCTACGAAAACCATCTTCATTTACTCTAGAAATTCTTTAAAGCCCCCCGGAATTCCGTCATCCAGTGATCAAGCGTTTGAGGTCTCCTTTGCTACATTGCTCAACTACACTTCTCTAACATCCTCCTGCATCATATAATGGTCGTGTTTACACTGGGAAAGTCTGTTTGCCGTCCATGGAGAAAGCAATTTTTGCCCTCTCCCAACATCAAGATGGAGAAAGCGGTAATGGTTTGCTCAGGCCCTTGTTAGGGCCTACTCAGCCATGTCTGGTTCGCTCATTCAATCCCGCAAAAGGACAATGGCGGCCTTCACAGCCACATTTCAGCTACGGCCTTACAAAATCTCTCCCAGTCATTATCAGCTGTAGTTATCCAGCGCATTCAATTCTGAAGTCTGGCAATTGATGGGTGGGGTAGTTGCAGAAACATAGAACATCACCATTTGTTGCACGGCAACTTCTCTCCCAAGTTTGCAACTTGTGGCTTTTCCAATCTTGGCTTGTGTGGTTTTCAGAACTAAAGGAAAAACAAAGGAAATCAACAAAGTGCTTCCAACAGAACAATGGTGTAGTAGTAGCAATCTTTTGTTGGGCGACCTTGGGACTCTGGGTGGTGGCAGCAAATGCCCACCACACAATTGTCGTGCCCATTTTGTAAGTTTTTGGCATGATGTGCCATTGCTGAGCAACAGTTGACTGTATCAAGCCATGGCCACATGAAGTGCAGACGAGCAGTGCAACTTGCAAACTTTCCCTCAAATCAGATATAGTGACTTGATGCTAATCTGGGAAACAAGTCTAATCTTTGTTGCTCACTGCGCTTTTCTTCATGGAGAAAGGTAGATTTGCTATTTTAGGCCCTAAGGTTAGCAGGTTTTATGTAGCTCTGAGCATTCTAAAACCTAATATTTGGTAACTCAAAGCAAAGAGAAGTGAAATATGCGCAATATTTTCTTCTCACTTTGTCTTTTTGTCTTCTCCAACTCCGACTGTCCTGGACACCTTGAGCTCCAGCGGCCCTAGGGCGAAGGGGCACTGGATGGTCCTGTGGTCGTCGAGGATGAAGATGGAGACGTCGGACGAACGCTTCAAGGTGGACATCCCGTAAAGCCAGCCGCGAATCTGAGGGGGAATGAACTTTGAAATTGGCGAATTTGTGCATTTTCATCTTCCAACCTTTCCAACGCTATTTTCTTCCTCTTCCTCCTCTTCCTCGACCAACAAAGGCGCCGTGGGCGGCTTGGGCGGCTTGGGCGGCTTGGGCGGCTTGGACGGCTTGGACGGCTTGGGCGTCGACAAGATCAAGAAGGAGTCGTCACCTTTGATCACTGATGGACGCCTGCAAAAAAAATACTTTCTGACTCAATCATACATTAGTGTAGAGTCGTTATTCGACAAAATCATGATCAATATGGTCAAATTGATCGAAAAGCTACTGCACGTGAATGACGAATCATCACAGGTACATGGTATTGCAGCTTTACGTCCAGAAAGTTCGGTCGAGTCAATGACTACGCACTTGTGCGGCATGAATCTTGGGGGTACAAGGGCAGATGCGGCCTCCCTCCCGTCAACAATGGGAAGAACAACAGGTTGTTATAGATATACAAAAAGTTATTTCATGCAGAAGGTGGTCCCGGGGCCCTTCGTGACGGGATGACCCTGACGGGGTGGTTGGGGTTGGATGCTCAGGTCGCGACGCCAGTGCAGTTTGCACTGCAACGTTTGTCATACAGCCGGAAAGTCGCAAGTTATGGTACTGACTTTCCGAGTGTTCTTACAAATGGGCAAGAAAGAATGGGCAAGGAAGTAGACTGAGAGCCACGCACTTGGTCCTCTGCAAGTTGGCCTTGTTCGGCATGAGTCTAAGGTCCATCGGATCCAACCTTTTGACCTTGATGGCCTCGTTCATCCGGCGGAAGATCTCGTCCATGAATCTGAGAACGCACAACAGAATTGTCACAGGGAACACGCAGTACAAGATCGGCAAGGAGCCCTACTTGTTGTAGTTTGCAATCTCCGTCCTCGCGTCGAGGCCGGGATCCAATAGCTTCACCGACGCCTCGGAGCTAGTGGTCGTGGTCGTGGTCGTGGTGGTCGTGGTTGTGGTCGAGTAGTTCGACACTGCAATGAACAAAGTCTAACGAAAGTCCTGATGCACTGAGAACAAACCTTACGTATGACTTCTCCATTGATGATCTGGATTTTTCCAGCGTGCTGAGGCTTCTTGATGACCTTGGTGACGTTGTTCTTGGTGATGACCACGGTGAAGGAGTTGTCGTTGGGCGAAGTGCGGATCTCCTCGCGGCCAGACGAATTGAGTACTGAAAAAGGCACAAGGACATCAGACAGCGTCAAAGGGTTCTATATATAAAGTCCGGAGAGGATCTTGGCAGGCGAGACTTTGCCTGAGGCGGCTGTGAGGTCGGCCCAACCCCAGCCAGGTACAAAAAATAAAGAAAATCACCTAACAGTGAGTGTCTGTACTAAAGCTGCTTTTTTGAGTAGGCCTCGTCGAGGGAAGCACGCCCAGCCAGAGTCAGCGGCGCTTTGGAGTCCTCGTCCACACATTGATTTCGTGACATTCAGACTTCAAAGCCAAAAGTGTCAAGAAGTTTGAAATCTGGGCAGGAATATTAGGTCAAGTCCCCCAAACCGGGCTTGGTTAGGTCTGAAGTGAGCTGAGAAGACAGCTTTGCTTCTGGGCACAATCAGCTGTGAAAAGTAATCTTCTCCGTTGGCTCAGTTATTTTTTGTACTAGTTGTTCAGATTTCCAAATTTTTGCCTTATTTTTCTCACTTGAGCAGAGTTAAACTCCAAATGTCAACCTGTTCACCTGCGGACGCAGAAGTCGCTTACCGACGTTGCTGTCTCCCTCCGGAGCGGCCGTCGTCACCAGCGTGAGCCAGATGAAGAACGTGGACGATTTCATCTCTTGGAGGAAAATACTTTTTTGCTGACTAGCCTCGGTTACTGGGCCATGATGCTCTCAGGTGAGTCTTCTGCACTGCTTCACATATTCACTGCTCTTGAGTGACCTATTTGTTTATTGAAAAAAAAATAAAAAAATAAAAAAAAATAAAAAAATGAGCTCCTCTGCCACTTCGGAGCTTCGCTCCTGCTCTGTACTGTTTCATACTTCAGTGACCCACATTTCTAAGGCTGAGGGTTGCCAGACGTCAGCTCCGGCTGCAGCGCTTCTTAGGACGGCAAGGAGACGCAGTCGAACTCGGGGGGCATCGCCGTTGCTCGGTGAGGGGCGACACTGCAGGAGTAGGGGCGCTTCTCGGTCACGTCGGACAAGTGCCACAGGTTGTCGGCCCCCCAGGGTTTGAGCCTGTGGCAGCTCTAACTCCTCAAGCACCTTTTTCCCCCCAGGTAGGCAGGAAAAAAAATTGGGGGAAATTTACAACAGCAGCCAAGAGAAATGAAAAGTTGTTTCTGCCTTCGTTGTAGTCACCAAGACTACCGGATTGAACATCAAGTACGCGTACGTGTACTGGACGGAGGTCTCGCTGCCACTGGCATCTAACCTGTACTACCTCGTCACGGACATGAGGGTGGAGCTCGTGTCGATTTTGTGTACAGTGTATTTATTTCATACATCACTTGCTCACATGATGGGTGCTTCTTGCTCTTATCACAATGTTGCGACATCTACCCTTACGTACTTACAGCGAAAATGTGTAGGGATAAAAACAACTCAACGTCGTACGCATTTTGTGCGTACACATAAAAAAATATACACATTTGACGGTTAAGAATGATCTCTCACTGGAAACCTAATGCCTGAAAATGCAAACTTTCTGAAGGAATATATACTTTTTCCTCTTTACACCTTGTTCACCTTCTTCTTCTTCTTGTTCTTGTTCGCCTTCCTTTTCGAGGGTTCAGTCTCAGGAGGCAGTACCCACACGGGTCCCTTGGACGCCTCCGCAGAGTCGGCCACGACGACTGCCTCTTTCTCGGCCACGACGATTGTCTCTTCCTCGGCCACGACGAAAGGATCAAAGTTTTCCTTGTTCTCCCTGTTCTTCTCGGCCGCGAGCTTGTGGTCCGCAGTGATGTTCTGCAGCGCCTCCGACCAGGTCGGTCTGTGCGCCTCTAGCTCCCTCTGTCTGGCCTGGGACTCCAGCTGCACCACGACGCGCCTCTTCGTGCCCTTAGACTTGGTGGCGACCTCTTGGTCGGTACTACCGGGCATCTCGTGGAAGATCTCCTCCTCGTCTTCCGTTGTCACCGTCGCCGACGCCGTCGTCGGCGACGGCGACGTTGATGCCGACGCCTTCTCAGAGTGATTGTCAAGGATTTCGTCCTTTTTGTTCACCTCCTGGAACGTCTTTCTCAGCCTCTGACTGTCGATGTCCTCCCACCTGGAGACCACCGAGTTCTCGTCGTCCTCATCTTTGGTTAAGGGGTAAAACTGTTCCTTGTTGTGACCACCTGTGACCGCGAAGGGTGGGTCGAAAAGCGCCTGCTCGGGCCTGTGGATGCCCAGACGGTCCCGGATCGACTCGGGGATCAAGGTAGGGCTGCTGGCGCGCTGGTGGCTCTGCAAAGAGGACAGCGGAGCGTTAGTCAAAGCCAGAAGCCTTTTCAGGGCCACACGGACACGGAGAGAACACAAGGGTATCAAATGTTAATGAAAATACAGTATTTACTCTATTAATCTGTCTGCCATTGCAGATTCGTCGTTGGGGGGACAAGAGGGAATCCGGTCATTCACATATGCAATTTTCTATAGTTGCCAGGACCCCTCACACAAGGGTTCGGGTTCACTTTCTAAGGTGCTGGATTATTAGAGTAAATACGATAAGTAAGCATGACAGCGACGAAAAATGGTCAAATCAACAAAATTCACCCTAAAGCAGAAAAATGCACCCTTCTTACCCCCTCCAACGTTGGCAGCTGCTGGATTCTCGGAAGTTCACTCTCCTTTAGATTTGCATGGTAAAAAGTATTGTTAACATTTTTAACTCCTTGAAGGAATCATAACACACACGCCTCTTGTGACAAATATGCAGCTTGAACAAACTTACAGGCAAGAAGTCGAAGTCCTTGTCGAAGTACTTGACGAAGTTGGGTTCGTTCTTCTTGCAGTGCATCCAGTGCCAGGAGTGGATCAACAGCTTGGGGAAGCGACTCGTCCAGTAGTCGACAAACTGTCAAAGAGCAGAAGAAATTCGCTGCGTATTTCGCTGCACATTTGGCTGCGTATTTTTTTCCTCGCACCTGGTCCGGCAGCTTCCCGTAGAGTGCCTTCGTCTCCTCGGGCAGCTCGTTGTAGTGATGCTTCTTGTTCCTCATGGCCCTGAGCAAGTCCCGCAGGGATTTTCCATTGTAGCTGCGATGCTTTCGCAAGTCCTCGCGAACCTACAAGCAAAAAATCCAAAGATTATGCAAAAAAAACCCAGCTGGCAAAGGATGGAATAGTGAGGAAAAAAGACGACTTTCGTACCGTTTCGTCGAGGAGGTCGTGCCAGTTTGAGCCTCTGAGGATGTCCTGACGCCCTCTCTCCAACCCGATCACCAGGGCGGAGTCGGGGTCCTCTTTGTCCACGCGATCGGAGACGTCCTAAGATCACGGAAGTGAAGAAGTCCCATTTAAATTGTGCTAAGTCGACCTCAAAGTAATGCAACTTCATGCATCTCCACCTTATGGTAAATGTCAATTTCGTGTTATGTGAGTGCAATGTTTTTTTGTGCTGTTGTCCCCGCGCCCAGCAAGAACAGCTTCGACAAGGGTTAGACCTGCGTCGGGCTCACCTGCAGGAACGAGAGCACCTTCTCCTTGCTCCAGAACATTGGGTGCCTGAGGATGGCTTGAGCGGTAGGCCGGAGTCTTTGCTCGAATTGTACCATGTTCTCGACGAGGCTGAGCGCGGTCGGCGAATCGGACATGCGGTCCAAGTTGTAGATGCCGGTGACGATGTTGGCCTGGCGGCGGAAGCTCTCGCCAAACGGGTGGTGGCCACCGGTCAACACGTAGTGGTAGACGCAGCCTGACGGACAGACAGAGATTTTACGTCAGCCTGGGCACTTTTCATTGTCAAGATATGACTATCAAAGATTTTCGGCTGAGTGACGACAAACGCTGAGTCCAGACTTATGACTCGAAAATCCTAACAATGTGGCAACCCTTTGCTTTTTGTGAATGATATCACAAGTCAACAACAAACAACAACGTCCACAAGAGTCCACGTTATTGATGGTATCGAAGCAAAACAATTTTTTTCTCTCCCAAAGAGTTTGTGCTACATTATTACTTACGCAACGGTTTCGATTTAGGTATTTTCTAAACATTAGCCATGAGTTATATATATAATTGTATGTGTGTACGCAATGCGAAATGCCAATCCATAATGTATGCACTGGGAAGCTACGTCAGTCAGACCCTTCCAGCACCTACGTTATTGCTCGATTCCCTCAGATTCGAAATCAGCGTCACGGGAGAGTGCAAGCAAGGAAATAAAAATTATTATTTTCTAAAGGTATATTTTTTTAATTTTATAATAGTGCCTGAATTTCTTTGCGCCACTGTGATCAGGTGATTGCGCTCGTCTGTGGATCCTGAATTAGCTGAAGTTTCCGAGCAGATGCTATGCAATCCAGTCATAGATAACACAACTCAGATTCTGTGATTTCCAACCTTCATATTCTACGGTATTTAGCTTGTAGTTACACCATTGCGCCACATGTAGGCTTGAAATAGATTGATAGTGTCTTCTCCAAGGCTGATCCTCACATTCCTCGGGGTACAATCTAAGCTAGGTAACCTGACATCACCTAAAGTTGCTACATTGTCTATAAGGGTTGCCAGAATGGATTCACAACTAGTACTGACCTAGAGAGAAGATGTCCACTGCGCAAGTGTTTGATCCCTCTCCCTGCATCATCTCTGGCGCAATCCATCCGTCGGTTCCAGCGACCCCTGACCTCCTGGAGAAGCTCATCCGTCCGACCTTGAGCTTCTTGCAAAGTCCGAAGTCAGAGATCATGGCCCGGACGTCCCCGCGTCGACCGGGCTGAGAGATGAGCACGTTTTGGGGCTTGATGTCGCGGTGGACGATCTCAAGGTGGTGCAGATGCTTCAGGCCCAAAGTTGCCTAGACAGAAAGTAAAACAAAAAGCTGCATTAAACCGGTCCTTCGACTCCATATCTTGCATGACCATAACTTTGGTCGCATTCAAGTTCTTCATCCATCTCAAAGGTGAAAGCCATCAACAGTCTTATCATGCATCGAAGCACTCCTGACTTACCTGACGCAGTAAGGTGATTGGGTCGAGTCCTTCCTGAGGGCAGCGGCCTTCCACGACATCCTGCAGTGTGGCCGCACACAGCTCGAGTGCAATGTACCTAAAACAACATTACATTTAAGGTACTGTTCTTCATACAGTTCCTGCAGATAAATCCAAATCTGTCCCCATTGCACTGTGGTCCTCATTCATTGCCCTAAAAAAAGGTCTCACATTGACAACTGTGAATATACGGAGTGATTTTCTACCTGACAGTCCAATAAATAAGCATAAACAGCCATGGGCAGATCTCGATAAACCCTTCATAAAATGTGTGGCAAAAACCTTTTTTGGACCAGAAACATGATGAAAATGCGGTGCAAAACAAAAAAAACAGCAAAAGTGCAACAGGCAGAGAATGGTAGTAAGAAGTTTTGTCGCGTTAATTGCAAAAGTTATTTCGGTGAAAGTCCTAGTCCGCTTGTAAGCCAACAGTAAGCATGCGTACTTCAACCAGGGGAGACTTTCCTGATTTATCTGTAGCACCCAGTAGTATCGTTTATTAGTGATTGCACCTGAACTGTCTGTCCTGCTCCATGCAGAAGTATCTCACAACATTGGGATGCTCATCCGACTCTCTCAGGAGGTCCACCTCCCTGTCGGCGACGCTGAAGCATGCGTTCAACACGCGCTTGACGGCGACGGACCGGTTGTCGAAGCGACCCCTGAAACAGATGGCAATCAACAGTGGGGGTATTATGTAGAGTCCGATCAAGTTGCGATGTTATTCTAACGTTTTCAAAATTCCTGCCCAGACAGACACTTGGATCATGAAGTGAACCCCCTAAAACATCCATGCACAGTAAAATTGGCAACAAGCCACCACTGGAGCGAGGATGAAAAGTTCATGATCATCGATCTCAACTACCCCAAAATCCGGCAAAAGTCAAGTGTTAAAAATTACCACTTTCCTCATGACCACCATCAAGACCTCCACATTTTTAGAGCCTCTGTTCCTAAGTCATGTTCTTCTCGATGAACTTAAATCTTAGCTTCTACTTCAGTAGTGAAGTCAATCCCCCTTTAAATTTTGCCTCCAGTGTACAAAAGCTTTTGTTGACTCATCTCAGGGATCTGGGACTAAGTCTGCCTGGGGAGTTCCAAGCTGACTCACTTGTAGACGAAAGTTCCTTCGCATCCTTTGCCAAGAATCTCCTTAGGGTCGAGCACGATGTTGCCGACCCGCAGGGTGCCGTCGTCGAGCTCTACGGGCGAGGCTGTCACAGATCCGTCCAAAGTAGAGGACGAAGAATTCGTCCGCCGCCAGTAGCTGGAGCTTGAGTTAGGGTTGCTGCTCAGGGAAGAATCTGGATCGATCAGGCGAAGACTCTGGAAAACAAAGCATCGTGCAGAGACCTTTAAAGGAACAGTTGTCAGAAAAGCTCACGTAGCTGCTGAGGATTCTGTAGAGAAGTATTGTGACGATCATGAGCAAGCAGACGATTGCCTTCTGCTCCTTGTTCTCCACAGCCATCAAGGAGTCCTTGGCCAGAGGAAGGAGCTCTAGGCAAAATCTGAAAAGCAAAAAAAAAAAACTTCATTGACGTGGTTTCTCCCTCCCTCTTTCCTTGGCTACGTTATCGGTATCAAGAAGAACTCGGACCATTCATAGGACTAGCTCGATAACTCTAACCTGATCATGTCGTAAGACACGATGAACGTGGTATTCAACTGCTTCAGCTGCTGGAACCCAGCCTGGACGAGGTCACCATCGTATGAGGGCGGCACAGGCGGACCGTTCATGCGTCCGCTGCTGGTGTTTTCGCCTCCGGTGAACTCTTCGAAGTAACTGGCGTAGTCCTCGGTGTCCTCGGACAGAATGGGAGGGGCTGAAACAAGATGACTTAACCTTTGGCAGGCCTATAGAGGCCTTATGGAGACCCATGAAGGCCTCAGAGAGGCCTGTGGTGGCCCATGGATGATAATCTACCTCTGAACGACGGCACCATCAGGGTGCTGTGCCTTTGCTGCGGTTGATGGTTGCTGTAGTAGCTCCTTCCTCCGCCGCTGCCCCTCATGGTCCTGGCGCCGCCGGCACCATTGGCGTACATGTAGCCCTTGTGTCTCGGCGGCGCGTGATTCGAAGTTGACGTCAGCTGCAGGTGCGTCATGGCGGGACTCAGTTTGATTGTCGAATGCTCCGGCACTTGATAGTAGCCTAAGGAGAAATCAACATGAAGCTGCTGCCCGGCTTCACGTCAACGTTCACGTTCTCACCGAAGAGCAAAACCGACGATTTGTCCTTGTTCTCCGACTCCCTGCCCAAGGGGATGCCCAAGGGGTCGCCGCGGGCATCGCCGCTGCCTCCGATAATATCTAGGTTGATCTCGCTCGGGACCTTGAGAAGAAACACGGTGTCAAAGAGAACGCACAGGAAGACCAAATGGTATCTTTTTTGTAGATGAAAACCTCGAAGTTCTGTGGTCCCTCCAGCAAGAGAGGCCCGGTGGTGGAGGGCGCGATGGTGAGGGTCTCTTCGTCCACCAGAGAGGGCATCGCGTACAGACCCTGGTCATGCTCGCCCACGTACAGGGTGGGGCTGAAAAAGGACGAGAAAATGCATTACTCAATGCCTGCGGCTTGAAATATTTCACCAGTCCCTCGATTAGGACGCTCTGATTGCGCTTAAAAGGCCTTGAGCGGCCTTAGATGGCCTTCAAGGTCAGACCTGAATGGATGAAGGACCATTTTTGAGAATGCTCCACAAATTTTATGTAGTCACCAAACGCCAGATCTCCTTCTGCCAGATACAAAAGCTTTACCATCGAGATCACTAAATGAGGTGATCACTGACCCAGGCCTCAAAATGACCTCTGATAAAAGAAATTTTTCAGAACAAAAAAGAATAACATTTTACTGTAAAATCGCTTAACTTGCGTTTGGATTAGTTCTTCTAAATATTTGAGGGTTATCTTAGTTCTTCTTTATTCACGTCGAAAACTTTTTTTTTTTTTTTTGAAAGCGATTTTTTGAAAGCGACTTTTTTTGACGATTCGTAGTACTGTATAGCTATGAAGCGGATTTGCGTATGATATCGCCAGGAATCTTACTATAGCTTGGTCTCCCCAATGATCTCCTTTGACTCAGGCATGTTGAACTGCTCGAGGAGATTGTTGAGCGTCTCCTTGGAGACGGAGGTGAAGGGCACGTTGACGATGCCCTCGCCTTCCATCCCGTAGAGGGCGACCACAGGCGATCCCAGGTGTCGCTCCCACTCAATGGCACCGGTGCGACGATCCAAGGTCACGAGGGACCCCGAGGACGAATCAGTGAAGTGGGCGAACTCTGAAAAGCTTGCAGATATTGTACCCTGTGTAAAACATGATAGGCCCTAACATGGCCTTGAGCAAATTGTCGTACAACGCCACAGTAACTGGTTCTGGATCACGGAACCCATCCAACGTTATTCAAACAGCGAGAGTCCACTTGAAAGACTTACCATAGTCACGTCCGAGGTCTGCGCCAGCCAAGTTGGAGGAGTAGTCGAAGAACGAGATGTTCCATCTCCTGCCGTCGGCTCTGCTATCAAACATCATGATGTTGTACTCTGTGCGCCCGATCAAGATGTTGGTGGGCTCCAGACTCGGGCACTGATCGCGCAATCCGGCCACGCAACCGGAGAAGCTGATAGCGCCCTGACGGAATCCAGTGTACCTGGCGAACAAGAAGAGCCACCCTTCAAAGACCGCGGCAGACACGTGTGAACTTTTCAACTTGCCACAAATGCGGCTCAACGAATGTCTACAACTCTTGCCAAAATGCAAGCGAAATCCACCACGTCCAAACTCTCTCACCTGTCCACGGAGAACCAAGTGTCCACTTTCTTGCCCGTGTAGAGGATCCCGTCCGAGCTTTTGCACGGTGACGCCGCCACCAGCTCCGGGATTGTGAACGGCAACTTCTTAAGCGGGTCCTTGAGGCCCCCACCAATCATGTAGATGGAGCCGTCCTTCGGGTCAGGCAGAAACGCAGGTCTACGAGAGATTTACCAACAATGGTTATAGTATAGTAGTGATTACATTTTACTTTTATTATTCGTCTTTTGACCAAGGTGATTTAGCCTGTCCAAGGCCTTGCATGCAATAAAGACAGGCCAAATGTCAATAAAAACTCCAAAAATATACTGGTACAAGTTACACAATACGTAGTTCATAAAGTGTGAGCAAAAATTAGCTTCCCATCAACTGTGCTACTTTAACTGCTTCTACGGAGCGTTCGTGAAACATGCACTACTGCAACAGGATCATCATGAGCAGCCAGTAGAGACCTCTCACTTTACTCGCACGAAGCTTAGCTTCAAAACATCACCTCATGTGTTGTTTCTAAGTGTTCTTAAGAAAATTGGCTAAACCTGATCAGGAAGGGTTGCCATGTTCTTTTTACAGCCAGATGTAGCATGAAAAATCAAGTCAAGCAGAATTAGTATAAGGTGGAGATTCCCAAAGCACTTTCATGGATTTCTAAGTGATTTTCTTAAACACCTATGATTAGAAGACAATTTAAATGTGCATTTTGAAAGCATCAACCGTTCCATAATCCTAGTGCAGAAGCCTGCACTGCAATCGATTTACTTTTTTCTTGCAACCTTCTCCATCTCTTGTGCCTATGCAGCCGATGTTGACTTGTCTTTGCCTTTTGCTTGCTGTGCAAAGCGAGGACGGTTTTTTTTTTTGAGTCAACAAAGTCACCTTTCCATTTGCACAGTTCAGTCTACATTTTCAGGCCGTCTATTGTAGAGCCACCTCTGGTTCGTGACTATTTTGATTCGTCATTTTATCAGCACATGTAGCAGATTTTCTTTTGTCTGTGAGCTCAAAGCTCCAGGGATGGCTTTAAGCTGCCATTTTGCCTTGTCGAGAGATC
>JAAUXU010151241.1_pt1 | contig 17092 bp, 17 predicted proteins | sample 7278151 | NCBI WGS metagenome assembly JAAUXU01 (sample SAMN14350113, study PRJNA611818) | marine sediment metagenome | isolation source: surface marine sediment (1.8m) | place: French Polynesia: Moorea | collected 2018-08 | reverse complement strand
CCTCCTGGCACCAAATCCTAGTGAGTATTGTCTTAGTATCTTGCAATGCCATAGTAGGACCTGGTACCTCCTTTCCCTAAGATTTCTTGTATGCTGCCTTTGCTGTGGGAATATTCTGCTATGTTGCCTACTCAGCTACTAGAGCTTTTCTTACCAAGATTGTGGACAGTGATGAAACAGCAAAAATCATTGGAGCAGCCACACTTGTTCAAGTGAGTTCTAGCACCTCTGCATAGGTAAATGCATAATACTATTACTTTCTGTGATGTTGCCACTCCTTTATGATGGGGAAGAAATGTGAAACTACTTTATTGTCACCACATGACAAAACTCAACAACAGAACAACTTTTGGGACTGTGATGAGCTTTCCCTGCTTTTAAAATCACTGAAACTAGTCTAGAAATTTGGGTATAAAGTCCTACATTACTGTCCTGTGAAGGACATGTAGGGAAGCCTTGTACACTGAAAATGGAAAATGGAAAATCTGGACCCAACTTTGACCAGCTAGTTGATTTTCAGACCATTGGCATATTTCTTCAACCTCTGTATGACCTGGTTTACAATGCTACCCTGGACTGGTATGTAGGCTTTATCTACTGCATGTCATGCATCCTCCTCATCTTCATGCTGTTGTGCCTGAGCTATGTCTTCTTCTTGACAAGGAAATACAGTCTGAAAACACCGCCTAAACCTCTGTCAGCATAATGCAAGTTTTTGTCTCTAACAGAAATAAATTACTGGAGTGTGTACAGCAGTTTACAAGATGCCATTCTTTGAGGATCCTTGCCATACCATGATCTCTAGCATTGTAGAAACATATTGCGGCATAGAAACTGTCATGTTGGGTCATCTTGCATACAAAGGTTGGATACCTAGAGGCCCATCAAGGAGTGTGACTGGTGTAAGTCTTGGATGCATCATACATTTGGAGGAAGTGCGTGCATGACAACAGTTGATTCCTGCACACTTCACTGCTGAATGCAAGGGATGTGAGATTCTGCGGTTTAATCCTATCAAAGTAGTGAAATGCATACATGTCATGTCAAGATTGTCAGTGGCTCCATCAGACAAAGCTTACTGCCCTGGGAAGATCAAGGTCTGTTGGAGGTCTCTGTCCCTCAAGAGCTTGGCTGTAGGCAATGTAATTGAAGGGTCTCTGGGACTGTTCAGCTGGTGTTGTCTCGATAAAGTCATCGACATCAATAGGTTCTCTTGTGCTGAGGAGATCGGGATGGTGGTGACCTGTGGTTGTCCGAATGCTTGGCGACAGCACGGGACTGCGGATGGGTTGGAAGGCAAAAAAGGGTAGCTGCAGCACACAAAGAAGGAACATTTCTATGGAACATTGATAACTATGGTACAGCTGAGCATCTGGAAATCACGTTACTTGAGAGTTCTGGCCCAATGCTATGGGTCCTCTGCTCCTGGGACGTGACAGCCTCTCATGGAGCATCAATGAAGCTGCGTCCAGCTCGTGCTGCTTGATCTGGTTGACCATCCGCCTCTTTCTCCTCCCAGCTCTCGTCTCCGTAGGACCTTTGAGACCTCTTGAAGGGGCCCAAACAGCTTCTTCAGAGGTGGTGGAATCGGTGGTGGCGGAGGTGTCTCCATCCTCTTCTGCGTGTCGCTTCTGGATCGTGCTTTTTCTCCTTGTTTTTTTTCTTGCTTCTTTTTGGTCGTGTCTTCTCCTTCGATCATGTCTGGAGCAGGCAAGAGCAGCCAGACCGAGGACGACGCCCAAGGCCACCAGAACGGTCACCAGGAATGCGTCAGAGATGTAGCCTCTGCCATTTGTCTCTAGAATCAATACTACACGTACGTATACATGTTGAAGACTGTTATAAATCTGCTATTTACCTGAGATATCTGTTGCATTTTCTCTGGGATGCAGGGTTTCTCGAGCGTTGGATTGAGTACTTGTTGAGACCGGAGTAGTCGAGGAAGAACTTGAAGGTTCAGAACTTGTTGAAGCACTGCTTGTAGCTGAGAATTGGGGATGGATTGCGAGTAGATATGTAAGCTGTGTTCGGATAATCGGACAGCTCACTTGTGGTCGTCGTGGTCGTGGTCGTGGTTGTTCTGGGTCCTTCCCTATAAACGGTCACAATGTTCGACATCTTTCCGAGATTGCCTGCGTTGTCAAAGGTTACGACGCCGACGAAAACCAGCGTGTCAGTCTGCCTCAGAGAGAGATTGTGTGACTCGAGCGTCCCGGGTTCGGAGGCGAATCTCAGAGTGCCGGAGCTGAAGGCGCGGCAGGTGTCGTGGGACAAGCCGTCCGCGGACGTGAGGCCGCAGTGCAAGAGGTAATGACTAGCTGTACAATGGGCGTATGCACATGAGCCCGAAATTGTTGCCACTCCCTCTCAAAATTCTGCATTTACACATATTGCTCTGAAATTATGACCACTGTATCTTATGATCTTTGCAAATGCAAAACTATGAAAGGAGCGCCAATAATTCCGAGCTCAAGTGTGTGTCCTAAGACATGCACACAGTGGAGAGAGAAGCCTCCATAACTTTGATGCAACGAACCTCTTCCGTCGTACCAGTTGTCCCCAGGAGCCGTCCACGTCAAGGTCACCACGTTCCCCTCGTAGGAGTGCACGCTCAGGTCCGTGATCCTGCAGGGAGAAAAGCAGAATGGCTCGAGATTCGCACGTAGGACTGCATTTAAGCTTTCTGTCGCTGTCACCTTCCCGGTAAGATGCTATCGACCCCAGAGCTTTGCCTAAAACTATGGCTCACGTAAAAGCTCGGCCCTGGAAAGGAAAATGAGACAGACTCCTCACGCTCTCTGTCCCGGACTTTGACTTGGAAGTAGGTTGATTGGAAGCCAATGCAGTCCGGATTCAAGAAGTAGCCGGACAAGAGGCCATCGCTGGACGCGACGTCTGGACCTGCAGTAGACGAGCACGGCAGGACGTCAGTTGCGTAGAATCACTTGCTACAGCCTCGACCGTGCGCATGAATCATTCATGAGCAGACAATTTACGTGGCTGTGGTTTCTTCTGTGCGGAGTTGTCGGGCAAAAAGTAAATAAGCGCTGACCCTAAGGGGTCCTATGTCTGTCATTAAACAAATCAATGGTTGTCCTGGCTGGGACAATGACTTTATGACTTATTCTACCGCAAACATATTGAGCCGCACATTGAGGCCCAAAAGCACATGCTGAATGTTGTTCCAAGCAGGGTTTCTCCATCCTTTTGCTACTGACCTGCTTTTTCAGCCGTTTTGAACCCCCTTGCCAAGTCCATCCTTTCATCTTTAACACTTTCGTGTACATCCAGGAAGTCTCCTCACACACCGACAGCGGTAGGTATGAGTACCACTGTTTGGGAACTTCTAATGCTAATAGTCAACAGAGCACATTTTGCCGCAGTTGGAAAAAGTCTTAATGAAATCATCATCTTCAGCATGATGTCCCTGTCACTTTCCCTCTTGGTCCTACTGGCCACCCTGCATCAAAGCACAGGAGAGGTACAGAAATATTCCTACAAATCTTGTCTCAATGGCTGTTCCATGGACAACACCCACAAAATCTCTGAGAGCCAGACAAGCCAGCTGATGTATTGCATGGCTCTCTGCACCAAAAATGTCCTCTGCAGTGGCTTCATCTACAATGAGGAAAACCTCTGCCAGCTCTATGAAAAGTTGGTGATCATGCAAAGCGGCACTCGTGGAGATGTCCACTTCTGGATACAATCTGGATTAGTTGCCACCCTTGAGAAGCTCATAGTAAAACAGGACAGCAGATTTGGAACCTATTTTCCTCGATATTCTGATACCTACAGATGGGAGTTGAATTCTGGGAATTCCAGGCATCACGTCTACATGGCTATGCGTGACATTGAGCAGTTTTTCAGCATAGAAGATGGTGGATATCACTTCAGGTAAGTATCATGTGAAGTAAGGTACATTCAGACCCCATCATAGGGAGATGAATGCCGTTTTACAGAACAGGGGAGGGGTGAAAAGCCTCCTCGGTCAGCAGCACCAAGAAGTGTATTACACATACGTCGACTCATTTTTCATCTCCAAAAATGGTCACGGGTCAAAGTTAATTTATCACTAATGTTTAAAAAGTTCTGTAATGTAACTGGCAGATCCGACCAACTTCACTGGTAGTTCCAATGAAGCCCCCTACTATAAAGTCACTGCCTTTTCAGTCTGTGTCTCTGTAGTCCCTGCCTCAGCAGTCCCCGCCTCTGTAGTCCCCGGCTCTGTAGTCCCCGCCTATGCAGTCCCCAGCTTGGCCAAGAATCAGGCAAAACTTCAACGAAGATGACATCTGCAGTGCAGATGAAAGAGGAATTTTGGTTCTAGGACTCCCTGACGAAACCTCAGCCTTTGCCAAGCATGAGAGTCAAAAAACAAAATGGAGGAGATTCTCACAGCTCGTGTTGACGTGCAAAAGAAAAGTTGGTGGTGATCGGGAAGCCCAAGCAACCAAGGTGTGCCAAAGAGGTGGAAAAGCTGCCTTTGGACCTTGCCTCAAATCCTAATGCTTGAATGACTGTGGATTTGCTTAAGGACTGCTTGATCACGTGGGACACGAAATTGACGAGAGTAAAGGAGAAAGCCTTGGTGCTGGGAGATGGAGGCTGTGTAAGAGGTCAGTATTCGAAATTGCTGATGCAAATCCAGCCTCAAGTGTGGTCCACACGAGAAGCCGAACGAGGCACGAGAAACTGTAACTGGCGCTTAATGACAAGGTTTGGTCGAGGGCTGAATGCTGATGCCAATGTCAAGTGCATCCAGCCTACATGTACAGTGCGCAACAAAGAACTTTTGCTGTGCACTGTTTTTCTCAATGTCAAATAGTACAAATGTGATGTCAGAATTTGCTTGGGAAGAAAAGGTTGAGTGAGTGAATCACAAGTCGGCAGAAATGAGCAGTGCCCAAAAGTTGCTAGAACAAGGTCTAGAGTCGAAATTGTCGCATTTGTGGACTGGGAAACTGTGTTTTGCGTCTTGTATCCGGTTTTTTTTTTGCGGACAGCATCCGAAGATAGTTATTTTGGGCGCACAAGTGGCTTCTACCGTAATATTATACTTATTGAGGTCTCAGACCCATAAAAATGGGCACTGCACAACATCTGTACTCCTTCAAGCGCTGACCATTGTTCAGTATGTGGCTAGGTGACATTGCTATTTCGTAGGGAGATTTCAACAATCCATTACTGAATGCTGCAGACTCACCTAATATCACCGACGTTGCAACAGCAATGGGAAGAAAGCAAAACCCCTCCAAAAGCCACTGCTCTTTTCTAATCTGGGACCACATTTTGCAAGACATATTCTTTAAGGGAAATATCATCAGTGACAGTTCCAACCTCATTTAAAACCCATATTTGGCAGCTAGAGAGATGTCAGAGAAAGAAAAGTGGCCTCATTTCTTCGACAAGTGTCGCTTTGTGTGAGACAAATCACTCATTCTTCGTTTTTTTAGCATCATATAGGCTACAAACTCTCTTAAAACCAATTCCTAGGCACCTTTAGAGACGTAACCAAAGAGATGTGCTAAAAGACTTCTTGGATAATAGTAGCAAATTAAGTTGGACCCCCTGGCATTTTAGATGAAAAATAAGCCCACTTTTGTGTACTACCGCTACACATCTCAGCGCAGTTGACCAGGGAGGCTCAAAACCTCCAATGAAAAAATGGCATTTTGGACACCCTGTCTGGGTGTCTGCTATATCCGGGAACATTGCCCAAATTCATTATTTCTCTGGAATTGTACGGATTCTCTGGATCTGCTACAATGACAGGAACAAAAGCTCACATGCCTGAGGGAGCAGACACACTCCTGGTTCAATTGCTTCTGATTTCACATGTAAACTGTAAACATGTTTTTTTTTCATCAAGGTTATGCTATCCGAGGGTATTTGCTAGAGGTGATTGCTATGAGTTCAAGCAGATGTCTGACCCAAGGACAGGAGACAGCAATGTGACTGGATTTGAGCTGCTAAGGACCCCAAGTGACACCAGATATGTTGGAATAGAAGGACTCGTGTCAGACTCTCGCTTCGCAGCTTGGCTGGATGCAAAGATTGGGTATAATTGGTTCTTTACTGTTGCTGGCAGTGTAGGACATGATGGAGGAATTCTTGGGCCTCACATTCCTGGCGATACCATTATCACAGACTATGTACAACTTTACATTCTGTCACAGATAAAATGACAAAATCTCTCTATACAAAGTGCTACGAGTTTGTCTACTCTGCGGGTATGTGGGTATGAGTGTGGGTATCTATCTGTCAGGCCATGGGCGCCTCAACCCCCGCACTGATCGTCACCAAACTTGGTCAGCAGATCCTACTTATCACAAACTCGAAAAGGACTTTAGATCTGAGGCCGTTTTGAGGCCAAAATCGAGGTCAAAAGGTGCAGTATGAGTAAATATCGGCAGACCAATGACCAGCTGACCAATGCAGACTAATTATTGAAGCGCAACCTTTCGATTCACCAAGATAGTTGAATAGTCTGGCCGAAATCCAGACTATAACCTGCTCCAAAAAGCCTGACTAATTGTACGTTTTTACTCTATTGCTCGATAAATGATTACATGCATCTCTAGTTGGCTCGTTCGAAAATGTCAATTTAGCATTGACAGCATTGTCATTGGATTTGCACTTTGCTATTACTTGCAGTAGAAAACACCATGGAGGCATTCCTGGGCCTTATACTCCCATTGTAACAGACTTTGTGCAGCTTTTCATTCTGTCAAGAATGAAATGACAAAATGAGTAATAAAGGATTATGTGCACTGTCAATGTTAGTATCTTTGTACTGCCTGCTAGTTCCTCATCCCTTAGCCGGATGCCTTTACTGTTAGCCACCTCTGTCCTTCCCCTTTGAAGTTTATCCTTGTCGTAGAAGTCAGCCACCAGAGTTGAAATCTACTTTCACAGCAAATTTACTACAGTAGCTTAGAATATAAATTTCAAATCAAGTTTGGCATAGAGAAACACATTTTTTTCCCAAGTATTTGACTGCATCTTCATCTTTTGACCCCATGTAACAAACCCCAGACGCCGTCAGTGAATTTACAAAATTGACCCCTTTTCAACCTAGCCTACTATGCATGTATTATTAATGTGTGTATGACTTACTTGGCTGTGGTTTCTCTGGAGAGTTGTTGGGGAAAAACTAGTCCGACATTGACCCTACAAGTCAGCATGACTAAAATCAATGGCTTTCCTAGCTGGGACAATGATCCTTAATGAGTTTTTTCTACAGTACTTTGATTGAATTGCTGATTGAACCCAAAACACGTATATGAAGCTCCATGTCCGTTGAAGCAGGAGTCCCCTATCCTTTTTCCACTGACCTTACAGTTTGTCATTTTCCACACCAGTCCCAACTCCAACCTTTCAGTTGTGACACGTTACAGTTCATCCAGGAAGTCCTCTCACGCCATTGGTAAGTATGAGTACCACAGTTTGGGAACCTCTGATTCAAAGGGTCAACAGGGCACATTTTGTCACAGTTGGAAGAAGCCTTTAATGCAATCATGACCTTCAGCATGATGTCCCTGTCACTTTCCCTCGTATTCCTACTGGCCACTTTGAGTTCAAGCACAGGAGAGGTAGAGAATTACTCCTACAAATCTTGTGTCAATGGCTGTTCCATGGATGACACCCACAAAATCTCTGAGAGCCAGAAAAGCCAGCTTATGACTTGTGCGGCTCTCTGCTCCATAAATGTCATCTGCAGTGGCTTCATCTACAATGAGGAATATGTCTGCCAGTTGTATGAAAAGTTAGTGATTGCACAAACGGGCACTGGAGGAAATGTCCACTTCTGGATACGCTCTGCATCAGTAGTCTTTCTGAAGAAGCTTGTAGTAAAACAGGACAGCAGAAGTGGAGAATATTTCCCTCAATATTCAGACACCTACGGATGGGAGGTGAATGCAGAGGATCCCAATTCCAACATCTACATGGACATGAGTGACATTGAACAGTATTTCAATGTTGATGATGGTGGATATCACTTTAAGTAAGTATCATGTGAATTAAGGTATGATTTACCTGAGGAATAGTGCAATGAGTTACAAAGAAGAGCATTGCCCTAATTCATTATTCTGCTAAGTCACTCCTAAGAACATTGGCATAAACCTTGACTTCTCTGTTTTTGTAAATGTTTCTTGAATGATGACAGGAGAAAAAGCTCAAATGACTGATGGAAGAGAAACGTGAATAGCTACATGTAAATGGAAGACATTTTTCTCTTGTCATCCAGGTTATGCTATCCTAGTGTCTTTGCTCATGGTGATTGCTATGAGTTCAAGCAGATGTCTGACCCAAGGACAGGAGACAGCATTGTGACTGGATTTGAGCTGCTCAGGACCCCAAGTGACACTGTACATATTGGAATAGAAGGACTTGTGTCAGACTCACGGGGTTCAGCATGGTTGGATGGAAGGATTGGATCAACTTGGCACTTTGCTGTTGCTTGCAGTATAAAACACCAAGGAGGCATTCCTGGGCCTTATGTTCCTGGTGATTCCGTGATCACAGACTTTGTGCAGCTTTTTATTCTGTCAAGAATGAAATGACAAAATACATGATAATGGTTATATGTGTAACTAGTGTCTTTGTATTGCCTGCTAGTCCATTATCCTAAAAAAATAAAGGATTGTGTGTGCAGTCAATGTTAGTATCTCTGTACTGCTTGCTAGTCCATCTTCCTCTAACCAGACTCCTTTACTGTCAGCCACCTCTGTCCTTCCCACTTGAGGTTTATTTGTGGATATTACTTCAAGTTGTTCGTAAGGTAAGATATGATTTTCCTGAGATATATGGTAAAGAGTTACAAGAAAGGACATTGCTGTAATGCATTATTCAGCTAAGTCACTCCTAAGAACATTTGGCAAAGAGAGACTTGAACTCAGACTTTTTGTTTTCAGCATGGTTGGATGGAAGGATTGGATCAGATTGGCATTTTACTGTTGCTTGCAGTAAAGAACACCATGGTGCTATTCCTGGACCCTCTGTTCCTGGTGATCCCATTATCACAGACTTTGTGGAACTTTTTTTGTTCTGTCAAGCATGAAAGGACAAAATACATGATAATGGTTATATGTGTAACTAGTGTCTTTGTCTTGCCTGCTAGTCCATTATCCTTTAGCCAGACACCTTCACTGTCCACTAGCTCTAGCCTTCCTACTTGAGCTTTAACCTCGTAGTGGAAGTCACTGATGTCGGAGACTTCGGCAAAGATCTCCAGGCCAAACAATTTGGAGGCGTCGACACCAGTTGGCACTCTGGATGAGGCTGGTAAAAGACCCTTAGGGGGCGGTATTCCGATACTGGCCTTGAGGTCCAAGTACACCGATATGTACATCTGGAAGGTGGAAGCGGTGGAAACGGTCTGAGAGCAACCTGACTCCGTCGTTGAAGTTCAGCCCACCTGCCCACTTTCTGGTTCGCCATCTTGAGAAGCTGAGACTGAAATTCTCCACTCCCCAGAAACTGAAGAAGGGGGGGTTGCCAGATGTTGGACATTCTGGGACCACACTCGTCTGAGGCCTCTGTAGAGAGAGAACAGTAGTGATCGGAGGGAAGCTCTAGGGTTACTCCTTAAGGTCAGATGAAATGTGTCTCTTAGTATGAAACTGACAGGACTGTCATCGTACATGTTAGATGTGAGGGCATTGCCATAGACACTCCCGTCGGGCGCGGTCAGCGAGATTACCGGCGCCATTCCGGAGAAGGTTGGGACCTGCCGTAAAGTCAGAATTTACAGTGTCATCTCATGATAGGTATGTGCTGGCAAGTGGTCCCAGTACCATACAAATGATCCCGAATTTCGGTGTCTCGCCTGCTTCTTGGTTTGCCTCAGTTCGCCTGCTCGACGGCACCGCGAACGTCGTCGAGGTGTTCGGCTGCGTCGCTACGGGCATCTGCATCTTCAGGAAGGACACCTGGTGGACGGGGAGGGAAATGACTGGCTCTTGATAGGTGTGTTTCTCCGACCTTACCTGGCGATAATTGAGGTCCTCCATGGAGGAGAAGATCTCCAACAGAATGGAGGCAGCTTGAGAGGCCATCCTGAACTTATTCCCGTCCTCAGAAACTACAGGATAAAATGTCTCGTTGAAAGTCAAGGCGCAAATTTTCCGGCAAGTCTTACTGGTGTAAAGGTTGCCATATTTAGCTAGTCCAATTAATCCGGGAAAGTTTACTCCAGAGAAAGTGACCATATCCACCTGCAGCTGTTTATCATTGACAAGAGTCAATACAGATGAGAGGTCACGACTGGAGTCTTCCTCAGTGGCAGTCAAGACCAGGATGTTGGGGTGCTCAAATAGAGGAAGCTGTGAAAAGTCAAGTGTTTCACCTGATCCTCATGCAGTATGAAGAAAAAAGTGCACGGCTTTACCATCTCTGCCACCTTGGCAAAGGTCCTGCTGAGGTCCAAATCCCGCCTGTTCTCCTCCCCCACCCTCAACCGTGCGGGGAAGACCATATCCTCAAACTCGTTTCTGTCTGCTCCGCCTAGGGTCGTGGTCACGTTGGGGAGGACCACGGGGTTGTCACCTCTGGAGCTCACGATGGCCAAGACCGTGGTAGGGGAAAGGGTGGCAAAAAGATGTTCCAACCCCAGCCTCAGCGACGCATAACGATCCTATGGAGAAGGACGAAAAAAAAAATCTTATCGGACATATTGGTCAAGCGTCGCATCAGGCACCTCTGTCATTGCTGGCCCCACGTCCTGCACGATGATGAGCTCGGACGATGACTTCTCCTGGACGATGATCACTTCAGGTGCTCTGAAAGCTCTTCCGCTGTCGCCCACTTGAGCTGAGTGGCCCCTGATGACGTTCATGATGGACGCGCCATCACACAAGAGATTCTGACGCGTCGGAGAGACGCGATCGTGATTCGAGTCGTTGCAAAAGTTGGACATCTGCAAGAGTTTGAGCGAAAATTGGACGGTTCTTTGTCATCCTCATCGGCTCCTTGAGGACAAAAATCACCTGAGGGAAGGTCTGGAGGTCGTCTGCGCCGTACGCTAGCGAGGAGCTCACTTGGGCGACTTCATCCGTGATGGCGCAACTGCCGTTGGCTGGCGGCGCAGGCCCGAGGCACCCAACGTCAAATTCTCTCTCTGCCAAAGGCGTCGCCAAGCATGACGTCGGCGTAACAGCCACAGAGTCACTTCCGACTTTGCGCCGGTGGAAGAGGGGATGGACGGCGCTACCGCGGTAGCCGCGCTCGTCAAAGACGCCAAATCTGTACTTGACCCACTCGGAGACGAACTTCTTTTGAGCTGGGAGTAAGATTGGCCCGAAGTGGGAGGGGGCATTCCAAAAAAAAATAAGGAGAGGCTTTACATACTTCTTGCAATGCGACCTCCACTCCCTCGAAATTGCATGATTTCTGTTCCCAGCGTCACGTATCTCCCCCTCTTCCCACACGTGGGCTCCAGGTGGAAGGCCTTGGTCTCCGCGCCGTCCGACATGAGGACGTCCACGGAATTGGGGGGCAGCCGGTGCTTGGAAGAGCGCTGGCAGTCTAACAGAGACGTGAAGTGTATGACGCATAAAATCATGACTCCTTGATTTGACTCTGCTAACCTCTCCCGGACCACTGAGATGGGACCTGCACGATGACCTTCGTGAACTGCATCAGCTGCTCGGTGGCCTCGTACAATATGTAGGAGGAAGACAGGAAGAAATCCTTCGGAAAAAACGCACCATTTTTTCTTACGGACTTAAACAAAAACCTCTCTTCGACTTTAGTTAGAAGTTATAGGAGTGTACAGTACTCTAGTCTTGTCGATGGCTGCGGTGCAGTCACGCGGTTGCCTGGCGTTGCTATCGACTTTAACCAGCACGACCTCTTCCTCTTGAAGGGACCTCATATCCAGGGTCATCAGCACTGCCAGAGTGAGGAGCAACCAATCTGCCAACCTCGCCACCATCACGTGGAACACCAGATCCATCAGCCCTGAGACCGTGGGCAGCCGGAACTTCCCCCTGATCGACACATGAAATTGAAGCACGTCCGGAAAGCAGTTGTATTGACTCGGAATATGCACTAATCGAGCTGCTCTGACGCCATCGTTTCACAAACTGAATGTTCATGGAGAGGAGGGGAGAGAGAAGAGGTTGAAGCCTGCAACTTTGGCCCTTATCAACATCTCTCTAGTCTGCACGGAGAGAGAGAAATAACCTACCCCAACTTTGCACTGTTTCAGGGGGCGTTTTCAGCAACTATAGTCTAGTCCCTGAGCTGCGTATTATGGTCCTGGAGAGATCAGACGTCCCTCTGAAATCGTCATATGCAAAATACCAGGATGACCAAGCAATTTTTGTGGCATACCTGAAATTCTTCAGCAAGACTGAGACACAGAGTCTGCTCCATCCATATCCCCACTCCGTACTGGCTGTGCAGAGATGGTCCTCGCGAGGACAGTATTTTCTCTTCAAAGTGTCAGGACCCAGCAAAAATATGCGTTATTAGGCTAGACCAACTGAGTAATTTGTGCTATATTCTTGCCAGACTCCAGCATTAAAAAAGCAGGGTTTTGGTCCCTTCTCTGCCTTCAAAGCCACGAAAGAATGTTAGATCAACAATTTATATCATACCTGTTCGTGCTTTTCAGATATTAAACTGTAGTCAAATGAAATTAAAAACAAAGGAGGGTTTACCTTTGCCTTCAAAATTTGAACACCTCATTATGAACTAAACTTTAGTTGTAAAACTTAATTGCAAGACAGGGGGGTCAAGAACTTTTTTTATCCATTTGATGCCATCTTTATCATTTGGCATTAGGTAACAAACCTCAAATGCACTCGACAGAATTCCAAAATTTCCATGAGGAAAACACATCGGTTTCACACAAACTCAGTCATCATAATCACTGTGAGAGTGATGTCCATACGGAGGCAAAACCATAATAGGAGAATGATCACGATGTTGCTCTCCAGGTCACGATAAAATGATGCACATTTTTCTCTCCGTCAATGATGTCGACTGTTCGTAACAAAAAAATAGTGGGGACAGAGACTAGAACTGCACCCTTAACTTTTTAAGGAATAACTTCGTGATCCTCGTTCCAATCACATTAAAATTTTAGCAATGCATTTCAGACTTACAGAAGTCTCCTTTACTGCCTTTGCCTCGATGCATGTCTCGAGACTGCACCTGGATCCAGACTACGCAGACTTGACGGAGTCCGTGTTCTTGGACTGTCAATCTGCGTTGACCTCGTTGTTCAGGCTGGCCACGTTGGTAGCAAGAGTGGAAAGGACCATGTGTACTACACATCTCCTGATGCTGCAGTTCAGTGGATTAAGGTTGAGAGGATTAAGGTTAAGTCTCCTAAACTCGGCCCGAGAGTCAAATTGCTCGAGTCATTTTCTTCCTTGAACGCTTTGACTCTCGGTTCAAGAGACTGCATCACCATGGTGTGGCCAGAGATTGAGAGACTCAGTGACATTTTTGCTGTTACACCCTTTAATTCGGGGGCCTCGACAGTGTCTTGTCTGCAACTCTGTGGCAAATTTTGGCGCAGCTCTTTCATTCTGTTGTCATTCACAACGTGTTTTGTCCAGGATGTCACGGATGGTCATAGCTTGATGCTGAGACTCATAGTGGCGTATCCTTGTAATTCAGACAGCGCTGTGATGTACATTTTTTCTGAAAAGCACTTCAAAAAACGCAAGTAATGAAAAGTATTTGTTTTCCGCTTCGTTTAGTAAGTGTACAAGGTGTTGAGAATGATGACCGAGATAACAGCTACCCGTCGACAGACCTGAAGCACACTACAAACTGTAGTTATGTGCAGAACAATGACTACATCATGCATTGCATGTACACAGAGGTGGGTCAAAAGTTTGCTTACATCTTTTTGCTCTCTGCTGAATGACGTTACAAGAGTGCAAGTAACACAGCAGTCACAAGGGTTAAATGACATTGAATAAAGTTTGTTTTTCTCTTCAGACTTTAGTACACGTGTCTGTACTGAGCACTTACAGTAGAGACAGACCGTTCACAAACGTTAATTTCTGGGCACCCAGGAGAGCTACGAAGGCATATTTGGCATCAAACGAGTGCCAAGTGGCCAATGAAGCCTTGACCGATTTAACAAAGCCAAAAGCATTTCTGTGTCATGCGTGGCAAAGCCTCATTGCCGCAATTAAAAGTCCAAGACCAAGATGGCGCCGTATGCACTTGCTGGTTTTAGCTTTGGCGCCACTTTTGGCATGGGCATCGGCCTTGGGGATGCAATTTGGCATGGGCATCACATTTTCCATGCTCTCTTCAAAATCCTCTGACGAACTGCAGCTTGAGACGCAGAGACAAAGCATGCAGTGCTACAGAGCCATGCTCATTGCCAAGAAATCAACGTTTGTTCAGGGTCACTTCACAGAATACGTGCAAACGCTGGGTAAACGACTTAACTCTGTATTGCCTGCGCCTAATTTGTGGCTAAATCTCTAGATATCATTATTAGTCATAGTCTAAGATCTTAGTATTTTCTGTTGGGCTAACGGGAAATACTCGATATTCTATTCAAACTAAAATTAAAAGGTTAGGACAAACGACTTTTCAGTCTTCTCGGGATCCTGGAAAAACAGCTCTCTCAGTGGACAGTTTCATGAGAGTAGACAATGGAAGTTTCATGGAAGTAGACAATGTTATAGTGTCTAGACTAGGTAATAGCTTCCTTGTTGCTGTTGCACAGACCAGGTCACACCCAAGTTACACCTCCCCTTCCAACTGTATATAAGCCCTGTGTGCAAAATACAAATTATCCCAGTCTGGACTCAGACTTCGCTGCATCGATATCCTTGTCTCCTCACCCATCCTCATCCATCGCTGCCGCCGCTACGATCGTCGTCACTCCGAGTTCAGTTACTCTGGGTCACTTTGACTGAGTCACTCTCACACTCACATACAGCGGTATACACGTAGCGCGGCGCGAACGTTACACTCAGGAAGAGCTCCTAACTCCTTGGCACTTTAATAACACTCAGGCTTTATGGCCGCTTCTGTCGACATCTCTTTTTTTGCAGGTGTGTCAAATCTTTGTTCATACAAGCATATGAGATCGTCAATCTTCTTCGTGTAGAGTATCAGCGACCTCTGGTTTACTTCCGGAGTTATGAGCACTCGAACTGACGCCGAATTGAAGCTTCTATTAATACAATGTACGACGGATGTAGATATACTTAAAAAACACAAAAACAATTTCCTCATTGACCCCAGTCAGTATGCACACATTATTTTACTTTTTCATACGTACAATCTCCTGAATTTGCTCTTGACAGATATGATTTTTCCCTACAACTCATAGCGACCGTTGGAAAGGCAGTAGAAGTGGAGTCATCTGTTTCCAGACACGCTGTATATCTATCTTGCAGTATAAGTATAACTTAGTGGAAGGCATTACTACTAGTAAGGCTCACAGCTCATAACGTATTTCATAGTCACACGAGAAAAAAACCTGAAATGTCATCCTCCGTCGAGTCTTCAGACAAGTCCCCCAAAGCCCGTTGGAAGAGAAACTCTTCGAGAAGCACCCTGTACCCATGTTTGAAAGCACTTCATCTTAGAGATGCTCTCAAGCAATTGACAGAGACACCCGGTAAATTTAGAGGCACGTCTACCCTGCCGTGACTCCCAAGTTGTTTTCACTTTTGCCAAAAGTTCCTAAACAAAACCTATGAACAAGTGCTCTAAATCTTTTTTGCTCACCCCGAGAGCAGCTTTGGAAAGTTACAGATTTGACACAAGCTACGCACGAGAAAGAAGTAGCTGAAGCCAAGAACAGAGTGAGAGGGGAGAAAGAAATCCTTGAACGAACAAGCAGAGCGACGAAAGGACAACGATGAGGCAGAGTGACAAGAAAAAGAAACCTGCCACGTTCGCCTCCAGCCACATGTTCAAGTCCTCCGCCAAGGAGGTCAAGAGTCCCAACGCCTGGGGTCGGTCAGCGTCGCGGCCACTCCACGTTGGCGACGAGTAACCGTGCCCTAAGCCCATGCACAACGACAACACGTGCACCTCGTTGCACGCGCGTCCGCTCGCCTGCGCGTGGTACCGGGTGACCCATGAAGTGGGCACTCAACGTCACTACATGAAAAGAGCTGTGGCAGCTGTAGAACTGAAAAAGAAAGTATTGACAGTTCATGTATTGATGTAGGTAAACTGCGAGAAACATGGACGTATGAGCGCAGAACAACTGGCCTGACTTCCAGTCCAGCCAGAGAAACGTAGAATTTGCTGGGGAATAAAACTCGTCGCACTCATTTCACGACACCCTGTAGTGGTGATAGTAGAAAGTTGACTTTGCCACTGGCTTTTTTCCCCCTCACTTGCTTCGCTTTTACTCTATCGGCATAAAGTGGCCAAGGAAAAGCCGGGCGGCATCTTGAGTCAGACACTGAGCTGGCCCTCGTTTTAATTCTGGCCTCTTAAGACGCGCTGACGCTGGCAGATCTCAAAAGAAAGTCTTGAAAATTGGCCTCTCCCTCCTTCCACCACCCCCTGGGCCAGATACGGATGTGTAACCGCTCCTTCAGCAGCCTCGCTGCTGTCGCAGGATGTGCTTCGTCTCTCCCCAGCACTTAGAGTCGTTTCTCCGGCGTCATGCAGCTAACACGAAAAATCTGTGCTCCACTAGAGTAGAGACGTTAAGGTAAGATCGCAATTGAAGTATCGAAATTAAGTAATTATCACGTCATTATCGTGGAAGTGATGAGGCCAATTCTCCACGAGTGTTAATTGGGAAGATTGTGCAGCTGCTTGGGAAGGGAGAGTGGAAAACGTCACCCTGTGACATTTATTTTGAAGTCATCTTGACATCACTTTTTTAAACAGCGCTAGCAGAATTTTGATTTTATCCCTCGCAAGACGCAGAGAAGATGCGTAGATTCAGGATGTATCAGCGTAGATACGAACAGGGTGCTAGAAGTCAGTAGCCAGATTGTTTGTGCAAGACATGTCTCTCATGCCACTGAGTTTGACTTGACTACGTCGGACTTGACTACGTCGGACTTGACTACGTCGGACTTGACTACGTCGGACTTGACTACGTCGGACTTGACTACGTCGGACTTGACTACGTCGG